>VOFE01001347.1_pt1:0-110000 | contig 640001 bp, 606 predicted proteins | sample 5384071 | NCBI WGS metagenome assembly VOFE01 (sample SAMN12384724, study PRJNA508395) | human gut metagenome | isolation source: healthy gut D | host: Homo sapiens
GAAGTCCAAGACTGCCGACTTCGTCGATTACGCTGACTTCAAGCGCGACAACTGGTTCAAGCGCGATAACCTGCGTTTGCAGAGCGTGCGGGTGCTGGTGCCGTCGGTCGAGGCCATTGAGCGCAGCCAGCCCGTGCGGATGCACTGTGTCATCAAAGCGCAGGAGCCCGCCGAGCATGTCGGCATGCGGTTCGAGGTGCGGGACGAGGTCGGCACGCCGCTGGCAACGTCCTGCCTGTACGACCTGACGCTGCACGCAGGGGACAACGCCTTCACGGTCGAGTACGATCTGGGCGTGCTGTCGCCGGGCAAGTACAGCAACTATTTCACGCTGTTCACGGCGGGCGAGGGCGGCACCCACACCGTCGAGGATTGGGTGCCGGGCATCCAGTTCCGCATTGTGGACACCTTTGCGGGCAATCATCTGGAATGGAACGCGAAGGACTGGGGTGCCATCCGCCTGCCGGAGGCCGTGCTGTGTGAGGAGGCTGCCGAATGAAAAAGGTCGCTGTGCTGTACATTGGCACCGGAAAATATGTGCGGCTGTGGCCGGGCTTCCTCGAAAGCGCCGAGAAATACCTGCTGAAAAACTGCGAGATCGAGTATTTCGTCTTCACCGACGTCGACCATGTCACCGCAGTATTTCAGTTCCGGCAGATACACTTTCGCGCCGAGCTTCTGGGCACCATCGTTCACCAGCTGGCGCAGACGGCCATTGGCCGCAACGCCGCCCGCCAGGCAGATGGTTTTGGCGTTGGTATCCGCTGCGGCGGCCAGCAGCTTTTTGGCCAGGATCTGTGCAATGCGCTCCTGGAAGCTGGCGGCCATATCGGCCACGCGCACTTCCTCACCGCGCTGCTGGGCGTTGTGAACCTCGTTGACAACGGCAGTCTTTAAGCCGGAAAAGCTCACGTTGTATTTACCCTCCACATGCGGGGTGGGCAGCTTGTAATAGTGCGGGTCGCCGGTTTTGGCGGCCTGCGAAACGCTGGGCCCGCCGGGATAGGGCAGCCCCAGGGTGCGGGCAACTTTATCAAACGCTTCGCCCGCGGCGTCATCCACCGTGCGGCCCAGAACATGGTACTTGCACCAGTCCTCTACCTGCACAATATGGCTGTGGCCGCCGCTGGCCACCAGGCAGAGGAATGGCGGCTCCAGCTGTGGGTGGGTCAGATAGTTGGCTGCAATGTGCCCGCGCAGGTGATGTACCGGCACCAGCGGCTTGCCCGCGCCGTAAGCCAGGCCCTTGGCAAAGTTGACCCCCACCAGCACGGCCCCAATCAGGCCGGGGGCAAAGGTGACGGCCACCGCGTCCACATCCGCAATGGCCATGTTGGCATCCTGCAAAGCCTGCTGCACCGTTGCGCTGATGTATTCCGCATGGCGGCGGCTGGCAATTTCCGGCACAACACCGCCGTAAAGCGCCTGTTCTTTGACGCTGGTAGAAATAACGTTGGAAATTAAATGTTTTCCATCCTCCACAATCGCAGCCGCCGTCTCATCGCAGCTCGATTCGATGCCTAAAATATACATTGTATACCCCCGTGTGAAGTTAGGAGTTAGGAGTTAATAGGAACGAAAAGATTTTAGCAACCTTTTATTTTGATCTGTAGGGAACGGTCTTGACCGTTCCGAAACCTTGCTACAGATGCCATGACGGGATTTGCAGCAAGGTTGGCGGGAGCATTGCAATTTCTCATTCCTAATTAACTCCTAACTCCTACTTCCTACCTCCTATCTGTTAATGTGCTTCCAGCCAGGTCTTGCCGGTGCCGACTTCGGCGGTGAGGGGGACGGAATAGGATACCACCTGTTCCATCTCCTCCTTCAGAATACGCTTGACCTGTTCCACTTCGTTTTCCGGCGCTTCCACGATCAGTTCATCGTGTACCTGCAATAGCAGGCGGGCCTGCAGTTTTTCGTCCCGCAGGCGCTGCCAGACATGCACCATGGCCAGCTTAATGATATCCGCCGCGGTGCCCTGGATGGGTGTGTTGCGGGCCATGCGCTCGCCGGAGCTGCGCACCTGGAAGTTGGAGCTTGCCAGCTCCGGCAGCGGGCGGCGGCGGCCAAACAGCGTTTCTACATAGCCTTTCTCTTTGGCGTGTTCAATGCAGTTCTGCATGTAGCCGTCCACTTTCGGGAAGGTATTCAGATACGTTTTCAAGAAAGTATCTGCCTCCTTGACCGAAATGCCGAGATCCTTGCCCAGAGAGAACGCTCCCTTGCCGTACATGATGCCAAAGTTGATGGCCTTGGCGGAGGTGCGCAGCTCATGGGTGACATCCGATTCCGGGATGTGGTAGATCTTGGCCGCGGTGGCGCGGTGAATGTCTGCCCCGGACAAAAACGCCTGCTGCATGGCTTCATCGCCCGTAATGTGGGCCAGAATGCGCAGTTCGATCTGGGAATAGTCGGCGTCGACGAGCGTTTCGCCGGGGGCGGCCACAAAGTAGCCGCGCAGGCGGCTGCCCAGCTCGGTGCGGATGGGGATGTTCTGCAAATTCGGCTCGGTGGAGCTGATACGTCCCGTGCGGGCTTCGGTCTGGATAAAGGTGGAATGGATGCGTCCGTCCGGCCCCAGGGCTTTCAGCAGGCCCTCCACATAGGTGGAAAGCAGCTTGGAATAGGTGCGGTACTTCAAAATATCATCCACCGCCGGGCTGTAGGCGCGCAGGCTTTCCAGCGTTTCGGCGTCGGTGGAATAGCCGCGGGCCGTTTTTTTGCGGGGCGGCAGGCCCAGCTTGTCAAACAAGGCTTCGCCCAACTGCTTGGGGCTGTTCAGATTGAACTCGTACCCGACCTCAGCATAAATGTTCTGCAAAATGCCGTTCAGCTCGGCGCGCAGGCTATCGCCGAACTGGCGGATGCCCTCGGCGTCCACCGCAAAGCCGATGCGCTCCATGTCGGCCAGCACGCGGGCCAGAGGCAGCTCCATCGTGGCCAGCAGGTCGTGGCCGCCCTGCTCGTCCAGCTTAGTGGAAAGCACATCCAGCAAGGCGGAAAGCGCCCCGGCATCCGGCGCGGCGGCGCAGGCAAAGGCGGGGGCAGCAGCGTATTCTGCCGCCAGCTGCCCGGCCTGGTAATCACTGGCCGAAGGATTCAGTAGGTAGGCGGCCAGCTTGCCATCAAACACAATGGCCGCGCCAACGCCGCCATGCTCCAGTGCAATGTGGTACAACGGCTTTGCATCAAACACACGCAGCTGCACCCCGGCGGCATCCAGCAGAGAGGGCAGGCGGTCGTTATCCAGCAGGTAAACGGAATCCCCCTGCACGGCGTACCAGCTGCCATCCTTGTTCTGGGCCAGGTCATATCGGCCTTCCGGCGCAAGGGGCAGCAGGTCGGGCTGCACTTCCGGCAGAGTCTCTGCGCTGGCGGCAACCGCTGCCGGGGATTCATCCAGCCCCCAGCGGGCGGTCAGCTTGTGCATTTCCAGCTCAGCCAGCAGCTGGGCTGCGGCAGCCGGGTCCCCGGCAGTGCGGCAGTAGTGCTCCGGCGCAGTTTCGATGGGAGCGTCCTTGCGGATGGTGCCCAGCATGTGGGAAAGCTCGGCCAGCTCCTTGTTGGCTTCCAGCTTTTCCCGCTGTTTGGGTTTGATGGCTTTGTCGTCCAGGTGCTCATACACGCCCTGCAAACTGCCGAACTTCTGCACCAGGGCAAGGGCGGTCTTTTCGCCAATGCCGGGCACGCCGGGAATATTATCGGAAGCATCGCCCATCAGGCTTTTTACTTCGATCAGCTGCGGCGGGGCCACGCCGTATTTTTCCTGGATGGCGGCGGGGTCCATGGGCAGCGTTTCGCGGTTGGTGGCAAGCAGCACCGTGGTGGCATCGTCTACCAGCTGCAGGCTGTCCCGGTCACCGGTCGCCAGCAGGGTGGTGCCCCCGGCGGCCTCGTTGGCGGTGGCCAGCGTGCCCAGGATATCGTCCGCTTCCCAGCCGGGTTTGCTGACCTGCACAAAGCCAAGGTCGGTCAGCAGCTGCTTTAATACCGGCATCTGCTCCGCCAGCTCCTGCGGCATACCGTGGCGGGTGGCCTTGTAGCCGTCATAGGCGGTATGGCGGAAGGTGGGAGCTTTTTCGTCCCAGGCAATGGCCACAGCGTCCGGGTGGTGGGCGGAAAGCAGGTTGAGCAGGATATTCTGGAAGCCGAAAATGGCGTTGGTGTAGCGCCCATCCTTGGTTGTCAGCAGCTTGATACCGAAGTAAGCCCGGTTCACCAGACTGTTGCCATCCAAAACCAGCAGTTTCATACAGGAACCTCCGAAAAAACGAAACACATCGATCGCAATAATAAAAATAGTATATCACAAATTGCACTGGTGTGGGGAGTGTGGTAAAATAATATTTTAGCTGAAGCAAAAACAAAAGTTGGGAGAGAGTTAGGAGGTAGGAGTTAGGAGGTAGGAGTTAGGAGTGAGGAGTTAAAGGTGCGGCTTGCGCCGCGTTTTGAATTTTTGGGGTAAAACAATAAACCCTAACATTCAAAATTGTGCGCGCCAGCGCACACCAATAACTCCTAACTCCTACTTCCTAACTCCTCGCTCTTCACTCCTGCCTATCAAAAATATGCAATTACGCAATCTAACCATTCCATATGCACAGCCTGCGGTGTTTGCGCCGATGGCGGGGTTTACGGATGCGGCGTGCCGGCACCTGATGGCGGACCATGGCGCGGCGTGGACGGTAAGCGAGATGGCCAGCGCCAAGGCCATTACCTTTGGCGATGACAAAAGCGTGCGCCTGCTGCGGGACAAGGCCCCCCACGGCATTTATGCCGTGCAGCTGTTTGGGGCCGAGCCCGAAACGATGGCGCAGGCGATCCGGATCATTCAGGAAAAAGGCGTGCAGTTTGATATTCTGGACATCAACATGGGTTGCCCGGCCCCCAAGATCACATCCAGCGGTGCAGGCAGCAAACTGATGCAGAACCCGGAGCTGTGCGGCCGCATGGTGGCCGCTGCCCGCGGAGCCCTGGGGCCGGATAAGCCTCTGACCGTTAAAATGCGCATTGGCTGGGATGCCGAGCAGCTGACCGGTGTTGCCGTGGCCCGGCAGTGTGAAGCAAACGGTGCAGACCTGATCGCCGTGCATGGCCGCACGCGGGAGCAGATGTACATCCCGCCCATTGATGTGGATGCCATCACGGAGATCCGCAAAGCGGTCGGCATTCCGGTGCTGGCAAACGGCGATATCACCACGGCGGAAGACGCAAAGCAGATTTTGGAGCAAACCGGCTGCGCGGGCGTGATGATCGGCCGCGGCGCGCTGGGCGACCCCTGGCTGTTTGAGCGCATCAACGCCGTATTGACTGGCCAGCCGGAGCCCGGCGAACCCAGCCTGAACGCCCGGATGAGCGCCCTGCGCGCCCAAATCTACGAAATGTGCGAAGAAAAAGGCGAATGGACCGCTATGCCCCAGGCCCGCGGCCAGGCCATGCACTATATGAAAGGTCTGAAAGGCGCCGCGTCCCTGCGCCGTTATTGTTCCATGCTGGAGCATTTTACCGATGTGGACAAGCTGATTGAGGCGGTATATAAGCTCCAAGGGTAGTTAGGAGGTAGGAGTGAGGAGTTAATTAGGAATTAGCAATGAGAAATTGTGATGCTCCGTAGGGGCGCACATTGTGCGCCCGTCACCTTGAGGTAAATCCCGTTGTGACGTAGTTAGGAGTTTATGGTGTGCGCTGACGCGCACGATTTTGAATATTAACCTTTTCTTATTTTCAAATTTTCGAAAATGCGGCGCAAGCCGCACCTTCAACTCCTCACTCCTCACTCCTACATCCTAACTATTTACTTACTTTTTCGTTAGCTCATCCAGGTTCTGCGTATAGCACGGCAGCATGTGCTCAATGAAATAATCGGCTTCGGGGCTGTGCATGGCGGCCAGATCGGCTTTTTGCTGGGCGAGAGCGGCGGTGAACTCGCGGTTGCCGCTTTCCACCTCCTCCATGCACTTGATCAGGGCCGAAAGCCGGTCTGCGGCTTTCAGCAGCTTGCGCTCGGCATCGTTCAGCACACTGCCGGTCAGGTAGCTGCCTTCGATCTCATGCAGCTCCGGCGGCAGCAGATCCGCCATGGCAAGGGCGCTTTCCCGTTCCACGGCTTTGTAGGCGGTGCGCAGGGCTTCGTTCTTGTATTTGACCGGGGTAGGCATATCGCCGGTCAAAATTTCCGGCGCATCGTGGTACAGCGCCGCGGCGGCCACGGTGTCGGGGCGGATATCGGCCCCGGTGTGGGTGATGTTCCGGGCGATCAGGCAAAGCGCATGGGCCAGCAGGGCGGTATCCGCCGTGTGCTCACTCAGGCTTTCCTGCCGCATGCAGCGCATCAGCGCCCACCGCGTAATATACTTCATGCGCCCCAAAAGAGCGTGAAAAGGGTATAGAGACAAAACAAAGCACCTCACTCTTGAAAAAATTAGGAATTAGGAATTAGGAATGAAAAATTAAATGGTGGGCAATGGGGCAGACCTTTTGCTAAGGCAACACCGCATAATTCTAAGTGCCGATACGGCGAGCGAGGTGCGGCAGCTGCTAAGCCAAAAGCGCAGATAATACTGGATGCTGCAAAGGTGAGCGCCGCCAGTGGCGGAAACAGCGAACCGAAGCAGGGGCAGCGGTCGCAGAGTGCGAGGGGCTTTTGCCCCCGAAGCACGATGCGGGTACCGCAACCCGACATTATCGAGCATTTTGGCAACGCAGATGCCGTGCCGCAGCTGCCGGAGCGGTGCTTGAGCCGTTAGGCGGGAATTGTGCGGTATTGCCCTAAAATACGAGGAACCAAAGAATGGCAGATAATTGCTCATTGCTAATTCCTCATTTCTAATTATAAAGTATATCACATCCCTTCAAAGGAGGGAATTGCATTGAAGATTGGCGGCAAGCTTTTGGAGCGCAAAACAGGCGGGCGGTCACGGTATTGGCAGGTGTTCTGGCTTTGCTTTGCGGTGGCGGCGGCGCTGTTTTTGCCCCACTGCATCATTGATGGCCTGAACGGCGACTTTTTCCACTACGCCGGGGACTTTAACGACCAGCAGATTTCCTTTTATTCCTATGCCAACAATTTTGTTAAGCAGGGGGGCAGTTTCAGCTGGGCAACGGACCTGGGCAGCGGGTTTGTGAACTCCTACAGCTTTTATCTGTGCGGCAGCCCGTTTTTCTGGCTCACCCTGCTGCTGCCCTATCGGTGGACGCCCTGGGCCATGGTGCCAATGCTCTGCCTTAAATTTGCTGTGGCGGGCGGCGGGGCTTACCTGTGGATGCGCCGCTGGGTAAAAGACGAGCGCTGGAGCATGGTGGGCGCGTGTCTGTATGCGTTCTCCGGCTTTACGGTGTACAACGTGTTCTTTAACCACTTTTTGGACGTTGTGGCGCTGTTCCCCTACATGCTCAAAGCGCTGGATGACGCCGTGCTGGACCGCAGGCACGGTGCATTCCCGTTTTGGGTTGCGGTCAACCTGCTCAACAACTATTTCTTTTTTGCCGGGCAGGCCGTGTTTTTGATGATTTATTTTGTCTGCATGGTGGCGGGCGGCCGGTACAAGCTGAACCTGCGCCTGTTTGGGGCGCTGGCGTTCCAGACGGTGCTGGGCTGCTGCATGGGCTGTGCGCTGCTGGTTCCGGCGGCACTTTCGCTGGTGCAGAACCCGCGCACAATCGATCCATTCAATGGGTATGGCTACCTTGTATACGGCAGCGCCCAGCAGTACCTTGCCATTTTTTACAGCGCTTTTTTGATGCCGGATGCCCCCTACCTGAAAGACCTGTTCCAGGAGGGCATCTTAAAGCACACCAGCATGACCGTCTACCTGCCGGTGGTGGGCATTGCGGGCGGGCTGGTGTTCTGCCGCGTGCGGCGGCGCCACCCCTTTGCGCGCATCATGAAAGTGTGCCTTATCTGCGCCTTTGTGCCGGTGCTGAACAGCATGTTCTATGCCCTCAATTCCAGCTATTATGCGCGCTGGTATTATATGCCGGTTTTGGTGCTCTGCGCCGCCACGGCTATGACGCTGCAAAAAGCCAACCTGTGCGAAACCGAGTACCGCCGCGCGCTGGGCCTTGTGGCGCTGTGTACCTTGAGCAGCATTGCCTTTGCGCTGGTGCCCAATGAAAAAGACGGCACCACCACCATTGGCGTGGTGGAGGAACCGCTGCGCTACTGGGGCATTTTGCTGGTCAGCATGTTGGGCGTGGGGCTGTTCTGGCTGCTGCTGCATTACCGCAGGCAGCTGGCGGCACGGTTCCCGGCGGCGGTGCTGGCCGTGGTGCTGGGGTTCAGCTTTGTGTATGGGCAGGTACACCTTTCCATCACCAAATACGGCCAGTGGTACCACGATGCGGACTATGTGCAGCAGACCTGGCGCGAAGCCCCGGAGCTGAACGCCATTCTGCCGGACGATGTCTTTTGCCGGCTGGACGCTTACGACAGTTATAACAACCTTGGTCTGTGGCTGGACAAAAGCTGCATCCAGTTCTTTAACTCCACGGTAGCACCCAGCATTCTGGAATTTTACCCTACGGTGGGTGTTAAGCGGGATGTGAACTCCAAGCCGGAAGCCAGCCTGTACGCCCTGCGCGGTCTGCTGAGCGTGCGGTATACCCTTGTGCCGAAAGAAAAAGTTGAGGATTGGGAAAAAGAAAAGCTGGAAGGCTGGAACCTTGTTTCAAGCACCACAAGCTACCTGATTTACGAGAACGAAAACTGGGTGCCGATGGGCTTTACCTATGATTCCTATATTACGGAAGAGGACTTTGAAACGGTGAGCGATACCCACGCGGGCAATGTACTGATGAAAGCCCTGCTGCTGACCGATGAACAGGTGGAACGGTACGGCCAGATGATGCAGAACCTGACGGATGATGAGAAAAATAACATCAGCTATGAGGATTATGTGCAGGACTGTACGGCCCGGCGGGAAAGCGCTGTGACAAGCTTTACCGCAACGCGCACCGGCTTTACCGCGCAGGCGGATCTGGAAGCCGAAAATCTGGTACTGTTCAGCGTGCCCTATGACGATGGTTTTACCGCAACCGTGAACGGTGTGCCGGCGGAGGTGGAGAAAGTGGACAACGGCCTGATGGCGGTTGCCGCCCCGGCGGGCCACAGCGAGATCGTGTTCACCTACCACACGGCCGGTCTGCGGCAGAGCGTTGCCGTCAGCGCCAGCGCTATTGTGGTGTATGCCGTGTGGGTGGCAGTATTGCACCGGAAAAAGCGCCGGGAAGAGAGCAGTGTGGGGTAAATGATGCCCCGCCAAACCGTTGGGAGTGTGCACGGTCAAATTTAGGGCAACACCGCATAATTCCCGCCTTACGGCTTAAGCACCGCTCCGGCGGCTGCGGCACGGCATCTGCGTTGCCAAAATGCTCGATAATACACAAAGTATTATCTGCGCTTTTGGCTTAGCATCTGCCGTGCCTCGCTCGCCGTATCGGCACTTAGAATTGTGCGGTATTGCCTTAACTATCTACTATAATTTGTATATTAAAGTTTTTTCGCCGAAGCCTTTTTTTCAAAAAAGGCTGGAAAATTCCGCGTGGAAAATCCCTCGTAAAACAGAAAGTGAGAACAAAGATGCCGAACCATGCCGAACAGCTGGCGCAGGAACTGAACCTGAGCCTGAAAAACGTACAGGGTGCCATTGACCTGATCGATGCCGGGAACACCATCCCATTTATTGCCCGCTACCGCAAAGAAGCTACCGGCTCTATGGATGACCAGATGCTGCGCAACTTGGGCGACCGCCTGGAATACCTGCGCGGATTGGATAAGCGTAAAGAAGAAGTGACCGGCTCCATTGAAGCGCAGAACGCCATGACGCCGGAACTGCAGGCCGCTTTGACTGGTGCCAAAACACTGGCCGAGGTGGAGGATATCTATCGTCCGTATAAGCCCAAGCGCAAGACCCGCGCCAGCATCGCCCGCGCTCGCGGCCTGCAGCCGCTGGCCGATGCTACCTTGAAGCAGGATGCTAACTTTGACCCGCAGACAGCCGCCAACGACTACCTGAACGAGGAAGTCCCCGATGCAGCAGCCGCTCTGGCCGGGGCACAAGATATCATTGCCGAAACCATCAGCGATGACGCTCACTGCCGCGCCGAGCTGCGCCGCTACTACCATGCGTTCGGCATGGTCAAAAGCGTAAAAGCTAAGGACGAAGACAGCGTATACACCCAGTATTATGATTATACCGAGCCTGTCGCCAAAATCCCTGGCCACCGTATTCTGGCCCTGGACCGCGGCGAGCGGGAAGGCTTTTTGAAGGTGAGCATTGCCGTGGAAGCCGAGCGCGCCGGGGGCATTGTGGCCTGGATGTTCGCCCGCAAAAAGACCGGCGGCGCCAGCGCTGCCATTGTGGAAGCTGCGGCACTGGATGCCTACAGCCGCCTGATCCACCCCAGCCTGGAAAACGAACTGCGCGCCGAACTGACCGCCAAGGCCGCCGAGGGTGCCATCACTGTGTTTGGCGAGAATCTGCGCCAGCTGATGCTGCAGCCGCCCATCCGCGGCAAAACCGTGATGGGCCTGGACCCCGGCTACCGCATGGGCTGCAAGGTCGCCGTCGTCGACCCCACCGGCAAGGTGCTGGACACGAACGTCGTCTACCCCGTGCCGGAATTCAAGCGGGTGGATCAGGCCAAGAAAACCATCAAGAGCATGGTGCTGAAAAACGAGGTGGAGGTCATGGCCATCGGCAACGGCACCGCCGGGCATGAAACCGAGGAGTTTGCCGCCGCCGTAATCCGTGAACTGGCCGAGGAAAAGGGGCTGCACCTGCAATATATGGTCGTCAGTGAAGCCGGTGCTTCGGTGTATTCGGCGTCCAAGCTGGCGGCGGAGGAGTTCCCGCAGTATGATGTCAACCTGCGCAGCGCGGTTTCCATTGCGCGCCGCTTGCAGGACCCGCTGGCCGAACTGGTTAAAATTGACCCCAAGGCCGTGGGCGTGGGCCAGTACCAGCATGATATGCCCCAGAAGCGCCTGAACGAAACGCTGGACGGTGTGGTGGAAGACTGCGTGAACAGCGTTGGCGTGGATCTGAACACGGCGTCCGCCCCGCTGCTGGCCCGTGTGGCCGGCATTACCAACGCTACCGCTAAAAATATTGTGGCTTGGCGTGAGGAGGAGGGCGCGTTTACCTCCCGTGCGCAGCTGAAAAAGGTCAAGGGCCTTGGCCCCAAGGCATTTGAACAGTGCGCAGGCTTTTTGCGCCTGCCGGGTGCCAAGAACCCGCTGGATGCAACCGCCGTCCACCCCGAAAGCTACCCCGCCGCCAAGGGCCTGCTGGAAGCCTGCGGCTGTGATGCCAAAGAGATCGGCACGGACGCGATGCAGAGCTTGCCGGTACGGGTGAAGAGCCGCGGCACCAAAGCCCTGTGCGAAGCACTTGGCGTGGGCGAACCCACCCTGATGGATATTGTGTCCGAGCTGTGCAAGCCGGGGCGCGATGTGCGCGACAGCCTGCCCAAACCCCTGCTGCGCAGCGATGTGATGGGGCTGGAGGACCTGAAGCCCGGCATGGAGCTGAAAGGTACCGTGCGCAATGTGATTGACTTTGGCGCATCTGAAGAAGGCCGGTTTCCTGACCCGCGATCCTCGTATGAAGGAGCGTAAGAAGTACGGCCTCAAAGCCGCTCGTCGCGCTCCGCAGTTCAGCAAGCGATAATCTACAGCTTAATAATGCTAAAAAAGCCCGGAAATACGCCATTTTCCGGGCTTTTTCTATGCCTGAAATCGCCTGATTCCGATGGTGAAATTTGAGGAAATTTGACTTCAAATTAACCCATTTTGATGGGTTTACCATGGGTTTACGGCCTATTTTTGAGCCTAATGGGTGGAAAAATGGGTTTACAGAAGGCCATTTTGGAGGGGAAATTAGCCCCATATCCTTGACAGATTTTCGGCAAAAATCCGGCTGAAACGGAATGAAAAACAGTGTCAGGTTCGTTTGGCGAGTTCTGACGAATTCTGCAAAAATTTAATATCAGGTATCCTGTTACATAGAGCCTTGGCTCATTCTTTGAAAACGAGAATGGGTCGAGGCTCTATTTTTTTCGCCCGAAATCCGGCGAGACAAATTTGAGCAGGAGGTAACAGGTATGACGGATTTCAATCAGAAGACCCATGACACCGATGTGGGCAGTCATGGCGGACAGTCAAGGCAGATGATGGAGGTGTTTGAGAACCAGGAGTTTGGTTCGATCCGCGTGTTGCAAGAGGCGGGTAAGACCTTCTTCTGTGCAAGCGATGTGGCGAAAGCGTTGGGGTATGTGAATCCCTACGCCGCAGTGAAACGCCATTGCAGAGGCCCCCTAACGAAACGCGAGGGGGTCGTTCAGAAGGTGAACCAGTATGGGGATGCTGGAGAGCAGGTCGTTGAAATCTCTTTTATCACAGAAGGCGATGTTTACCGACTGATCGTTCACAGCAAACTGCCATCGGCAGAACGATTTGAACACTGGGTGTTTGATGAAGTTGTCCCTTCTATCCGCAAGCATGGAGTGTATATGAGCGATTCCATTTTGAATCAGGTGATTCAGCATCCGGAAGTCATCTACACTCTGGCACAGGAGCTTGTAGCCGAGAGGGAGCAGCTTGAGGGTATCCGCAAACAGCTGGATGCGGCACAGCCCAAGGCAGACTACTTCGACACCTTTGTGAATTCGGAGGATTGTACCTGCATCCGGAATTTCTGTAAGGAAATTGGAATCCAGGAGAAGACGGCAGTGGCTCTCTTACTGGATCATCGCTATCTGTACCGCAGTCCGAGTGGCTGGCTGATGCCTTTTGCAGATAAATCTGCAAGGGGCTATTTTATTGTCCGGGATTGCTACGGCAGAAGCGGAAAACTGGTGCAGCAGACGAGAGTGACCTGCAAGGGAAAGAATCATCTCTTCAAGTTGTTTAAGAAATGGGGTGTGATCAAATGACGCTTTTTACAGAGGGACGCCTTCAGGCGTTTGAACGCATGATGCAGGATACCGGCAAATACCATCGCCGGGAGGACAGCGAAGATCGTCCGCGCAAATGTCCGAAGAAAAAAGCGGAGCCTGCGAAAAAGGATGGTGAGCACCATGCCGGTATTCAGGGTTGAGAAGAACAGCAATTACACAACGATGTGCAATTACCACCTGCGGGATCAGGGTCTCAGCCTGAAAGGGAAAGGACTTCTCTCCATGCTGCTCAGTTTGCCGGACACATGGAACTATTCGGTACGGGGATTATCTTCGATTACGCCGGATGGCGTAGATGGAGTGCTTACAGCTCTAAAAGAGTTGGAGCGTCTTGGGTATCTGGAAAGGAACCAGCAGCGTGAGAGCAACGGTCGGATGGGCAGAGCGGAGTATGTGATTTATGAGATGCCAAGGAAAAAGCCGTGTTTGGAATCACCGTGTACGGAAAAGCCGTATACGGTAAATCCGGATACGGACACACCGGTTACGGAAAATCCCGCGCAATTAAGTACTAATAGAACAAGTACTGAAACAATCAATAAAAGAGAGAAGAAGGAAATCCAGCATCGGTATGGCTCATACGGAAATGTTCTTCTCTCCGATACGGAATACGGCAAGCTCCGGCAGGAGTTCCCAGGAGATTATCAGATGCGGGTGGAGCGGCTCTCTGAGTATATGGCCTCCACCGGCAGGAGATACAAAAATCACCTTGCCACAATCCGGAGTTGGGCGAAGAGAGAAAAGCCGAAGTATAACCCGGCAGACTACACATTTGAGGAAGGAGACAGCCTATGAGCGACATGGTGCCTGAAGTTTTGAATGCGGCGTTGGATTCGCTCTTTACGCCGAAAGAACCCGGAGAGCGGGAATACCAGGGCGAGGACGGACTGCTGTATTGCCGGAACTGCCACACGCCGGTGCAGTGCAGGGTAAAGCTCTGGGGCAGAGACAAGATTGTTCCCTGCCTTTGCAGATGCCAGCAGGAGGCAATGGCGGAAAAGAAACGCCAGGATGAGCTGGTGGAGCGGCAGCGTAAAATCAGACAGCTGAAAGCAACGGGGATTCAGGAAAAGCATCTTCTGGAATGGAATTTTGCCGTTGCAGAAGACAACAAGGATATCCAGATGGCAAAACGCTATGTGGAGCAGTGGAAAAAGGTCAAGGCTGAAAACCTTGGCCTTTTGTTATGGGGAGATGTCGGCACCGGAAAGTCCTTTGTGGCGGCATGTATTGCCAATGCGCTGCTGGATCAGGGCATTCCGGTTTTGATGACGAACTTCTCCAAAATCCTGAACCAGATGGGTGCCATGTATTCGGAAGAGCGATATCGGTATATCGCTTCGTTTTCCAACTATTCTTTGTTGATTCTGGATGATCTGGGAATTGAGCGCAGCACCGAATATGCGCTGGAGCAGGTCTACGCAGTCATTGATGAGCGTTACAAGTCCGGGCTTCCGGTCGTTATCACAACCAATCTGAAGATTGCTGAAATCCGCAATCCGCAGGATGTGGCATACGCCCGGATTTACAGCAGGATTCTGGAAATGTGTACGCCGGTGCGAATCAGCGGAGAGGACCGCAGAAAGAGCATTGGAAAAGAAAAACAGCAGGTTGTTAAGGAGGTACTTGATCTATGAAGTGCAAGGCAAAAAAGGCGTTTTTCGCAGGTAAGAATGACATCTATCACCGCTGGAAGGAGGTTAAGAAGCTGAATGGCAAAAGCAAAAACCAGTATTACAACAGAAAACCGCAGTGGCTCAGCTGCCGACGCTGCGGCTAAGGAGCAGCGGACGGAGATGCCGCTTTCTGACCTGCATCCCTTTGAAGGTCATCCCTTTAAGGTGCTGGACGATGAGCTGATGGAACAGACCGTGGAGAGCATCAAGCAGATTGGTGTGGTATCACCGCTGATTGTTCGGCCTGACCCGGAAGGCGGATACGAAATCCTTTCGGGACACCGCAGACTTCATGCAGCGCAGCTGGCAGGTTTGGAGACAGTGCCGGTCATCGTTAAGGAAATGGATGATGATGCGGCAATCATCTTTATGGTGGACAGCAACTTGCAGCGGGAAAATATCCTTCCCAGTGAGAGAGCGTTTTCCTACAAGATGAAGTTGGAGGCAATGAAGCATCAGGGGGAACGCGGAGATTTAACTTCTGGCCAAGTTGGCCAGAAGTCGGTTGGAACGGTTTCAAGAGACATTGTGGCAGAGCAGGCTGGAGATAGTTCTCGCAATGTTCAGCGTTTTATCCGCCTTACCAACCTGATTCCAGAAATTCTGGACATGGTGGATGAGAAGAAAATCGCCTTTAATCCGGCGGTAGAGCTGTCTTACCTGAAACCGTCCGAACAGAAAGAATTTCTGGAGGCAATGGACTATGCACAGGCATCCCCATCCCTGTCGCAGGCACAGCGGCTGAAAAAGCTCTCGCAGGAGGGCGGCTGTACCTTGGATGCCATGTGTGAAGTGATGAATGAAATCAAAAAGGATGAGCTTGACCATGTGACGATTAAAAACGAGGTTCTTCGGAAGTATTTCCCGAAATCCTATACGCCGAAGCAGATGCAGGACACGATTATCCGGCTGCTGGAAAAGTGGCAGCGAAGTAAACAACGAGATATGGAACGATGAGAAGGAGATTTTTATGATGATGAACTTTAAGAAGAATCAGAACAACGCAGTGTGCAGCATGGATTGCAAGAACTGCCCGAATGGTGCATCGCAGCCGAATCCGATGGATGATTCCATGTTTGAGAAGTCCATTGCGATGCTTCATAACTGGCTGATGCTGGAGGCAATCCGTGAAGATCACCCGAAGGAGCGCATTGTGATGGTGATCCTGCCGGGGGCTGGCGGCGAACTCCTGACCGAGGATGGCAGTCGAGACATCTTTGAGGATGTTTACGATGAGATGGAGGCTGATCTGGTGGCAGATGGGGAACTGCTTCTCCATTATGATAAGAGCGATGTGATCGAGACTGACAGAACCCGCTATCTGTTGGGAGCTGCGGAGGTTTCGGAAATCGACCAGAACGGCAACGAATGCAGCATCAATCTGTTTACGCTGGAACGCACCATCGACTATGTGAACGAGAACCTGACGGTGGTTTCCATTGGCGGCGAGTTGGTTCCAGCACTGCGCCTGATCTAAGGAGGTGCCTATGAAGAAATTTGATGTGGAGATTACAGAGACTCTCCAGAGAAAGGTTTCCGTGGAAGCTGCCTCACAGGAAGATGCGGAACGCATGGTGACGCAGGCGTGGAACAATCAGGACTATGTTCTGGATTCCGGCGATTTCACCGGCGTGGACTTCAAGACCGTGGGAGAACATGAATTGGCAGAGACCAGGACAATGGATGTGCTGCTGGTACAGCCCAATGCCTACCCGAAGAAAATCAGTGTTGGCACGGAGCTGGAAGATTTGCAGGCCATGGTTGGCGGCGATATTGAAGTAACCTACCCATTTGAGGATGAAGTAGCCATTATTCTGAATGAATCCGGCAAAATCAATGGTCTGCCGCTGAACCGTGCGATTTACACCGAAGACGGGGATATGCAGGACATTTATGCCGGTGATTTTCTGGTGGTTGGGCTGACAGAGGATGACTTTGGTTCTCTGACTTCGGAGCAAATGCAGAAATTTGAGGAGCAGTTCCATCAGCCCCAGATGTTCGTTCGTATGGGCCGCAGCATCATGGCAATTCCGGTTCCGGATGACATGGTGAAGAAGATGGAGGAAAAGGCTGCAAAGCCCCAGGAAAAGAGCAAACCGACACCGGATCGGGACAGTTTGTAAGGAAGGAGGCGGAGATTCATGCAGGAAGAAGTTGAAAATCGTACCGTCAATCTGGCAATCAGTACCACGAAACTGACCTTTCGCACCATCGTGAATGGCTATAATGTGTGGAAACGGCACCATCAGGCAAAGGTGGCTCAGAAAACAGCACAGCTGCCGGTTGGAAAGCAGAGCATCAAAGAACTGATCGGTCAGAATCAGGGAGTCAGCAGTATCCCTATTGAAGAAAACGGATTTGAAAGGCTTTGAACAGGTGGCGCGGAAATATGGTGTGGATTATGCCATTACGAAAGACCAAAATGTGATTCCACCCAAGTACACGGTGTTCTTTAAGGCGAGGGATGCGGATGCACTTACTTCCGCTTTTGAGGAATTCACCAACCGCAAGCTGAAAGCAAAGGAAAAACCGAGTGTTCTGGAGCAGCTTAACAAGCTCAAAGAACTGGTGGCTGCAATTCTGCCGGATAAGGTTCGCCACAAAAGTCAGGAGCGTGATCTATGAGTAATAAGACCAAGAAGCTGCTGATCCTGAATCTGCCGTACTTCATTGCCGGTCTTGTATGTACCAATCTGGGAGAAGCGTGGAGAATTGCCGAGGGCGCAGACATGTCTGAAAAGCTCCTCGGCTTTCTTTCTGCCCTGGGTGCAGCCTTTTCCAATCCGATGCCAAGTCTGCATCCGATGGATTTGCTGATTGGCATGTGCTGCGGAGCGGGTCTGCGGCTTGCCGTGTATCTGAAAGGCAAAAATGCCAAGAAATATCGTCATGGCATGGAGTACGGCTCTGCCCGGTGGGGTAAGCAGAAAGACATCGAACCGTTTGAAGATCCAGTGTTTGCAAACAATGTGATTCTGACCCGGACGGAGCGGCTGATGATGGGCAATCGCCCGAAGAATCCGGCAAATGCCAGAAACAAAAATGTGCTTGTGGTCGGCGGTTCCGGCAGCGGTAAGACCCGATTTTGGCTTAAACCCAACCTTTTACAATGTCACAGTTCCTACGTGGTCACTGACCCGAAAGGCGATATCGTAATCGACTGCGGCCAAGCCCTTTTGAAGAACGGATATAGCATCCGGATTTTCAATACTATCAATTTTAGAAAGTCGATGCATTACAACCCCTTCGCGTATATTCACAGCGAAAAGGATATTTTGAAGCTGACCACAACTCTCATTGCCAACACCAAGGGGACGGCAAGGCCGGTGACGAATTCTGGACGAAGGCGGAGACCCTGCTGTATTGTGCTTTGATTGGTGAACAGCGGCGAACTGGCGAAATAATCGTCATGTCGCCGCTGTCTGTTATAATAAAAAAGTTGAAAATCTTTGTAAGATTTCTTCGTCTGCAAAGTCTTATTTGTGAAAGGAGGTGGTAGCATAATGGAGTTCGAGCAAATTTACAATACCTATTTCAAAGCGGTATATCGCTATATATGGCAGCTTTCCGGTAATGAACACATAGCCGAGGAAATTACAGGCGAAACATTTTTTAAAGCAATGAAATCCATAAATAATTTTCGTGGCGAATGTGATATGCGTGTATGGCTTTGTCAAATTGCAAAGAATACCTATTTCTCATATCTGAAAAAGAATGGAAAAATAGAAAGCATTGACGAAGCAAAATTTCAGAATATTGCTAACCCGAATGATTTTATTGATGAGCAGGTTAATACTCAGGAAGAAGCAGCGCAATTACGGAAAATCTTACATAGTATATCTGAACCATATAAGGAAGTTTTCATGTGGCGTGTCTTTGGGGAATTATCATTTAATGAAATAGGTGAATTATACGGAAAAACTGATAACTGGGCTTGTGTTACCTACCATCGGGCAAGAAAAATGATACAAAGCAGATTGGAGGAAATTTAGTAATGAAAAAAGAGTGTAGCATCATTCGTGATATGTTGCCGTTGTATTTTGAAAATATGGTGAGCGAAGATACAGCAGAATTTGTAAAAAAAGCACATCGAAAATTGTCCTGATTGTGCTGCTGAACTTAAAGCCATGAAATCGGGCAAAGAAATTAGCGAGGCAGAACCCTCAAAAAGAGAAAGTGACGCAAAAGTGATAACAGCAGTAAAAAAGAAGATAGCAAAAAAAATTGTAAAAACTGTTGCTGTTGTGTGTTTGGCATTTGCGGGATTACTTAGTGCAGTATTGCTATATACAGGTATTGGTCATCCTGTTACCAGGGACAACATTTCACTTTCCACAAAAACTGAAAGTGGATATAATTATATTATTTTAGAAACTGAAGCAGGAAAATCACTATTCTTTGATTCAAAAACAGAAGATATTGTTAATGATAAAAATGAAATATGTGGACAGAGAATCACTCTATACAACTTGCAATATCATAACAATTTTTCACAAAAGAATAATCTTATAAGCTGGGGGAGTCCTACAAATACCAAAGCTAAATACATGGAATTGGTTGTTGAATTAGGAAATGATACATTACGAATATCTAATGCAGAGTAAAGACAATCACCTGTAAATAGCAAACCCCAGCCGAGCCAGTCAACGGCAAGTAAATGGGCTGCACCCACCGTTGACAGCCCCGACTGTCCTTGCTGGTAGGTAATCAAGGGGCAACAGCAAAAAGTGCTGCCGCCCTTTCCCATAATCGAAGAAAGGGGGATTTTCTATGACTGAATACGAAGCCTATCAAGAACATATCCGCTATACCCATGATACCTATTGCCGGATTGTTATTCGCCATGCGTCCTTTGACGCTGCCCGTATGCTGGCAGCGAGGTGGAAACGGGAAATCTCCCTTGAATATTTGACCGAAGAAAAGTTTGTCACACTAAGCACCACAGACGAGTATTTTCAAGTGCCGAAATATGGCGAAACTTATCCATTCTCTGTCCGGGGACAGACGATACTTTTAGATAGCTGTTCCCTTGCGGCGGCTCTTGCCGGACTGCCGGAACAGACGCAGGAGGAAATCTTTTTATATTACTTCCAGCACTTGACGCAGAAAGAAATCGGAGAACAAAGCGGCTGGACACGCAGCACAATCGGGCGGCATATCCAGCTTGCCTTGAAGCGGCTGAAAGAAGAAATGGAGGTGCTGTCCCATGAGTAGCCTACTTCTCCCCTATGACACGATAATAAAAGCACATGAGGGCGACCCCATAGCGATACAAGCTGTCCTTGACCGATATGCCGGGTATATCCGCTATTTCTCCAAAATGAACGGCTATTATAACTCTGATATGGAGAATTACATCAGAACAAAGCTGATTGAAAGCCTGTTCAAGTTCCGGCTTGACCGATAACATAAAAACTGAATATCCTGCCGCCCGCAGCGGCAGCCATGAGCAGTAAATCTGAAAAAGATTTGCTGCTTTTTTGCGCCCATTTTTGGCAAATTTCCCAAAGTTCTGTATTAGATAGTGAAACCCAAAAAGGCTGCCATTTTTTTAGACAGCGGGCAAAACGCAGCTTCCGAAACGCCTTATTGTCGGGAAAGACCGAGCCGCCGGAAAAGTTCTTGCCGGAAAGTCCGTCATTTTTGCTTTTTGCGGTGTTGTAGGGAGTAAGGGGAGAACGCCAGCCCGCAGCCTTTTATAAAAAAGCTGGTTATAGATTTCCCGAAAAAGTGGCAGTAGCAAGTGAACGGCAGTCCGGCAGTTTCTTAGAGCAAGATTCTACCGCAGTACCAAAATTCGCTTATCGCTCATTTTGCCCCTACGGGAATCTTGTTGGGGAGTGCCTTCCCCAAACCCTGCCATGCGGCTTACGCCGCTTATCCCGCCGCAGCCATGCGGCAGTCGAAAGGAGGTTTTACCATGCGAAAACGATACAACACACCGCACCGCAGCCGGGTAGTCAAGACACGCATGACCGAGGAAGAATACGCCGAGTTTGCGGAAAGGCTTTCTGCTTACAACATGAGCCAAGCCGAGTTTATCCGGCAAGCCATAACCGGGGCAGCCATACGCCCCATCATAACCGTTTCCCCCGTCAACGATGAGCTGCTTGCCGCTGTTGGGAAGCTGACCGCCGAATACGGCAGGATCGGCGGCAACTTAAACCAGATAGCCCGGACGCTGAACGAGTGGCACAGCCCCTACCCGCAGCTTGCCGGGGAGGTACGGGCGGCGGTTTCCGACCTTGCTGCCCTAAAGTTTGAAGTCTTGCAGAAAGTGGGTGACGCTGTTGGCAACATTCAAACATATCAGCTCTAAAAATGCGGACTATGGCGCAGCGGAAGCCTATCTCACATTTGAGCATGACGAGTTTACCATGAAGCCCACCCTTGATGAAAACGGGCGGCTGATACCGAGGGAGGATTACCGCATTTCTTCCCTCAACTGTGGGGGCGAGGATTTCGCTGTTGCCTGTATGCGAGCCAATCTCCGCCATGAGAAAAATCAAAAACGGGAAGATGTGAAAAGCCACCACTATATCATCAGCTTTGACCCACGGGACGGAACAGACAACGGCTTGACCGTAGACCGGGCGCAGGAGCTGGGCGAGCAGTTCTGTAAAGAGCATTTCCCCGGACACCAAGCCCTTGTATGCACCCACCCGGACGGGCATAACCACAGCGGCAATATCCATGTGCATATCGTCATCAACTCCCTGCGGATTTACGAAGTCCCGCTTCTGCCCTACATGGACAGACCAGCCGACACAAGGGAGGGCTGCAAGCACCGCTGTACCAACGCCGCTATGGAATATTTCAAGAGTGAAGTCATGGAGATGTGCCACCGGGAGGGGCTTTACCAAATCGACCTCTTGAACGGCAGCAAGGAACGGATAACGGAACGGGAATACTGGGCGGCAAAGAAAGGGCAGCTTGCCCTTGATAAAGAGAACGCCGCCAGAGAAGCCGCAGGACAGCCGACCAAGCCCACCAAGTTTGAAACGGACAAGGCGAAGCTGCGCCGGACGATACGGCAGGCACTTTCCCAAGCTGCCAGCTTTGACGAGTTTTCTTCCCTTTTGCTGCAGGAGGGTGTGACCGTCAAGGAGAGCCGGGGGCGGCTTTCCTACCTCACGCCGGACAGGACGAAGCCTATCACAGCCCGGAAGCTGGGGGACGATTTTGACAAGGCTGCTGTCCTTGCCCTGCTCACGCAGAACGCCCACAGAGCCGCCGAACAGACCACAGCCATACCCGAATACCCACACACCCAAAAGGGACGCTTGCAGGAGGAAAAAGCCGCAAAAACCACCCCGGCAGACAACATCTTGCAGCGCATGGTTGACCGGGAAGCCAAGCGAGCCGAGGGCAAGGGCGTGGGTTATGACCGCTGGGCGGCAAAGCACAACCTAAAGCAGATGGCGGCTACCGTTACTGCCTACCAGCAGTACGGCTTTTCTTCCCCGGAGGAACTGGACGAAGCCTGTTCTGCCGCCTATGCCGCCATGCAGGAAAGCCTTGCAGAGCTGAAGCAGGTGGAAAAGACGCTGAACGGGAAAAAGGAGCTGCAACGACAGGTGCTTGCCTATTCCAAGACCCGCCCTGTCCGGGACGGGCTGAAACAGCAGAAAAACGCCAAAGCAAAAGCAGCCTACCGTCAGAAGTACGAAAGCGACTTTATCATAGCAGACGCAGCCGCCCGCTATTTCAGGGAGAACGGCATTTCCAAGCTGCCGAGCTATAAAGCCCTGCAAGCAGAGATTGAAACCCTTATCCAAGAGAAAAACAGCGGCTACAACGATTACCGGGCAAAACGGGAGGAATACCGCCGCTTACAGACGGTCAAGGGCAATATCGACCAGATTTTACACCGGGAGCGCAAGCCTGTGAAAAGGCAGGAACAGGAACGATAAAAACCGCCCCAAAATGTACCCGAACCTATACAGAACAAGGGGGCTGCCCCGTACCCTACCCGCAAATACCAAAGGATTTTTTAACGGGCTTATAGGGCAGAAAAACCCCGAAAATGATACCGAGATGATACAGAATTACCGCCGATACCGCCACACCAGCGGAAACGGCAGAAAGGAGCGCACCCATGCCAAGAATGAGCAAGAAACGGCGGCTGGAATGGTCTTTTTTCCTGCGGCAAGTGAAAGTCGGGAATTCCACCTGCGACCGTATCACATACAATGACCTCTGCCGGGGCTGTACCCATAGCTGCAAGCAGAGCTTCCGGGCGGTTGTCATACTCTGCCCCCGCTACTACTCCAAACGCCGGAAAAAGGAGGACAGGGACAATGGCAGATAACCGCAAGTATTACTACCTCAAGCTGAAAGAGAACTTTTTTGACAGCGACTCCATTGTGCTGCTGGAAGATATGAAAGACGGGATTTTATACTCCAATATCCTCTTGAAGCTGTACTTAAAATCGCTGAAAAACGGCGGGAAATTGCAGCTTGACGAGCATATCCCCTACACAGCGCAGATGATAGCGACACTGACCCGCCACCAGATAGGGACGGTTGAGAGGGCTTTAGAGATTTTCCGGCAGTTGGGGCTTGTGGAGCAGCTTGACAGCGGGGCTTTTTATATGACCGATATTGAGCTGATGATAGGACAGTCCTCTACCGAAGCCGAGAGGAAACGGGCTGCAAGGCTGGAAAACAAGGCACTTTTACCGCCCCGGACAAAAGGCGGACATTTGTCCGACATTCGTCCACCAGAGATAGAGATAGAGTTAGAGAAAGAGATAGAGATAGAAAAAGAGAGAGAGGGAGAAACGGGACACCCCGCCCCCGCTGCTTATGGCAGATACAACAATGTGATACTGACCGATACAGAGCTTTCCGGGCTGAAAACAGAGCTGCCCGACAAGTGGGAGTATTACCTTGACCGGCTTTCCTGCCATATCGCTTCCACCGGGAAGCAGTACCACAGCCATGCAGCCACCATTTACAAGTGGGCGCAGGAGGACGCTGCCAAAGGCAAGGCTGCCCCGAAACAGGGCATACCCGATTATTCATGCAAGGAGGGCGAGAGCTTATGAAAAACGAGATTGAAGCTATGATTACGGACATTACAACCACTACCACCGAAGCGGAGGATTACACAGGCGAGGACGGGCTTTTATACTGCGGTAAGTGCCATACGCCCAAAGAAGCCTATTTTGCAGAGGGAAAGACTTGTTTCGGGCGTAACCGCCACCCAACAGACTGCGACTGCCAGCGGGCAGCCCGTGAAAAGCAGCAAGCCGCCGAAAGCCGACAGAAGCACCTTGAAAAAGTGGAGGACTTGAAACGCCGGGGCTTTACTGACCCTGCTATGCGGAACTGGACATTTGAGCATGACAACGGCAGAAACCCACAGACCGAAACCGCCCCGCTTTTATGTGGAGAGCTGGGAAACCATGCAGGCTGAAAATATCGGCTACCTGTTTTGGGGAGGCGTGGGGACGGGAAAAAGCTACCTTGCCGCCTGTATCGCCAACGCCCTTATGGAGCAGGAAGTCCCGGTGTGCATGACAAACTTTGCAACGATACTGGGTGACCTTGCCGCCAGCTTTGAGGGCAGGAACGAATATATTTCCCGCCTTTGCAGCTACCCCCTGCTGATACTTGATGATTTTGGTATGGAGCGAGGGACAGAATACGGGCTGGAACAGGTTTACAGCGTGATTGACAGCCGTTACCGAAGCGGCAAGCCGCTGATCGCCACGACCAACCTCACACTGGAGGAATTGCAGCACCCGCAGGACACGCCCCACGCCCGTATCTATGACAGGCTGACTTCCATGTGCGCCCCCGTCCGCTTCACGGGCAGCAACTTCCGAAAGGAAACCGCACAGGAAAAAAGCTGGAACGCTTAAAGCAACTGATGAAGCAGCGAAAGGAGAGCCTATGACAGAAACGAAACAGACAAGCACCACCAAAACAGACCGCCGCCCGGACTGTGTGACGGAAATCCGCATGGGCAACTCCGTCCTTACCGTTTCCGGCTTCTTCAAGCAGGGCGCAACCGATACCGCAGCCGACAAGATGATGAAAGCTGGAAGCTGGAAGCGGAAGCTACACACACAAAAAACGGCGATTTGACCGACCGTAAAGAAGCAGATTTGACGCTTTTGCCGCTATACAGACAGCCGCCCCATGTGGTACAATCAAGGTACGGAATAGTGGGGCTGGCTGTCGGAAACGGAGGAATTTATGTTAAGACAGACCACCCAGCAACTCATTACCGCCCTTTACCCAAGACTGTCCCATGAGGACGAGCTGCAAGGCGAGAGCAATTCCATTTCCAACCAAAAGAGGATTTTGGAAACCTATGCCAAACAGAATGGATTTACTAATCTCCGCTGGTACACCGACGACGGTTATTCCGGTGCGAACTTCCAAAGACCCGGATTTCAAGCCATGCTTGCAGACATTGAAGCAGGGAAAGTCGGGACAGTTATCGTCAAGGATATGTCGAGATTAGGGCGAAACTATTTACAGGTGGGAATGTATACGGACATGATTTTCCCACAAAGGGGCGTTCGCTTTATCGCTATCAACGATGGAGTGGACAGCGCACAGGGCGACAATGATTTTGCCCCGCTGCGTAATATTTTTAACGAATGGCTGGTGAGAGATACGAGCAAGAAAATCAAAGCAGTAAAACGCTCAAAAGGCATGAGTGGCAAGCCCATCACAAGCAAGCCTGTGTATGGCTACCTCATGGACGAGGACGAAAATTTCATTATTGACGAGGAAGCTGCACCCGTAGTCAAGCAGATATACAACCTCTGCCTTGCCGGGAACGGTCCGACTAAGATAGCCCGTATGCTCACAGAGCAGCAAATCCCCACGCCGGGGACGCTGGAATACCGTAGGACGGGCAGCACCCGCCGCTACCACCCCGGCTATGAGTGCAAGTGGGCGACCAATACCGTTGTGCATATCCTTGAAAACCGGGAATACACAGGCTGTCTGGTAAACTTCAAGACAGAAAAGCTCTCTTACAAAGTCAAGCACAGTGTAGAAAATCCCCCGGAAAAGCAAGTGATTTTCGAGAACCACCACGAGCCTATCATAGACACCCAGACATGGGAACGGGTGCAGGAACTTCGCAAGCAGCGCAAACGCCCCAACCGCTATGATGAAGTGGGCTTGTTCTCCGGCATACTGTTCTGTGCGGACTGCGGCAGTGTCATGTATCAGCAGCGATACCAGACGGACAAGCGCAAGCAGGACTGTTATATCTGCGGCAACTACAAGAAACGCACCCATGACTGTACGGCGCACTTTATCCGCACCGACCTCTTGACCGCTGGCGTACTCTCCAATCTGCGGAAAGTGACAAGCTATGCGGCAAAGCATGAAGCCCGGTTTATGAAGCTCTTGATTGAGCAGAACGAGGACGGGGGCAAGCGCAGGAACGCCGCTAAGAAAAAGGAGCTGGAAGCCACCGAGAAACGCATAGCCGAGTTATCCGCTATCTTCAAGCGGCTGTATGAGGACAGCGTGACCGGGCGCATATCAGACGAGCGTTTCACAGAGCTGTCGGCAGACTATGAAGCAGAACAACGGGAGCTGAAAGAAAGAGCCGCTGCTATCCAAGCGGAGCTTTCCAAAGCACAGGAAGCCACCGTGAACGCAGAAAAGTTTATGAATGTTGTCCGGCGGCATACCAGCTTTGAAGAACTTACCCCTACTCTGTTGCGGGAGTTTGTAGAGAAAATCCGGCAGTACGTCCGTCAGCGATGCGACCCTGACAGCGATGCAGGCCACACTGGAAGGCATGGACTTGGGACCGCTGCTGGGGCTGTATTTGCAGACCTTTGTGGTTCAGGTCACGATGCTGGCGTTGTCGGCTATCATCTTTGTCATCGTGTATGGCCGAATGGTGGAAATATATCTCATGGTGAGCCTTGCGCCGATTCCGTTCGCAACCTTTGGAAACCATGAGCAGAGCCACACCGGTCAAAACTATCTGCGCTCCCTGTTTGCACTGGGATTCCAGGGCTTTCTTATCATGATCTGTGTAGGCATCTATGCAGTTCTGATTCAGAACCTGTCCTTTTCGGATAACATCATCAGCAGCATTTGGGGCGTTATGGGCTATACGGTCTTGCTGGCATTTACGCTCTTTAAGACGGGAAGCCTCGCGAAATCCGTGTTTGCAGCGCATTAAGAGAGGAGGAAAGATTCATGGCATCTTATATTTCTGTGCCGCGAGACCTTTCAAAGGTCAAAACCAAGGTCTTTATGAACCTGACCAAACGGCAGATTCTCTGCTTCGGAGCCGGTGCGCTGATTGGCGTTCCGGTTTTCTTTTTGCTCAAATCCAGTGGGAATCTGAGCCTTGCCGCACTTGGCATGATGGCAGTGATGCTGCCGCTTTTCTTTCTTGCCATGTACGAGAAAGACGGTCAGCCGCTGGAAGTGGTGGCAAAGCACTTCTATGAGGCAAAGTTCAAGAGACCGAAAACGCGGCCTTACAAAACAAAAAATTACTATGCACTGCTGGTTCAGCAGGCAGACGTGGAAATGGAGGTAAATCGCATTGTTCAAAATTCTCGAAAAGCTGACAGCGAAGAATAAAAAGCAGGATGACATCCGAATGCCGTCCCATCTGTCAGCAGCAGAGCAAAAACAGGTGCAGGCAGTGATTGACCGTGCAAGGGGTGACAGCACGGTTCCGCACTCAGCTCAGGATAGCATTCCCTTTCAGCGAATGTTCCCGGATGGTATCTGCCGTGTGACGGACAACTACTATACCAAAACCATTCAGTTTCAGGATATCAATTATCAGCTGGCACAGCAGGAAGATCAGACGGCTATCTTTGAGGAATGGTGCAGCTTCCTGAACTTCTTTGATTCCAGTATCCGCTTTGAGCTTTCCTTTATGAATATGGCTACGGATGCCTCGAATTTTGAGAAGATGGTGCGTATCCCGTATCAGAAGGATCATTTCAATCCGGTGCGCACGGAGTACAGCACCATGCTGCGCCGCCAGCTTGCCCAGGGCAACAACGGCCTGACCAAGACGAAGTACCTGACGTTTGGCATTGAAGCGGAATCCATGAAACAGGCAAAGCCGAGGCTTATTCACATCGAGATCGACCTGATGAACAACTTCAAACGCTTGGGTGTTCGGGCAAAATTGCTGAATGGTAAGGAACGGCTTCATCTGATGCACGATATGTTCCACATGGGTGACCATGACCGATTCAATTTCGATTGGAAGTGGCTGCCGGAGAGTGGGCTGTCGGTAAAGGACTTTATTGCACCGACCGGTTTTGCATTTCCGAAGAACCGTTTTTCAGATGGGCGGGATGTATGGCTCCATGTCCTATCTCCAGATCACGGCTTCCGACCTGTCGGATCAGCTGCTGAAGGACTTTCTGGATATGGAATCCAGCCAGATCGTGACCATGCACATTCAGTCGGTAGATCAGAACAAAGCAATCAAGTCCATTAAGCACACCATTACGGAGCTGGACCGTTCTAAGATTGAGGAGCAGAAGAAAGCTGTCCGTTCCGGATACGATATGGACATCATTCCGTCAGATTTGGCAACTTACGGCAAGGACGCAAAGGCACTGCTGAAGGAATTGCAGAGCCAGAATGAGCGTATGTTCCTGCTGACCTTTCTGGTGATGAATACCGGCGAGACGGAGCAGGAGCTGGAGACCAATGTGTTCCAGGCTTCCAGCATCGCGCAGAAGTACAACTGCAACCTGCGCCGTCTGGACTTTCAGCAGGAGCAGGGGCTGATGAGCTGTCTGCCGCTGGCACAGAACCTGATTGAGATTCAGCGCAGCATGACTACCAGCAGTACGGCGATTTTCGTGCCGTTTACCACCCAGGAACTGTTTCAGACCGGGAAAGAGGCTCTGTACTATGGGCTGAATGCGCTGTCCAACAACCTGATTATGGTTGACCGGAAAAAACTCAAGAACCCCAACGGGCTGATTCTTGGCACTCCCGGTTCCGGTAAGTCCTTCTCGGCAAAGCGTGAAATCGCCAATGCGTTCCTGGTGACGGATGATGATGTAATCGTGTGCGATCCCGAAGCCGAATACACGGCTCTGGTGCAGAAATTTGAGGGGCAGGTCATTAAAATCAGCCCTTCCAGCACGCAGTATATCAACCCGATGGACATCAATGCGAATTATTCGGAAGAGGATAATCCGATTGCCCTGAAAGCAGATTTCATCCTTTCTCTGTGTGAGCTGATCGTAGGCGGCAAAGAAGGCTTGCAGCCGGTAGAAAAGACAGTTATCGACCGCTGCGTTCATCAGATTTACCAGACCTATTTTGAGAATCCGGTGCCGGAGAATATGCCGGTGTTGCAGGACTTGTACGAGGCACTGCTCCGGCAGGATGAAAAGGAAGCACACCATGTGGCAACAGCACTGGAAATCTATGTGACCGGTTCGCTGAACCTGTTTAACCACCGCACCAATGTAGATATCAATAACCGGCTGGTCTGCTATGACATCAAGGAGCTGGGCAAGCAGCTGAAAGAAGATCGGTATGCTGGTGGTGCAGGATCAGGTCTGGGGGCGTGTAACTGCCAACCGTAATGCCGGTAAAGCCACTCGCTACTATATGGACGAGTTCCATCTGCTTTTGAAAGAGGAGCAGACAGCGGCCTACAGCGTGGAGATCTGGAAGCGATTCCGTAAATGGGGCGGTATTCCCACCGGCATCACCCAGAACGTCAAAGACCTGCTTTCTTCTCGCGAAGTGACGAACATTTTTGAGAACAGCGACTTCATTTATATGCTGAATCAGGCAGCCGGTGACCGTCAGATACTGGCGGATCAGCTGAACATCAGCCCGCACCAGCTGTCCTATGTGACCCATTCCGGTGAAGGCGAAGGACTGCTGTTCTACGGGAATGTGATTTTGCCGTTCGTTGATCGCTTCCCGACCGATCTGGAATTGTACCGGATTATGACGACAAAATTAACCGAAGTGCAGGAAGCAAAGGAGGCGTAAGCGATGGCTGGCAAGAAAAATCCGAATCTCGGAGACAAGCTGCGGCAGGAGCGCGAGGGTGCGGAGAACACCCTTCGCGATTCCAGAAGCAAAGCCGTAGGTAGCAGTACGGGAGACAGCAGCAAGAAAAAAGCGGAACACCGAAGGCAGATTCGCCATGAGGCCGATCTTGCCAAGATGCGCAGCAAGAAGCTGAAATCGGAGCAGGAGGTAAAGGCGAAAAAGAATGCAGCAGCTTCCGGGAAAAAAGGGCGGAAAGCCAAAGAAGCCGGGAATCTTGCGGCAGATGTACTTTCAGCCAAAGCACATCAGAGTGTGCGTAATGCCGACCGGGATAATAATTCCGGTGTGGAGGCAGCGCATTTCACCGAAGGTTCAGCGGAAGGTGCAGCCCGTGCCGGTTCCCGGTTCCAATATGGCCGAAAGCTGCGGCAGTACAAAAAGCTGGAGCGGTTAGAGAAAAAGGCAGATAGAGATGCTGTGGATTCCATCTTTGCAGAACGCATGAAGTCTGATCCGCAGGCTGGCTCGAATTTCTTTTCCAGATGGCGGCAGAAGCAGGCTATTAAAAAAGAGTATGCCGCTGCGAAGGCAGGTGCAGCCGCTGCGGAGAACACAGCAGCTGGCACAGCCAAAGCTGCGCAGGGTACTGCCAGTATGACGGAAAAGGCATTTCAGTTTGTGCAGAGCCACTCGCATATCATTATCGGTATCGCAGCCGTGGGACTGCTTGTTTTGGTAATTGCCGGGGCGGTTTCGTCATGCTCCGTCTTGATCAATGGCGGCGGCAATGTGGTGCTGGGGACTTCCTACACAGCGGAAGATGAAGATTTGAAAGGCGTGGAGACGGATTATACCAAGCTGGAAGATAAACTTCGCAAACAAATCGACCGCATTGAAACCGACCATCCGGGCTATGACGAGTATCGCTACAATCTGGCGGAAATCGGACACAATCCCTATGAGCTTGCATCTCTGCTGACCGTAGAATTTGAAAACTACACGAGAAGCCAGGTACAGGCGCGGCTCCAGAGTATTTTTGATGCACAGTATGAGCTGAAGTTGGAGGAAAAGGTGGAAATCCGGACGAGGAAAGAAACCCGTGTGGGCTATAGCTACAATCCGATCACCGGAACCGGACACACCTACACCTATCAGGTGACGGTACAGTATGAGTATAAAATCCTCAATGTAACGCTGCTCAATCGGGGTGTGGACTATGTTGCCAGAAATTCCGGCCTTACAGATGACCAGCTGCAACGCTACGAAGTCACATTGGAGTGCCGGGGCAATCGGGATGATCTGTTTGCAGGCATCGCCTTTGCAACGCCGGACGGCGCGGGTTCCAGCGGAGAATATCAGGATTACGACATTCCGGGCGAAGCTCTGACGGATGAAAAATTCCGGAAGATGATTACCGAAGCAGAGAAATATCTCGGTTATCCCTATGTCTGGGGCGGCAGCTCGCCGAGTACCAGCTTTGACTGTTCCGGCTTTGTAAGCTGGGTCATCAACCACTGCGGGAATGGCTGGAATGTAGGCAGGCAGACGGCCAACGGTCTGATGGGAAAATGCGACATTATCCCGAAAAGTGAGGCAAAGCCCGGAGACCTGATCTTCTTCCAGAAAACCTATAACACCAGCGGAGCATCCCATGTGGGCATTTATGTCGGCAACGGGATGATGATCCACTGCGGCAACCCAATTTCCTATGCTTCCATTGAGACGAACTACTGGCGGCAGCACTACTACTGCATGGGAAGAATTCGATAAAAATAGGGCGTTTATTCGCCCGGAAAGGAAACGATATGAGCTTGAAACTGGAAAAGATTGCTGCGGAGCGTGAGAAAGCCCGCAGAAAACGCGATGAGTGGGAGGAGCGCAGAAAGGAATGGGACAGAAAGTACCACGAGCAGGAAAACAGCGAAATCTGTGAAATGGTACATGCCCAGAGCCTGACCCCGGAACAGCTGGCAGTCATCATTCAGCTGGCGCAGGCTGCGGTTCCCAACCCGGAGAACCTGAAACTGGATGAGAAAGAAACGGAGGATATGGAATGAAAAAGATGATGGCAATGCTGCTTGCCAGCGTGATGGCGGCAGGAACCTTTACGACCACTGCATTTGCCTATACGGGCGATGATGTGCAGAAGAACACATCTGTCAGTACCGCTGCGCAGGAAGCGGATGCAGCAGAAAGCGCAAATGCAGGGAAAACGGACAATACCGACAGCATCGAAATCGACCCGGACATGCAGGTGCTGCCGGATGGCTATGAGGTCTCTACGGATGCGGATGGGAACCTGATCGTTACGGTGGGCGGTAAGGAATACAATATCGGCAGCGAAAAGTCCCAAAAGCAGATGGGTACGGTGGTGCCGGGTATCACCAGTCTGCATTTCGTTCCGGTCCCGGCATGGATCAGGAGATTATCGGATATCTGCATTCCGGTGATACGGTGGAGATTGTCGAAAAATGCGGTGACTGGTATAAGGTGAACTTCAACGGCAAAACCGGGTATGCACATGGAAAGTACCTGAATGTCACGGATTCCGCAAAAGACAGCAGCATGTTCAGTGAAGATGCTCTGAAGCTGTTTCTGGATCTGATGCAGAGTGGAATGTCATACGAGGATGAGAAGGAATCCAGTGCAGCTTTGACTCCGGAAGGTAATATGACGCTGGTGGACGATATCGGTGAGGAAGAAGATAAATCCAGCCAGCAGTTCATCACGCTGGTGACAAAGGCGGGCAACACCTTCTATCTGATTATCGACCGCGATAAAGACGGCAACCAGAATGTGCATTTCCTGAATATGGTGGACGAGGCCGATCTGCTTGCTCTGATGGATGAAGAGGAAGCTGCCAAGTATCAGGAGAAGGAGCCGGAAGTCACGGAACCTGCGGAAACCGAAAAGCCGCAGGAGACGGAGCCTGCACCGGAAGAGCAGAAAACAGAGAGCGAGCAGAAGAAAGCGTCTCCGCTTCCGATGATTATGCTGCTTCTGTTTGTGATTGGTGCAGCCGGTGTCGGCGGTTATCTCTATATCAAGATGAAGGGCGTAAAGCCTGCATCTAAGAAAAATCAACCGGACCCTGATGCGGATTATCACGATGAGGATGAAGACGCGCTCCAGCTGCCGGAGGATGATGGTGACGAGGACGAAGAAGTGGATGTAAACGAGGATTATGAAGCGGAATCGGATGATGAACCTGTCTGATTAAGACTGTGTTGACCTGAGGGGCGGCTGAAAAGCCGTCCCTTTTACATAGCTAAATGGTTTGTGAATGGAGTATTTTGAGCCATGAAGCTATGGAAACTGTAGGTGATATCTGATAAAATAGAGAATAAGAACAGTGATACAAATCGGGAGTTGGAGGATACACGCATGAAAATTGTAATCATTAATGGAAGTGCCAGAAAAGGAAATACGCTGGCAGCAATCAATGCATTTATAAAAGGAGCGTCAGAAAAGAATAAAATTGAAATCATTGAGCCCGACAAACTCAACATTGCACCATGCAAGGGATGTGGTGTCTGTCAATGCTCTAAGGGATGCGTCGATAAGGATGATACAAATCCTACAATTGATAAAATTGCTGCCGCAGATATGATTCTTTTTGCTACACCAGTTTATTGGTGGGGAATGTCAGCACAATTGAAACTTATCATTGATAAGTGCTACTGCCGTGGATTGCAGTTAAAAAACAAAAAAGTTGGCACAATTGTTGTAGGTGGTTCTCCCGTAGGCAGTATCCAGTATGAGCTGATTGATAAGCAGTTTGACTGTATGGCAAAATATCTTTCATGGGATATGCTTTTCAAAAAATCATATTACGCAACAGCCAGAGATGAACTTGAAAAAAACAAGGATTCCATGAACGAACTTGAGGGGATCGGAAAAAATTTATAAAGCACACACCAAATTCCAGTTTGTAGACCTAAAACAGAATACACTTCCTTACATAGCAGTCATGCGCTTCGGTGCCTGGCTGCTAATTTTTTGCGAAAGGAGCAGTATCGAATGAAGCTTGTATTAGCGGAAAAGCCCTCGGTTGCCATGAGTCTCTCGAAGGTGATCGGGGCAAATCAGCGCGGGGACGGTTATATGGAGGGCAATGGCTACCTTGTCAGTTGGTGTGTGGGGCATCTGGTGGAACTTTCCCAGCCGGAAGCCTATGATGAGAAGTATGCAAAAAGTGGAAGTATGATGATCTTCCGATTTTGCCGGAACATTGGCAGTATCAGGTATCTGCCAGCACGAAAAAGCAGTTCGGTATCCTGAAAAAGCTCATGCAGCGGAAAGATGTAGAGAGTCTGATCTGTGCAACCGATGCAGGCCGTGAGGGCGAACTGATTTTCCGACTGGTTTACCATCAGTGCGGCTGCAAAAAGTCGGTGGAACGGCTGTGGATTTCCTCGATGGAGGACAGTGCTATCCGGGAAGGCTTTCAGAAGCTCAGACCGGGAACAGAATATGATGCCTTATATGAGGCGGCTTTATGCCGGGAGCGTGCCGACTGGATTGTCGGAATCAACGCTACCCGGCTTTTTTCATGTTTGTATGGGCAGACCCTGAATGTGGGGCGAGTGATGACACCAACGCTTGCGATGGTGGTTATGCGAGATGCAGCAATCCGAGCGTTCAAGCCGGAGCCGTTCTACTCGGCAGAATTGAGATTCCGGGATTTTCAAGCAGGCAGTGAGCGGATGAAAGCAAAAGCAGAAGCAGAAAAACTGGTGGCAGAGTGCTGTCAGGCAGGTAGTGCCATCATTACCAAGGTAGAGCAGAAAGAAAAATCAGAGAAGCCCCCGGTCCTCTTTGATCTGACCTCGCTTCAGAGAGAAGCAAACCGGCAGCTGGGATTCACTGCCCAGCAGACCCTGGATTACACGCAGGCCCTGTACGAGAAGAAACTCGTGACATATCCCCGTACCGACAGCCGGTATCTGACAGATGATATGGCACTGCTGGTGCCAGAACTTGTTTCTGCGATCCAGCAGAGCTTTCAGATTCAGGCGGATGTATCGGCACTGGTGAATGCAGCGCAGGTCATCAATTCTAAGAAAGTTACCGATCACCATGCCATTATCCCTACAAAAACAGCGGCGGGTTATGACATTTCCTCGCTTCCCAGTGGAGAACAAGCGATTCTTACTCTGTTGGCGGTGCGGCTGATTTGTGCGGTCGGAACACCCTGCCACTATGCAGAAACCATAGTAGAAGCGGAGTGCGCCGGTCAGAAGTTCTGCACGAAAGGCAAAACAGTCACGGATATGGGCTGGAGGCAATATGCAGGAAAGCCGGTTGAAGATGCTGAGAAGAATGTGGAGGCAGGTGATCTTCCGGAGCTTTCGGAAGGCATGACATTGGAACTTGCCCGTGTCAATCTGAAAGAAGGCAAGACCAGCCCACCCAAGAGGTTTACCGAAGATCTTCTGCTTTCAGCGATGGAGAGTGCCAGCTCGGACGAATTTCCGGCTGGTGTAGAGCGAAAAGGCATCGGTACACCAGCCACACGCGCTGCCATCATCGAAAAACTGGTACAGAAAGGCTTTATCGAGCGCAGGGGCGATAGGAAAACGAAATTCCTTTGTTCTACGGATAAGGGAAATGCGCTGGTGACGGTGGTGCCGGAACAGATTCAGTCTCCATCCATGACGGCAGACTGGGAGGAAAAACTGCTGAAAATAGAACACGGCGAGTACGACAGCGATGCCTTTATGGGAGAAATTAGCAGTATGGTGAGCGGACTTGTTAAAACCTACGAGGCTGTAAAAGGTGCCGATGTTCTGATGCAGCCGGAGCGCAAGTCATTGGTTCCTGCCCGGCCTGCGGCAGCGATGTCTGTGAAACGGCAAAGGGATGGTTTTGCAGGGATAAGAGCTGCAAATTTGCGCTCTGGAAGGAAAACAGGTTCTTTCAGACACTGGGAAAGCAGATGACAGAGGAACTGGCAAAGCAACTGGTAAATCAGGGAAAAGCACGGCTTACCCACTGCTATTCCAAGAAGTCTGGACGTTACTATGACACAACCGTTCATGTAGAGACTGGCGAGGACGGTGCAGCAGCATTTAAGCTGGAGTTTGGAGGTAAAAAATGAGCATGAAAATGATGAATGCAGCTTATCTGGTGGATAATGCCGCGCTGCTTTCCTTGCAGGAAAAGCAGGACGGCGTGGAGTTTCACTGCTTTGATATGGACAGCAAGGTGCAGACCACCGAGGGACACATTGGCTGGGATGTGTTGGATAAACAGCCGTCTTCTACGCTGGAAGAAAGCGCGAGGATGGCGGCACTCCAGAAGATTCCCCAGCTTGACGGTCTTGCCGTTGCGCCGGTAGCCCCGGAGATGCTGGAGCAGGTACGCGGCGGCAGAAAGGTTCTCTGGCAGATGAAAAAGGCTGATCCTGAGCTGGAGAATGCAAAAAATATCCGGTTTATCACCAGCAACTACGAGGATCGGTTCAAAATTCCGGATGGCAGTGCAGTGGAGATCGAGTATCCGAACCGGAAGTTCTCAGCTCGCTGCGAATATATGGACGAATATCATTTGCGCCTGGGGTATGATGTTTTGCACATCTGTCAGCTGGCAGAAATGCTGGAACGCGGCGGTGGTACATGCCGCCCGGAGCCGCTGATTACGGAAGAACGCAGTGCATGGGATTTGGGAAGCAAGGGTTTTCTTGCCATTCAGACCTGTGAGGACGGTTACGACTATACCTTATATCATAAGGACTTTACGGAAATTGACGGTGGACAGATCGACAACCCAGAAATCAGCATGAATGCAGCCAGAGACCAGATTCTTTCGGATTATGGGTTCGGTGGCCGCACCATGACGCGGATTGACTATGATGAACTTTGTGATCGTGCAGAGGAAGCGGAAATCAGCAGACGGGAATCTGTGCTGGGTAAACTGTCGGATTTATCTTCCAGAACGGATACGCCGGTGAAAGCTACCAAGGCGAAGGAGGCAGAGCGATGAAATACAAGCTTACGAAGGCAGAGCAGGAAACCGTCATCAATTTTGATAATGAACTGGATACCGCCAGCATTTATACCCATGACAGCCGCCTGATTAAGAAGCTTCGGGAACTGCGAAAACAGTATCCGGAGCAGTTTATTTTGGAGCACCGGGAGCATGGGTCGGTCACTTATACGATTCCGAAACGCTGCGTCGGTATCCGACCGCCTTATAGTGAAAAGCGGCGGGAACAGCAGCGGCAGGAAGCAAAGGAAAACGGCCTGCCGTTTATGGAGAAGGGAGAAATGAACGATGGCAAGAATTGAAAAATGGGATGAAGTGCATGGAACGCAGGCACCGGACGAAAGAATGATGGCATTTCTCGACAGTACTACCGACCAGTATGCGATTTTGCAGCTTCGCCGCAGCGAGGATACGGTATATGAACGCTTTTCGTCTATGCGCGAACTGGAACGGATGGGGCTGGAACCGGATATTGACCATTATGAGGTGGTTTATATGGCTCCGCTTCTTCCCTACAAGGATCAGAATACGATGTTGGAGGAACTGTATGCGAAATTCAATATTTCCCGCCCTGATGATTTTACTGGGCATAGTCTTTCTGTGTCTGACATCGTGGCTTTACGGCAGAATGGTGTTGTAAGCTGTCACTATGTGGATTCCATCGGCTTCCAGGAACTGCCCGGATTTTTCAAACCGGAGAACTACCTGAAAGCCGCAGAAATGGCGATGGAGGACGATTACGGCATGATAGACGGCGTAATCAATAACGGAAAGAAGGAAGAACCGGTGGAGAAAGCATCGGTTCTGGATCAGCTGAAGGAAAAGCAGGAGGCTGTGCCGCCTGCACCGCCTCGCAGGTGCTGCGAAGAAAAGGAGTTATAAATGCGTTTTACGGATGACGAATGGATGCTCATGATGCTTTACAGCCCTGGCACACGGACAGGGCTGATCGAAGAGCTTCAAAAGATGCAAAAAAGTCTGACGGGCAGAGACAGAAACCTGCGCAGGTGGACGGCCTCGCTGCTTGCAAAACTGGCAGAGATGACGGATGCAGAATATGAGGCACTGGATTTGTATCCGGACGAATAAAGGAGAGGAGGAAAAAGACAGATGATGACGAAAACGGCTTATTATATGCAGATGGCGCAGGAAGCTGCGGCACAGATCACTGGCAGCAAAGAACAGTGGACAGCGTTTCTGACCACATCCGCGCGGCTTTATAAGTATCCCTTTGCGGAGCAGCTGATGATCTATAAGCAGAGACCAGAAGCGACGGCCTGTGCAGAGTACGATCTCTGGAATGATCGGATGAACCGCTATGTGAAGCGTGGCTCCAAGGGCATTGCTCTTTTGGACATGCGCGGCGAGCAGCCGAAACTGCGGTATGTATTTGATGTGGCAGATACCGGAGAACGGAAGAATTCCCGACCGGTACAGCTCTGGAAAATGAATGCGGAGCATGAGCAGCCGATCATTCGCGCACTGGATGCAGCATTTGATGTTCCTGCCGGTGCCGGGTCTCTGGAAAATCATATCATGGAAGCGGCAGAACGCCTTGCAAGGGATTACTGGGAGGAAAACCGCAGGCAGATCAGTGACATCGTTGCAGATTCCTATCTGGAAGGATATGATGAACTCAACATCGGAGCTTCCTTTAAGAGAGCTGCCGCTGTCAGCATCGCATATTCCGTCTTTACCCGGACGGAGGGCAATGCAGATGACTATTTTGAGCACGAGGATTTTCTGGACATCTTTGATTTTAATACGCAGGCTGCCGCCAATGTGCTGGGAACTGCGGTCAGCGAAATGTCCAGCCAGATCTTCCGGGAAATTGAACGCACGATCCGAACCTATGAAAAAGACAAGCAGGCAGAAAGGAGCCAAAACTATGATGGAGCTGAATTACACGAAGAACGGCGATTACCTGATTCCGGACATCCAGTTGTCGGTGCAGGAACAGAAGCCCCTGGGCAAGTACGGGAGGATGCGCAGAGCGTTCCTGCAGGAGAACAACACGCTGCTGTACAATCACCTGATCCTGACCGAGAAGCTGTATCCGCACCTGTGGGAGATTCAGGAGACCGCGACCGCACGGATGGAGCAGATGATGGCGGAGCTTCTGAAAGCGAATCCGGCACCGGACAAGAAATCGAACCAAATGGCCTGGGTGCAGCACATGAACATGCTGAAAGCGCAGGCAGAGGAAGTCATTCTGACGGAACTTATCAACAGTTAAACTTTATGAGTCTGTTTCAGTCCGAAGCAGAGCAGATTCAGAAAATTGATGCGGCGGCAGAAAATGCAGCCAGAGAAGCGGAGAGCGAAAAGCCCTCCGCTTTTGTCATTTCTGAGGATGAAATCGACCGGATGCTGCGGACAGGCTCCTAATTTTGAAGGCGGAAAGATCCGTATTTATGCGCTGTATCAGCAGCAAGGGGACGCAAAAGAACGAGCTGCATTCCTGAAAGCGGAATACGGTCTCGGTGGTCACAGCTATACCTTTATGGATGGCAGTCGCGGTTTTGCAGATTATGACGGAAAAGGTATTCTGCTTCGCAATTATGACCATGACCGGGAAGTGCGACTCACATGGTCGGCGGTGGATAAGCGGTTAGACCGGCTTGTGGAAAATGGTCAGTACCTGACCACGCTGGAAATGGAAGAGTATCGGAAGCTGGAGCAGGAATATGGCGCGCCGCTTCCTATGCCGACTGCCGCCCATGTATTTCCGCCAACGCCACCGGAACACTACGATACCGGAAATGAGCATGTGGACAACATGCTGAATACGGCTGCGGATGTATATGCCCGGAGTGAACTGGCAGCACCCCAGCGGTTTACCGTGATGGAGACAGACGAGGGCTGTGCGGTCTGGGATGATATTCAGGACGGCATTCATGTGGAGCCGGATGGTGTCAGCGAAGAGTTTACCAGCGAATGGGAGGCAGAGACCTACCGCCAGCAGCTGATTGAAAAAGTTCAGGAACGGGAAGCAAAAGACTGTCTCTATGTTGAACAGAGCAAGCAGAATTTGCAGCAGGACATTCCATTCCCGGATGTGGAATCCGAAGAAGCACCGGAAGCGGTTCACGCAGAGGCAGATCCTCTGGTGCTGGAAATGCAGGAACACGCCAGAGAACTTGCCAGAGAGTCAGGCTATGCACCGGATGAACGATTTGTGGTCACGATGACCGGCGAGAACTTTCCCGGATTCTAAGGATGCGTTTGCCATCTGGGATTATGTCAAAGAAGAGTATTACGGATATTCGGACGGAAAAGTGCAGACATTTGCCGATTATGTGAGTGCGTCAGAGGCGTTGCAGGAGATTCGCGGCAGGAATATGGAGGCTGAAAAAGAGCCTGCGACTGTGCAGCCAGAACCGGCAGCTCCGGTGCAGCCGGATTATCGTGTCGGTGATACGCTGTATCTGGACGGAAAGGCATTTACGATTGAAAAAGTCGGGCTTTTCGATGTGGAGCTTCGGGACCCGGATTCCGTGTATCCGATCTTCCGCTCGGAAAGCAAGGAGAATCTGGCAAGACTTTTGGGGCATGAGGAAAATGTTCACCTGCATAATCTGGTGGTTGATCTGAATCCCGGCAGAGAAAAGCAAAGTGAGGAACAAAAATCGGTAATTCCAGAGACAGAGCCGGAGAACACTCATGCAGAAAACTATCGCATCAACAGCTTTCACCTCGGCGAAGGCAGTCCTAAGCAGAAATTCCGTGCCAACATGGATGCCATCTACACGCTGAAAGCCTTAGAAAATCAGCATAGGGATGCGACACCGGAGGAACAGGAAACGCTGGCCAATTATGCTGGCTGGGGTGGGCTGGCAGATGCCTTTGACGCAGAGAAAACTGCCTGGACAGGCGAATATAAGGAGCTGAAAGCAGCTCTTACGGAAGAAGAATATGCCGCAGCCAGGGCTTCGACTCTGAATGCGCATTACACCAGCCCTACCGTGATCCGTGCAATCTATGAGGCATTGGACGGTATGGGATTTGAGAAAGGTAATATTCTGGAACCGTCGATGGGTGTCGGCAACTTCTTCGGTATGCTGCCGGATTCCATGCTGGAAAGCAGACTGTATGGTGTGGAACTGGATTCCATCACAGGGCGCATTGCGCAGAAGCTGTATCCGCAGGCAGAAATCAAGGTGGCAGGTTTTGAAACCACCGACCGGCGCGATTTCTATGATCTGGCCGTGGGCAATGTGCCCTTTGGCAACTACCGTGTCAGCGATAAGCCCTATGATAAACTCGGATTTTCTATCCACAACTATTTCTTTGCCAAGGCATTGGATCAGGTTCGGCCCGGTGGCATCGTGGCCTTTGTTACCAGCCGCTATACGATGGATTCCAAGAATCCGGACGCACGAAAGTATCTGGCGCAGCGGGCAGAACTGCTGGGAGCCATCCGACTTCCCAACAACGCATTCCGTGCCAATGCCGGTACAGATGTAGTGTCGGATATCATTTTCCTGCAAAGAGAGACCATCCCATTGATATCGAATCGGATTGGGTGCATCTGGGGCTGACATCGGAGGGTATTACCCTCAACGGCTACTTTGTTGACCACCCGGAAATGGTGCTGGGTGAGATTACAACGGAAAGTACCCAGTACGGCAAGGAAGAATGTACGGTCATTCCGATTCCGGATGCGGATCTGGGAGACCAGCTGCATGAGGCTGTGCAGCACATCGGCGGTCATTATGAAGCGCAGGAGCTGGCACCGGAGGAAGAGCTGTCCTTGCAGGGCGAAACTATTCCGGCAGACCCCAATGTCAAGAACTTCTCCTATGCCGTAGTGGATGGGGATGTCTACTTCCGTGAGAACAGCATCATGCGGAAGGCTGACCTTTCTGCGACAGCCACCGGCAGGATCAAGGGCATGGTGGAGCTTCGCACCATTGTGCAGGAACTGATCGACTATCAGCTGAACGATTACCCGGAGGAAGCGATTGCCCAGAAACAGCGGGAACTGAATGTAGCCTATGATCGATTCGCCGATCAGTATGGGCTTATCAATTCCCGTGCAAATGCACAGGCTTTTTCGGAAGATTCGTCTTATTATCTGCTCTGCTCTCTGGAAAATGTAGATGAAAACGGCAGGCTGGAATCCAAGGCGGATATGTTCACCAAACGGACGATTCGACCGGAACGGGCTGTTACCAGCGTGGATACTCCGGCTGAAGCTCTGGCAATCTCCATTGGAGAGCGCGGCAGAGTGGATTTGCCCTATATGTCGGAGCTTTTAGGTACACCAGGGGAATATGAAAAAATCCAGCAGGAACTGCATGGTGTCATTTTCAAAGACCCGATGACGCAGGGCAGCGAGGAAACCGGCTGGGTGACGGCTGATGAATATCTGTCCGGCAATGTCCGGGAAAAGCTCCGCGTGGCAGAGTTGGCTGCGGCTTCTGACCCTGCCTTTGCGGTAAACGCGGAATATTTGAAGAAGGCACAGCCGAAAGACCTGGATGCGTCGGAGATTGATGTGCGCCTTGGTGCCACATGGGTCAATCGGGATTATATCCAGCAGTTTATGGAAGAAACCTTTGAACCGCCGTTCTATCTGCGCCGAAATATTGAAGTGAAATTCTCTCCCATGACGGCAGAATGGCAGATTACCGGCAAGAGTACACCGAGCCGGAACGATGTCCATGCCTATATGACCTACGGCACCAGCCGTGCCAATGCCTACCGGATTTTAGAGGATACGCTGAATCTGCGGGATATTCGTATCTACGATACCGTGGAGGATGCAGACGGCAAGCAGAAGCGGGTTCTGAATAAAAAGGAGACCACCCTCGCCCAGCAGAAACAGCAGGCCATTAAGGATGCGTTCCAGAATTGGGTGTGGAAAGACCCTTATCGCCGCGCGGAACTTGTGGAAAAGTATAACGAGCTGTTCAACAGTACCCGTCCTCGTGAGTACGATGGTTCTCATATCCGCTTTGGCGGCATGAATCCGGAAATCCGGCTGCGGGAACACCAGCAGAATGCCATTGCTCATGTGCTGTACGGCGGCAATACGCTGCTGGCCCACGAAGTGGGTGCCGGTAAGACTTTCGAGATGGCCGCTTCTGCTATGGAGGCAAAGCGGCTGGGACTGTGCCAGAAATCCATGTTTGTCGTTCCGAATCATTTGACCCTTCAGTGGGCAAACGAGTTTCTACGCCTGTATCCGAGTGCAAAATTGCTGGTGGCAAGCAAAAAGGACTTTGAGACTGCCCGCAGAAAAAAGTTCTGCGCACGAATTGCTACTGGTGATTACGATGCAGTTATCATCGGGCATTCCCAGTTTGAGAAAATCCCGGTGTCCGCAGAACGGCAGGAGCGGATTTTGACTGCCCAGATTGATGAAATCGAAAACGCTATTGCTGAGATGAAATCCCAGAATGGCGAGCGTTTCTCCATCAAACAGATGGAAAAGACCCGGAAAGGATTGGAGGCGAGATTGGAGAAACTCCGGGCAACCGACCGAAAGGACGATGTGATTACCTTTGAGCAGCTGGGCGTAGACCGGCTGTTCGTAGACGAGGCGCACGCATTCAAGAACCTGTTCCTCTACACAAAAATGCGCAATGTCGCAGGCTTGTCCACATCGGAAGCGCAGAAATCTTCGGATATGTTTATGAAGTGCCAATATATGGACGAGTTGACAGGCGGGCGCGGCATCATTTTTGCGACCGGCACCCCGGTCAGCAACAGCATGACGGAGCTTTACACCATGATGCGGTATCTCCAGTACGGCACGTTGCAGCAGAAAGGGCTGACCCATTTCGACAGCTGGGCTTCTACCTTTGGTGAGACCACCACGGCCATTGAGCTGGCACCAGAAGGAACCGGATACCGGGCAAGAACAAGATTTGCAAAATTCTTCAACCTGCCGGAGCTGATGAATATGTTCAAGGAAGTGGCAGATATCAAGACTTCCGATCAGCTGCATCTGCCGGTGCCGGAGGCAAAATTTGAAACCGTGGTGGTGCAGCCTTCGGAGCATCAGCAGGCGATGGTGGCGGAGCTTTCGGAACGGGCGGCGGCTGTGCATTCCGGTGTGGTAGACCCGTCGGTCGATAACATGCTGAAAATCACATCGGATGGCAGAAAGCTGGGACTGGATCAGCGATTGATGAATCCGCTCCTGCCGGATGACCCAAATAGCAAGCTCAACGCCTGTGTGCGGAATGTGCTTCGGATTTATGAGGAAGGACAGTCGGATAAGCTGACCCAGCTGCTGTTCTGCGACCTCAGCACGCCGAAGAACGATGGAACCTTCAATGTCTATGAGGATATCCGCGCCAAACTAATTCAGTCCGGTGTACTGGAAGAAGAAATCGCATTTATTCATGATGCCGATACTGAGGCAAAAAAGAAAGATTTGTTTGCCAAAGTGCGTACCGGACAGGTACGGGTATTGTTAGGTTCGACACAGAAGATGGGTGCAGGCACGAACGTGCAGGACAGGCTGGTGGCCGTGCATCATCTGGATGTGGGCTGGCGGCCTGCGGATATGACCCAGCGAAATGGTCGTATCATCCGTCAGGGAAACCGAAACAAAGAAGTGCAGATTTATCAGTATGTGACGGAAGGAACTTTTGATGCCTACCTCTATCAGACACTGGAGAATAAGCAGAAATTTATCAGCCAGATCATGACCAGCAAATCTCCGGTACGTTCCTGTGATGATGTGGATGAGCAGGCACTTTCCTATGCGGAGATCAAGGCACTTTGTGCAGGAGACCCGCAGATCAAGGAGAAAATGGATTTGGATGTAGATGTTGCAAGGCTGAAAGTATTGAAAGCGGATCATCAGAGCCAGCAGTACCGATTGGAGGATAAGCTGATGAAATATTTCCCTGCGGAGATTGAGAAAACGCAGGGGTTCATCAAGGGCTTTCAGTCGGATATTCGGACGGTGGCGGCACATCCGCTGCCGGAAGAAGGGTTCTGCGGCATGGAGGTGAATGGCACATGCTTTACTGAAAAAGCCGAGGCCGGTGAAGCAATCCTCGCAGTCTGTAAAGCCAATCAGAGTCTGGAGCCGGTGCCGCTTGGCAGCTATCGCGGTTTCAAGATGGAGCTGTCATATGACAGCTTCCAGAAAGAGTATCAGGTGCTGCTGAAAGGCGAGATGACCCACCGGGTGCCCATCGGAATCAGTGCTGCGGGCAATATCCAGCGTCTGGATAATGCTCTTGCCGGGATTCCTGCAAGGCTGGAAAAGGCAGAACAGCAGCTGGACAGTCTTAGAAGCCAACAGGAAGCGGCGCAGGCCGAGCTTGGAAAGCCGTTCCCCCAGGAGGCAGAACTGGCAGAAAAGAGTGCAAGACTGGCAGAACTGGACGCACTGCTGAATATGGATGACCGTGAAATGATGATCCAGACCGTGAGAAAACAACGGAAAAGCCGTCTGTCCTGGCAGAGCTGCGTGACCGTGCAGGGCGCATTCCGCCGATGACACATCGAAATGATGAGGAGGTGGCACTATGAGTGTTCGGGAACACTGGATCAATGTCCGGGTAAACCCGGAAGAGCTGGAGAGGATTCGTGAAAAGCAGAAAGAATTGGGGATTCGGAATACCGGTGCCTATATGAGAAAAATGGCGATGGACGGGTACTGCGTAAATCTTGATTTGTCGGATGTGGCGCAGGTATCCACACTTCTTCGCCGATGCAGCAACAACCTGAACCAGTACGCAAAACGCGCCAATGAATCTGGAAGCATCTATGCGGAGGATATCCGGGATTTGCAGAAGCGACTGGATGAACTCTGGGAGATGCAAAAGCTGATCTTAAAGAGGCTTTCTGGTATTCGATGACGGCGCAAACGTGCGGAATTTCTATTGCACATGGCACAGATGAAACAGTCTGTGTCATTACATATTTTTTGCAGGTCTTCCTGTTGACATCGTGGTGTTTGACAAGCGGGTACGATAAAATGAAGATGAAAAGAAAAACGAAGGGGTGAAATCCATGAAGATCGTATGTTTTTTGTTGAAGCTGGTGTTGAAAATCCTGTTGCTGCCGGTTGCGTTTCTGCTGCGATTTCTGTGCTTTATCTGGAATCTGCTGATGCAGCTATCCCTGTGGGTACTTTCGCCGGTTATGCTTTTCGTTCTTGGCTGCGGCATTTATTCTGTGGTTCGGGCGAGCTGGACGGATGTGTTCCTGCTGACCCTGATTGAGATGGGACTGTTCGCAGCTGCGGTTGGAGCGGGCGGCATCATGGAACTGATGGAACGGCTGTGCGAGTGTGTAGAGGATGTTTTGACAATTTGAGTTCAGGAGGGATTAGATGGATATTCAGTTTATGAAAGATTATTATGATTTACGGTACGAGGAAACAGATGGAGAGAATCATTTTGTGGAAGAGACAGCTTATCAGGAAAAACAGTCTGAGCAATCGAAGATGGAAGACCAGCTGATGGAAATGGTGGGCGGCAGCGAATCTAATGTGTGGAAGCTGTACGAAAGCATTATGTGTGTCTATTTCGATATGGAAGAAATCATCAAGCAGGCCGTTTATTTGCAGGGAGCTTATGACCGGGAACGGATGTTAAAATGAGAATAGTAGATTGGTAAGAGCTGCCTTCGGGTAGCTCTTTTTAGATGGAGGAATATGAAAATGGCGGCTACAAGACTAATTGCGCTGCATATCAATAAAGGAAAGACGGTAGCGCAGTGTCTGGCTGACCGTACTGATTATTCTGAGAATGCAGCAAAGACGGAAGATGGAAAATATATCAGCGCGTATGCCTGTGATGCAAAGACCTGTGATGAAGAATTTCTGCTTTCCAAACGGCAGTATGAGCATATCACGGGAAGAACCCAGGCGCATGATGTGATTGCATATCAGATTCGGCAATCCTTTAAGCCCGGAGAAATCACGCCGGAGGAGGCGAACAAGGTTGGGTATGAGACGGCCATGCGATTCACCAAGGGAAAACACGCATTTATCGTGGCTACCCATGTTGATCGTGCGCACATTCATAACCATATTATTTTTAATTCGACTACATTAGACTGCACCAGAAAATTCCGAGATTTTCGCTTATCCGGTCTTGCGCTGGCAAGGCTCAGTGATATCGTCTGCCTGGAACACCGGTTGTCGGTCATTGTCCGGAAGCCCTATGGGGAGCGGAAGAAGAGAACGGAATACCCGGAGAAAAAATCGCAGCGGGATGAAATCTGCGAGGCCATTGATGCAGCATTGGAAAGAAAACCAAAAGACTTCCGGGAACTGATTGGAATTTTGCAGGAAGCAGGGTACGAGTATAAAGATGGAAAACAGCCTGCCCTGCGGGGGAAAGGCCATGCCAGATTTGCCCGTTTCCGTTCTCTTGGTAAAGGATATTCGGTTGAAGAACTCTGTGGAGTGATTGCCGGGAATGCGGTTCATAAAAGCAAATTTGCAGAGAAAAACCGCACAAGCGCACGGTCAGCGCAGGTGCATCAGAAGGCGGAGCTGTCGTTCCTTATTGATGTCCGTGCCAAAATGCAGGCGGGCAAAGGCGCGGGATATGCGCGTTGGGCGAAAGTTTTTAATCTGAAGCAGATGGCAAAAGCCATGATGTTCATGGAGGAGCATGGAATCAAGAGTTATGCAGAGCTGAAAGAAAAAGCAGATGAAATTTCTGAAAAATGCGCTGCGCTGCTGGAATCTGTAAAGGCAGATGAGGCACGGATGTCGGAAGTGTCGGTGCTGCGGAAGCATCTAATCAATTATGCCAAGACAAAAGATGTTTTTGCCGCGTATAAAGCATCCGGCTACAATCAGGAGTTCTATGAAGCGCATCGGGATACGCTGGCCTTACGCAGCGCAGCGAAAAAGGCGTTTGATGCTTATAAGAAAGAGAATGGCTCTGACAAAAAGCTCCCGCGCATCAGCGAGCTGAACGCAGAGTATGCGATGCTCCTGGAACGAAAGAAAAGCTCCTATGCAGAGTACCGCAAGACCAAATCGGAAATGCAGGATTGGCTTGTGGCGCAGAAGATTGTGCAGGAAATCCTGAAAGAGGACGAACAGAAGAAAGAGCAGCTGCATGAGCAGGAAGTGCGGCAGGAAGAAGAAAATAGACAAAGCAGTCGATGATGGAAAGTCCGGTGCAGTGTGGGCGTAATGCTCATGCTGCACCGGGCCTTTTTTCTTTGGCAGGAACTGCCGTTAAAGCATCCGGAACGGATGCGCAGCCCGATGCCGCAGGCAGCGTTCTATGGGGATTGGGGAGTTTCCCCAACAAGCAGAAAATCGCTTTCGTGTCACGAAAGCCCTGCTTGCAGAAGAGTGACGCTTGCGAGAAGTCGGCATTTTTTATTTACTCTTAAAGCGCGTTGTGCTATAATGTCAATAGAGTTTTTTGATGGCTTGGAAACCACTTAGAAAGATAGAAGGCGAGGAAAAATGGCAGTATCATACAACAGATTATTCAAACTTATGATTGATAGAAAGATGCGAAAAAAAGATTTATGTGAACTTGCCGGTGTGAGCACAAGCACTATGAGCAAGATGGGGCGGGACGAGATCGTTTCGTTGGAAGTCATTGATCGAATTTGTCAGAAATTGAATTGTAATGTCGAGGATATTCTTGAAATTCTGCCTGATAGTCCTGATAACGGGACATCAAAAAATGTAAAATAAAGACTGAGAACAAAGGCGGGTGAGCAATTTGAAGATTCTTGACAATATTACCAGTACGGTCAGGGATGATCTGCGAGTGGAAATCAAAAAGGGAAGCAAGGTGTCAATAGCGGCAGCCTGCTTTTCGATGTATGCGTATAAAGAGCTGAAGAAGCAGTTGGAATCCGTGGACGAGTTTCGTTTTATCTTCACATCGCCCACCTTTGTCAAAGAGAAAGCGGAAAAGCAGAAACGAGAATTCTATATTCCCCGTCTTTCCCGTGAGACCAGCCTATACGGTACAGAGTTTGAAATCAAGCTGCGCAATGAGATGACCCAGCGAGCTATCGCAAAAGAGTGTGCTGACTGGATCAGAAAGAAAGCAAAATTCAAATCAAACACAACCGGCGAAAACATGGCTGGCTTTATGACTGTGGATTCTAAAACAGCACAAACGGCCTATATGCCAATCAATGGGTTTACGACGGTGGACATCGGCTGTGAGCGTGGCAATAACAGCTACAACATGGTCAACTGCATGGAAGCTCCGTTCGCCCAGCAATATATGCAGCTTTTTGATGGATTGTGGAATGATCGTGAAAAGATGCAGGATGTCACGGACATGGTTTTGGAAAACATCAGCACGGCCTATGCGGAAAATTCTCCGGAGTTCATCTATTTTATGACCTTGTATCATGTGTTCAGTGAATTTCTGGATGATATCTCTGAAGATGAACTGCCAAACGAGGCTACTGGCTTCAAGCAGAGCAAAATCTGGAGTATGCTGTACGATTTCCAGCGGGATGCCGTGCTTGCCATCATCAACAAATTGGAAAAGTACAACGGCTGCATCCTTGCTGATAGCGTCGGTCTTGGTAAAACATTCACTGCGTTGGCAGTTGTAAAGTATTACGAAAATAGAAACAAGTCGGTGCTGGTGCTTTGCCCGAAAAAGCTGGCTGAAAACTGGAATACATACAAGGACAACTATGTCAATAACCCGATTGCATCGGACAGGTTGAACTACGATGTTTTGTTCCATACGGATCTTTCCCGCAATGGCGGACAGTCCAATGGCCTTGACCTGAATCGCCTGAACTGGGGCAACTATGATCTTGTGGTGATTGATGAATCGCACAACTTCCGCAACGGTATTGGTACGCACAGCAAGACGCAGGATAACCGTTATCAGCGTTTGATGGATAAGGTGATCCGTTCCGGAGTAAAAACCAAAGTTTTGATGCTCTCGGCAACGCCAGTCAACAACCGTTTTGTTGATTTGAAGAACCAACTTGCCCTTGCCTATGAGGGTAATTCGGAATTCCTTGACGAGCGGCTGAATACATCCAAAAACGTGGAGGATATTTTCAAGCAGGCGCAAAAGGCGTTCAATGCATGGAGCAAACTGCCTCAGGAGGAACGAACCACAGATGCGCTGCTGCGCACATTGGATTTTGACTTTTTTGAACTGTTGGACAGCGTGACCATTGCCCGCTCCCGTAAACATATTGAAAAATATTATGACACTAACGAAATTGGAAAATTTCCCGAACGGCTCAAGCCAATTTCCAAACGTCCCTGCCTGACGGATTTGAACAACGCCATCAACTATAACGAGATTTATGAGCAACTCATGCAGCTCTCTTTGTGTGTGTATGCGCCCTCCAATTACATTTTCCCCAGCAAGCTCCAGAAATATAAAGAGCTGACCCACAATAAGGGTGAGAACCTAACCCAGACAGGACGTGAGCAAGGTATCCGCCGCTTGATGAGCATCAACCTCTTGAAGCGTCTGGAAAGCTCCGTACATTCTTTCCAACTGACACTGACCCGAATCAAGGAACTGATCAATGGTACGATTCAGTCCATCAATCAGTTTGAGGCATACGGTCGGGCGGATTTGGACATGTACGATGCTGGTGGTGATGACTTTGATATAGATGATGAAAATTCGGATTTCTTCACCGTTGGCAAAAAGGTAAAAATCGACCTTGCGGATATGGACTGGAAGAGTTGGCGCACGGAGCTCAAACGAGATGCAGAGGTTCTTGAACTGCTGACCTTTATGGTTGCGGACATTACCCCGGAACATGATACCAAGTTGCAGGAACTGTTAAAGCTGTTGTCTGAAAAAATCGAGCATCCCATCAATGACCAGAATAAGAAAGTCCTGATCTTCTCGGCGTTTTCTGATACGGCCGAGTATCTGTACGACCATGTCAGCGAGTATATCAAGAAGAAGTATGGATTGAATACAGCGGTCATCACCGGCTCTATTGATGGAAAAACAACGATCAAAGGATTTCAGGCAACACTGAATAATGTGTTGACCTGCTTTTCCCCTGTTTCCAAAGGTCGGGATGTTCTGATGCCGGGCAGCACCACCGAAATTGATGTGCTGATCGCAACGGACTGTATCTCAGAAGGTCAGAACTTGCAGGACTGCGATTATCTGATCAACTATGATATTCACTGGAATCCGGTTCGCATTATTCAGCGGTTTGGCCGTGTTGATCGTATCGGCAGTCGCAACCAGTACATTCAGCTTGTAAATTTCTGGCCGGACTTGACGCTGGATGAATACATCAATTTGAAATCCCGTGTGGAGACCCGCATGAAAATCACTGTTATGACATCTACCGGTGATGATGACCTGATCAATCCGGAAGAAAAAGGTGATTTGGAATACCGGAAGGCGCAGCTCAAACGCTTACAGGAAGAAGTGGTTGATATTGAGGATATGTCCGATGGAATCTCCATTATGGATCTGGGGCTGAATGAATTCCGACTCGACTTATTGGACTACATAAAACGGAACGGAGACATGGACAAAAAGCCTCGTGGACTTCATGCTGTGGTGCCTGCCACGGATGAACTGCCGGATGGTGTGATCTTTGTGCTGAAAAACATCAACAACAGTGTCAATGTGGATAACCGGAACCGCATCCATCCGTTCTACATGGTTTATATCGGAGTGGACGGTCAGATTATCTGCGATTATCTGAATCCGAAAAAGATGCTGGATGATATCCGCTTACTCTGCCGCGGAAAATCCGCACCGATCAAAGAGTCATACGAACGCTTTAACCGCGAAACGGATGATGGGCGGAATATGGCAGAGATGTCCGAGCTGCTGAGCGAAGCAATCAATTCCATCATTGATGTGAAAGAGGAAAGCGACATTGATAGTCTGTTCTCTGTCGGTGGAACATCCGCTTTGATGAGCAATATATCCGGGCTGGATGATTTTGAACTGATTTGCTTCCTTGTTGTGAAATGATTGTCTGGAGGTGAGATGCCGTGCTGGGATTGCCAAAATCTACGGAGTTTAACAAGCGTATCCCCAAGCAGAAGTTTTATGAAAACATTGCTGTGACACCGGCCATGAAAAAAGCGTTCGTGGAGCAGATAAGGATCATCTACTGGCGCAATAAGATTGCTGCCACCACCCTGAATCTGGCTGCTGGCGAACAGGTGACAGAGATTGAGGTGTTCGAGGTTCGGTTATCTGCCTCGGATTTGGACGAAAGTGTGTTGCGCCAGATTGACCGGGAGATTCCGTATCACATTCTGTTTCTTTTGGAATACGAGGACAGGTATCGGGCTGCTATCGGTTACAAGGAGGCTGCTGCGGGTAAAACGGCCTTTAAGGTTGATCGTTATTATTACACAGAATGGCTCGAAGCGAATGAACTTCCGGTGCATCTGGATGGGCTTTCGCTGGATGCCGTGTATGAGAATTTTGTGCGGCAGATTGCGGGGACGGCTCTCGGTTCGGATGAATCCGCTACTCTGAAAGAAAGTATAGAGCAGCAGAAGCAGCGAGAACAACTGGAGAAGCAGATTGTGGCACTGGAAGCCAAAATCCGTAAGGAAAAGCAGCCGAAGAAGAAATTTGAGTTGGTACAAGTGTTGAATACCTTGAAAAAGCAGTAGGAGGAAGTTTAGATGGTAACAGAAGTTGAGCAGCAAACGAAAATATCAAACGAACACAAAGCAGAGCATTTACAGATGATTCAGAGCGTTATAGAAAGAATGTCAACAACATCGGCATTGTATAAAGGCTTTTCTGCAACGATTGTGACAGGAGTTTCCGCAATTTCTTTTGTTGACATAAATCCTTGGATTCTATTATTGGCCTTCGTTCCAGTAATATGTTTCTTCCTGATGGATGTGTATTATTTCAGACTGGAAAAGAAATATCGCATTCTATATGAGAAGGTCCGATTGGAGAAAGTTCCTGCTGACTTTTCGATGAATGCAAATTGTGCGAATAGTGAATTGTTGGATGCAAATGGTTCGTGGATACAATGCCTCAAATCTCCGAGCATCTGGATGTTTTATATACCGATTATCGCAATTGGCATGATAATCATAGGATTGAAATTTGGAGGAAAAATATGATTATGGCAAAACGACAAGACCGGCATTAAGACGAAGGGCATGAGTGGAAAGCCGATTGCCACCGAAGCCCCCTATGGCTATGTCAAATCCCCGGACAACAAGGATTTTTGGATTATCGACGAGGAAGCCGCCGGAGTTGTTCGTTTGATTTTTCGCCTGTTTCTGGACGGAAAAAACCGAAACCAAATTGCCGTATATCTCACGCAGGCGCAAATCCCAACGCCCACATTCTACATGAAAGAGCGCGGGCGGGGAACCTGTAAAAACAGGGCGCTCAATGAGGCCAACCGCTATAAGTGGAACAAAGCCACCCTGACCCATATCCTCACACGGCAGGAGTATTGCGGTGATGTTGTCAACTTCAAGACCACAAAGCACTTCCGCGACAAGCGGAACCACTATGTAGACCGGAGCCAATGGCAGATAACCGAAAATGTGCATGAGCCGATTATTGACCGCACCGACTTTGAAACCGTACAGCGGATTTTGGAAAATGCGCCCGTCAAACGCCCCAACGGGGACGGGGAAATCCACCCTTTGTCGGGCTTGCTTTTCTGTAAGGATTGCGGTGCGAAAATGCACATTCGCATAGATTATCGGAATGGCGGCAAGCGTCATGTTGCCTATTGCAGCGAGTACCACAAGGGAAAAGCCAAAAACCCCAAATGCAATTCCCCGCACATCATTGACGCGGATTTGCTCATGCAGACCATCGCGGAAGTGCTGAAGAAAATCGAGGACTATTCTATCAGCAACTGGGCGGAATTTGAAGCCTTAGTGAAAAAGAACCTTGCCATGCAGCAGACCGACAAGACCAAGAAACAGCAGAAGCGTATCCCGCAAATCACGACGCGCCTTGAACAGATTGACAAGGTGCTGAACAAGCTCTATGAGGACAACGCCCTCGGCACGATCCCGCAAGACCGCTATGAGCAAATGTCGCAGAAGTATTCAGAAGAATACTATGCGCTGAAAGCGGAGCTTGCCGAGCTGCAAGAGCAGCTATCCGCTTTTGAGAACGCGGGCGGACGGGCGCAGAAGTTTTTGAAGCTGACGGAACGCTACGCTGCCTTTACCGACCTGACCCCCGCCATTCTCAACGAGTTTATCAGCCGGATTGAAGTGCATGAGCGCGACAAGAAAAGGGCAAAACAAGCCATTCAGCACATCGGGATATATTTCAACTATATCGGCAAATTTGAGAACGAAGTGACACAGCTTACAGAGCCAACGGAGCAGGAAATCCGGCAAATGCGGGAGGAAATCGAAGAAGCCAAAAAGGAAAAGAGCCGCGCCTATCACCGGCAGTATTCAAGGGAGTACCGGGCGCGAAACCTTGAAAAGCAGCGGGAGTATGACCGTATCAAGGCGCGGGAATACCGGGCAAGGAGAAAGGCGCAGACCGCCGCCGCACAGCCCGCACAGTAAAACAGAATAACCGACAACCAAGAGGGATTTTCCGGCTACGGGAAGTCCCTCTTTTGCGCCCGGAGAAAGGAGCCGCCTATGACAGAACAGAACGGGACGCCCACCGCGCCCCGGAACCCCGACAGTATTATCACGACGCAGAGAAACGGGCAGACTATTGTTGCGGAGTTATTTTTCAATCACAGCAGCACAGAAACATTCCGCGACAAGCTGCTCAAGACGATACTTGCCGACAGTTCGTGTTTATCTGCGTCTGACGGTCAAGAGCCGGAAAAATCGGAAATCTTGCGATAACAGCCGCCCCGACGATACATTCCACGTCCGGGCGGTTTTTATCGTCAAAAACGCCGTTTTCTCCAAGTCAAGAGCCGGAGAAAACACCCGAAAAATGCCCCTATTGCGTAACAGGGGCACAGAAAGGAGTTTGCATGAGAACAGGGCTTACCAAGCAGGAAAAGACCACCGATATTTGGTTTGACGAGAAAGACCCCCTTATCCATATCCGCACCCACAACACCGCCTTGAAAAAGCGTCTGCTTGCATACAGCCGCCGTTATCCGGCGATCTGCCAGCAGACTGACGCAGACCCGGAAACGGGCTGCATGGAGTTTGACATTGAGAAAGGCCGCTTCTCTTTCCGTCTGACCGCCCCATACAGCGAGGAACGGCGGGAAGCGGCGCGGCGGTATGCCAGAGAGAGCAACGTCGCCGACAGGCTGAAATAGAGTTGAAATGTTCATAGTTTTGTGCTATACTTTTTCTAAAAGCAGAGTAATACTGCGGAATTGATTGGAGGACAACACAATGGTTACATTTATGAGATTAAGATAAAACCGCGAGTTATGTTGCGGTTATCCGTATTGCATAACTCGCTTATTGAAGCAGAGATGTAATTACGGAGGAAAAACAAATGAATAATAATTTATCACGCTTTGCAGACAGCAAGGTTTATTTTCAATGCCCAATTTGCACAAAATCAATGGATATACAAGGCAATAGCCTAATTTGTAGACATGGACATTGCTTTGATATTTCAAGATATGGGTATGTAAATTTGTTGTTAAAATCATCGCCCAAAACCAACTACAGCAAGCGGTCTTTTGACAACCGGCACCAAATTTTGGAGTATGGCATGTATGATGTTGTGTTGGAGAAAATCATACAGTTTATTTCTGATACGCCATCTATAAGAAACATTTTAGATGTTGGTTGCGGCGAGGGTTTCTATGCAAGGCAGATACAGCAAAGAACAGAACGAAACATCTTTGCCTTTGACTTGTCAAGGGAGGCAATACAGATTGCATCAAAAAAAGACAAGCGCAAAGCAGTGAAGTGGTTTGTTACTGACTTATCAAAAATCCCTTTGAAAGACGGAAGTATGGATTGTATTTTAGACATATTTTCGCCTGCACACTACAAAGAATTTCAGCGATTGCTATCTCCTAACGGATATGTTGTGAAAGTAATTCCTACGAAAAATCATTTGAGGGAAATTAGGACTAAAGTGCAAGCACACTTGAAAAATCCAGATTATTCAAATGAGTCTGTCGTTGAATATTTTGAGAAATATCTTAAAACCATTTCAAGAGAAACGGTTTCAGCCACCGTACAGTTGTCATCAGAACAAAGAATGTCGTTTATTGAAATGACGCCGCTTCTCTTTTGCGTTGAAAAAGATTGCGTTGATTGGCGTACTCTCACACATTTGACAATCGAAGCTGATGTTTTAATAGGAATGTATTAAAGGGCGTATTGATATTTAATATTCCCATTTATTGAGCAGAACGGAGTAAACCAAACACCCTAATCAAAAGGACAGCCGAGGAAATCGACTGTCCTTTTTCTATGCCGACAGGTAGAAAGGAGTGACCACCCATGACGAAACCGAGAGAAAAAAACGCGAGGAATTGCAAGCCGAGATTGAGGACGGGAAGAAGAAAATCCGGCAGCTTGAAAATCGGGAAAAGGTGTTGCGGCAAAAGTTATCCCAAGAGGAACGCAGGACGCGCAGCCATCGGCTGATCGTCCGGGGTGCGGTCTTTGAGAGCATTGTGCCAGAAGCAAAGACCATGACCGACGAAGAAGCCGCCGCCTTTCTCCGGCTTGCCCTGACGAGCGAGGAAGCGCGGGGCTATCTGAAAAAACGCACCGAGGGCGGGAAAAGCGAATAATCCCTTTGGTACAAAGGGCGCACTTATACACCCTTACGGGTGCGTGCGCTCTGCCGAGGGCTTGTCGGCACAGAGAGAAAGCCGCTTGCTTCCCTCTCTGACCGACATTGGCGGCTTTGCCGCAACAAGGGGCTGCACCCCTTGCGCCGCTTACGCGGCTATCCCTGCACACCCACAAAAACAGTATACCCGCCTTTGGCGTCTGTACCATTTTTGCGGGTTTTCATTTTATCCGGGAGGTGATACCCATAGCCATCTATCATTGTAATATCAGCATTGTCAGCCGGGGCAAGGGCAAATCAGCCGTTGCCGCAGCCGCCTACCGAAGCGGCGAAAAGCTGACAAATGAGTGGGACGGAATGACACACGACTACACCCGCAAAGGCGGTGTTGTCCATACGGAAATTATGCTGCCACCCCACGCCCCGCCCTCTTTCTCTGACCGTTCAACCTTGTGGAACAGCGTGGAGCTTTACGAGAAAGCCGGGAACGCCCAGCTTGCCAGAGAGATTGACGCGGCGCTCCCCATAGAGTTATCCAGAGAGGAACAAATCCGACTTGTCCGGGAATACTGTTCCTCTCAATTTGTTTCCAGAGGAATGTGCGTTGATTATGCCATTCACGACACCGGCAAGGGCAATCCCCATTGTCACATCATGCTTACCATGCGCCCCCTTGACGAGCGCGGCGCATGGGCGGCAAAGTCCCAAAAGGAATATGACCTTGATGAAAACGGCGAGCGTATCCGCTTGCCAAGCGGCAGATACAAGACGCACAAAGTTGACCTGACCGGCTGGAACGACAAGGGCAACGCCCTCTTGTGGCGTAAGGCATGGGCGGATATTTCAAACGCCTACCTTGAACGAGCCGGAAGCCCGGAGCGTATCGACCACCGCAGCAACGCCGAGCGCGGCATTGGCGAGATACCCACCGTCCACATGGGCGTGGCGGCTTGCCAGATGGAGAAGAAAGGTATTGCCACCGAGAAAGGCGAACTGAACCGGAATATCCAAAAGGCAAACCGCCTTATACGGGAAATCCGGGCGCAGATTGGAAAGCTCAAAGAATGGATTGCCGACCTGTTCAAAGCGTGGGAAACCGCCCCGGAACAGCCGCAACAATCCCCCGGCCTTGCAAATCTGCTGATGAAGTATTTGAGCGTTCAGAGAGAAAAGAGCCGGAACGCTTTTGCTGGATAAAACACTTGAATATGTGAGAACGCCGCACGTCCAGCACACCGCTAACGAGTGGCAGACCACCGAGCATAACCGCCATATTCGCAGCAACCGGGTATATCAGATGAATTACTACATTTACGAGAATACCCGCTACGACAAAGAAGCGCAGAAATCTATCCCGTATTCATGGACGCTTACATGGAGCGTGCGCACCAACAGCCCAAGCAGAACCCAAGCGAAGATTGCCGGACAAGATAGAAAGGTTTTCACCGACAAGGCAGCTATGGAAAAGTATCTGAATGGGCGTATCAAAGCGTATGACCGCTTGTTTACGGAAATCTCCCCGCCTATCCCGCAGGAGTACGCCGACTATTTCAAAGTAAACGGTATGCTCATGCCGGACTACACCATAGAGGGCGAAAACCCCCGCAGCAGCAACAGGCGGCAGCTATCCCCGAAAATACCGGGCAGGAAAAGGAGCGTGAACACATGAGCGAACAGTTTTCTATTATGATAGGCAACCGCAGCCGCTTTGACGCGGGCGACCCCGGCGGCTATTGGTTGGATATGCCCGCCACAAAGGAGCAGTTGCACGAAGCTATGCGGAACGTCGGCATTACCGCCGACAACCCGCAGGATTTTTCCATTCGCGGCTATTCCGACGACCCGGAGAAACATATTGCCTTGCCTTATGAAATGGTATGCGCCGCCGACGTGGACGAACTCAATTTTCTTGCGGCGCGGCTCGAACAGCTTGACCCCGCCGAGGTTGGCAAGCTGAACGCAGCTTTGCAGCAGAAAAACGGGCTTGCAAATATTGGACAGGTAATTGACTTCACCTACAACGTGGATTTTTACGTCCATATCCCCGAAGTACATAACTACCACGATTTGGGCGACTATTACTTAAATCAATCCGGCATGGTACAAATGCCCGAAGAATGGAAAGGCGGCATTGACCTTTCTACTTTTGGCAGGAACGCCGCCGCGCAGGAAAAAGGCGCGTTTACCGAGTACGGCTATATCGTGGAAAGCGGCGACGAGTGGGAACGGCAGTTTGAGGGGCGCGAAGTGCCGGAAGAATACCGCATTATGAGTTACCCGCAGCCGGAGCGCGGCGAACAGGACAAAGCCTATATGGACGCAGCCGAAACGCAGCAAGCAGACGCACAGGCCGCAGAGCCGCAGCAGCCCCGCCCCGTCGTCCCCATTATCCTTACTTCCGAAAAGCCCGCCGAAAAGGTAAAGGAGATCACCGCGCGTTTGGAACAGGGCGTACAGGCGATTTTTGACAGCGACCGCTACAAAGAGTTTCTAACCGCTATGTCAAAGTTCCATGATTATAGTTTGAATAACACTATCCTAATTGCTATGCAGGGCGGCAATTTGGTAATGGGCTTCCGTCAATGGGAAAAGGAGTTTGACCGCCATGTAAAGAAAGGCGAGAAAGGCATTAAAATCTTTGCCCCCGCGCCCTACAAGGTGAAAAAGCTGGTTGATAAAATCGACCCCGAAACGAGAAAGCCCATGCTTGACCGCGAGGGAAAAGTGGTAAAGGAAGAAAAGGAAATCACCGTCCCCGCCTTTAAGGTTATAACCGTCTTTGATATTTCGCAGACCGAGGGCAAGGAGTTTCCCGACCTTTCCGTTAAACCGCTGCTTGCCGATGTGGAGCAGTACGAGGATTTTTTCGCCGCCCTTGAAAAAGCGTCCCCCGTCCCGATTGCATTTGAGCAGATCGGCGACAGCGCAAATGGGTATTTCAGTTTGACCGACAAGCGTATTGCAATCAAAGAGGGCGTGAGTGAATTACAGGCGGTAAAGACCGCCATTCACGAAATCGCCCATGCGAAGCTGCACGACGTAGACTTAAACGCCCCGCCGGAGCAGCAAAACCGCGTTGACCGCCATACCTGCGAGGTAGAAGCGGAAAGCGTCGCTTATACGGTTTGCCAGCATTTCGGCCTTGATACTTCCGATTACTCTTTCGGCTATGTGGCTGGTTGGAGCAGCGGCAAGGAAATGACCGAGTTAAAAGCGTCCCTTGAAACAATACAGACCACCGCAAAGGAACTCATTACCGAGATTGAGGGGCATTTTACCGAATTGCAGCAGCAGCGGCAAGCCGAGCAGGAGCAGGAAGCGAAAACAAAAGAAACCTTGCTTCTCAACGGCAAGGAGGACAGCTACGGGATTTATCAGTTAGCCCGCAGAGAGGAAACTATGGATTTGCGCTTTGAGCCTTTCGACCGTCTGCAAGCAACGGGGCATACCGTTGACCGGGCAAATTATGAACTTGTCTATACCGCGCCGCTTACAAAGGATATGACGCTTGGCGGCATTTGGGAAAAGTTTAATATCGACCACCCCGCCGACTTTAAGGGGCATAGCCTTTCCGTTTCCGACATTGTTGTGCTTCATCAGAACGGCGAGAACACCGCCCATTATGTAGACAGCATAGGTTTTCAGCAGGTGCCGGAGTTTTTACAGGAGCAAGCGCAGCAGACCCCCGTATTTGATAAGCTATCTCCCGAACAGCAGCAAGCCCTATCCGATACCGTAAAAGATACGCTACAACTGCTTGTAGACGCAGACAATCGGATTTATGGCGACGTTACGGGCAAGACCCTTGAAGCAATCGCGGCGCAAGGGTATTCCTACAAGGGCGGGCAGCTTGAAAAGCAGCAGCCGGAAGCGACCCCCGAAAGCCTTATGACGGGCGAAACCGTCAGAACGCCGCGAGGGAACTTTTACATTACCGACATGAGCCGCGAACAGATCGAAGCGGCGGGCTTTGGTTTTCATCATGCGTCGGAGGACGGGAAGTATCTCATTATGGGAAACGGCACACAGGCTTATGCCATAGCCGCCGAGCAGCCGCAGCGGGATAATCCCTTAAAGCACGTTGAGGACATTGTAGAGCAGAACGACAACAACTTTGACGGGATTATCAATAATACGCCGCAAACGCCCACCGTCGCGGATTTGGAGCAGCGGGCAAAGGCGGGTGAAGCGATCTCCGTTACCGACCTTGCGAAAGCGGTAAAAGCCGAGAAACGGGAGCAGCCGCAAAAGAAACCGTCCATTTTGAAGAAGCTGGACGAGTACAAGAAACAGGCGGCGCAGCAGCCGAAAGACAAGCAGAAAGAGCAGAAAAAGGATTTGGAGGTTTGATAGTATGAATATCCGCTTTACCATTGAGGAAGAAAACATAATTGCGATTTACGCCGAGGACAGCCGGGAAAGGACGATTGATAATATCAACTCTGCCATGCTATACATGGACGAGGATATGCGCCAGCTTGCCGCCGCAGCGGTGAACAAGCTGCAAGCCATGACGGACAGCGCATTTTCCGAAACTGTCTTTACTCTCACCGACGACGAATAAGCCTTAACGAAACGGGGGCGCGGTTGCCGATTGTCGGCACCGCGCCCCGTTCTTTTTTGCTTTTTCGTGGAACATTAGAAAGGCATTTTTGGGGGTTTGAGTATAAAGTATCGTCTATGCCGTTTTCGCGCTCTGGAAGCCGCAGAAACACAGGCGTTTTCAGCCCTTAACGTTCCACTTGCTACCCTTGTTTTATGCCTTATCTCTTGCCTTGATATGGAGAAGCAGCATGACGATAAAAGCAAGCCCGCAGACCACATAAAACCAAAGTTGATCTGCATTGGAGATAATAAACGCCAGCAGTCCGAAAATGACCGCCCAGGCAGCAGACAGCAGCACCCCGATTACCCAAAATCCAAAACGTGTATTTTGCAGAAACAGCAGCAGCGCGAATACAGCCGCGCCGATCAGCACGCACAATGCGGGGTGCAGCGTGAAAAAGTGATTGCAGCACACGCCGGATATAATACCGAGGGCGATACTGTCAAAAACAATGATATGCCCGATAAAAAGCCCAACTACCATAAGGATAAAGCTAACTACAAGACCGATTATTAAATAGGCTCCCGCCGCCGCTAAATAGCCCATATATACACTTCCTTTGTTCTCTGAATATAGTTTGATTGTAACAGGTTATTGTAAAGAAATCTACGGTCTTACCCCCGTTCCTGTTCTTTTGCCTTGCTTTGGGACGGGTAAAGAATACTATCGACGTTCTTTTTGACAACGCCGTATTCCTGCATTTGCTTCTTGGCTTGCCGATAATCTTCATACAATTTGGTTTTCCTGTCGTTTAAGCTTCTATACTCCTTGCGCAGCGCGGCGAGATCGGGCAGCTTCTTTATCTGCATTTCCTTTAATGCCCTTGCCGCAGCTTCAAACAGGATAATTTCGCTTTCATGCCCCCGCAGATACTTTTCCTTGTCCGGCGATTTTCGGTATTCATCGTAAATCGGTTTTAACTGTCGGTATGTGGTGGTGTGCTTGATAAGCAGCGACAAATCAGACATACGCTGTTCCACTTCCTTAACCGCCTTTGCCGCCGCGTCATGGGCGGTCATAATATCGGCTATCTTGCTTTCAAGTTCGCTATAATACTCAATCTTGTTTTCGGTTAGGAAGTTCATGCTTTTAGCAGCCTGTTTCAGATTATGGATTTTTGCCCACCGTTCATAGCCCGCCGACTGTTGGGCTTTGATACTGTTTTCAAGATCAACGACAAGCCGGATTTTCTTATCTTCCCGCAGCGTTTTTGTTTTGGCAACATACACGCCCTTGATACGCTCCTTTATCGCTTCTTCCGTATAGGCCGCGCCGAGCGTCTTTGTGCGGGTAAACCGTTCCTGTCCGGCAGCGCGGAAAGAAATGTATTTGCCCTGTTTGATTTCATACCCCATTTCCTGCAAGCGGCGCAGCAGTTCGTCAAAATCTTTCACTTGGGGAATGAGAGTATCTATCGCCGTTTTCAGCTTTGCTTTGTAGCTTGTCCCTTGCTTTTCGGCGGTGTATTCCGCATAGCTTTTCCCTTTGTCCTGTCCCGGTACGACGACGGATAGCCCATGCTCTTTACATATCCTGTCGCTGGTGCGCCGGATAAAGTGATAGCTTTGCTTGTTGGAATGGTACTTTTTGTAGTCAACGAAGCTAACCGCGTTGAAAATCAAGTGATTATGCAGATGGTCTTTATCGACGTGAGTTGTCAAAACAAACTCATACTTGCCGCCTAATACCGCCCCGGCAAGTTCCATGCCGATTTTGTGCGCTTCTTCCGGTGTGGTTTCTCCCACCGCAAAGGATTGTATCAAGTGCCGCCCTAAATGTGTGCCGCGATCTCCGGCAGCTTCCCGCGTCCATGCAAACTCAATATCGGCGGTTTCCAGCCCGCAGCCGAAAGAGGACGCAAGCAGCTTCCCGTCTGTCTTTTCGGGATTTAAGATATAGTCTATCGCAGCCTTTAAGGTTGATTTAATAGGGTGCGTCTTTGTAACCGCCATATCTCGTCCACCGCCTTTTTAATGTCCTCTATATCCTGCCTGTAAACCGTCCCCGTCGCATTGGCGCGTTTTGCAATTTGGTTGATGTTCCGGCTCACCGCTTGCAGTTCCCGGATATATGCTTTTGTGTCGCTTCGGTCAACGACAAGAATATACCCGTCTATCGCCATTTTACGGAAGTATGCCCCATACTGCTTTATGGGAAGCTGCTTCATCTTCTCGTCGATCAGCCGCTTTTCTTCTTCCGTAACGTAAAACTTCATCTGTATATTTCTCTTTCGGTTTTCCATTTCCGCACCGCCTTTCGGTATAAGGGTTTGGGATTATCCCAACAAGCATTTTCCGCAAACGGGTACTCGTTTGCTGTGCTTGCTATCTACTCCATACCCCCACCGAAAGGCGGTATTTGTTGCGCGTTCCTTTGATTTTGGACGCAAAAAAAGATTGCAGCCGCCATGCGCTGCAATCTCCCGATTTCTCATATTGTGAGGTTAATCCTCTGCTTTTTCGACTTCCGTTATCTCCCTTGCTGTTGCGGTTACAATCCGTATGCCTTTATCGCTCATACCGTCCAGCAGCGCGTCAAGCTGCCGCCGCCCGGTGGATTTCTCCGCATTGCTGTTCGGGAAGAAAAATTGATCTACCGAAATATGATACCGGGTTACAAGGTCATAGAATACCTGTAAACTCGGCTGTTGTCCCTTGTTCTCGATATTCGCAAGGTAGCGCGGGGAAATATATAACTCGTCGCTTACCTTTTTGCGGCTCTCGCCGTATTCATTTCTCGCGGCTTTTATAGCTGCCCCGAAAGCCTTAAAGTCGTACAATGGTACGGGTCTTTTTGCCATTTTCATTCACCCTGTTACATTTTACAGTTCACCTTTCTTTTTGGATATGTCCACACAATTCATATCATTAGGTTAAATACTTCCTGTTGTGTATTGACAGTAGACTGATTTTCTGATAAAATAAAATTTATGTAAAAGGAGGCGGCGTTTATGTTGCATAGCATGCGTATTAGATAAGCATTGAAAAAAAGGATTTTCCCATTTTCAACATGGGCTTTTTTGTCATGCTTATTTTGCGGATGCTATACAAAAAACTAACGAAAAAACTAACGACGTATAGATATAGTATAGACATAGTGCAAGCTATGCCTTAGTTTTGTTGTACTGCTCTGTGCATTATAAATGCAGGTCAATGCTCATGTTGAGGATTGACCTGCATTTTTTGTGTGGTTAAAAAGGACGAGTGAAATATAATGCTTAAAAAATAGTGGATAAAATGTCCGATTTGTAACGGAAAGACGAGAGTTCAAGTATTTCATAATACTGTATTAAAAGATTTTCCTCTTTTCTGCCCTAAATGCAAATTGACGCATATCATTGATGTAGAAAAATTAGAGATTGTAATCAAAAAAAATACACAAAAACAAACTTTTATTATTTAGAAGAAAGGATATAAAAATGAAACGTTTACCTAAATATACGCCTGCGGAAGTACGGAATGATCCATACGGATTTACTTACAAAGAAATGTCGGAAGTTATTGGCGAGAATGAAGCAAAAGCCTTATATGAAGAATTATATAAGCAATTACCACGCAAAAAAAATCTATCAATGTTGGTAAAAAATATTTACAAAAGCAGTGATACTGAAAAGTATGTTTACGAACTGAAAGACAACAAATACATTGAAACGGTTTTTATCAAGCGGCGAGATGGTGGAACTGTTTGCGTGAGCACACAAGTCGGTTGTCCTGTTGGTTGTATTTTTTGTGAGTCCGGGCGAAATGGCTTTGTTCGTAATCTAACATCGTCAGAAATCGTACAACAGATTATATTGTTGCGTCGAAAAGTAAACCGTATCGTTTTTATGGGTATGGGAGAGCCTTTATTCAATTATGACAACTTGATAAAAGCAATCCATATTCTCCGAGATAGATATGGGCTCAACTTTCCAACCGACGGCATTACCATATCAACAGTTGGTCCGGTCGATCAATTAAAAAAATTGCGCGAGGAACATCTTAAAATTCAGTTGACAATATCTTTACACGCAGCAACACAATCTGCAAGAAATCGTATTATTCCTCACATGCGCATATATGCTATTGAAGATGTTGTTAAGCAAGCCTTATCCTATTCTGAAAGGCATAATCGCAAAATTGTCTTTGCGTATTTGCTTTTACCGGGTATAAATGACCGGCCCTCAGATGTAAGACAACTTGCAAAATGGTTTCGGGGCAAAAAGTTATGATTAACGTGTTACAATACAACCCAACAAGCAATTCAAGAATTAAAGCACCACAGAAACGGGAAATAGTTGCATTCAAACATCAATTAGAGCAAGCAGGACTTGAAGTTACTATGAGAGTTTCTCATGGCAGAGAGATTAACGCGGCTTGTGGACAGTTAGCTAACACATATAATAAATTCAAAAAAAAATGATTAAAAGTGCCAGACGCATAGACGCAGAGCCGATAACGCATTAGGTCAAAAAACCTATGTGTTATCGGCTTTTTTATTTAATATTGCGCAAAAGCCGCTGTTCCCTATTATAGAATGGATTGCGGGTAGTGTATTAAAGTCGCCCTTTTTTAAGGATACGGCGGTATCGGGGAGGTATCGCCGTGTCCATTTTTATTTACTGTAACCCGCCTAATGCTTTGCGGTCAAAAAAAGCTATGCTCCGCAAGCGGGATATTCCGGCTATGAATGTGAACTGTCAATACATTTAGCTACTGCTTACATTTCCTTTGCGCCCGTCCGCGTCTTGCGGACGGGCGCATTTTGCTTTTTTCAACTTTTTTCTGAAAAGCGCACTCAAGAGCCATCTCCCGAACGGGTACGGAGCGAAAGGGGCAGAGAGGACAAGCCCTTAACTCCCGTCCTCTACTCCACGCGGGAAGGAGGTGAACTCTATGGAGCTATCTTCTTCCGACAAGGAAAGAATACAACATCAGTACGACGCATTAGCAAAGAAAACTTTGGTCGGCGAAGCGAAAAGCCACCGCCGCACTCTTGCGAAACGCGCAGCACGCGAAGTTACTTTTTCGGATTTGAGCGAAAGCGAACTCGCGCAGCTTTTCACAACGGACGAATACGAAAGCGATTATTTCCGTTTTCAAGTGTCCGGCTTTGATGTACTCGTCAAAAATGAACTGCTTGCCGAAGCCCTTAACGCTTTGCCCGAAAGGAAACGCGACATTATCCTTTTGTCCTACTTCTTGGATATGAGCGACGCGGAAATTGGCGAACTGCTGAATGTTGTACGCACGACGGTTTTCCGGCACAGGAAATCCGCGCTTGCGAAAATCAAACAGTATTTGGAGGGAAAAGCAGATGATGAATACCGTTAGGAAGTCTGAAAATCTGTTGCCGTTCCCTGTCATTTCCGCAGCGGCAAACGGCGACACAACCGCCATGTGCGCGATCTTGAAGCACTACGAGGGTTACATAGCGAAACTTTGTACCCGCACGCTGAAAGACGACGCGGGCAATACCTATTCCTATGTGGACGAGGAAATGCGTAACAGGCTGCAAGTGCGCCTTATTACCCGCACCCTTGCTTTTCATGTAGGATAATCTTTTAGCCCATGCGGGGAGCGTGTCCCCTTTCCACGCTTCCCGTTATGGGCTATTTGTCGTTCCGCAAAAGCACATCGGAAACGGTGTACTGTTACAGGCCGACAAAGCCTATTGTTCCTTGACAAAGAAAGCGGCCTTTGGTGCGCAGCATAACAGGCAAACGGGTACATTCCGTCTGTACCGAGCCAGTCGGCGGGTACGCCATGACAGCTTTTCCCCATAGGGGAAAAGCCGAGCGAGAACTACCGCGCCGTAAAACAGGTTTAGCAGCTTGTGGGCGACGACATACAAGGCGGCACAATGATACTCCCGCGTTGAACACCCTCAAAGTATTGCGCGGCGCACCCATAAGCATGGGCCGGGGTGAAACTCCCGTGAGGTTGCAGCTAACAACCGCCCGTTTTTGCCTTTTGACGAATATAGTTTATCCATACAGGAAAAGGAGGTTTTTCTAATGGATAAAAAACAGACAATTACAACCGAACGCAAAATAGGGAAAATCACCTATCTTGTTCAAGCGTTGCCGAGTGAAAAGGCAACCGATACAATCCATAAAAAGATTGAGAAACTCATTGTAAAGGATTTGCAGAAAAAGCCCGGAAATCCGGGATTTTTAGCGTCCGAGTAGTGCATTAGGCGGCGGGATATGGTATAATGATAGCAACACATTATACCTGTTTATTCGGCTGTCGGAAAGGAGGACTAATGTTACAGTCGAATAAAATCACCGCCCTTTAGCCATGAGGTCAATCCCATATGTTCTTTTGTGTGGTCTGCTCTCGCTACAATGACCTCTGCTGCGGTATTTCCGTGAACTGCATAGTGCATCTTATTTTGTACTGTCGCAAAGAAATCTTTCGTAATTTTGCTATCAAGGGAATAATCAACGGCAGTAGCATAGATGTCTGTAATTTTTTGATAGAAACGGCGCTCACTGGCTCGAATCTCCTGTATCTCAGAAATTAAGTGGTCAAAATAATCCTCATCGAAGATTTGGCCGTTAATCAATCTGCTTTTATCCAAAACATACCCTTGCTTTGTAAATGTATCCAATACTTTTGTTGCCCATTGCCTGAACTGAGTGGCTCTGTCAGAGTTAACTCGGTATCCAACAGCAATTATGGCAGATAGAGAATAGAACTTATATTGATAAGTTTTTCCGTTATCCGCAACTTGTGCAAAATTTGCACAAGTTGAATCTTCGGACAATTCGCCGCTTTCATAAATGTTTTTAAATGTTTTGTGACAACGCTTCTGTCTACATCGAAAAGCTGACCTATGGATTTTTGTGTCAACCATACATCGTGATCCTGCACACGGACTTCAATACCATCCTCGTGAGCATCTTTTGTAAATACAAGAAAATCCACGGTACTATTCCGGATTTGTAATTTTGTATTCTTGTTCTCAGCCATTATGTATCACCATCCAATCATTCCTTATCAGAATTATTTTTATTTTTGCTACGGCTTTTATAAACATTATGTTTATTCTTACACTGCGGACTGCAAAATACAGCGCTCGGTCTGCTTGCGACAAAGGCTTGCAGACAGTGCTTGCACAGACGGATTGGCTTTTCTGTATCCGTCAGCATAAAACTGAACATCATTTGTATCCCCAGCAGCATAGAGTGGAAATCCCATACTATCGTCGGCTTATCCAACAGAGCAATATGATAAGTAGGCGTATTTCCGCCAAAAGCCGCCATGCTCTGCTGCATCATCAGCTTGGTATCCTGATTTAAGGTGTCGTAGTCCTCGTAATAAATCATGCTCGTCATATAGTTAAATGCCCAGTCGGTAAGCTGCTGTTTCATCCAATCATATCGCTCTGCATACTCTCTCTGAAAACTCATATTGACTGCCATCGGCTTATCAGTCATGGTCATAGCCAAAGCCATCATTACACGGTCATTCTCAATGTGCCACATGGATTCCACGCCACGCTTAATGACATCCAGCTTGTCAAAGGGGAAGAATAATTTCAGATAGTCCTCTGTTGCCATGGATTCCTCTTTTATAAAATGATTCTTCGGCAGGTACACCGCCTCATAATCCATGAAGTTCGGAGTGGTCGGCAGGGCGGTCATAAGTCCAAACAGACCGTATTTTACGGCAAACTGCTGGATTGCCTTTTGGATTTCTTCATCCGGCTTCTTTCCCATTCCCATGCGACCGATATTGATAGCGTCTAAAACGATCTGCTGAAAGTCGTTCAGCGGGTCATAAATGCTTGGCTGCGCTGTTTTTGTGGGAGTTAAGTATAAAATGCCGTCCTCCGACTTTTTCCATTCATATTCGCTATATCGCACCCAAGTGGAACTGGTACGTTCAAACAGGTTTTTCATTGTCAACCCCCTCCGCCATATATTGTAACCCAAATAATCAAAAATTATATTAGCATTATACTATTTCTTTTCTTGTGAATCAACCTCTGTGCTGTTATCTGCTAAAAATTCCTTTTCCAATAAAGTCAACGGCTGCTGTTTCTTTGCCTTTTCCAGTAAGGCGGGAAGCAGCTTTTTTCGTATCTTTTTTAACATCGTACCTCGCACCTTGCGGATATTGCGGTCTGTTTGTCCCCGTATGGCAGCAATCCGTGTAGAACTGAACAGCCGGACAGCGCACAGGAATAACAGCTCTTTGTGATCTTCTGTCAATTCAAGCAGAATTGCAGAAAGGTTTTTATCGGTCACAAGTTCATGTATGTCATAAGGGCAGTAAAAAATAGCGTCAATAAAATCGCCCTTGCGAATCAGCCTTTCCAAAACATTATTCAAAGTGTCAGGAAAGAATAATCCGTCTTTTGCCGCACCGTAGTCAAGTGGAAGATCGTCACCGCTTCGGCTGAGTTCATGGTATCGCTCTCTGCGTTCACGATTGGCGTCCAGCTTGTCCCACCAAGCAACTACCTTCTCAAAATCGGACACAGTTCTTGCGGCATCCTCCAAACGGGCAAGGGCTTCTGCTTGCAATTCACGTTTGAGTTTTTTGCGTTCGCTGTCCTCATCCGAATTTTCGTCCTCAATCGGATTTTCTGCCGCATCGGCTTCCAACTCGTCAATGAGTCGTCGTTCCCTTGCAATCTGCCTTTGTGCTTTTGAAGTCAATTCAATTTCTGTATCGGCATCGGCAGTATCTTCTCCATCGTCCCACAGAGCGTTTTCATCCTCGTCCTCATCCTCGGGATAGTTCGCATCGTATTCAGTTTCTATTTCATCATTTTCACTGTCAAATTCAAATATTTCATCACCCGAACGCACCGCCGACACCTCCCTTCAAAAATTTTTTTCTGTTTTTTCTTAAATTCTGCGAAAAACAGTTCCGCTAAGCACCTCATATTTCTCCTATTAGTGAGGGAGTAATATATTTTACCTTATTTTATATTACACCCGCAAAATATAAAAGGAGGAATCGCCTATGTCAAATAACTACCGTGAGCTGACGGGCAAGGAAAAGCGACAAATCAAAAAGCTGATCACTTCTCTCTGCGCCAGCTATGACAAAGAATACGGCTGCCTGCCATTGGATTGTGACTGTCCGATGTTTGGTATCTGCTACACCAACAGCGGTTTATGCAGCTACTTCCGTGAATCTGTACTTCCAGCAGAGCCGGAGCTGCAAGCTGTATTCGAGTCGCAGCCGCTGAGCGTTTGCAAAGAATGTGGAAAGCACTTTCCGAAGGACGGCAAACGAATTTACTGTTCGGAAAAATGTGCCGAAGAAGCCCGCCGCCGACAAACCGCAGCAAGGGTACGCAAGCACAGAGAAAAGCATTCGTAAACACATCAAATGTAACCATTTTGCCCCCGAAAAGCCTTGTGCCGCAAGGCTTTTCCCGGGGCGTTTCTATGTAGGCAATGGGTTTATACCTTTTGCCTTGTTTTAACTGCACAAATGGTTACAGTCAAGCGGAACTACAACTATTATACGGAAATTTCATGAATTTTTCAACACGGAGGTAACTGCCTATGGCAAAAAACGAAAACAGCAACTTTTCTTATCTGACACGCCGTATCGGCGGAACCACTTATAAGGTCAAGGTCATATTTAGCGATACGGAACACGAAACTATGGAGGATAAAATTTTACGAATGATACGCAACGAAGTAGTTACAAACGACGGAACTTGTGATATAATTGAAGTACCACAAATGAGCCGTCAGTCTGAAAGGAGCGCATCATGAGCGTAAAACAGACTGAAGGAAAAATCACAGCATTGTACGAAAGACTGTCTCGTGACGATGAATCTGCCGGGGATAGTAACTCCATTGTCAATCAGAAAAAATACCTCGAAAGCTATGCCGCACAAATGGGCTACGAAAACTGCATTCACTATACCGATGATGGGTATAGCGGCGGAAATTTTGAGCGTCCTTCTTGAAACGGCTGATTGCCGACATCGAAGCCGGAAAGGTGGCTCATGTCATTGTGAAAGATATGAGCAGGGCGGGACGTGACTATCTCCAAACCGGATTTTACACCGAGGTGTTTTTCAGACAGTATAATGTTCACTTTGTTGCCATTGCCAACGGTGTAGACAGCGATGACCAGAACAGCAACGAATTTGCCCCGTTTTTGAACATCATGAACGAATGGTATCTCCGTGACCTAAGCCGTAAACAGCGCACCGCTATTCGTGTCAAGGGCGAATCTGGCAAGCCGACCACGAACTGCGCTATCTACGGATACAAGAAAGACCCGGCGGACAAGTACCACTGGCTGATTGACGAGGAAGCGGCGGCAGTTGTCCGCAGGATCTTTCGCCTGACCATTGAGGGCAACGGACCTTATGAGATTGCCCGTATGTTCTTTGACGATAAGATCGAAACGCCTGCAGTCTATTTCGGTAAGCAGAATAAGGGTATCTGGAAAAGCAAAGAGGAATTTCCGAATCCCTATAACTGGAGCGGCTATATTGTCGCACAGATTCTTTCAAAGCCGGAGTATATGGGGCATACGGTCAACTTCCGTTCCCATAAACTCTCCTACAAGGACAAAAGCAGTATAAAAAATCCCGAAGATGAATGGTTGATTTTTGAGAATACCCATGAAGCCATTGTTGATAAAGAAACTTGGGAACTTGCTCAGAAGCTGCGTAAGACACCAAGACGAATTGATACGATGGGTGAAGCCAATCCCCTGACCGGGCTTTTGTACTGTGCGGACTGCGGCGAAAAGATGTATAACCACCGTTCCCGTGGCGGTACAGAGAATAACCCTTATCCTTCCGATTTCTTTGATTGCTCCTCCTATACGCTGGCACATCAGAAACGAACAAAAGCCTGCTGTGGTCACTATATCGGCACAAAATCTTTGAGGATGCTGATTTTGGAAACCATCCGTTCCGTCAGCACTTTTGCCATTTCCAATCGGGAGGAATTTATGGAAAAGGTACGGGCAGCTTCACAGCTTAGACAGGCAGAAGCGGCGAAGGATACGAAGCGGAAATTAAACAAAGACCGCAAACGCATTGCCGAGTTAGATACCATTATTAAAAAGCTCTATGAATCCTTTGCCGTAGGCCGAATTTCTGAGGAACGCTTTGACAGCCTGCTGGCAGAGTATGAAGCGGAACAGAAATCTCTCCGCACTTCTGTTTCGGACATGGAGGAACGGTTATCCGGTTTTGAAGAAGATACAAACCGTGCGTAACAGTTTCTTGCACTGGCAAAGAAATATACTGATTTTTCAGAGCTGACCACGCCAATGATTAACGAGTTCATTGAGAAAATCCTTGTCCACGCCCCGGAAAAGGTTGATGGGAATCGGGTACAGGAAGTAGAAATCTATTTGAAATTCATTGGGTGTTTTGAACTTCCTGCGCCGGAACTGACAGCAGAGGAAGAAAAACGGCAGGAGCAGTTACGCAGACACCGTATCAAGAGCCGGGAACGCTATCAGAAAATCAAGGCGGGCGAACACGCTGTGGGGCAGCCGTTAAAGCTGACCTGTAAATGCTGTGGCAAGGAATTTGAATCCAGAAGTTCTGCCGCCATGTATTGCAGTCCGAATTGCCGGGCAAAGTTCTATCGGCAGGAAGCGGCAGAAAAGCGAAGCCGTGAAATCGCCTGTGAGAACTGCGGCAAGACCTTTACTACAACAAGAAACGATGTGAAATATTGTTGTGACCATTGCCGATACGAAGGGCAGCTCAAAGGTCAACGGATACGCAATGCGGCGAACAGAGCCAAAAAGAAAGAGCCGGAAGTGCTTGATATTTCCCCTGCGGCAGAAACTAAAGAACCACAGAAAACAGCATAACAGATTTTGAAGCGAGCTTGAAATTTTCAGCTCGCTTCTTTCTTTTTTCAGGTTGTCACAGTGGCAACTTGATTTTATGCCTGCTTTATTTCAAGTCCCCAAATTGGGAACTTGGCGTAAATATTCATTTGATAATGTTCCTGATTAACACTTTACCGTTAGCCGGAACAGATTTTTGGTAAGTTGCCATTTTGACAACTTGCCAAATTTTAAAACCGCTTTTGCCCTCGTTTGGTATTACACCGATACCAAACGGGGGCATTTTTGCTACCACAAATATTTATCAAAAATGTGTGATAACAAACTACAAACTTTTACTACCACAGGAGGATTTGTATATGACTGAAAACGAGAAAAAATTATTACAGGCAAAGCACAGATTAGAGGAAGCACAGATGCGTGACCGTGTGAATGAACGAAAGGCTCGGACACATCGTTTGATTCAGGAGGGAGCGATTTTAGAGAAAGCATTACCACAGACCACGCAGATGACTTTGGAGCAGTTGGAGGATTTTTTATGGGAAGTATTCAAGGCAGTACGATGATTTTTGGCGTTCCGGAAAACCGGGGCGCTTTTCTTTTTCCCCGAAGGGCGCACTTACTCACCACCTGCAAAGCAGGCGGTGGTATCCCTCCCGTTGGTCGGGCTCGTGCGCTCTTCACGAACTGTCTTTCAGACAGTTCTCCAGAGGGGGGCAGGCAATGCCGCAAGCGGACATTCCCTGTGCAGGCGGCTTTATGTTTTGCCCAATCAGCAAAACGATGAGGTGGCATATTGCAACCCCATCCCGCCGCCTGCCTACGAAAACTCTGCACAGGACAATCCTTCGGATATGTCCGGGCAGCTTTATCGCAGTGATAGGTATGTCGTGTTTTCCGACACACCTATTTTCTCTTTGGAAAAGAGAAACAGAAAAATGAAAGGACGGTGAAAACGAATGGCGATTTATCATTTAGAAGCAAAAGTAGTTAGTCGTGGCACAGGGCGAAGTGCCGTTGCTGCTGCGGCATATATGAGCTGTTCGCAAATCTTAAATGATTATGACGGCGTGCAGCATGACTTCACCCGTAAAAAAGGACTTGTCTGGCAGCAAATATTTCTGCCGGAATATGCCCCTGCCGAGTGGCAGGAACGATCGGCTCTCTGGAATGCCGTAGAAGAAAATGAGAAAACAAAGGACAGCAGACTTGCCCGTGAATTTGTAGTTGCTCTGCCTGTTGAACTGGATAGAGAACCATGGAAAAGCCTGTTGTCTGATTTTATCAAGGAGCAGTTTGTAACTGACGGAATGTGTGCGGATGTGGCGATTCATGATCCCGATCCGCCCGGTCACAATCCCCATGCTCATATCATGTTGACTGTGCGCCCGTTAGACGAACAGGGGAACTGGCAGTATAAGACCGAGAAAGAATATCTCTGTATCAAGAACGGCGAAGAACGAGGATTTACTGCCGCAGAGTTTAAGACAGCACAGATAGATGGTTGGGAGAAGCAATATCAGTACAAGGTGGGCAAAAAGAAAGTGTATATGACACCCTCTGTCGCCGAAGCACAAGGTTATGAGCGTGTTAACAAATATCCGAAAAGCACCAAGTACGGCAGACAAAATCCCATCTCCGAGCGTTGGAACAGCGAGGAGCAGCTTGCCGTATGGCGGGCAGCGTGGGCGGATACCACGAACCGCTATTTGGAGCAGTACGGTCACGATGCCCGTATCGACCACCGCAGCCATGCAGAACGAGGCTTAGACGAACAGCCGACAATCCATGAGGGCGTGGTTGCCCGTGCTTTGGAGAAAAAGGGAATTATCTCTGACCGTTGTGAAATCAACCGCCAGATTAAAGCGGATAATGCCCTGCTCCGTGAACTTAAGGATACTGTTAAGAAGCTGCTGAAAGCGGTCAAAAATTCTGTTCCGGAAATTGCAGAAGCGATGGAAAAATTGCGTGGCAATATGATTATCTTCAAATATCAGCTATTGCACCTGGGCAGCAACAAGCACAGTATCAAGCAGTCCTTGAATTTGTTCCGTGAGGAAATGGCGGAATATGTCGCTGTCACGGATAAAATCAAGGCAAAGTCCAAAGAGCGTAAATCTCTGCTGACAGAGAAAAAAGGAAACGCTGGTAATTCATGTTCTGAAGCACCGTGACCTTGCAAAGCGTATTGCTGAACTGACAGAGGATTTGGAGGAACTGCGTTCGGAAAAGGCAATGCTGCTCCGACAGCTCCAATACCCCGAAGATGCAACAGCGGATATGTTCAAAAAGCAAATCCGCACTTTGGAGGACGGGCTGAAAAAGATTGAAGCCAGCGAAGCCAAGTATGCCGCCGAGCTTGACAACGCTCTCAAACAATACGCCGAATTGCAAGAGCAGGCGACTGAATTTGACCCCATCGAGCTTTACGAAACAAGACAGGAAATTCGTTCCAATCACGAACGAGATGCCACACGGCGCATCCAGAATGCCTACGGCGATAAATATGATATGCTCCGTATGTATGACAGTAAACGGAGTGTCGCTAATCTGTTGAATGAGAGTGCGGAAGAACGGTCTTTGACGGAAAGACTGCGAGCAAAGCAGAAAGAACAGAAACAACAGCAACAGGCACAGAGAAAACCCAAGAACAAGAGTAGGGAAAGATAAAATTTGCGGGAGTGCAGTTCATTACGAATCGCACTCCCTCTTTTTTGTTTCGTCTACCAAAATAATAAATTTGCTTTGCACCATTTCCGTTTTCATTTGTGTTTTGAAACGCTCTATAGTTAGTGTTTAAGTGTTCACAAATAACCCATTGATATTGTTCGTTTGTGCGTATATAATATATATAACTATTTGATGCGGAGGTAAACTATGTTTGAATACATGACAGTACAGGATGCGGCTAAACTTTGGGGAATATCGGTGCGTCGTGTTCAAAAGCTGTGTGAGGAGAATCGCATTGATGGAATTGTTCGGCTACCTCGTGCATGGCTAATTCCCCAAGATGCCCAAAAGCCGGCTGATGGAAGATATAAACAAAATAAAAATGAATTTATAGCTGACAACAAGGAGAACACACGATGAGTAAATTGTTATTAGTGGAGGATGACCAAAGTATCGTATCCTCATTATCAGACTATTTAGGAAATGAAGGGTTCAAAATCGAAAATGCTCCCGGTCAAAAAGAAGCAATAGAAAAATTGGATAGCGACCAATACGATATAGCCTTGGTGGACATTCAATTATCAAACGGAAATGGTTTTTCTGTTTGTTCTGCAATTAAAGAAAGAGGAACTATGCCAGTTATTTTCTTAACGGCTTCTGATGATGAATATAGTGTTGTGGCTGGGTTAGATATGGGGGCTGACGATTATATCAGCAAACCATTCAGACCGAGGGAGCTTCTTTCAAGGATTAACAGCGTATTAAGAAGAACTAAGAACACACAAAACATTATCGGCTACCTCGACTTAGTTGTGGACACTAATCAAGCAACCGTATCAAAGAATGGGAAAGAGATTTTGTTGTCTGCTATGGAATATAAGTTGCTGTTAGTCTTTTTGCGTAACAAAGGTATTGTCCTTTCACGCAGAAGATTGTTGGAGATTTTATGGGACACTACTGGGGAGTTTATCAATGATAATACATTGACTGTCTATATGAAAAGGCTACGTGACAAAATTGAAACCAATCCGCAGGAGCCGGAAATCATAATTACCGTTCGTGGGCTTGGCTATAAGGTGGGTTGATATGGACTTTATCAGAAATAGCGAAGTTAAAAGGCAAATTGTTGTCAGCAGTATTCTTACTCTATTTTGGTGCGGTATTTGCTTTATCGTTGATAGCAAAGCTGTGTGGATTGTTTTAGCGGCTATTGTATCAGTCAGTATGGTCTCCCTTTTTTTCACCTATCAAAGATACAGAAAAATTGCTGAACTTAGCTTGCTTATCGACAAACTGCTACATGGAGATGAAAAAATTTCTTTTGGGCAGTTTCAAGAAGGTGAGTTATCTGTTTTACATGATGAAATATCCAAGATGACAAGACGGCTTATTGAACAGGCAGAAGCTCTGAAAGAGAAAGGTAATTTGGCAAATGCTTTAGCCGATATTTCACATCAATTAAAAACACCTTTGACATCGCTAAATATCTTAAATGCTTCTCTGTGTAATGAGGAACTGACTGACGAAGAAAGGTATGAGCTGATCCGCGAACAGACTATGCTCTTATCAAGAATGGAGTGGCTGATAGCCACACTTCTGAAAATATCCAAGCTGGATGCAGGAACGATTACTCTAAAGCCACAGGCGGTATACTTAAAAGATGTGGTAGAAAAAGCAATTCGTCCTCTGGAGATTGCGGCAGAATTAAAAATGCAGACAATCACGCAAGTGATTCCGGCAGAATTAAAACTATCTCTTGATACTGATTGGACTGCTGAAGCCTTGGGGAATGTAATCAAAAACTGTATCGAACATTCACCAGAGGGCAGCACTATCGAAATCAAGGCAATAGAAAGACCTCTTTTGACACAGATCATTATAGAGGATAGCGGAACAGGTTTTCAGGAAAAAGACATCCCCCATTTATTTGACCGATTTTATCAAGGAAGTGGCTCTACAATCGGTAATGCCGGTTTGGGGTTGGCTCTGGCAAAGACGATCATTGTCAATCAGGGTGGTGTCATCCAAGCGAAAAATCGGGAGTCAGGCGGTGCAAAATTTGAAATCTGCTTTTATCGGGGGACTGCTTAATGCAGCCCCTTTTTAAGTGACATTTTTGTAATGAAAAAGTAATGAAGCAGTCACTTGGCTTTGCTATACTGAATTGCAAAAATATATGGAGGAACTTTTTATGGAGATATTAAGAGTAGAGAATATCTGCAAAACCTATGAAATGGACAATGCTCCTGTCCATGCTTTGTCAGATGTTTCTTTTTCCGTCGATAAAGGAGAGTTTGTTGCAATCATTGGAGCATCTGGGTCTGGCAAGTCTACCCTGTTGCACATTTTAGGTGGTGTTGACAGACCGACTTCGGGAAAAGTATTTGTGGATGGACAGGATGTTTATGAGCAAAATGAAGATGAATTGGCTGTATTCAGAAGAAGGCAGGTTGGGCTTGTCTATCAGTTTTATAATCTGATCCCGGTTTTGACTGTCGAGGAAAATATCACGCTGCCGATTCGATTAGATGGGCGTAAAATCAATCAGGAGCGTTTGAAAGAACTGCTATCCACACTCAAACTGGTAAAGCGTAGAAAGCACCTACCAAGTCAGTTATCCGGCGGTCAACAACAAAGAGTGGCAATCGGAAGAGCGTTGATTAACGCACCTGCGATTATCCTTGCGGATGAGCCAACGGGAAATCTGGACACGGAGAACACAAGGGATATTATGAAACTTCTGCGTGAATCCAATGAAGTCTATCGCCAGACAATGATCCTGATTACCCATGACCGTGAAATCGCAATGCAGGCAGACCGTATTCTGGAAATTCAGGATGGCAGACTTGTGAGGGATGAGGTGATACGCTGATGAATATGATTTTCATGCTTACACTCAGGAATCTGTTGTCGAATAAAAAGCGTACCCTACTCACACTTTTAACCATTCTTTTGTCAATCAGTATGATAACCGCTATTCTCTGTGGGGGATGGTCGTTGGTTGATTTTTTGAAAGAGAAAGAAAAAGTGTATGGTGGCGATTATGACTACTACATGGAGAATCTGACTTGGGAGCAAACTCAAAAGCTTATCAGTCAAAACAATGTGGATGAGGTTTCGCTTCTCCGCTTTGCCGGAAACAGTTTTTACGGGGAGAAATCCAACAGTACAATGCTCTCCGTTGGCGAGATTGACGAGAACTTTACCCAAAGATTTTCGTTAAATCAGTATTTGCTTGCAGGGCGTTTCCCGCAAGATGAAAATGAGATTGTTATTTCAGAATCTTTTTTGAAGAAAAACAATATGAATATAGAGATTGGAGATACGCTTTCTTTAACTCTTGGTTCAAGAATTTGGGATGAATATAATGCCCAGCTTTCCGGGCTGACAAATTATAGGGGCGAAGAAGAAAGCTTCGTTCCAACAAAAGAGAAAGCGTATGTAGTTGTTGGTATTCTGTCAGATGTGAATGACTCAAAAATCGCAGCAAACTATAATGCCTTTGCAGGTGTTGACAAAACGGCATCCGATTTTGCTGCGTATGTCAAGGCAAAGAATTTATCCAATTCGATCTATACAGAAGCCGAAGAAGTGGCTGCGGCAGTAGACAGTCATGTAGCAAAGTTTCATTCGGAATTGTTAGTCTATCATGGAATTACCGGGGGTAAAGGAGCTGCAAAACTGATTGCTTTGGTGGTCATGGTCGTTTGTCTTTTGATGGCTGCATCTGCTTCAATGATCAGCAACGCCCTCTCCATTTCCTTACAGGAACGAATTAAGCAGATGGGAATGCTATCCAGTATTGGAGCCACAAAAGGGCAAAAACGCCTTAGCGTATATTTAGAAGCCTTCCTTTTGGGAGTGGTGAGCATACCCTTTGGATTGGTTGTTGGTATCCTGCTATCTGCTCTGTTATTAAGTGTGGTCAGGGCAGCTTTTGGAGAAACATTCACTTTTGGCATCGTAGAACTGTCCTTGAAGGTAAACGGATTGATCCTGCTCGTCAGCGGATTATCCGGCATTGCTTCTTTGTACTTCGGAAGTAGAAAGCCTGTGAAGCAAGCAGCTAAAATTACAGTTATTGAAGCGATCCGCCAGTCTAACAATGCGGTATCAAAGAAAGAAATTCCGTGACGGAAAAATCGTTTCTTTGGTTTTTGGCATTTATGGTTCGTTAGCAGCAAAAAATATTAAGCGTAATCCAAAACGCTTCCGAGCGATTACCGGCTCTATTTTCTTGTCGGTGGTAATTGCCCTTTCCTTATATAGTTTCTCTGATTTTATGCTTTATCAGACATCCTTGGATATGAAGGAGGACGGTTCCTGTTATACTGATGTGATTTCGATGATTCAATACAAAGATATTCCTGTCGCAATCGGGGCATTATCGGATGAAAATATCACTGCGGATGTTTCCTATTCTTTTCAGCGATATATGACCGCTGAATTTTCGCAGGAACAAATCAATCCTGATATGCAAGGATATTTCATTGGTAATAACAAAACGGAGCTTTATGTCGTAGGATTGGACGAAGAACATTTTGTCTCTTTTTGCGATGAAAATGGATTCAGTCTGGATGTGACAAATTTCAATCATGGAATTTTGCTCAATCAGACTATGGGATATTATAATTCGGCACAAAATCGATGTGGTAATTGCGGGCTCACCGTTTCTTATTGAACCGGGAACAGAAATCATTCCGCTGGGGGCATCCGAGGATGCCTTGCCGATTATCGTGGAAGAAATCGTTTCAGAAGAAAATGCAAATATCCAATCCATGTTTGTGAGAGATCGAGCTGTCCTCATCGTGCCTTTAAGTGAGGAGGCCTTCCACAAAATTGTGGACGATTTTCCGGCGGATTTTCCGGCGTGAGTTTTGAGCGCGAGGGGCTGCAAGCGATGTTGCAGGAAGTGGAAGCCGGACGAGTGGCGACGGTCATTACCAAAGACCTTTCCCGTCTTGGCAGAAACTATCTGAAAACGGGCGAACTCATAGAGATTGTATTTCCCGAAAACGGAGTACGCTATATCGCGATCAACGACGGAGTTGACACAGCGCGGGAGGATAACGAGTTTACCCCCTTGCGGAACTGGTTTAACGAGTTTTACGCCCGCGACACAAGCAAGAAAATCCGCGCAGTTAAACAGGCACAGGCGCAAAAAGGCGAGCGCGTCAACGGGGAATATCCATACGGCTATATCCCAGACCCGAACAACCGCCACCACCTTATACCCGACCCGGAAACCGCGCCGATTGTCAAACAGGTTTTCGCTATGTTTGTTAGCGGCGTGCGTATGTGCGAAATCCAAAAATGGCTTGCGGAAAACAAAGTCTTGACGATTGGAGCGTTGCGCTATCAGCGTACAGGACAGGCGCGGTATCAGCGGGCAATGATCGCCCCCTATACTTGGCCGGACAAAACGCTCTATGACATATTAGCAAGGCAGGAATATTTAGGGCATACCATAACCGCGAAAACTCACAAGGTATCCTACAAGTCGAAAAAGACCCGGAAGAACGAAGAAGAACAACGCTATTTCTTCCCAAACACCCATGAGCCGCTTGTTGACGAGGAAACCTTTGAACTTGCGCAAAAGCGGATTGCTACCCGCCACCGCCCGACAAAAGCAGCGGAGATTGATATTTTTTCCGGCTTGCTGTTTTGCGCTGGTTGCAGACATAAGATGTATTACCAACAGGGCGTAAATATCGAGCCGCGCAAGTTTTCCTATTCTTGCGGCGCATGGCGCAACAGGGCAAGGACAGGCAGCGAGTGTACCTCTCATTATATCCGCAAAAACGTACTTCTTGATTTAGTGCTGGAAGATATGCGGCGGGTTTTGCAGTATGTTAAGGAACACGAACAGGACTTTATCTGTAAAGCTACCGAGTACGGCGACATGGAAGCGAGAAAGGCATTAGCGCAGCAGCAAAAGGAACTTTCCAAAGCACAGGCGCGTATGACCGAACTTGACACGCTTTTCCGCAAGCTGTACGAGGACAACGCATTAGGCAGACTGACAGATGAACGGTTTGTGTTTCTAACTTCCGGCTATGAGGACGAAAAGAAATCCCTTGCCGCAAGGATAGACGAGTTACAACAGCAGATCGCAACCGTTACCGAGCGAAAAAGGGATATATCAAGGTTTATTCAGATTGTCGGGAAATACAGCGACATACAGGAATTGACCTATGAAAACGTCCATGAGTTTATCGACCGTATTTTGATACATGAATTAGACCGGGAAACCAACACCCGGAAAATCGAAATCCATTATAGCTTTGTCGGACAGGTTGATACCGAAGCATTCCACCTTTTAATATAAACTGATTTTTATACTCTGATAAAGAAATTCGTTCTAAAAAACGTTCCATCATATAATTCCGCATCAAAATCTGTGCATCTGCGGATTTTTTCTTTGACAGATTACGAACCAAATCCTTTAATTGTCTTGCCGCTGTTATCATCTAAAGTAACATCTCCAAATATAGTCTTAGTATCTTTTCAACATGAAACATAGCTGCGTATTTCATAAGCATCCGTAAGTTTTTATCCTTACGTTTCGCATATTGCTTTAATGCATCTTGGAATACCTGCATTTCAATATTTTTCCTGCTGCGAAGCAGATCGCAAATCGTTCTCTCCATATCATAAACCGGAACTGAATGTCCAAATGATGTCAGCATAGTTGTGATCCCTATTTCATGTAAATCCTTTTTTACTGTATACACTTGAAAACCGTCTTCCTGCAAACGGCTTGGATTATATCCAGTTCTTACTGTTATGGTGTATTTCAAAGGCTCTCTGTCCGTTAAATCATGAAAAAACGATGCAGTTTCGTGAGAAAATACAGCTTGACCACAACGCAAATGCAAAAGCACGAATAATAAGAGAAATAGCAGATTGATCGGCAATACTTCCTTTATCCAATCTCCAAAGTAGATTGCTATTGCCATACTTACAAGTGTCACCAGTATGGTAATCATATCCCAACAGTATTTCTTATATAGCCCTGCAATCTTTATTCCGATGAACGCTAAAAGTATTCCCACACCCACCAGACATCCACCGCAAATCAATATTCTTATCAGCCAGTATATAATTCCGGCAATGACAGGATTGGATATTCCATTACTAATCTGTGCCACATTCTTTCCTGTCAGTATAATCCACCCTGCAATGCTCTGTATAAAAGTTGCGATTGTATCAAAGAATACCACGCAATCAGAAATAAATATTTTTGACAGTATCATCTGAAAAAGAGTAGTTGATGCGGAATACCATATCAGCAGAAACATCAATGCTTCATACATGGCTGTTTTTGTTTTATATCTGCCTGCCAGTTTTTCTCTCTGCGTATCATACTTTTCCTTGGCTTTCAGATAAGCTGTCTGATTACAATTCCCACACTTTTGATAGAGTACCGGCTTTTCAACCGGTATCTCTACTTTTTTCTGATGAGAGAGTGCATAGTCCCGTTCCTGTTCTGCCTGCCTTAGCTTATCTTGACATTCCTCTGTCATGATTTCGGCAGCGTGCGTTTTCTCTTTCTCTCTCTGCAACAATTCTTTTGTTTTCCTCAAGTCGTTCTTTAAGGCTTGAATGTTCCCTGCTCTGTTCTCGCTGTTTAACCTCTCGTTCAAGGTCAGCGATTCGTCGAGCTGCATTTTCAGTTCCCGAATAGTCCGGTCTTTCTGGTCGAGTTCTTCCTGCATCTGCTCTGTCAGCAGAAGCAACTCTTCCAGTTGATCGTCGCTCTTTGAGTTTCTTAATTCGTTCATCAATCGACCTTCCTTTCTCTAATTGCTGTTCAAGTTCAGTAATTCGCTGTTCTGTTTCTGCAATAGCCGGTTCTCGCTGTTTAATTTCTGTGCCAATTTCTGCCATTGCTGATTTTCGTCTGTGAGCTTCTGTATCTGGTCTGTCTTTTCTTCCAGAAGCATCAACAGTTCTTCTGTATCCGGCAAGATTTGAAGCAGCTCTAATAATTCGCTCTCTAATTGCTGCAATCGTTCTTCCTGCTCCTGAAAACACATCAGCTTCTCGTCCTTTTCCTGTATCTCCTGAAGCATCTCTGCCATGATATTCTGCTGTTCCTCTATCTGTGTAATCATTGCTTCCATCATGGGAATTACTTCTTTGCTTTCTTCTAATGTCATTCAACCACTCCTTCCATATTGACAATGCACCGGATACCTTACCAAAGGTTGTGATTACCTTTTGCAGTAGTGCATTTTGTTTTTTAATCATCTGGTTTTCCTCTACCTTCCATGAACCATTCCATATCTGTCCGGTGAGATATTTTTCCTCAATCTTTCTTGCATCCGCACCCTCATGAATCGTAGGGATTTTTAATTTGCCCTGTCTTTCATAAGAGCGGTGGTCAATCTGATTGTCTATGGATAAATGCCGGTTACACATCCCAGCCCATTCGCTTCGCCATAACTCACAATTCTTTGGATTATTCCAGCCGGTAGCATCGGTCAGAACCCGTTTCCATTGTTTTCGGTTTCTTGCCCCGACTTTCTGTACTCCGTTTTCATCAAGTACCGGAATGCGGATTCCATGCCGGTCAGGATTTTTCTTATCCTGCCACCAGTCCGGGTGGGATTCATCAACCACGATATTTCCCTCAGTATCTCTGACAAAATCCCAGTCCTTGACTTCTTTGTTGCCCCATGAATGATCCGGATTGAATGGTCGCATGGTTACAAGTAAATGGACATGTGGGTTTCCATCGTTCTTATCGTGTATGCTCCAATCGGCACACATTCCCTTATCCACGAAAGTTTTTTGAATATATTCGGTTGTATAATCAATCTGTTCCTGTCTGCTCCATTCTTTCGGTAAGGAAAATTCAAATGAGCGTCCAAGCTGTGCATCTGCATTTTTTTCTATCTTCAATACCTCATTCCATAGCCGCTGTTTCTGAAATGTGATTTTAAACTTTTCCAGTGCGGCTTCTTTATCGTCCGCTCTTTTATAACGGATAGACTGTTGAAACCTTTTTATATTTTCTTCCGGTACATGCAGCCATTCAGGAGGTGCATTTTCGCACATCATCAGACTGGTGTAGACGACTTCCTTTTTGGAAGTGTAGTAGCTGATTCTGCCTGTTTCCTCATTTTTCATCACATCTCCATTAAGATATGCCGATGCGGATATGACAGATTTTCCTTTACTGCGTCCGACAATCTTTACTGTAAAGTGAAATATCGCCATGATACGATTCCCCCTTTCTGCCGTATCCGGCATTGATTTCCGACAGCATCTTCTTCTGGTTTGGCAGAAGTGAAGCTGTCGGAACGCCCTCTGCGCAAGAGTGCCCCCTGCGGCATGAGCAGGTCTGGCTGAAAGCCCCGCCGACGGAACGAGCCCGGCAAGCGTAAGCGCAGACCGGTTGCCACTTGTGGCAAACTTATAAGGACGACCTCTGGTTGTCCATAAGTGCGCCCTTCATTCAAAGGCAATGAAGGGAATGGAAAACCCACTCCCTCCGCCATTACACTTCCTCCATGTCTGTAACTAATTCTTTCTGCATCGCTTTTGAGAAAAACTTCCCGTTTGTTTCCTGCCTTTTTAAGAAGCCTATCAACTTTGGTAAATCTTCCTCCTCAATCGGACAGCCAAGAACTGATTCCACCGCTCCTCCAATCTGACAGAGCCTGTGGGTTCGTTTTTTACTTTCCTCTGCTTTCTTTCGCTTTTCCAGTTCCTTCCGCTGTGCTATGAGCTTTTTTGTAGCTTCAATGCTTTCCTGTTCCTTTTTCTCTAATGCACGTATTCTTTCTTCATAAGTCTTTGTTGATTTCGCCATATCGTCTTCATCCTTTCTTTTTCCGATAAACAACAGTTCCCGGTTGCATATCAGGAGAAGCACATGGTATAATCCTCTTGCGTGTAGGTATATCATGGCTTCGGTCTGATAGAACCTTTGGCGGTTTCGTAAGAAGCCGCCTTTTTAAGTTGCCACATTTCTTGTGACAGCTTTTACATTTCCTTTATCCCTCAGATCTCGTCCCTCGTTGGCTTCCATGAACTTTTCCAGAATGTCAGTTTTAATAAGGACTTTTCTTCCAACCTTTAATACCGGAAGTTTCTTCCATTCAACCAGTTTTCTCAAAGTGTTTCTGCCAATCCCTGTATAGTCGGCTGCTTCCTCGATGGATAATGCAATCTTTCTTTCCGTCATCTCGCCACCTCCCTTGCAAATTGCATTATGCAATTCTATTGTGCTGTTAGTATAGCGGTTTTATATTGCGTTGTCAAGCGTTATGAAATTTTAAAAATAATCATTAAATTGCATATTGCAATCATATAAGGTACATGCTATAATTCATACATACCGAAAAAGGAGGCAATCAGCATGAAAGATAAAGAACTACGCAAGCTGATAGGCAGCAGGGCAAAACAGCGTCGTTTGGAATTAAATCTGACACAGCCTTATGTTGCAGAGAAGATGGGAGTTACCGCTTCCACAATCCTGCGTTATGAGAATGGTTCGATTGACAATACCAAAAAGATGGTGCTGGAAGGTCTTTCGGAAGCACTTCATGTATCTATTGAATGGCTCAGAGGTGAAACCGATGAATACGAAACCGATATTACGGATAAGAAAGAATTACAGATTCGTGATGCAATGGGCGATATTCTCAAACAGCTACCTCTCGACCTTAGTAAAAAGGAAGATGCTTTTTCAAAAGATTTACTGCTGTTAATGTTAAAGCAATATAACCTGTTTCTGGAATCATTCCAGTTTGCCTGCAAGAATTACAAGGGCAGCACGAATGAAGCGGATATTGCAAAGGCAATGGGGTTTGAATCGAATGATGAATATAACGAGATTATGTTTCTCCGGGAGATCACCCATACCGTTAATGCCTTTAATGATATGGCAGATATTGTAAGGCTCTATTCCAAGAAACCGGAAATGGCAGAACAAAGGCTTGAAAATCTTTTATCAGAAGTTTTGTATGAGGATTCCGATTCGGTATAGAACGACAACCGGAGTTATGATACAATGAGCACGAGCGAGTCAGGCTGTTTACAGATTTGACGAGCGGCGAATTGGCTTATGGACTTGTCCATAAGATGCCTACACGCAAGAAGCATTTCATCAGTTCCGATTGTCTGATATCGAAAGGAGACACACGATTATGGCAAAAGGATCTGTAAGAAAAAAAGGAAAGAAATGGTACTACCGCTTCTATGTAGAAGATGCAAGCGGCAATCTGGTTCAGAAAGAATACGCTGGAACAGAAAGCAAGAGTGAAACAGAAAAACTGCTCCGTCAGGCAATGGACGATTACGAAAGCAAGAAATTCATTGCAAAGTCGGAAAATATTACAGTTGGAGAATTACTTGATATATGGGCAGAGGAAGAATTAAAGACCGGTACGCTCAGTAATGGAACAGTCCAGAATTACCTCGGTGCCATTACCAACATCAAGAAGCATCCAATTTCAGAGAGAAAGCTGAAAAATGTAACATCTGAGCATTTACAAGCCTTCTTCGATCTGCTTTCCTTTGGTGGCACTTATCCCGATGGTTCAGAAAGAAAAGGTTATAGCAAAGATTACATTCGTTCTTTCTCGGCAGTATTACAGCAGTCATTCCGATTTGCAGTATCACCAAAGCAATATATCACTTTCAATCCGATGCAGTATATTAAGCTGAAATACCAGACGGATGAGGTTGACCTGTTTTCCGATGATGACATGGATGGCGATATACAGCCAATTCCACGAGAGGATTATGAAAGACTGATTGAATTTCTACAGAATTACAATCCACCGGCAATACTTCCAATCCAGATAGCTTATTATGCAGGACTTCGTATCGGTGAAGCCTGTGGTCTGGCATGGCAGGATGTGAATCTTGAAGAACAGTGCCTTACAATCAGACGCAGTATCCGATATGATGGTTCAAGGCACAAGAATATCATCGGACCGACCAAACGAAAAAAGGTAAGGATTGTTGATTTTGGAGATACACTGGCAGAGATTCTTCGCAATGCCCGAAAGGAACAGCTTAAAAACCGAATGCAGTACGGAGAACTTTACCACAAAAACTACTACAGAGAAGTAAAAGACAAAAACAGAGTTTACTATGAGTTCTATCATCTGGACGGAACAGAGAATGTTCCAGAAGATTATAAGGAAATATCCTTTGTCTGCTTAAGACCGGATGGAAGTCTGGAACTGCCAAGCACGTTAGGAACTATTTGCAGGAAGATTGCTCAGAAACTGGATGGATTTGAAGGATTTCATTTTCACCAGCTGCGACACACCTACACAAGCAACCTTCTGGCAAACGGAGCAGCACCAAAGGATGTGCAGGAACTGTTAGGACACTCAGATTTTTCATCCTCTATGTGATTATACCAAGCATCAGCAATGTGTATTTTTACAGAACTTTCTGTCCGATGCCATGTCAACTTATTTTTACTATTGATATCAGGGATAAAATCATAATTATATCCCCAGCGCAAGTATATGTGATTTCCTCTTGGATAACATAATTCGACCACAAAACGCCGATTAGCACTCCATTCAGAGTGCCATTTTTTTATCTTTTCATTATATTTCAACCCGAATTCTTCTGACAACCTTCGAGATATGTATTCGTCATAAAGTTCTCTTTTAATATATTCATCACCATGTAAAAACTTATCTTTATACTCTTCTTGTGATAATATTTCATTTGATTCCCTTTTTTTTGAACAAAAACCCTTACTCAATACATCAAATAGACTCATAAGTAACCTCCATTATTGCAAATCATCTCTTGCTTAAATCCCGATTTAGTAAATCGTGATTTGGTATCGTTACATCCTATACTACCGAACACCAAAAGAATCCGTCCACAACAGCATATATCCACTACTAAAGGCAACCGCCTGAGAAGCTAAATCCGTGACAGAGGCACTGTAAAACGGAATCTGATCGCTTTTAAGAATTTCGATTTTTATCTCCTTCTTGCAGTATTTCGTACCAACACCTCATACACTCCAAGCAATATACACCCGGCGACATAGCACAGGATATCTTTCCAATCAAATACGGAACCGACCAGAATACTTAAGAAACGATTTTTCTGCCAGCCTAATGCTTCCACAATATGGAACATCTGTGAAGCCTCGACCAGTGCCGCAAAAATAAATACATACAGCGGTAACAGTTTGCATCGCTCCGGTACAAATATTCTTATAAACGTATATATCACAATCACAACCAGCACGTCACCAATATATGGTCTTACAAATGCATCATGCACATATATCGCAATCAACACTTCAATCAATAGCAAAATCACAGTTGCTATTGCATATCCGATTCGCTTCATGTTCTTCTCCATTCAACAAATTATTTGAAGAGATTGTCATTTTTTGCAGCTCTGGCACTACTTTACTTTTTTCAGATTCAACATATACTCTTCAATCAAACAATCAACCGTTTCTTTTTCCTTTACAAGATTCGGGAATAAACCGGTAGCTCCGTACCCTACCAAATTCATCAATCCAATCAGTCTCCATTCATTCGCAGATGTCACCGAATCTTCTCCCTCAATATTTTCCTTATAAGAACAAAACCTTCTTTTCTTTATGTCCCATCTGAATACTCTCAAACAATTCCTGATTCGTCATCTTTCCTTCTCCTCTCTCATAAAGTCGTGGTTTCAGTACCTTTTTGCCTCATTTTCCTCAAGCAATATTTCCGCATTTTCTGTTGAAAGTATTTGCTTTTTTACTATCTCAGTTTCAGGTGTCATAATAAAGCCCCTTTTCATGCTAATATAATAATGCATATCAGCACCATAAATGACGTCAATAAAATAAGTTACATTCCATGCATGATATCCGGTAATATATTCATGATCCGAATATTCTTCTATCTCATATAATTTCATACCGCTATCAGATGTGCATACCATAAACTTCCGCTTTATCCGTGTATACAATTAATCCGGATTATTTTCGACTTCATCCCAAAGTTCTTTGTTAAACCTTATTACCCGGGCTAACGATTTCATATCCAATTGCTCTGTCTTGAGTCCATAACCACTGACTTCATACTCATATGTCATTTCAACCTTGGCACCATTTTTTATTAAGTTTTGGATAAAATTATAAATCTTTTTGCTCGTATACCTTATTCCAAGAACCAATCTCAATCAAATTACCTTCTGGATCGGCGATATAACAAGTTCTTTGTCCCCACGGTTCAAGCTCTGGTTCTAATACAGACGTTGCACCATTTTTTATAGCATTGTTGTATGCCATATCAACTTCCTCAAAAGTATCAACATAGAGTGCAATTTCGCTATGACCATTTAGACCTTTTATATACTCATACCTTCTGTGTGTCATGTTTTCAAAATCTTTTCTTCCATATAGCAAAAACAATGTTCCATCCTTAACAAGATAAACATTTGATGTGTCTTCGCTTTCTTTAATCTCAAAGCCAAGAACATCTCTATAAAAGCGAATCATTTTCGCCATATCTTCAACAAATAATCCAAATCCATCTAATCTCATAGTCCACCTCCGTATATTCCAATTTTTCTTTCTAATCAACTATCCAGCAAACTCGGAAATTATCAGTTAGATAAATGATAAAATTGTTCTTAACTTAAATCAAGAGTTGTATAGCCAAACTCGTTGATATGTCTTTGCAAATTATGAAAATCTATCATGTTTTTATTTTTCCGAAATAGTCCTTTTTTATTAAACAATATTTTAGTATGTGCGTATGTGCTATACAATTCGATATATGGCGGTTCGGCAGTGATATTTCTTTCTCCGATACAGTTTCCTCTACTGTTGGGATATTTCCGATTGAAATTTATAGTACATTCTTTGTATGTCAACCAATGCAAATCACTAAATTTTATTCCATGCTCATCAATAGAAACAATATTCTCGTAGGAGACTTCTTTAACCTCAAGATGGAAATAATGATGTTTTGATTTAAAATACTCGACAGCTGCATTGATATGTTCCAGAAAAATTGTGAATCTTCTAAATACACTATACATCTGTTAACATCTTTTGGAGAATAAAAAACCGGGACTTTCTTCTTCATAAATAACTCTTTGTCACTTTGAAGCATATTCTCTAACTCTGGTTCTATTCCTTCTTCGTAATCTCCATAATGCCCGATCGTGAAGCGGCACTCATGTTCCATATTATCTTTTGTCTTAAATATAATATGAGCTTCGGTATAGGGCTGGTTAAAATCATTAACTAACGTTACATCTTCGATGATCCCCTCGACCAGATTCCATTTTATAATCACGAAAAACCGATTGACCAAATAGATGATAGGAATAATTGCAAAGAGCAAAGCTAAAAAAATCCACCTGTTAAAAAGTCCGGCAATGATTCCGGGGATAGCCGTTATAAGCACCGCAATCATACACCTTTTACATGTTCTCTTTAATACTTTACTTTTGTATTTCCCCATTATCTTTCAGCTTTCCTTACAATTTCACCATCATGTCGGATTCATATTTTATAATCGTTGAAAATCAAAGTATTACAAACACTGCTACCAAACATCCAACGAATCCCACGAACCACGGTATTATAAAAGATAGAAAATTTGCCTTATTTTTTCGAAGCAGAATCATTGCGGTTATCATTATGGCTAACCATGCGAACATAATAAAATATCCAAACAAAAGATAAACTACAGGACCGGTCAAAATTTAAAGAACCAAGAAAAGCTTCCCGCCATATGGATTTTTCTTACTGAGCAACCGTGCCGAAACTGCATGGAATAATAAAAATGCACCGCTTATGAGCGTCATCACCAGTTCAAACTGTGATAAGACCGACATGGAATTATCACTATAGCCTATATAAACATTCTTACTGCCCAGAATGATGCAATTTCCCTCATACCAGAACACATTGGCACCATTGACCGGTGAATCCGCCTTAATCTGCAGCACCGTATAAGTTGGCCGAATGCCTTTCCCATAACTGATTTGTAATTTCTGACAGCATTTCCGCTATGTACCTTAACATGATTGGAGCTCTGCCGGGAGCTTTGATATGTTTCACTGAATGCTTTTTCTGCTAAAGTGACAGCTTCTTTTGAAATCGTAACCTCATTAGCTAAAACGTTCTCCAAAAAATTTTCAAGAGCCACCCGTTTTTCTCCATATTTCGCCAGTTCTTCAGCATCTTCCACAAGAGCATTCACAAGAGAGTCGTCATGAAATTGCATAGAGATATTTTTGAAGAACATATCATATGCGTCTTTTACCATTTTAATCTCCTCTCATAATTAGCGATTAATAGGAAAGCCAGTTACTATCCCTTCACCGCCTGGTTCAACAATCACTCTAATATCTAAACTATGGTTTTGTCCTTCAACAGTAAATCTAACTGGTCTACCATTTCTTGTGGTAAGAGGAGCGTTTGGATCTGGACCACCAATAGTTTTCGGTGCATTTCGACCACTTCCTGGACCTGTAGCTTGTTGCCAAATTGATTTTGGACTATTCGCAACATCTCCGACAGCCTTAATAGCATTATCATCGGACCAAGTATCTGGAAAAGCACTATTGCCAAATCCGCGATTTGGACCGTGCCCAGGATCATCTGGACCTTCGCCTTCAAGAATATGTCGTCTTCTATTATCACTAACTTTACATTCGGTATTGTGAACCCATACGGTATTTCTTCCAACAAAATATGTATGTGAGTTTTCAACCTGAAAATTATATACATTTACAGATATTTCGAACTCTTCAATCTTATACTCTGATGCATTTTGTTGTTAAGCAAATAATCTCATAAATAATTGTCCCAATCGCAAATATGCACTTCGTCCGGAAACGTTTGCCCTCTTTTATTAGCATAAGTCATCTGGCGCTCACTGGCAAAGGTATTGGCAATCTTTGAAGGGTTGGTCGGTGCGCCGATTGCAGATGCAAGCACATCAACCAGAATGCCAATCTCATCCACGTTCTGAATCTTATTTCTTTCAATAACATCCTTCAGATAGACATTTGCAAAGATGTTCTTCAGATAGTCCGCTTTCTGTCGTTCGCTCTGGAAACTTACGATCTGCGGCAATCCTCCGTAGATCATGTAGTCATCCCAGGCATCATCATAATCGCCGTCATAGACAGAATAAAACTCTGCAAAGGAGAGAGGATAGATTCTAATCTCATCACCTCTGCCACGGAACTCGGTCACAATGTCGCTGGACAGGAACTTGGAATTACTTCCGATGACATACACATCAATATTGCTCATGCGGAGCAGGCTGTTCAGCACTTCCTCAAATTGTGACATAAACTGCACTTCATCAAGAAGCAGATAGTATTTGCCATCGTCTTTCATGGCATCTTTGATGTACTTGAAGCACACCTTAGGATCTCTTAGTTCCTCATTTTCAATACCGTCCAATGCAATCTCAATAATATGATCAACATCAACACCGTTCTCCAGTAAGTATCTCTTAAAGATGGTAAACAGCAAAAAGGATTTGCCACATCTACGAATGCCGGTAATCACCTTTATCATTCCATTATCTTTTCGCTCGATCAGCTGCTGTAGGTAAGCGTCTCTTTTAATCTCCATCGTTACACTCCCCATTTCCGTGCATCTGCACACTTTTTAGTAATGAGATTCTATCACAGAACGACCTGAATTTCAATATGTATTCCCATTTTATGTGCATCTACACACTTTTATGTAATGTTGATAAATATATTTTCAGATTTTTTTGATTGCAGTGTCTATAATCGACTACTCCAATCGTTATTATAGGTAGACAACAAAAAGAAGATGGTTCCGATGTTTCATTAAATATGTTCAAGGAATGCTGTCCGTTCTGCGTCTGGATTGTTATTTCCTGCCCCGGCTGAATAAGGTCTTCTACTGTTTTGGACAGCAGCACAACCTTTCCTTGTTCAAAGGCAGACGTGTCAATAGGCAAGTTTAAGGTTTTATTGATTTCTTCCAAATATGCACTGTCAATTCCAAAAACCCCGCTAAAAAAGTTTTGCTGATAATTTTCTAATTTTGCCGGATCAGAAAAATCAATGCCGTTTACTCCGTCTAATGACGCAAGAAACTCGTGAAATACAGCATCGTCATATACAACATCTGCTGCTACTTGAGGATAAGGTGCATAGGTCAACCTCAAATTCTCAATGCCGTCAAGCTGACCAATCTCTGAAACCATTTCGCTGGAAATTAAATCTTCTCTTTCGTGGATACTATATGTGAGTGCAAAATCGCTTACTCCCCATTGGCTCACATAATTCTCCGGGCTTAAACCATGTAATAGCCCTGTGACGACAAGGAACAAGGAAAGGCCGAAAAAAAGCGATGCAAAAACAAGGGTTGTACTCTTAGCATTACGAAAGACATTGTTCCATGCCATTCTGGACAACTTCATTTTGCTACAATTTCTGGCGCTGCTCTTTGTGCTGGCTGCTGTATATTGGAGTGCTGCTATTGGTGAAACATTTCCGGCAATTTTGGCGGGCTTCATGCTTGCAATCATAACGGTAATGAACGTAAATATGGCCGCTCCTATGAAAATAAACGGCGAAAAAGATACTTTTGTTCCCACATCAGAATTTGTTGAATACATCATATTCAGGAAGTAAGGAACAATGCCAAAGGAAACAACCGCACCAAGTAACAGGCCAATCGGAATACCAATACAAGAGATTCTGATTGCCTGCTTATAGATAATTCTCTTTATCTGCCTTTGGGTCGTTCCAATCGTTTTAAGACGGCCATAGAATTGCACATCTTTTACGACAGAGACATAAAGAATATTATAAATCAGCAGATAGCCGCTAAAGGATATAAAAACTGCTAAAATTATTACAGCTAAAATAATAGTTCCACCATTTGCCTGTTCTAATGGTACAATTTCAAATGTTTGCCCTTCTGTAAAGTCAATCTCACGCCGCAATCTTTCACAGTTTTTGTCAGCATTATCATTGCCTTGAAAACGGATCATTGCCGTAACACTATTATCCAGTGATACATTTAAGCTATCCTTAAAAGCGGATGAAACATAAACATAACCACGATTATTTGTGCGCATTGGAATGTAGTCCGTATAGTAGCCCGACAGCAAAAAGGTGTCCGAGACATAATCATAGCTATCGCCAATTTGGTACGACAACACAATCTCCATCCCTATTTGCGGATCAGAAATGCCCATCTGTTCAAGCACCCATGTAGGTAGCATAATTTCGTTTTTACTTGATGGGTAATTTCCTACAACACTTGATATAGTAGGCAGACGGTGGGTTCCCCACTCGGTATCATCTATCCAAACCATACCTAATCTCGCATTATGCAGTTGCTCTGTATCAACACTGCCTAAACGCTGCTGTATACCTACGTCAAGGACAAGGTTTGATTTTGAAATTTCAACCAACTGATTTTCTGTTATATTTGTGATTCCGACATCAGCGGTAGTTCCCATTAACCGAATTTGTTGCATTTGGTAGGTTTCAAAGTAACTAAAACCAATACTGAATGTCGCAGTTATCATAAATGCAGTTAGCACAAGAGCAATGATTGCAAATAAATTACGCTGCCGTTCACGATGCAAACTGCGCTTTGCCAGCTTCTTTTCAATGTCACTGGTATCATTTTCAAAAGGCCATGTCATAGCTTGCCACCTCCTTATTCCACAATCCTGCCATCCTCAATGCGGACAATCCGATCTGCAAGGCGGGCTATGTCGTCATTGTGGGTAATCATTACAACGGTTTGACGGAACTCCGCGCTGGTGCGCTTGATAAGTCCCAGCACCTCGGCGCTGGTCTTGCTGTCAAGGTTACCGGTTGGCTCATCGGCCAGCACAATAGCCGGTTTGGTAATCAGAGCGCGGGCAATCGCCACACGCTGCTGCTGTCCGCCGGATAGATTGTTCGGCATATTTTTCAGTTTATCTTCCAGCCCCAGTAGATGAACAATTTCGTCCAAAAACTTCTGATCCACCGTGTCCCCGTCCAACTCCACCGGCAGGACAATGTTCTCATACACATTCAGGATGGGAACAAGGTTATAGTTCTGGAAGATAAAGCCGATGTTGCGGCGGCGAAAGATGGTAAGCTGCTCGTCGTTCTTCTTTGCCAGTTCTTCGCCTCGGACAATCACGGTTCCGCTGGTGGGAGTGTCCAACCCGCCCATCATGTGAAGCAGGGTGGACTTGCCGCTACCAGAGGTTCCCACAACAGCCACAAACTCGCCGTCCTCCACGGAGAAATTTACGCCGTCAAGGGCGCGGGTAATGTTCGGTTCTGTACCGTAATACTTTTTCAGGTCAATCGTCTGTAAAACGCTCATATTCAAAACTCCTTTCAAGGCTTCCTACCTGTTGATAAGTGTATTGTAAAACCCAAATGTCCGCGAAATGTTACAGCGGCCAAAAAATTTCATTGAAAATTGAGGTGAAATGTTACAACGCTCGGACATTTCATTTTATCTCTGCACTTCGGGCCAACTTGACCCGAAGCAGAAAGTTTCTCTCAACGCAAGGGAAGCATAATGGAAAATTCCGAACCCTTGCCCGGCTCCGAAACCACTTTGATATAGCCACCCTGCCGCGTTACGATCTCGCGGGCCAGATACAGGCCAATGCCCACACCCTGCTGTTCGTGTACTTCTTCCTCACGATAGAAGCGCTGGAAGATAGCGGCCTGATTGCTTTCGGAAATGCCCTTGCCAGTGTCGGTCACTTTGATTTCCACATACATTTCCCACAGCACCACAGACACAGCGATTTTCCCGCCTGCCGGGGTGTACTTCACCGCATTGTCCAGCAGGTTAAAGAGGGCTTCCGATGTCCACTTGCTGTCATGGGAAACGGTCAAATCCTCCGGGCAGTCCACGGACACGGCGATTTCCTTTTTCTCCGCTGCATACACGATCCCACTCATGGCCTGTGCCACGGTATCAAAGAGGCGGCCCGGTTTCTTGTCCAACTGGATCACGCCTGTTTCCAGACGGGAGGTTTTCACAAGGGCCTGAAAGAGAAAGTCCAGCTTATCCGTCTGGCTGCGGATTCCCCGGATAAAGTCGGTGCGCTCTGCCTCGGCCATAGGCTTTTCCAGCAGGGTGTCCGTCGCCATTTTCAGATTGCTTACCGGCGTTTTCACCTGATGGGAAATATCCGATACAAGGGTCTGCAACTCCTGCCGTTCCTCGTCCACCCGGCGACGGTTCTCCTGCATGATCTGGTAAAGCCTTGCCAGCCGGTGTCCGATTCTGGCAAGCTGGGTTTCGCTGTCCTCTGGCCGCTGGGGCGCTTCATTTCCGGCGATCATGTGGTCTAAGGTCTGGCACAGGTCAGTGGTAAACTGCGACAGTCGCTTTCCAAACGCCTGCGTCAGTACAAAAATCCCTACAATGGCGCACAGCAGCAGCGCCCCGCCCGTCAGCAGCACCGCCGTCTGTTTCATCACAAAAAACAGGGCTATGGTAATCCCGGACATGGAGAGGGCAAGCCCTATTGCCACCCGACCAAACAGCCGCTTTACCGAGAGATTTTGAAACTTCATTTTGCCTCGCCTCCCGTCCATTGATAGCCCATGCCGTAAACGGTCTTGATGTAGGGCGCGCCGCCGTCGGATTCAATCTTGCTGCGAATCCGGCTGATGGAGGTTGTCAGGGTGTGTTCGTCTACAAACCGCTCGTCTACATCCCACAGTTTTTTTCCAAAAGCTGCCCACGGGTCAGCACTTGCCGGGGATTTTTGCGAAACAGGTTCAGCATTTTGTACTCCATCGGGGATAGAATGAGAGGTTTGCCGTTTAAGGAAGCCGTCTGCTCCGAGAAGTCCAGAAACAACCGCCCGTCGTCGTAAATGTCCTTGGCCGGTTTGTGGTGTTCCAGCATGGCGAACATGGCTTTGATTTTCCGCTGCAAGGCCCCAATCACAAAGGGCTTTGTGATGTAGTCCACCGCGCCCACCTCATAACCCCGTATCTGGTCGCTCTCCTGATCGTTGGCGGTCAGGAAAATCACGATGGTATCCGGGTGCTGGGGCTTTATCAGCTTGCACAGTTCAAAACCGTTCCCGTCCGGCAGGTTGATGTCCAGCAGCACTAAATTAAATTCCCGCTGGCGGATGGCGTCGGCTGCGGTTCTGGCATTTAGGGCAGAAGTCACGCCATAGCCGTCTGCGGTCAGGTTATAGGTCACCATCTTATTCAAAAAACTGTCGTCCTCGACAATTAAAATCTGCTTCATATCCTCACTTCCTTTGCTTTTTGCAGATAGTATAACAGGCAAATGTCCGCGAAATGTTACAGCGGACGGATTTTTCAAAAAATTATTTCTTCATAAATTATATAGCCTGTTGGCTTTTACATCAAGATTTTACAAGTGAATAGTGAAATGAAATACTACCTTACATAAAGTTTCATTACATTCTCATAATCCAGCCCGAAATGTACAATGATATAGGGTGATATGAGAATGAACCAAGATGAAAGAAGGTTTGACTTTCACGGCCTCGGGGCAGCTCTCAAAAGAGCCAGAGAAGAAAAGGGCTGGACACAAGCCTACGTTGCGGAATTAGTAGACCGTGACTCCCGTACCATTATGAATATTGAGAACAAAGGTCAATATCCCAGCTTCGACCTTTTTGTTAAACTCATTACGATGTTTGACATTTCAGTTGACCTTGGTTTTCAGCCTGTTTTTGTATTTCTTCCCCTGTGTTTTCTACATCTTCGTCATCTCCTGGTATGTTCAGATATGTACATGTGTAAAGTCTATCAACGCATAGATCAATATACATGACATTATTTAAAACCATTCCGCTATTTGTTTCTATGTTACGGAATTCACGACGGATCACACCGATTTCCTCTAGTCTGTCAAACGCTGCCTTCACACTTCTCCGTGATTCTCCAAACTGCTCGGCAAAATCATTGTAGGTTTTCTGTAGCAAATCCTCTCGAAACTTTTTTCTGTAACCAATTGTCATGCCGCTATGCTCGTCCCGTACTTCCACAGGACGATACCAATACACGATTTCCGACAACACACAGATAGCGAGAAGGTATGGCTTGCCATTTTCACGCAAAATTGTTTTATACCAATTTACCGGTGTAACATTGCCACTAATGCTCATCTCTGCCAGCGCATCCACCGACGCATTACCGGTATTTACAATATAGTCATGCCCTCTCACCTCTTTTCTTCCATTCATCTAAGAGGTTTATTATAACCTCTGTAATCTTTTCTTCCGTATATCCTTCATCAAAGTAGTCATCCAATCTGTCTGCCTTGAACGTTACCTTTCTCGGCTTTGCTAACACCTGTTCCGGAAGCATGATGTTCCTCACTTCTTCCTGTGTAAGCATATTTTCCCGGCAGGATGCCTTTAGTCTTGCCGACTGCTCTATATTAGGGAATATATTCCTGTCGAGTATTATATCGAGTACCCACTGCTGCTCCTCGTTCAGATACGAAAGATCAACACCCTGAATAAAACCAATCTTTTTCCTGTCAACAAAGTCAAGCAGTTCATCAGAGAGCTTTGCAAGTCTGATATATCGCTGAATCTTCTTTGCGTTCTCGCCGGTTTCCTCACTCATGATATCAAGGCTACTACCCTTATCTCCCTTAATGCCCTGATGTTTCATGGCATAGTAACGCATACTATACGCCCTTGCCTTTTCGCTTGGAAAGATATCTTCTCTCTGAATGTTACTGTCCACCATGACAATGGTAGCTTCATCATCATTCAGATTGCGAATGAACATCGGCATGGTATCAAGACCGGCAAGTTCACAGGCAGCCTTTCTTGTGTGTCCGGCAATGATTTCATAACCACCCTGCGGTCGCATTCTCGCAATCCCTGGAACAAGCACGCCATACTGTCTGACACTCTCTACCATTTCCTCCAGCTTATCTTCATGAATCTGAAACGGATGATTTCTGAATGTATGCAGACTTGCTAAAGGTATTTCTCGGATTTCACCACCATTTGCATTTGCCTGTTCCAGATTTTCGTTTGTACCAAACAGATCGTCAAATGATTTCATCTTTATCTTGGAAGCACTATTGGATTTATTCATCTGCAAGCACCTCCTTTGCGAGCTTCTTATACGCCGCCGCAACTTTTCCTCTTGGGTCATGCTTGAATATACTCACACCCTCTGCGGAAGTCTCTGCCGCTCTCACAGAATGTGGGATAACCGCACCAAACACATGGACATTTTTGCCATAGATTTCTTCCACCATGGACTTGATTTCCTTTGCGTAATTGGTACGTCCAACCATCTTTGTAAAAACGATTCCCTCTATTCCAAGGTTAGGGTTCAAATATTTCTTAGTCCTGCCAAGAGTGGTAATAAGCTGCTGTAAACCCTTTATGGAAAGGTACGCTGCTTCTATCGGTATGATGACTGAATCAGCTGCAGTAAGGGCATTCATTGTCACCATGCCAAGACTGGAATTGCAGTCAATCAATATATAATCATAAAGATTTCTTACACTTGTTATGTACTCTTTCAATATGTACTCTCTCCGCATGGTATTTACCAATGTGACTTCCAGTCCGGAAAGTTCGATATTGCATGGAAGAAAAGATACTCCCTCCTCATGTACAATAATCCCTTCCCGCTTTCCATAATCTTCATCATTGATCATTTTACACATGATCGTCGAGAGAGTAACATCAAGCTCATCAGGCTCTGCCACGCCAAGGCTTGATGAAAGGGATCCCTGACTATCCGCATCTATAAGTAGTACCTTCTTGCCTTCTCTTACCAAACCTATACCTAAGTTCACTGTTGTCGTAGTCTTTGCTACGCCACCTTTTTGATTCACGATTGCTATTACTTTACACATACCGTTGTACCTCCATTCCCTATCGAATCACCATGCCACTTCCTACATAGCGACATTTTTTTCTTCTACCTGCATAACGTTACTTGGTTTCTTACCAGAATCCTTTTTCTTTCTTGATACTTCTGCATACACACGTTTATATTTATCTATTCCAACATTATCGAAAAAAATTGAAACATTATTCACGTCAAATCGCTTATCTCTCTGAAGTAAACGTACAAACCAACGTATGTCATTTTTTGTCCCTTGAAGCCTTATCTTTAACATATTGACACCTCCTTGAATAGAAAATAAAAGGCAGGGATATTCAATATTTTGTAATTAAATATCCCTGCCAAATTGGCTATTTTATTCACTTTTATTCATCAAAGAATATTGTGTCCCTCGTGTCGACTCTATAGCCGACAACGACATGAATTCTGTCCACTATCTGCTTTTTATTCCTTTTCACATCGGTTCTGCCGAAATTGAAAAAGCTGCAAAAGTGCGTAAATTCAAGGATTTTCACGAATCTGTACGACGTAGCCCTATTATAGTCTCCACAAGAGTTGTCTCAAGGAACACATCACCAACCACAAGCTTGCCATACTCTGTCACATCCTTGAATGCAACAGGCACAACATTCGGCTAACCATCTGAGCATGTGGCAAGATCCCACATTTCATTTTTTAATAATTTTATCACTGATTCTGTAAGCATAAGCACATCTCCTTTGTTTTTGATGCACCCATGATATTATATCTGCTCCCATCTGGTAAGATATCAGCAAATTTATGAGTTACTAATAAATTTGATAGCTTACTGATATTTTAGCATTTCCATAATCCATGCAGGTTACAATATGCATATACTTCTTCTACCTGTTCACCATCGCAAAGACAAAAATCTGCTACCGGCTCCTGCCCTGGATTTAACTGTTTTCTGTATATTCCCTGGTTTGTATTTAATGTAATCCACTCAATGAAATGCTCTTCAAGCATTGGATGTTTTGTCTCTCCGACCACGACATGAACATGACTGCCTTCTATCGTATATACAGGTACATGCTTCTCGACAGCAGCATCTGTCACTCCGGCTTTTAATTCCTGCATAGGTTCTCCGCAACAAATTACAGGTACACCCTTATCCTTTACCTTTTCAACAATGTTTCCACAATGCTTACAAATATAATACCTTACTTCCATGCCTTTTTCTCCTTCCATGTGTAAAATTTATAATTCAATTGTCTCCATAATCTTTTTCAATGAATCTGCAGATTCCTTAAGCTTTAACGCTTCATCGCCACTTAAATTAATAGGTATATCAGACTCAATACCATCTGCACCTACAATAGCTGGCATACTTAACGATACTCCGTCAATATCATATACTCCATGAATCATGTGTGATACAGGAAGTATTGATTTTTCATCTCTCATAATCACTTCGCAGATTCTTTTTACAGACATTGCAATTCCATAATATGTAGCATGCTTTTTGTTTATAATCTCATAAGCACTGTTCTTGACTGCTGTAGCTATTTCTGCCGTGTTTTCCTTGTGCTTGTAATGTCCACGCATTTCACACATTTCACTTAATGGAACACCAGATACATTGGCTGATGACCATACTACTACTTCGCTGTCTCCATGCTCACCTACTATGAATGCATGAACACTCCTGCTGTCCACAGATAAATGCTCACCAAGCTTATATCTTAATCTGGCACTATCTAACACAGTACCAGATCCAATAACCCTGTTTTCTGGAAGTCCTGATAACTTTATGGCTACCTGAGTCAGGATATCTACCGGATTCGCAACTACAAGCATGATACCTGCAAAATTTCTCTTTGCTATTTCAGGAATGATTGACTTAAATATTGCTACATTTTTATTTACGAGATCAAGCCTTGTCTCTCCCGGTTTCTGTCCCGCTCCGGCAGATATGACAACAATTGCAGCATCAGCCACATCATCATAATCTCCGGCATATATTTTCATCGGACTTGCAAATGGAATACCATGACTGATATCCATCGCCTCTCCTTCTGCCTTGTTCTTATCTGCATCGATAAGGACAATCTCTGTAAACAAGCCACTCTGCATTAAAGCAAAGACTGACGCAGAACCGACAAAACCACAGCCTATCATTACTGCTTTTTTGAATTAATCACTTGCTTTTTCGTAATAATCTCATCTCCTTAATAATTCTCTTCATGTACTTCAAAATAGCTTTGCGGATGATTACATACCGGACATACCTCAGGAGCCTTTGTTCCTACCACGATATGTCCGCAGTTACGGCATTCCCATACTTGACTTCACTCTTTTCAAATACCTGTGCAGTTTCAATATTCTTAAGAAGTGCACGATATCTCTCCTCGTGATGCTTCTCAATTTCTCCTACTGCTCTGAATTTGGCTGCAAGTTCAGGGAACCCTTCTTCTTCGGCTGTTTTCGCAAAGCCTTCATACATATCTGTCCACTCATAATTCTCGCCTTCCGCAGCTGCCGCCAGATTTTCCTTTGTATCACCAATTCCTGCTAATTCCTTGAACCACATCTTTGCATGTTCTTTCTCATTATCTGCGGTCTTTAAAAATAATGCAGACATCTGCTCATAGCCTTCCTTTTTCGCTACAGATGCAAAATAGGTATACTTATTTCTTGCCTGAGACTCTCCCGCAAATGCCTCCTGTAAATTCTTCTCTGTCTGTGTTCCTGCATATTTGTTTACTGCCATCTCTTTTACCTCCGTTTTCTTTACTATTTTTCTCCCTGCATTTCGGGCAAATTCCTTTAAATGAAATATCATAATCCAAAAATTCAATTTTTCATCCATATCCGCATCAAAAATCTCACTGCACTTTACACACCTGACATGGTAGTGATTTCTCAATGTGAAATCAAACCGGTTCGGTCCATCGGGAACTTCAACCTTTCTTGATGCACCTTCCTCTACCAATATATCAAGATTTTTTTGAATGGCATTTTTCCTGCTTGTCGCCGCTCATTATTGGGATTAGTTCTCAATAAAGATTATATTCTGTTTTTATTTTATTGTCAAGAAAATAGTAATAATTCCAGCCTTTTCCTCATCTATTCCAGTCAGGTCACAATAGGCGCACGCAACAGCCTGTGTACAGTTATAACCATTCTTTTTTCTCTCTTCTGCTTCTTTCACTCGTGTACTCATGTGCTTCTCCTTATTATTCATATCATAGCAAGTATTTCGTCTTTTGATTTTGTTCCTACTGAATGATTTTTGATTTTTCCATCCTTGATAACAAACAATGTGGGGATACTCATTATCTGAAACCGACTTGCTAATTCCGGTTCTTCATCTACATTGATTTTCACGACTTTAATATCCTGACGTTCTTTTGATATTTCCTCTAATACAGGTCGAACCATTCGGCACGGCATGCACCATGATGCCAAAAATCTTCTTGAATTAGATCGTGAATTTGCTTTTGTCAGCAAAGAATCCCCTTTTTTGTCGGAGATGCTAAAAAATTTATTAATATGCTGTTCTACAACATACAAAAACACCGTTATGTTTTAATTGAAGTCAAGACAAGGGCATTGATTCCGGAGATATGGGACAATTAGGAACTTACATTGACAGTCGCTTTCGCCAGTGCTAGTATCTGTATTGGTTAGACGTATCTAACTTTTTTAATTTTAGCATATTATCAAACAATTAGGAGAATATTTTTATGAAAGTTTACGAATTCGGGGATAAAAATAAACCGAGCATCATGCTCTTTCCTGGCACCTGCTGCTATTGGAAAACCAACTTTGGACACGTTCTTGATGGGCTTCAGGAGCACTTTCATACTCTGGTTGTCAGCTACAGTGGATTTGACGATACGGAGAATTCTACATTTATTTCAGAGCTTGACGAAGTTCTGAAGGTTGAGAACTACATCAAAGATAAACTTGACGGAAAGCTGTTTGCAGCATACGGCTGTTCCCTCGGAGGTTCATTTGTCTCTCTCCTGATCGGGCGTCAGAATATACATATAGATCATGGAATCATAGGTTCAAGCGACATGGATCAGGCGCCAAAGTGGCTGGCAAAGCTTGAGACAGCCATCATGATGCCTATGTTCTATCCTTTTATCACCGGCAAGGAAAGCGGTATTCTGAAAAAAGTATTTGAGAAGAAAATGAACGAAGGAAATGACAGTTCTGAATATATGAAGAAATTCATGGAGATCATGGGCAAAGGAAGTGGAATAGACTTTTCATTCATATCCAAGGAGTCCATGAAGAATCAGTTCTGCACCGACCTGTACACAAGCGTTGGAGAACACATAAACGTACCCGGAACGACTATCCACGTATTCTACGCCAAGAAAATGGGTGAGAAATATCTTGAGCGTTACAGGAAATGTTTTGCTGATCCAGATATCTGCGAATTTGATCTGCAGCACGAAGAACTTCTGCTTGACGCCGATCGTTGGATCCATGAGGTCTGCAGGGTGTGCGGCATAAATCACACTTTATAGTCCTCGTATAATATTCAAATAATCCCTACTTCTTCATAATCATATGGACCGCCCCTGCAAATGACAGTACAACGATTAATTTACTCAAAATTTAAGATGGTGGTGTATTGCCTCAGCAATACTCCCACCCTCTAGTGACTGATTTTTCTGTTGTCCGAACAACGAGACCGACCCTTACGTTCGGCATTGGAGCAAGGTTTTTCGCTGCCTGCCAGCGTCCTGTATCTTTCGCAACAGGATAGGTCACAAGCGATGTAACCTCGGATTGAATCGTGTCAGTCCACGTTGTTCTCATTATGCGCTGACCCCCAGAGAAAATCAATGAGCCTGTAATTTAAAATCACTATGTTTTTATATACACTCATATACACTCAAAAGTGGCTTAATTCCTATGCTTTTGGCTACCCCCATTTAACTTTTCCTTCAAACCATCGTAAGAAATTTTTTCTTTTAGATTTTTCTCTGTCTTTTCTATTCCTAACGATACAAATGGTGGTTTAACTCCGTGTGATAATCCGATCACTCTATATCCTATATCATCAATTTGAATCTTTTTTCGTGATTTATTTTATTCCAAAAACATCTTCTGGGATTCCATCTGGATATATCGGATGACCCGCTGTGTGTATCTCTACATTTGGCGCCATGAAACAATTGTCACCTATGGTCACCTTTGCAACATCAAGGATTGTACAGTTATAATTTGCAAAGAAGTTCTTGCCCACTTCTATATGTGAACCGTAATCGCAGTAAAATAGTGGGTTAACACAAGCTCAATCAGACTTGCCAAACAGCTCCTTTACAACCTCTGATATGCCGTTGAAATCCGAGCGTTCCATGAAGTTTAGCTTCTGCAATTTCCAACCTACATAAGGATGGAACAGCTATCCCTCTATCCCGACTACAGAGGTGTCAGCCACTGGCATGAGTGGCATACGCCTGTGGATTTTCCGGTACGAGCTATTTCTGTGAGTTGTTTCACAGGCACTATGGGATTACGCCGAATGAATATAGGAAAGAGAATTTATAGTTTTATGATTCTCTTTGCTCTCCCAACAGTAAACTGAATTATCGGCCCCGATACAATCACAGTAACAACCGTACACACACCAAACTTTCCCCCAAGGATCACGCCTATCACAACCATGGTAGCATCAAGTATCATTCTGACTACCTTCACCTGCCAGTGATTCTTCTCTGCAAGCGCAAATGTCACGGCCTCATATGAACCACGCCCAAGGTCTGCTGCCGCATACAGTCCTGTTCCCACCGCAAACAGCACAATTCCGACGAGCATGATCAACATATTGAGCCATATGTATTTGCTGTAGACATGCATTTGCGCAAACAGATCAACACACAGACTGTAAACGATCTGGTAAAGTATCGTTCCTATATGTATCTGCGATCTGTCATATATGAGCACAAAAAGTATCATTATCACCGCCACGATGAACGATGCTGCTCCGATACTCACATGAAACGTACCGGATATTCCCTGCCATAATACCGCAAGCGTTGCACCGCCAAATCCGGCATACAATGCCAGGGTTATACCATATGCGGCAATAACTGAACCAATTATTATAACAGTTATCTTCTTTATCCACTCTCTTTTACTCATACAACCTCCTGTTGCCAAATAAAAAGACTATAGATAAAACTGTTATGTTCAGAAACAGCAAAATCTATAGTCTTCTTACGTGCCGAGACAAGCTCTTTTTAATTGTTGCTATACTATATCATTTATAACTTTTTGTCAATAACTGGTATTTCATCCCCTACCACCTGGATACAAATTCAAGAGTCTTGTCAATTAAATTCTCTCCTATGCCTGAAAAGCATTTATTTCTTCTATCATCTTACTGACCGCCAGGGAATATGGAATGTTTCGTCTCCAGGCAATCACGATACTTGTCGTAATTTCAGGAAAAATTTTTCGTTGTACAAGAATGTCATCTCTCCAATACTTTGCGGCACCTTCGATTGATATCGGATACCCCAAACCATTTGCTGCCATGACTCCGGCATTGGTTCCAAGATTACTCGTAAAAGCAATCTGCAGTTTCGAAAAGTCTTTTCCAAACCAATTGGCGAGTTCACTTTGAACATTTCCTCTTTCGGGCAGGATCAATGGTTTTCCTATGAGATCTTCCTTTTTTATAAACTCTTTTTGGGCCAGCGGATCATCTGGCCGCATTCCAACACACCAGTGATCACAATCCGTAATCCGGATATAATCCAAACCTTCGGTGTCCACCGGCTCCATGAATAATGCAATATCTACAAGTCCTTTGTTCATCATCTCATACACTGCATCTGCTGTTGCAGTATGCAATACAATCTGAACCAGCGGGTATTTTTCTTTATATGTTTTACATATCTCCGCCAATGTCTCCACCGCTGCAAATTCACCGCATCCAATGGTTATCTTTCCCTCTACAACCTCTTCTTTCCCTTTCAGTTCCTCAAGCGTTCTTTCCTCAAGATTAAGGATCTCCAGGGCACGCCTTTTTAATAAAATCCTTCTTCAGTAAGCGATATTTTCTTCCCGCTTCGAATAAATAATGTTACTCCAAGCTCCTCTTCAAATGCCGCCATTTGTCTGGATAGCGTTGGCTGGGTAATATGCAATTGTTCTGCTGCTTTTGTAAAGCTCTGTTCTTTTGCCACCGTCAGAAAATAGCGCAATAATCTTAATTCCATATCTTGGATGACTGAAGATTCCACAATTCATTGAAATATCTTCCATTGGCGAGAATTATAATCCATTCGCCAGTGATGCCATCACGAATCCATCTTCTAAAACCCTCCCTTCATACTTCACATGGTCATTCACCACCACTCCAATGATTTTTGAGTTGTTCCTGGCAAGCAGAATAGCTGCCATATTCGGGATATATCCCGACCTCTCCAGCTCCTGCTGGACACGTTTTACTGTTTCATCTGAAATCTTTTCTGTATTTCCATGAATCACTTTTGAGACAGTTGCGGTACTAAGTCCTAGTGCATCTGCGACATCCACAATCCTAACCCTGTTATGTATCATATCCATACCCTCTTTACCTGAATTTGTAATTACATGGTACAATCAAAATCTGATTTTTACAAAGGTTAAACGCATAACCCATAACAAAATCCTTATTATGTTTTTGTCGTATTTTACTAAAACGTTCTGTCCCTTCTTGCATAGTCCAAGCATTAGTCATTGATCTTGTATTTCTTATGAAATAAACTCTCTCCTCTTGTCCCTAATTCTCTCATAAATATCAATCGCCTTGTTAAATCCCTTGCCCAGTAATTCATCACATGCTTTATTCAGCGCATCCGGAAAAGCATTTGCCAAATAATCAAACCGCTTCATAGCCATTTGCTCTCCTAGTCCAATGTTAGCCGCTTCTCTTCTAAATGAATCTCTGGTGATCTTTTTTAATATCATACTCATTCCCAATACTAAATGCCATATCTCTGGTACTGCTTGTATATATTACCGTACTCAATATGTCATATGCCGGTGCCAAGCGTACTGTTTTCAACTCTTCATCATAAAGCAATGAAACATTTTTGATATGATTATCTGTATTGCCTATTAGGTAATTGAATATACATATATCCCACATTTTCAATTGATCTGCTATTGGGTTGAACGATTTCTGTCTTATGATCTCAAACATCATTTTTAAATATCCGGCATTATCACTCTCATATTTGTTATGCGCCGAAATTCCCATCGCTTGAGAGAAATCTTCCTGATGTAACCTGTACGGAACACTTAACCCATTGATTTTTTTTAATCCGTCCTTTATTGCACGATCATATCTTTTTAGTTGCTAGCAAAACTTCCTCATCTCTGCCATCCCCGACATTGACTATAAAACTTTCAGGAATCTCTATTCCCATATTTCCTGCCGTCATCATACACAACTGCTCATTTGTAACTATTCCGTCAAGCCTTACATGACTCTGCTTTACTATATGTGTACTTGGCGCTGCCCCTTTGGGTAAATACCAAGCTTTATTATTTTCATCATAATATAACCCAACCTTTCCAGATGCTCCTGTAAGTGACAAATGTGACTTTGTGACTAACTCCGCAGTCTCCATTGCTCCTTCTCTTGCCAACTGACTAACCTCATCAATTGTCAATTTCTGATAATCTGCATTTACTACTTCGTTATTCTCATCATCTGTAATTTTTATTGCTCCCAGACACTCATTACCTAACCCGGCTAATAATGACAAATAATTATTTGCGTCTGTATGCAATAACCCAGCCACACATCTTCTGGTAAATCCTTCAGGTAACAAACCTTCAAAAAAATTCCTTGTATCATCAACGGAAAATGCATTTTCAGATAATGGCAAATGAATTGATATCGGTCTGGCTATGTTACCAGATAAATACTCTTCTGCTTCTGCATATGAGAATCTAGCATCTTCTTCTTTTTTTCTCCAATTATACGACCTACATATGTCTGCAAGCCACCAATCTCTATCCAAACCCCCAAATTTCTCATATTCTAACCTCTCTTTTCTACGAGAATATCCATTCCCAGTAAATTGATAATTGTAATTGCCTTACCTTTTCCATTTCCGATTTCTGCTGTAGCCTTACCTCTTTCCAAATCCGAAATAAAACTTCTTACACTAAATCCTGAACTCCTATTTTAAATTCATATTCAAATAAGCCAATTCGACCTATTAGTACTTCTCAGCTGAGTGCGTTACCACACTTACACCTGAAGCCTATCAACCTTGTAGTCTTCAAGGGGTCTTACTCCGAAGATGGGATATCTTATCTTGAGGGGGGCTTCACGCTTAGATGCCTTCAGCGTTTATCCCTGCCAAACTTGGCTACTCTGCCATGCCTTTGGTAAAACAACAGATACACCAGAGGTTTGTCCATCCCGGTCCTCTCGTACTAAGGACAGCTCCTCTCAAATATCCTACGCCCACGCCGGATAGGGACCGAACTGTCTCACGACGTTCTGAACCCAGCTCGCGTACCGCTTTAATGGGCGAACAGCCCAACCCTTGGAACCTGCTACAGCTCCAGGATGCGATGAGCCGACATCGAGGTGCCAAACCACTCCGTCGATGTGAACTCTTGGGAGTGATAAGCCTGTTATCCCCAGGGTAGCTTTTATCCGTTGAGCGATGGCAATCCCACTTTATACCACCGGATCACTAAGTCCTACTTTCGTATCTGCTCCACCCGTCGGTGTCGCAGTCAAGCTCCCTTCTGCCTTTGCACTCTTCGAACGGTTTCCAACCGTTCTGAGGGAACCTTTGAGCGCCTCCGATACTCTTTCGGAGGCGACCGCCCCAGTCAAACTCCCCGT
>VOFE01001347.1_pt1:115000-372500 | contig 640001 bp, 606 predicted proteins | sample 5384071 | NCBI WGS metagenome assembly VOFE01 (sample SAMN12384724, study PRJNA508395) | human gut metagenome | isolation source: healthy gut D | host: Homo sapiens
CCAGCATAAGCTGTGACGGATTCTTCACCTCTGCAAGTCCGGTTCCCTTCATCTCAAATACACCGATCTCATTTGTCGAGCCAAATCTGTTCTTTACTGCACGAAGGACTCTAAACCCGGCATTACGCTCGCCCTCGAAATAGAGAACTGTATCTACCATATGTTCAAGGGTTCTTGGGCCTGCCACGGTTCCCTCTTTGGTAACATGTCCTACTATGAATATGGCGATCCCTGTCTGCTTCGCCATCCTCATGAGTCTGGCTGTAACTTCCTTTACCTGGGATACACTTCCCGGTGCAGACTCCACGTCATCCGTAACTATGGTCTGTATGGAATCTATAACAATGACCTTTGGAGTGTCCTTCTTGACATACTCCTCCACATCCTCGAGATTGTTGACACAGAGAAGCAGCATATCCTTTGTAAAATTTCCGATACGCTCTGCCCTCATCTTTATCTGTGAAAGGGACTCCTCACCTGACACATAAAGTATCTTCTGTCCCATCTCTGACATATTCCTGCACATCTGCAGCAATATGGTGGATTTACCTATACCCGGATCTCCTCCCACCAGCACAAGGGATCCGCTCACTATCCCGCCGCCTAATACTCTGTTTAATTCGCCTATTCCTGTGGTAAAACGCGTCTCGTCGGTGGTCTCCACCTCCAAAATGCTTGTAGGCGCCACGACAGCCCTTCTACCGGACTGGCTCTTGGCGCCTACTGTCACTTTCTCCTCGCAAAATGAATTCCACGCTTTACAGCCGGGGCACTGCCCCATCCATTTTGTCGATTCGAATCCACATTCCTGGCAAAAAAACACCTGTTTTCCTTTTGCCATAAATATCTCCTGTGTATGCTATATTAGTCAAATGCTCTCTTAACATCAACCTTGACTGGTCTGCCCTCTTCAAGATCTACGCTTATGCTCATCTTGCCACCGAGGTTGGTCTTGTTCTTGCCAACATATACATCGTCTACGTGAACCTTGTACTCTGTCTCAGGCTCAAGCTCAAGTGTGATGGACGCATTCTCTGGTCCCTCAACTACAAATGTAACATCGTTCTCATCAGCCTTGAAACCATGTACTGCTGTTCCCGGAACAGACTCATATACGAACATTCCGTTCTTCTCAAGCTTTGTGATCTCGTTGAAAGTCTTTATCTTGTAGATATCTCCCTGGAACTCAAAACCGTCCTTCTTGGTCTTTGCTCCAAGCTCATAATTACCGAATTCCAATGACTCCCCTGTGCATTTATCAATTCATTTACTACTGACATTGATCTTATCCTCCTGTTGTTTTTGTCTGATCTGAACTCTATCGCAATAATATCCTGATATATATCAATAATCTCTGTATACTATCCGTTAGTGATTTTCATTATACAGTAATGCATCCTTTTTTTTCTACAAAATTATGCATTTTCACCAATATTTCATATTAATTTCTACTGCTTAATTTTCCACACTTGGCACTACTGTATATCATGCTCACATCACAAATATCTAATCCGACATCATTCCTCTGTCTTTTGTTTCGCTGTAAGTGATATTTTCTCAGTGGTTTTTCCGTCGGCTTCCTTCTTTTTCTTCGTTGACACTGTGACTGTATCACCTTTTTTGACATCACCTCTAAGCATCGCCTCCGCAAGCACATCCTCCACATATGTCTGGATAGCCCTTTTGAGTGGTCTTGCTCCGTACTTCTTGTCATAGCCTTTTCCAAAGATATATTTCTTTGCATGGTCGGTGAACTTAAGCTCAATATCCATCTGTGTCTGGACACGGTTCTTAAGTTCCTTTAACATAAGTCCGGTTATATCCTTTACATTTGCCTCGCTCAGGGCATGGAACACGATTATGTCGTCTATTCTGTTCAGGAACTCCGGCTTGAAGGTTCTCTTGAGCTCATCCATTACATTGCTCTTCATCTTCTCATGTTCCTTTGTCTCATCGCTTACCGTGACAAATCCAAGCTGCTTAGGGTCAACTATACCCTGTGCCCCTGTATTGGAGGTCATGATTATGATGGTGTTCTTGAAATCCACCTTCCTTCCCTGGGAATCCGTTATGTGTCCGTCATCAAGTACCTGAAGGAGAATGTTGAACACATCGCTGTGAGCCTTCTCTATCTCGTCAAACAGCACAACAGAATACGGATTGGTCCTGACCTTCTCACTGAGCTGTCCGCCCTCCTCAAAGCCTACATAACCCGGAGGTGAACCTATCATCTTGGACACGCTGTGCTTCTCCATGTACTCCGACATGTCAACTCTTATCAGGGCATCCTCACTTCCAAATACTATATCTGCAAGAGCCTTGGAAAGCTCTGTCTTACCGACACCTGTAGGTCCGAGGAACAGAAATGATCCCATCGGTCTCTTCGGATCCTTAAGTCCGACTCTGCTTCTCTTGATAGCACGTGATACGGCTGTAACAGCCTCCTCCTGGCCAACTACCCTCTTGTGAAGTTCACTCTCAAGGCGTTCAAGCTTCTTTGACTCCTTCTCCGTGAGCTTGCTCACAGGGATCTTGGTCCACACGGACACAACATCCGCAATATCGTTCTCCTGAACTGTGATATTTCTCTGGCTGGAAGACTGCTTTCTTGCATTCTTCTTTGCAAGCTCCTTCTGTCTCGCGCTCACCTCTGCCGCCGCCTCTATATTGCCAGCCATGAGTGCCTTCTCCAGATCGTCGTTGAGCGTTGTAAGCTCAGCCTCCACAGCCTTTTTCTTCTCATAATTATGTCTGTCCGATGAGAATCCGAGCCTCTTTCTGGAGCATGCCTCATCCATAAGATCTATGGCTTTGTCCGGCAGGAATCTGTCTGTTATATATCTGATGGACAGATCCACCGCAGCTTCAACCGCATCATCGCTTATATCGACATTGTGATGCTGCTCATAGCATGGTCTGAGTCCCTTGCGTATCTCCACTGCCTCATCCCTTGTAGGCTCATCCACGTACACCGGCTGGAATCTTCTCTCAAGGGCCGCATCCTTCTCTATATACTTCCGATATTCGTTCAGAGTCGTAGCACCTATCATCTAGATCTCGCCGCGTGACAGGGACGGCTTCAGTATATTGGACGCATCTATTGCACCCTCGGCACCGCCTGCCCCTATGAGTGTGTGAAGTTCATCCACAAACAATATGATATTGCCATCCGATATGACCTCTCCGATGACCTTCTTTATCCTGTCCTCAAACTCTCCTCTGTACTTGGAACCGGCAACCATGCTTGAAAGGTCAAGCGAAAGAAGCCTTTTACCCTTTACAGTATCCGGCACTTCATCGTGGGCTATGAGATATGCTATGCCCTCCACAACAGCAGTCTTTCCAACACCCGGCTCTCCGACCATACATGGATTGTTCTTCATTCGTCTGCTGAGTATCTGCATGACTCTCTCTATCTCTTTTGTACGTCCGATGACCGGATCCATATTGCCCATCCGTGCTTCCTGTGTCAGATCTCTGGAATACTGATCCAGTGTAGGTGTGGATGTCTTGCTCTTATTTCTCGACTTTTTCAGTGCTGCATATTCTCTCTTTGCCGTATTCGCATCGCTTCCACAGGCCAGAAGTATGTCTGTGTACACCTTCTGGATATTTACATTCTCTGATGCCATAAGCTTTACAGCTACACAGTCTGTCTCCTTTATAAGTGCCAGAAGGATATGCTCTGTTCCCACCTCCTGGGAATTGAGTCTTCTCGCCTCATACTGTGAGTCATCGAGAATCCTTCTTGCGCTCATCGTATATTTGTCTCTCTCCCCTGTGACTACTCCACCGGGTTCCAATGTATACTTCAACGCATCTATGATCTTAACTATATCCAGACCATTCTCGTTCAGAATACTGTACGCTGTTGTATCTGCTACAGATGCCAGTGCAACGATAAAATGCTCGCTTCCGACAAAATTCTGTCCAAGCTTCCTCGCCACCCTGTTTGCCTCTTTTATAACTATGTCAGATTCTTTGCTGTACGGTAATTTCATTCAGTCCACCTCAAATCTAAATAATCTAGGATTTTATGCGCTTCATTATAGCATATGTCGTCGTGCGTAAGCGCGATGACCTACGCACGCATCAGCGTGCTTCATTATAACATATATATTACAGGAATACAAAAGAGGTTTTGAGACAAATTCTCTCAAAACCTCTTCCGTAAATATATATCTATAGATTACTGCTCGTCTATAGCCTTACCTATATCATGTCTCATGTACTTGTTGTCAAATGTGATCCACTCTGTCGCAGCATATGCATTCGCACGAGCCTCGAAAAGATCCTTGCCCTTTGCTGTAACACCGAGTACACGACCGCCATTTGTCACGATCTGATCACCGTCAAACTTTGTGCCGGCATGGAATACAAAGTAGTCATCCTTGCCGTCAAACTTCTCAAGTCCATGTATAGGATAGCCCTTCTCATATGATACAGGGTATCCGTCTGATGCAAGAACTACGCACACTGCCGCATTGTCCTCAAACTGAAGATCAACTTTATCAAGTGTTCCGTCGATACATGCCTCCATGACATCGATAATATCATTCTTCATACGAGGAAGAACTACCTGAGCCTCAGGATCGCCAAACCTTGCATTGTACTCGAGAACCTTAACACCATTTGGTGTCATCATGAGTCCGCAGAACAGAACTCCCTTGAACTCTCTGCCCTCTGCCTTCATGGCAGCCATGGTTGGCTTGTAGATGTTCTCCATGCAATACTCGTCTATCTCTTTTGTATAGAAAGGACTTGGGGAGAATGTTCCCATTCCGCCTGTGTTGAGTCCCTGATCTCCATCCTTTGCTCTCTTGTGATCCTGTGCTGAAGTCATAGGCTTGATCGTTGTTCCATCACAGAAACAAAGGACTGATACCTCACGTCCTGTCATGAACTCCTCTATTACCATGGTATTTCCGGCTGAACCAAAGTGCTTGTCAAGCATGATCTCCTTGACGCCTGCCTTTGCCTCCTCAAGGTCATTGCATATGAGAACACCCTTGCCGAGTGCAAGCCCGTCAGCCTTTAAAACTATAGGGAATGTGGCTGTCTCAAGGTACTTGAGCGCTGAATCGGCATCTGTAAAGTTCTCATAAGCCGCTGTAGGTATGCCATACTTCTTCATGAGATCCTTGGAGAACGCCTTTGAGCCCTCTATGATTGCTGCATTTGCACGAGGTCCGAATGCTCTGATACCGGCTGCCTCAAATGCATCGACCGCACCTGCAACAAGCGGATCATCCGGCGCAACAACAACCAGATCGACTGCCTTATCCTTTGCAAATGCAACCAGCTTGTCAAAATCCATCACACCTATATCAACGCACTCTGCAAGTGCTGCGATACCTGCGTTGCCAGGTGCACAATATATCTTGGATACTTTATCACTCTTTGAAATACTTGTAACTATAGCATGCTCTCTTCCGCCGCTTCCTACTACCAATACTTTCATGGATATTCCTCCTAATCTTCTACAACTGCAATTCCATCTTCAACATGTACTTTGCCATGGGCGATCTTGTCTATAACCGCAGGCAGAAGCTTCCACTCAGCCTGTTCCATCACACGCTGCTGCAGAGCTTTCGGTGTATCACCATTCTGTACTGCAACTGCCTTCTGCATGATGATCGGACCTGTGTCAGTGCCTTTATCTACAAAATGGACCGTAGCTCCCACTACCTTGACACCTCTTGCAAGGGCTGCCTCATGAACTTTAAGTCCATAGTAGCCTGTTCCGCAGAATGCCGGTATGAGTGATGGGTGTATGTTGACTATCTTATTCGGATATGCATCTATCACTATCTCAGGTATGACCACAAGATATCCTGCGAGAACTATAAGATCCGCTCCGGTCTCCTGAAGCTTTGCGAGAAGTGCCTCGTTGAATTGAGCTCTGTCCGCATAATCCTTAGGGCTTACGACCTCCGCTGCTATTCCCACCTTCTTCGCCCTCTCAAGAGCAAATGCATTCTTATTGTTGCTTATGACCGCAACTATCTCCGTATCTGTTATGACTTTATTATCTATGGCATCTATGATGGCCTGAAGATTGGTTCCGCCGCCTGATACCAGAACTGCAACCTTTAGCATAAGTCTACTCCCTTTTCACCAGCTACAACTGTACCGAGAACAAATGCCTTGTCGCCGGCAGCTTCTATAGCTGCAATAGTCTTATCTGCGTCTGCAGGGTCTATAGCAAGACACATACCAACTCCCATGTTGTATGTGTTGTACATCATATGCTCATCTATATCGCCTTTCTTTGCGAGAAGCTTGAATATAGCCGGTACCTCATATGAATCCTTCTTAACCTGAGCACGAACTCCGTCTGGAAGCATTCTTGGGATATTCTCATAGAATCCACCACCTGTGATGTGACTGCATCCCTTGATCGTAATGCCTGCATCCTTCACTGACTTGAGAGCCTTTACATAGATTCTTGTAGGCTCAATAAGTGCCTCACCGAGTGTCTTGCCAAGCTCGTCGTAATATGTATCAAGAGATTCCTTTGTCATCTCGAAAACCTTTCTTACAAGTGAGAAACCGTTGCTGTGCACTCCACTTGAAGCGATACCTATAAGTGTATCTCCAGGCTTAATGCTCTCTCCTGTAATAAGATCCTTCTTCTCAACAACACCTACTGCAAATCCTGCAAGGTCGTACTCATCCTCAGGCATAAGTCCCGGATGTTCTGCTGTCTCACCACCTACGAGGGCAGCTCCTGACTGGTTGCATCCCTCTGCAACACCGCTTACTATAGTTGCAATCTTCTCAGGATAGTTCTTGCCACATGCTATATAGTCAAGGAAGAAAAGTGGCTCTCCACCAGAGCATGCGATATCATTCACACACATTGCCACTGCGTCGATTCCGATGGTGTCATGCTTGTCCATAATATAAGCGAGCTGAACCTTTGTTCCGCATCCATCTGTTCCTGACAGAAGTATAGGCTCTTCCATATCCTTGATCTTAGCGAGACTGAAAGCTCCTGCGAATCCACCAATTCCGCCAAGTACCTCGGGTCTCATGGTTGTCTTGATGTGCTTCTTCATAAGCTCCACAGACTTGTATCCAGCTTCAATATCTACTCCGGCATTCTTGTAATCCAATTTCTTATCCTCCTGTTATCTGTTTTGTACAAGGTGCACCGGCACCTTTTCAAATATTCCAATAAATTATAGATTATATCGAATACTTTGTAAAGATTGAGATGATTACAAATTGATAATGTGGTGAACGTGTGGTATAATCACAATATATTGTGATTATAGCTATCCGCAATATATAACAGTCGATTATACTACAGCAAAAGCAGTTACTAAAGGAGCACCCGCATGACCAACAACAGATTGAACATCGGTATTTTTACATGTCATATTGATAACGATTACGCAACAGAGGTTTGCAAAGGAGCTGAATACGCAGCAAAGGAACTTGACTGCAATCTCATCGTATTTCCGGGCATGTTTCTGAATGCCTCCTTTTATGATTCTGCCAATCAACTGTATGATTACCAGTATAATTCGATTTTCTACTATGCACATCCTGAGTGTCTGGACGCACTTATCATCTCCGTCGGAGCTATATCATCTCTGTTATCGGAGAAGGACATGAATTCTTTCCTTTCCCATTTTGATGGAATACCTATCCTCACACTGGAGGAGAAGCTTCCGGGATATCCATGCATCAGAACAGACAATTCAAGAGGAATGAGGGATGCCATAGAACATCTCATAAAAGAACACAAGAGAAAGCATATATGCTTTGTTGCCGGCAAGGAGGACAACACCGACAGCAATCTCAGACTCAAGATATACAGAGAGGTTCTCTCTGAGAACGGACTCAGCGTTGAGGACCGCATGATAATACACGGCGACTTCGCAGAATACTGTCAGGAGGAGACTGCACAGCTTCTGGATGCCAACCCTGATGCGGATGCCATCGTATTTGCAAATGATCACATGGCAATAGGCGGTTACGCAGAGCTCAAGGCCAGAGGAATACGCATAGGAGAAACCATGTCGGTCATCGGTTTTGACGATTCACCATCTTCAGTCAACATGGATCCACCACTCACAACAGTCAATATCAATTCCTGTGAGCTCGGTTTCCGTGCAGTGTATGCGGCGGTGAGACTTGCCCAGACCGGCAACATGAAATCCGAGGCTTTAGGATTCCCGACTTATAAACAGAGTGTCCTGCTGCTGTCATCTGTGCACAGAAAGTGACCTGATGAAGGATGGCAGACATTTGCTGGATCTGGATATACCAGACATCATCGATATTCTTGATGGCCGTCTCTTCGGTGAGATTGCAGATTCATTCTACGCATCCAAGGTCATGTCCGCCTACAACAGGATACTCATTGATATAGTATCCGTGATCAAGAGCGACATAGATACGGAGTACCCACAGAACAAGATCATCGATGAACTCAAATGTATTCTCGAATCTGACCTGACCGATTTTTATTCTGTCCAGAAAACAGCATACATGTTCCGTGAACTGGCTTCCATCTTCTCAAGCTGTAAATTGTCTGCAGCCAAGAGTCTCCAGTTCAACAGACTTAACACGACCATAACCAACACCATATCACTCTTCATCTCGAATCAGCTTTACAACACGATATACGAGAACAAGATGATGGGCTGGTCATCAATATACATAACCCGTGACACCCTGACATACGGCGAGGATCTTGGCAAGACATACACATCCATCCTCCACAAGCTTCAGGGGCTGAATTACGAAGGAGCTTACATCTACACCTACGACGATCCTGTGCGCATCACAGACACGGGAAGCTGGATCGTTCCAAAGTCAGTCTTCCTTCAGGCTTTCTTCAACCCGAACAATTGTCAGGTGCTTTTCGGAGAGTCTAGAAGGGTTCCTTCTATAGAGATTTTTTGACAACGAATATACATACTATGACAAGCGTTTTACATCCGTCATAGTTCCTATATTTACAAACGAGGATCAACACGGAGTGTTCATATGCAACACAGATGTGGCTCACTTCAGTTCCATATATTCCACCAGCCTGCAGCTCGGTGCAGCACTGAAATATATGTCGCTGCTCCGTGAGCAGAACATCACGCAGGAACAGCTCAGGATGTCTCTGAACGAGATCCACGAGAAGAACGAGCTTCTGAACCACCTGTCGACATCAGATGAGCTGACGGGTATATATAACAGACGTGGATTTATGGAGCGGGTTGAATACTATATCAACATTCCGTCAAACTGTGGAATGAAGGCCATACTTCTCTTCGCTGATATGGATTCACTGAAAGTTGTAAATGACAAATTTGGACACAAGGACGGTGACTTCGCCCTCAAGAACATCGCGAACATCCTGTCCCAGAGTTTTGGTCCACATGATGTCATCGGTAGAATAGGCGGCGATGAGTTCGTATGCTTTGCATTTATAGACGACTCCGATTACGTCACCGAAGTGCAGCGCAAGATCAAGGATTTCTCAGCCGAGCTGAACGCAACCTGTGGCAAGCCATACTTCATAGAGATGAGCGTTGGTGTTACTGAATTTGTCCGCGATGGAGAACAGACCATCGAGGATCTACTCTCACAGGCAGACACGGCACTTTACTCAAACAAGAGATACAAGAGAATGTCCATACTGAAGTAATCTTCAGTATCAGAACAAAGATATATACATAAAGAGAGACAGATATTTATTTCGACTGAAATAGATATCTGTCTTTTTGTCCTATAGGTCTTTTTTCATAATCGCCAGGCTGTCTATGCCTGATCCAGCGCTTCATTGAGCTTCTCTGTTCCCGGCAGGACAAATCTGCCCTTCTCGATGATCGGAACTTCAGTTCCATCCGGATGAACGGAATATATTCCTCCTATCTCATCGTAAGGTATTGTTATGTCTGTATGGCAGTTGAAATACGCCTTTGACACATCTGTTTTTCTCAGAATAGAACACTCATTGTCCTTTGCCGCGATCTCCTTGCCATCAGGATTGTGGAGCACATTTTTCTCACTCCAGCTATAGCATGTATCTCCCACAGCAAAATGCGGTCCCATCTTCTCAACTATGAGGATAGGCAGTTTATACACTATGTCATATTTGTTTGCCATGACGTATGCTGTCGTATTTGTTCCTATTGCAAACTCTCCTATAGGAAGTGTATCCCTTCCGCCCAGAAGATTCTCCTTTATATACGCCTTGTTCTTCTCCGTATCCGGATAGTTGTCACATGTATAGTCCGCTATTTTTCCATCCTCAAATGTAAGCTTGAGATTCACATATTTCAGGCCGTCCAGGAATACTTCACTTACGTTTAATATTCCGTGGGTTCCGGTGAGCTTCGGTGAAGTGAACACCTCTCCAACAGGTATATTCACATCGGCTACGCAGTTCTCAAAGTTGGTCTCCTTCGATGGATCTGTCATCTCGTGCATCATAACGGTCATATCAGTCACATTTGCTCCCTGACCGACAACCCTCACGTGTTCAGCCTTATCAAGCTCATCTATCATACTCTGATGGATCGCCCTGAACAGATCATTGTCCAGTGTGTTGATCCTGACAGTATCCCTGAATATATCTCTGTATCTATCTCCGATCTCCGGCACAGGGTATGCTATTATAGTGAAGCTGCACTGATCCTGGGCTATATATTCATTTACGATCTGTGAACTCATTGTGCGGTATGAGATCGCAGCCTCCTGCTGTTTCTTGTCGAGCACAGGATTCAGTTCACTGTTCTCCGGCTCAAATGGGTTCTCGCCGAACACCTCGACCACCGCAGGACCCGCATATACTGAAGCCTCATAGGCCATATTCTTGTATGCCTGTCTGAGCACCTCCAGCTTTCTCTCCATGAGCTTCTTGTCCATGAAGAGTGCCTCATCCATCCTGTGATCGTACTCGAGCTGTCTGTTAGGAACGCTTGACGAATAACCTATCCTGTGTATAAGTCTCCTGTTGATCCTGTTTGCCGCATATCGGTAGCATATCGGCCTCAGACCCATCTGCTCAAACTGCAGTATCGCGGCTCTTATCATCCTCTCCTGTCCAAGGAAATATCGGATATTTACAGTTTTCTTCTTCGAGAGATCTATTCCGGCAGCCTCGAATCCCAGTCTGTAGCCCTCGGTGAATGTTCTTGCCATGGCCTCTATCTCTGAATCCGGCAGGGTACTCATGAAAATCGCCGTGTCGATCTCATTTTTTCCAACATACTCTCCATATCTGTACAGATACGTGACATCGCCCAAATCGCTGTTCATAATGATATCCGTCGCAAATGTGAGATCAGGGTCAAGCTGCTCTCTTATCCTGTACGTGATCCAGAACTCGGCATAATCGTTCTCAAAATAATACACAGCGGATTCCAGATCCTTCACGGAAAAATCATCCTGAAACATGAAATATATCTGGACAAACAGCTCCGCAAACAAAGTTATGTCAACCACTCTGCCCTCAAATGCGTACACTGTCATTCCTCTTATCTCGTTGTACACAAACCCCAGAAGCTGGGCGATGCGCTTTATCTCCTCTTTGTCACGGGTGTAATCCTTTGAAAACTCACCCATGATATATCTGTAATTTGCATAGCTTCTATTGTAGTTGTCTCCCAGTATGTCATTGTACAGCCCATGGTTCATCGCCTGAAGCTGATCAAGGCTCCTGTCTGGCAGTGCGTCGTTTTTACCAGTTCCAGAACATCTCCTATTCTAGCTATAAATCCGGCAACATGACTGAAATAATCTCTGTACGGCTCCTTTACCAGTGATTCATGGATTATCTGTCTCACACGTTCCATGATAAGCTCATAGCGCTCTTCTATATCATCATATTCTTCTGTAAGATTCTTATAATAATTCATCGCATGCCCTTTCTATAATCCCATCAATAAAAAATATAACAGACGCTCCAAGAACTATAACATTAAGTATGATCGCCATCTTCTTGTTTGTTATACCTCCGTTGTCCGCCCTGTAGCCTATGGCCGAGAATACCAGGCCTGTAAATGCCATCAGCATCGCGCTGACCATGAGGACTCCGTACACCCTCTGTACCTTTCCCTGGGTAAGTATGGATTTTATGATGGATATGACCACAAACACTCCTCCAAATCCGCCCAGAAAGTATCCAATTATGGTGTCCGTCGGCAGACCCGGTGTCGAAACTTTGAATTCCTTACTTCTTTGCATGATATCTCCTGATAAGTTTTGCTGTAACGTAATATATACAATATCCTATGACTCCACCAAGCGTATTCATGATGATGTCATCGATATCGAACACACCCAGTTTGGTTATGTACTGCACCGTCTCTATGACAAGTGTAAATCCCAGAGAGTACAGCAGAGCCTGTACAAATGTCGTGTTCTTATTTCTCGCCCATCTGAGCAGCATACCAAACGGTATAAATGCGATTATATTGCCATAGAGATTCAGAAATACACTCATTGGCGACATCTGATCCCCGTATGTGATAAACCGCTGTATTTCCTGCAGAGGGTGAAGATTGTATCTGCGTTCATCATATCCCCTCTGCCAAACATATCGCTGAAAATAAGAAAGTAAACGATACAGATTATATAAAGCACAAACAACACAGAGCACACAGCCCTGAGTTTTTTTCTATCTATCTGCTTCAAAATATTACTCCTGTCAGGACAGGTCTGCAGCTTTACGCATCTCCATTATTCTGTCAAGAAGCATGTCTGCACACTCTTCCTTTGACATCATCGGAAGTTCACTGATACTGTCCCTTGTAATGAGAGTGAGAACATTGGTATCAACACCAAATCCCGCCCCTGCGACCTTTAAATTATTTGCCGCAATAAGATCTATATGCTTTGAATCTATCTTCTTCCTTGAATTCTCTATGAGATCCCTCGTCTCCATGGAGAATCCGCAGATGATCTGATCCTGTATCCCCTTTTCAATTCTCTGATTTCCAAGTGCAAGCAGAATATCCTTCGTTCTCGAAAGCTTGATGCTCATGTCTCCATCAGCCTTCTTGATCTTGTGTTCTGCCACCTCTGCAGGCCTGTAATCAGCCACCGCAGCAGCCTTGATGATCACGTCCTGCTCTGTACTTCTGTCCATGACAGCCTCGTACATATCCTGAGCCGATGTTATGTCAACCACATTGACAAATCTCGGCGGTTCTATCTCCACCTTGCCTGTGACCAGGGTGACGTCCGCCCCTCTGAGCATGGCCTGTCTGGCAATGGCATATCCCATCTTGCCTGTGGAGTGATTCGTTATATATCTGACCGGGTCTATGGCCTCACGGGTAGGGCCTGCCGTAACCAGAAGTCTCACCCCGGCCATATCCTTTTCTTTCGCTATGGCCTTAAGGATATAATCCTGAAGAACCTCCGCATCAGGGAGCTTGCCCTTGCCTGTGTCTCCACATGCAAGGTATCCAGTTGCGGATTCCACTATCTCATATCCATATGACTCAAGCTTCTTTATATTGGCCTGTACTATAGGATTCTCTATCATTCCGGTATTCATGGCCGGTGCTATGATCTTAGGACATTTTGCCGGCATGATCGTTGTGCTGAGCATATCGTCTGCTATTCCCCCCGCTATCTTGCCGATTATATTGGCCGACGCAGGTGCCACCATGAACACATCCGCCCTCTTTGCCAGTGCTACGTGCTCCACGTTGAACTGGAAATTCCTGTCAAATGTATCGACCAGGCATTTGTTGCCTGTGAGCGTCTCAAATGTGATCGGATTGATAAAGTTTGTTGCGTTCTCCGTCATGATGACATGCACATCCGCATGCTTTTTCACCAGCATACTTGCCAGATTGGCTATCTTATATGCCGCAATGCTTCCTGTGACTCCGAGAACTACTGTCTTTCCTTTTAACATACTGTGTATTTTATCCTTTCTTCAAAGGCTGTATTCTATAACTCAGCTATAAAGTTGTCAATCAGTCTCGCCTTGCCGAACTTGACTGCCATTGCACAGAGTACATGTCCTTCTGCCTTCTCTATGGACTGCATGGTATCCATGTTGACCATCTCTACATAGTCGATAGTTGCAAGCGGTTCAGCAGAGATGAGCTTCTTCATCTCACCAACGATCTTCGCTGCGTCTCTCTCTCCGTCAGCTATCATGTCCTGACCAAGCTTTACGGCCTTGCTGAGAACTACTGCAGCCTTTCTCTCCTGTGTGAGGTAGATGTTTCTTGAGCTCTTTGCCAGTCCGTCCGCCTCTCTTATGATCGGACAGCCGACTATCTCTATATCAAAGTTCAGATCCTTGACCATTCTCATGATGATGGCAAGCTGCTGGGCATCCTTCTGTCCAAAGTATGCTCTGTCAGGTGTAACTATATTGAAGAGCTTTCCTACAACTGTACATACACCCTTGAAATGTATTGGACGTGTAAGTCCGCAGAGTGCATTTGGAAGTCCTGTCATGTTGATGAATGACACGAAGCCGTCTGCGTACATCTCCTCAGGCTCCGGATTGAATATGATGTCTGCACCTGTGCTCTCACAGAGCTTTGCATCAGCCTCAAGATCTCTTGGATAGCTCTCAAGATCCTCGTTTGGTCCAAACTGTATAGGATTTACAAATACGCTTACAACTGTTCTGTCGTTCTGCTCCACTGACTTCTTGATAAGACTCTGATGTCCCTCGTGAAGATAACCCATTGTAGGAACAAGACCAACTGTAAGTCCCTGCTTCTTCCACTCTTTAACCTGCGCTCTTACCTCATCTATCTTCTTTAAAATTACCATGATCGTTTTCTCCTTTAGTATAACTTCTCTATTACTTCATCGTCTATCTTGTATGTATGCTCAGGGCCGGGAATGTTCCGGCATTTATCTCATCGATATAAGCCTTAACCGCACCTCTCATAACATCGCCCACATTTGCAAACTGCTTTACGAACTTTGGAACAAAGTCTGAATACATGCCAAACATATCCTGATTTACAAGCACCTGTCCATCGCAGTAACGGCCTGCGCCTATTCCTATGGTAGGGATGCTTACTGTCTCTGTGACTATCTTCGCAAGCTTCTCCGGTACGCACTCCATTACGAGCATGAATGCGCCTGCCTCCTCAACAGCCTTTGCATCCTCTATGAGCTTCTTGGCTGCAGCCTCTGTCTTGCCCTGCACCTTGAATCCGCCAAATGCGTTGATGGACTGTGGTGTGAGTCCAAGATGTGCACATACAGGTATGCTCGCCCTGACTATGGCGCTTATCTGCGGACACATGTCCTGACCACCCTCAAGCTTCACCGCTCCGGCACGTCCTTCCTTCATGATCCTTCCGGCATTGACAACCGCGTCATACACGCTTGTCTGATAGGACATAAATGGCATATCTGTGATAACAAGAGCATTCTTTGCGCCCCTTGCCACCGCTGCACTGTGATGTATCATATCATCAACAGTTACAGAGATCGTGTCCTCATATCCGAGGATAGTGTTGCCCAGGGAATCTCCAACAAGAATAGTGTTGACTCCTGACTCATCCACGATCTTCGCCATGGTGTAATCATACGCTGTGATCATGGATATCTTCTTGTCCGTTCCCTTCATCTGCCTGAGTGTTGCCGTCGTGTTCTTCATAATTAAATTCTCCTATTCCGTTCAGTAGACGTATCAAACCGCTATAATCTCTGTCCGGGTGCTTTCTCTCTGCCACCGGCACAAGGCATCTGGACACCGCAGCATATGCGCTCCGTTCATCTCCGCTCAATGCATTCAGATGCTTTCTCACAGTTTCTGTATCGCATCTCTCAACAGGTCCTGTCAGGCTGTCAACCGGTCCCCTGTCAGCCGCAGCTTTCGCATTGCCAAGGAACAAAGGCACTATAGCCCTCTGTGCCTCCTCCGCCGAGAAGCCGCACTGTGTCAGAAGCTCCTGCGAAACCGCCAGCAGCCCTGTTACCAGATTGCTTGCAAACACCGCAGCGCCGTGATACTTCACCTTGTCGGTACCATCAATGCGCACACAGCTATTGCCGAGGGCTCTTATGACAGAACATACCTTATCGACATATCTGTCATCTCCCTCAACTGTAAAAAATGAATTGTCCAGTTCTTTATAGGATTCGTACTTTGAACTTATTGCATACATAGGATGAATCGAATAACCAAAGGCTCCCGCCTCTGTTATACCTGAGAAAATATCTGATGTCATCGCCCCACTGGCGTGACAAATGATCCTGCCACGAATGTCAAGATCCTTTATACTCTTCCACACCTCTCCTATCTGTCCGTCAGGAACGGTGAGAAAAATAATTTCACTATACTCACACAGCTGCTCCAGGCTGTCGTACACACAGGTCTCGGTAAACTCTGCTGCAAGCTCCGCACTCTGTCTGCTGGCGCTAAAATATCCACCAACCTCCAGGCACAATGCTCCATCCGTTTTCTCTCTGACAAGCTCTCTTTTCTCTGCGATATACCTGCCAAATGTGAATCCGACTTTTCCAGCTCCAATAAATCCAATCCTCATACAATCACCTGCTTAAATCTGTTGTCAGTATCCGTGTATGCGCTTCCTGTGGAAGCATGATTCAGGTACAGCTTCTTTCGAATACCATCCATCCAACATACTAACATTCCACTTTTTAATTGTAAAGTTAGTACTTAAACTTTTCTATTACTTCTTCGTTAGCTTTCATGGCAGCCTTTTCCATGTCTCTACGCTCATCCTGAAGCTTTAATCTGACTGCCTCGTTGTTGACACCGATTATCTGAAGGGCAAGATATGCAGCATTCTTGCTTCCGTTTATCGCAACTGTTGCAACAGGGATTCCTGAAGGCATCTGAACGATAGAAAGAAGTGCATCCATTCCATCAAGAGTTGCGCCTGAGAGAGGTACTCCAATAACAGGGAGAACTGTCTGTGATGCCACAACTCCAGGGAGTGCTGCCGCCATTCCTGCAGCCGCGATTATGACCTCTGTTCCGTTATTGTTAGCTTCCTCGATGAATTCTGAAAGTCCTGCGTGTGCTCTGTGTGCTGAAAGGCATCTCACATCGACCTCCACACCGTAATTCTTAAGAATTGATACTGCCGGCTCAACCTTTGGCAGATCACTTGTTGATCCCATGATAATTGCTACTCTCATTTTTCATTTCCTCTTTTCTTGTTTATTTATATTGCAGCGCAGGCTTATTTTGCCTGCGCACTTTATATAATGTTAGATACTGTTGAGATACTGGTCTATCATCTCACTGGAGGTCTGGTAATCTCCGGTTCCCACATACTCCTTAAGTGCAGTGAAGAACTCTGTGTCTATATCTCCGTAGGAGTACCTGTCAATATCACGTATAAGGTCCTCCACAGGTTCGCGGTCCCCCGCTCTCAAGAATGCCCTGAGCTCCTTGAGCTTGCTCTTGTTTATTCCATCCCGGACTTCCTTCTCAGCAGGCTCCTCCACATGATTTATCTTTGACATATACTTGTCTATCTGCTTGAAGAAGTCGTTCATCATAGCTATAAAATCGCGGGTATTATCGCGGGCATACTGCTGGTTTCCGATATTTATCGCAGACTCCAGGTTGGCCGCCTTGCGCTCGATTCCGTAAGCCCCGATATTTGCACTGCTGCTCTTGATGTCATGGATTATATTTTTGTACTTTCTCACATCGTCGTCTATATATTTTCTGAGCTGCTGTACCTCTTCCCGGTACTCATCCCTGTAATTTCTGACAAATGTGTTAAAGGTTCTGAAGCTTCCACCCATGGCTTTGACGGAATCTTCCACGGACACAAATCTTCCAAGCAGGACTGCATCCTCCATATAGTTGATGTCATCATCGGACTGGGAAAGCTCTGTGTCTCTCTCCTTTATCTTGTCCTCCGATATATAAGTCCTCAGCATGGATTCTGCCTGATCGAGCTCTATCGGCTTAACTATGACATCGTTGAAGCCCGATGTGAGTATCTCCTCTCTGGATGTCTCGACCGTGTTGGCGGACAGCGCAATGATAGGCATCTTCTTGTACTCCTCACCGTCAAGATTTCTCATCTCCCTGACGGTATCCAGTCCATCCATGACAGGCATAACGGTGTCGATAAATACCATATCGTAATTCTCCACCATGACCTTATCAAGTGCACCAAATCCCGATGTGGCTGTGTCGCACGCCAGACCATATGTATCAAATATGGTCTTCTCCACCTGTAATGCAAGCTCTGAGTCGTCCACTATAAGTATGCGGGCATCCGGCAGCCACAGATGTGAATTGGCATTTCTTCTCGCCATCTCCTTGCGCTTTCTCTCATTGTAGTTGACATAACTATAATCAAACACTGACTGCTTGATGCTGAAGCGTATGGTCGTTCCTGCGCCATATATGCTCTCTGCGCTGATGCTTCCATCCAGCATACGCACAAGCTCCTTGGCTATGGCAAGGCCAAGACTGACTCTGAACATTCCTATATCTGATCTCTCATAGGAGTCATCCAGCTCAAACAATGTTCCAAGTCTCTCTTCCTTAACTCCAAGTCCTGTATCCGATATCTTGAAGTCCAGATATATCTCATCGTGATCCCTGTCAAATATTCGGGATATCTCAGTCTCCGGTTCCTCTATGAGCTCCGAGAATTCACTGACTGTGTAATCCTCGGCCTCCGCCTCATCTACATCCTCGTCAGCTCTTCTGGCTATACGCCAGTCAATGTCTATGCTTATATAGCCCTCTTTTGTAGTATTTGCGGACCATGCAAATATGTTCTCAAGAATCTCTCTCACCGCCGTCATATCTCCTATGAGTCCGTTCGGTATCTTGTCCTCAATGCTGACCTTGAGATCGATGAGATCACTGTTCACCATGGACTTGAATTCGTCGGAGAGCTCATCTATGAGATCCGAGGCAAAATACTGCTTGTACTCCGGCTCTATGATGTCGTCCTTGAGGTTTGAAAGCTTCGATATTCCATCGGACATATCGAGTATCTCTCTTCCCGCAGCATACATGGCACCGTACTGTGCATACTCATCACTCTGGGTATCCTGACAGTTTCTCATGGCAAGCTCTGAGATGGCGATTATGTTATTGAGTGGAGTCCTTATCTCATGATTAAGATAGTTTACATAATCATTCTTTGCCTGATTTGACTTCTCCGCCTCCTCACTCTTCTTGCTGAGCTCTTCCACCTGCTCGTTCTGTCTTCTGAGAAGCTTGAAGATACTTCTCGCAACAGCTATTCCCACTAAGATAAGAAGAACTATAAATATCACAAGGAGCATCTTTGCCAGATTCGTCTCGAAAAAACCAAGTTCCTTGTCTATGACAAATGTAAGCGGCTGTTCACACTCCACGCCGTCCGCATTTTTTGCAGTTAACATAAAACGGTAAGTACCTCCCTCAAGATTGGTGTACTCGACCTCCATCTTGTCAGTTCCCGTGAGCGTTCTCTTCTCGCTCTCAAAGCCCTCAAGGTAATACTCCACTGATATGTCAGCACGGTTTACATAACTAAGGACTGAGAACTTGATAGTTATTCTGTTGGTGTTCTTCGGCACATCTATCTGTCCGTCCAGATCTGAGAACTGATGCTCAGTTCCATCCACCTCTATGGAGGCAATACGAACCCTAGGAGCTACCTCGTTCACATACTCTGAATTGAGATTTATCCTGCACAGCCCTTCATCGCAGCACACATACACAACGCCTGTCTTTGACACATAGTTGGTTGATTTCTCTGTTATGTTGGATATTATTCCGTCGTTCTTCGTAAAGCTTATATATTCAGGTGAGGCATTGCTCAGTATATCCTTCTCATAATATCTGTATAAACCTCTGGAACCAAACATCCACAGGTATCCCTGATCGTCCATTATGAGATCGTATATACCGTTGGTGTTATCCACGGTGGTGACCTGTCTGACGGTTCCCTCCTGATAATACAGACCATTGTCCGTTCCTATCCACAAACCGCTGCTTCCGCGGACCATACTTGACACAACGCTCATCTTCTGGGTATCATCCAGCTTCATCTTGCCGACAGTATAATCCGTGTCAACTATAAACACGCCAGCGCCGTTGGAACCGGCATACAGCTCGCCGGTCTCGTCTGCGTACAGGCTGATTATGTCAGGGTTATCAAGTCCATCCAGTCTCGATATGCTCTTTACGACATCATCGCCCTCTATCACAGATATACCGTTCTCTGTTCCAACCGCCACCGTTCCCGGCTTTATCTCAGTTATACAGTTCACGGCATTGCTTATGAGTGATGACTCTCCACGGCTGTAGCTCTTGTACTGCCAGTTTCGGCTCACCTTTATTACACCATATATCTTATATGTAGCTATCCACAGATGATCGTCCGAATCCACATACAGATCTCGTATACTTATACCGCTGAGCTTTGATACAAGCTCATTGTCCGCACTCATCACAAGCTTGCCATTTGAATCTACGATATACAGACCTTCATCAGTTCCTATAAACGTGTTGCCATTGTAGCTCGTCACACAGTTCACGATGGAGCTGTCTATGCCGTACTTCATGGTGACATTCTGGAACTTGCTCCTCTCCAACTGAAGAATACCTTTTCTGTATGACGTAAACCAGTAATTGCCCTCAAAGTCTATGATCATATCGCTCATCGACTCGTTAAAGCTCAGTCCCCCGATGGCTGTCACATTACCCTTTGATGTGATATATCCAACACCGTCATCGGCAAGCGCCCAGATGTTGTCGCCATCCGAATATATCTTGTTGATTCCGTGAAGGTTGCCCGTGTTGATGATCTCATTCTTGCCGTCTGTTCCTATCTTAAGGATGCTGTATCCGGCGGATCCATAATATCTGTTGCCATTCTCGTCAACATACAGTGAGTTTATATCGTCGACCCTGTACTCTGACTTGTTGGTTATGGAGACATGTCTTTCAGGATCAACGGTTATCAAAATATCATTATTGGCTATTGCATACACATAGTCCCCATGTCCTGATATATTTCCCACGCTGAGTCCTGACACGACATCATCAGCCAGAGCTTCCGCACCGTCAGATGACAGACGAAATATTCCCGACGAGGCCGCTATCCACAGATTCTTGTTATCGTCCTCGTACATGGCGTTGATGGTCGACACACCCAGATTGTACATCTCGGAAACTCTCTGAAAGGTTCCGTTATCATACATGTAGAGTCCATAGTTGTCCGTTCCAACATACAGCTTCTCATCACTTGTGAGATAAATGCAGTTGATCGAATATTTCGTGGCATCCTCGTCACCGTCCAGTGAGAACAGTGTAAATTCACTTCCGTCATACCTGTAAAGTCCGTTGTCCGTACCTATCCATATGTATCCACTCACAGACTGGCACACACAATTTGCCTCTCCACTGTCAAACCCATCGGTATCGGAGAATGTCCTCTGGTTATAATTTGATGTAAAATCCTCATCTGCAAACACACTAAGCCGTGGCCACATCACTGTCGCCACGGCAAGTATTATCACGTATATGATAAGTTTCTTTTGATGATCTCTCATTTTTTCCTCCGAAGATATGTCCGCTCCTACGCCTCTTTGAGGAATGCAACATATCCTTTCTTGGTCTCATATATATCTGCCTTGGATGTCACTTCCCATGGTGCATGCATGTTGAGTACAGCCACGCCACAGTCTATTACCTCCATACCATACAGTGAAAGTATATATGCGATGGTTCCGCCGCCACCGACATCTACCTTGCCGAGCTCGGCTGTCTGGTATGTGATCTCCGCATCATCCATGATCTTTCTTATAGCCGCCATGTATTCTGCATTTGCGTCATTTGATCCTGACTTTCCTCTTGATCCTGTGAACTTGTTAAATACCATTCCCTCACCGAAGATAGCCGCATTCTTCTTGTCAAATGCTGACTCAAATGTAGGATCAAAGCCCGCAGATACATCCGATGACAGCATCCTTGACGATGCAAGACATCTTCTGAGTGAGATCTCTGAGAAGCCACCCATGGCGTTCATGATCTCAGCTACAGTATTCTCAAAGAAGTGTGACTGCATTCCTGTTGCTCCAACACTTCCTATCTCCTCCTAGTCAGTGAGCAGACAGCAGGTCGTCTTCTCCGGATCGTCAGCCTCAAGCATGGCGACAAGGGATGTGTATGCACACACTCTGTCGTCCTGGCCATATGCCATGATCATACTCTCGTCTATACCGCAGTTCCTTGCCTTTCCTGCAGGAACGATCTCGAGCTCTGCTGATAGGAAATCCTCCTCCTTCATATCGTACTTCTTCTCAAGGAGCGCAAGTACAGCTTCCTTTACAGCCTCCTTCTCCTTGCCCTCAAGCGGTCTGCTTGCAAACAGTATGTCAAGCTGCTCTCCCTCTATCACTGAATCCGCTCTCTTCTTGAGCTGCTCCTGAGAGAGATGTATGAGAAGATCTGTAACACAGAATACCGGATCATTCTTGTCCTCTCCTATGTTCACTGTCATAACGTCACCATTTGTCTTTGCAACAACACCGTGTATGGCAAGTGGGAGTGTTACCCACTGATACTTCTTGATTCCGCCGTAATAGTGAGTGTCGAGATATGCAAATCCGCCCTTCTCATAAAGCGGATTCTGCTTCACATCCATTCGAGGGGAATCAATGTGTGCGCCCAGTATGTTCATGCCCTTCTCAAGCTTCTTCTTTCCTATATTGAACATGGCGACCGTCTTGTTCATCCACACGGCATACACTTTATCTCCAGCTGCAAGGCTCTCCTTGTTCTTAATGATCTTCTTCAGATCTCTGTAGCCGTGATCCTCTGCCTGTCTGACGATCTCTTTAACGCATTCTCTCTCTGTCTTGCCATTGTCAAGGAATTCCCTGTAGTCCTTACACAGGCTCTCCAGCTCCTTTATCTCATCCTTCTTGTATTTGTTCCACGCATTTTTCTGTGCCATTTTCATTGCCTCCTGTTAATAACTGTACACATCAGTGTCTATATTCCACGCACTCCTGCGCATAGTAATACTGCGCAGGATAACGAGTATAGCTCCCATTATTATAAAGAAAATAATATATACTGCATATGACGGGATCATTGTAAACTTGAAAACAAGATATCCTGCCACACACAAAACAATTGCTATAACAATTGCAATAGCCATATTAAAGAATGCATTCAGATTGCCTCTGAGCGCACCGTATTCATCCTCCCAGTCAAGCTTCGGATGTGTTGAATCGAGAAGCACACCTGTGTATGTGCAAATGCCCGAGCCGAGGATTCCCAGCACAACATAATACACACTGTCTATAACACTACACTCCATATATATGCAGAGGATAACCGTGGTAACCGCGATCGTCACTCCGCTGAACAGCATGCTAACCCAGACCTTTGCGCGGATCTGGAGATCATATGTCATCGGGATGTGCTTTATAAATGATATATGGCTTCCCTCTCTGGTGAACGCCGTGGATGCGATACTGTTCATCGCTGTTGCAAAGAATGCCAGGGCGATGACCGCAACCAGCATGACCATGTCAGCCAGGAAAAGCCCTCTTCCAAATGTGTCTCTGAATGCCCTGATCGAATCCGCAGTTGCAGGTATATTGAACAATGCCACAACGAGTATCGGCCATATCAGGTTGACCACAACGCAATACTTCCTGTATGCCGGAGTCCTCACCAGTGTCTTTATCTCCTTTGCCATATATGATCTGAACGGTGTCTTTATGGCAAAGTTCTGCAGCCCGACAACTTCCTTCTGGCGGCGTCCTGACCTTCCGGTGGATGACACAAGGTATACGCCCCTGAGGTACAGCAGATTTCCAAGGAAAAACAGAAGTGCCACACAGGCAGCGTTCACAAGCACAAAGAGCAACATATACACGATGTTGTTACTGCCCAATGCCTTCAGGAACAGCGGAACCGTGAAAAATATATTGTTCATTACCTTTATGAATATATTGTCACCATTTTTAAGGCTGTCTATGTAATTATTTATATTCACAGAGTCCATCTGTGCAAATGACCATACGAAAAGGCCTGCAAACACTACAACCGCAAGTCCCACCATGAAGTCCACATTTCTGAGCAGTTTGAGTCTGCTGAAAAACGCCATGACTATCAGTGCAAATATACCACAGTACACCAGCGGCAGAACCGGAAGTAAAAATACGCCAAGTAATGAGGTTATCACGGATACCGGCTTTATCTCTGCGGCTACAAAGTAACCGATAAATCCACAGAAGAGAACCATAAACTCCATGACGCTCTCGGCAAAATATGCGTGTGTAAACTTGGCGGCCACAAGCTCTGCCGGTTTCACAGGCAGCGGCAGTAAATGATCAAGATCAGATGAAAAATAAAGCAGATTGAATATGACCATTATACTGAATATAACGCCGAACACCGACATGAGCTGGATAACGAGGTTGAGTCCCTCTGTACAGCCTCCCGCCTCCATGAGTGCGGCAGTCATTATGTAAACTATAAATCCCACAACGATACAGCACGGGATCATGATACAGCACATGGCGATGATTCCCATGACCTTATATGCCTTTGCCTTGTCCCCGTGCTCCGGCATCTCCATATCATTATTCCTGCTTATCATACTGAGCAATATCCTAAAATTCTTCATGCGTCATCTCCACAAATATCTCTTCAAGAGATTTGTTCCTGTGCTGTGTCTCAAGCTCATCCAGAGTTCCCTGGTATATATCCTTTCCCTTTCTTATCATGATTATCTTGTCGCAGAGCTTCTCTGCAACCTCGAGAACATGTGTTGAAAAGAATACACAGTTTCCTGCGTCGGCATGTTCACGCATCATCTTCTTGAGCTCATATGCCGCATTCGGATCAAGTCCCGTCATAGGCTCGTCGAGTATCCATACAGGTGGATTGTGCACAAGCGCAGCTATGACCATCATCTTCTGGCGCATACCGTGGGAATAGCTGACCATCTGTCTGTTCAGGCTGTCCTCCATACCAAAGCGTTCAGCCATCTGCTCTATCCTCTGCTTTCTCTCGGTGGTCGATACTCCATATATATCAGCGATGAAATTGACATACTCAAGTCCCGTAAGTCTGAGAAATATATCAGGATTGTCGGCTATATAACCCATGGACTGCTTGGCCTCCATCGGCTTTTCTCTCATATCGAAACCATTTATCTTTACTCTGCCCTCCGTCGGCATAAGTATACCTGTCAGCATCTTGATGGTAGTTGTCTTACCCGCACCATTCTGTCCAACAAATCCTACTATCTCACCCTTGTGTATATGGAAACTGAGATCATCAACTGATACAATGTCTCCGCCATACACCTTCTTAAGATTCTCCGCTATTATCATGCGCATGTCCTTTCATCACTATATCGTTTTTGCATACCCGGTCTTATTATATCAATTCAGCGTACGGTTTACAAGTTTACCGTTGTATCAAGACAGAATGAATATATGACCTTCTCCTTAACCTTCATGCCGGTGAGCTGTTCAAGCACATCGGCGTATTTGTCGAGCTGGACATGGTATCTCTTTACCAGCTCCGACGCATCCTTCACGCTGTCTGTCTTGTAATCCAGAAGAACTATGCCGCCATCCTCCTCGAAGTAGGCATCTATGATTCCCTGTACAACTATCGTCTCGTCTCCGCAGTCCTTAAGTGAGCTCATTATTTCTCCGGGCTCCATCATCATGTAGAACTGTCTCTCACGGTACAGTCTGTCCGACTTGCCCGCAGCCGCCATGCGCTGTCCTATCTCACTGTGTATCATCTTATATATCTTCTTTGGTCTTATCCGCTCTCTGTACAGCTCATCAAATAACCCAAGCTCAAACACTCTGTCGACATCCTTCTCCGCATCCGCAACAGTTTTCCCTGAGAAGTCTGCAAGCTCCATGATCTTGTGATAAATGTTTCCTATCTCATTTCCATGGACTATCCTCTCCTCACTCATGAATGCTGGGATTGGAACCTCACTTCTGGCACTGTACTCCCTGCTGGTTAGGATATCCGGTGTAATGGCATCCTCACCGTGCGCCTGAAGTCTTTTTATCTCGGTTATGGACATCTTGCTCTTAAGCCCCGAATGTCTGTAGCCATACCTGAATTCCAGTCCGTTCTTCACATGGTCATACAGTTCTTTGTCGAGCTTCGCTTCAGAGGCTTCCACTGTCATATTTTCTGCTTCATCCTGATCAGTCTCAGGAGACATAAAGCTGTCGGCCTCCACCTCGATGCTCTTCACATGATCGCACTCTCCCACATATCTGAGCGCGGTATATATCCAGGCGGCATAGCCATTTGCTTTCATGATAGATGCATAATTCATCCTGTCTCCGATTATATACATATCACAGGCTGCCTTGAATTTATCTGCATCCTTCACGCACCCGGTCATGTACAACTTTTCCTTTGCCCTGGTTAACGCCACATACAGGACTCTCATCTCCTCGGCATAGGTCTCCGCAACGATATTCTTACTCATTATCCGCTTGAAAAATGTCATTCTTCTGGCTCTTGTTCTGAGGTCGACCTGGTCGCACGCCAGATAATGATCCTGGTGGACAAGCACATTTGATCTGGTGTCCATCAGATTAAACTCCTTGCCGAGCCCAGACACAAATACAACAGGGAACTCCAGTCCCTTGCTCTTGTGCATGGTCATGACTCGGACGACGTCCTCATTCTCACTGACCACATCAGCCTCTGCAAAATCCAGATCATTTGTCTTGAGCTCATCAACATATCGGATGAAGTTGAACACGCCCTTGCTGTTCTCCTCGAAATCATCCGCCTTCTTGATGAGCATGTCGATATTCGCCTGGCGTCTTCTTCCCATCGGTCTGGCACCGACAAACCAGTAAAATCCGGTGGTGTCCAGCACGTATCTTATTATGTCGCTTATGGACATATAATTTTTATTCTTCTTGAGATAGTCAAGCATGCGGAGGAATTCCCACAGTCTGTCCACAGCGTGTTTTTTCTCGCCCACATGGGTGTCCATATAATCTATGACCTTGTCATAAAGTCTGGCGTTCCAGTCCGTGCCGTTCTTCTCGTATCTGCTGCGGTATTCACCCACTATAACCGCAAGCTCCTCCTCATCAAGGCCTACCAGTGGCGACCTTAAGACAGCAGCCAGGTCGTAATCCACGTAGCTGTTATCAACTATGGAGAGCATGCTGACCAGTGTCCGTATCTCAGCAGCATCAAAGTAGCCACTCTCACTCTCATAATATACAGAGGTATGCCCTTCTCCTGAAATACCCTGTCAAATATGGTGGATGCTGTGGACACACTTCTAAGCAGTATGACGATATCCTTATATCTGACAGGTCTCCTGTCAGCACCACTTCCAACATACAGAGGTTCACTTCCGTCAACAATATCACGTATCTTACCGGCGATATAATTCGCCTCAACCTCAGGATTGCCATACTCCTCAGATACATCCGCTTCTCTCATATTGTTGTCTATGAGTATGAACTCTGATACAGGGCCATGATCCACGTCATCCGGCTCCGTCATCCCTTCTCCGTCACTTATGGCAAATCTGGAATTGAGCTTTGCGCCCTCATCGTACTCTATGTCTCCTATCTCTCGCCTCATGAGCTGGGCAAATATTGAGTTCACCGTCTTTAACACATTTATCTCACTTCGGAAGTTTCTGGTCAGCAGTATGCTGTTGCCATCTATGTCCGGGTCCGCTATGTCAGCATCACCCAGCCTGCGGTAGCTGTCATACTTCTCTATGAACAGATCCGGTCTCGCCATTCTGAATCTGTATATGCTCTGCTTAACATCGCCGACCATGAATGTGTTGTGGATATCCTCACCGTGTCCCGACACACTTGCCAGAATATATTCCTGCAGAAAGTTACTGTCCTGATACTCATCTATAAGTATCTCCCTGTACCGCCTTGAGACTTCCTTTCCAATCTCTGAAGGGACAGCCCTGTCATCCTCTATTCCATCGCAAAGTATCCTGAACGCGAACTCCTCTATGTCGTGGAACTCGAACATATTCTTGTCCATCTTGACCTTCATCAGCTCATCCATATAAAGCTCAGTGAGCTTCAAAAGTGATGATATCACTGGCTCAGTCATGGCTGCCTGCCTCAGAATGTCATCCACATCCAGGCCGACCGAAACTATGTCGTCTATGATCGACTTATACACATCCCGCCTTGATTTGACAAATTCCTTCTTCTCCGGGTCAGCTCCACCGCCCGGGTTCACAAATCTGTCAAATGCATAGCATATACTCCGGCCCTGGGCATCCTTCTCCATCTTGAGTCCCTCCGGTCTCAATGACGATCTGTATATATCTCTGAGTTCAAACAGGTCAACATGCAGGTCGTCTTCCCCGCCACAGCTTCTGAGCATGTGTGTTATCAGCTCAACATCCTTATCCACACGGAGTCCGTACGCCTCAAGGCCATACGCCTCCGTTGCATATTTCTGGCACTCCCTGACCATATCATCCGCAGTTCTGAGCATCATGTACACCCTGTCCGCAAATGTTCTGACCATCGGAATCCCCATGACTTCTCTTCTCTTCTCCTCCTCAGTGGATGATGTATCCACGGCAAATTTCATGGCATCCGCCGCCTGCGCAAGCCATTTCTTCGGCTCCGGATAGCTGGATATAACCTTTATTATCCTCTCAACGATATCCGGCACGGCACTGTCACTCTCATTTCTCGCAAACGTCATTATCAGCCTGTCGAAACCGGGCACGACCGATTCATCCTCATAGCACATCTCCATGACCTGATCCATCACGTCGTGCTTTATGATCTTCATCTCCGTGTCGTCCGCTATGCCAAATGCACAGTGGAGCTCCACCCTCGCAAAGTATTCCTTCACTATCCTAAGGCAAAAGCTGTCTATGGTGCAGATGTCAGCATGGTTGATCAATGTCATCTGCTTTATAAGATGCTCGTCATATTCGCCCTTCGCCATCATCTCATCTATCTTTTTCTGCAGTGCCTGTCCTATCTTCTCCTTCATCTGGGCCGCTGCCGCATTTGTAAATGTAACGACAAGAAGCTCATCCACAGATACCGGCTCGCTTCCCTCTATTCTGTCACCACGCGAATTTCTTCCGGCCACCATCTCTATGATACGCTCCACGAGCACCGCCGTCTTACCTGATCCCGCTGCTGCAGATACAAGAAGATTGCCATGCCTTGTGTCGATGACATGCGCCTGCTGGTCTGTCCACTTTATTCCATTGTCAGTCTTCATATCTTTTCCCATGTCATCATTCCTCACTTATCTCTATATCGAACTCAGCAGCTCTCTTCACTATCTGTTCAGACAGTTCCCTCAGCTCCTCAAGATGCACCCTCTCCTCCGCAAGCTTCCTGCCGGTGCTCTCGAGAGTATCCCTCATCTTCTGTGTTGCCTTATCGCCGCGGTCATCTACCTTCTTCTTTGCATCCTCATACTTTTTCTGGGCGCTGTCACATGACTTAACGGCCTTCTCCATATCGCCCCTGACCTTCTTGTATTCAGTCTTGATATTCTTTATATCCTCAGCTTTGCGGCTGTAATTTTCCGCCTCGCCCCTATAGATCCTGGAGTATGAATTGCCTGAATACTTGCTGTCAAATGCACATATGCCCTTAAAATCACAGTATTTGCACGCATTTGCCTTGCCCTCATTGACCGGATTTATCTCGATGCTTCCCTCGGCTATACTGCCGGCAAGCCTCTCTATGTTCCTGCGGTTCGCCTCCATGAGATCTGTTATAAGAGTCTCCTCAAGGCTCTGTCCGTTCTTGAGTGTCGCTGAGCTGTTGTCCACGACCTTCAGCGCCCTGTTATCTCCATTGTACAGGCCTGAATATCTGGACTCCTCAAGTATCTTCTTCTCGAAGGTGTCCACAAGCACTCCCCCGAACACCTCGTCATCGGCCGCAAATCCCATGCCGTCATCGGTGTATCTGATCTTATCTCCCATTGCCGTCACGTCACATGCCGGATTGTCAAAGGTATAATACAGAAGTCCGCCCACATGTATACCACCAGGTCTTCCAAGCTGTGCCATCCTGCGCTTTTCAAGCTCGCAGGCTATGGCGCCGTATGTCACGAGCTGCATCTGGAGTCCTCCGAGCACCTTGTCTATATCCAGCTTCTTATCAGATGACTTGTAATCTATGATCTTGAAATAAGCATCCCTGTCATCCGTAAATTCATCTATTCTGTCTATAACTCCCTTGAGGCTCATCGTGAGTCCATTTGGAAGATTGAATATATATCTGTCTATGTTGTCTGCATTTTCCGATGTGTTGAACCGCCGCTCAAAATTCTCCGGGTCCATCTCCCCACATCTGATAAATGTGCGGAGCGTCCTGGCTGTCCTCGACGCAACACCCGCCAGAAGCTTTTTCATGTATGCCGCTCTTGAAGAATCCTCAAAGTACAGCCCGGCTTCATCCTCCGCAGATTCATTTGCAAATTCCACCGCCTTCTGTTCCAGCTCCGCCTCGTCCAGATGTACCCAGTCGTTGTCCCTGAACATCCTGACAAATGAGAATATCTTCTCCATGGTGCTGTGAAGTATATTACCAACATTTGCAGCGCCTATCCTGTATGTCTCCCTCTCTCTGAGCGAAAGTCCGTATGTCAGGAAATACTTGAACTGGCACTCAGCATACCGCTCAAGCTTGGACACACTCTCCACCAGATTCTCTCCATATATAAGGCGTACAGTATCTGGAGACAGATTTTTTGACGAGTTAACATAATTCTGCCCGAAGTTAATCGATCTGAGCTGTCTGCCATATCCCATCTTCGAAAGCAGTTTTCTGACAGCGTCCAGCGTCTCCCCGGCTTCAGCGTCATCAGAATGTCTGATGATGTATCTGAGCGCTCCCGCCGCAGTCTCCGGCATCTGACCGTCCACATCATACTCCTCCGTCCGTATATCCGGGAATATATTCTTTATCCTGTCTATCAGGTATGACGGCTTCATGGACTTGAGATCCTCTCCGATCTTTCGGCACAGCACATAGATCATATCCGATGCCTTGGTGAGCGTGGTGTATATATAGAACTGTTCTATATACGCATTTGTCTTATCTGATGGAGCCAGCTCTATACCGTAGTCCTCAAGACTCTGGCGGTCTGCACCGGAGAGTATCCTGCCCTTCTTGGCCGGTTTCGGAATTATGCCTTCGTTCACTCCCGCCATGAACAGCACCTTTATATGGTTGAGCCTTGATCTCGTCATATCACCGACCACCACGCGGTCTATAGTCGGAGGCACTATACCGATCTCCATATCCGCTATGCCTGCATCCAGGATTCCCGCATATTCTTTTACGGTAAGCTTCTCATCGCCGATTATAGCCTCCATCTTCTCAAACAGGGCAACAACCTTGTCAAATATCCTTCCGTATGCATCTCCCTCATCCCATCTCTCCTGCTCATACAGCACTTTCTTATGAGCCTCAAGCTTACCGCACACATCAAGCTGCGCAAGGAAGCTGTAAAGAGATTCCGTATATGTTCTCACTGTGTTCTTGGAGCCAGGGCTTGCCGGCTTCCACACATCGATACATTTGTCCGGGAAAAGCTCCATGATCTGGGCTCTTATAGACTCCATGTCTGCCGCATAGTCAGGATTCCTGTCATCGGTTATCTCCTTCGTCCAGCTCCTGTAACCCCTGAGATTCCTGAGAAGCACATAGTTCTCCATCCTCTCAATGTCGTCCTGATCCACACCGGTCATTCCTGACTTTAACAGTCTGAACACGCTGTCAAATGAGAAGTTCTCCGTCATCACACCGAGGAAAGCCCTTATGGTGTCTGAGCACGGATCTCCCTTAAGAGATATATTTGCATCTATGAACACAGGGATATCGTATTCCTCCATCGCCTGACGGTAATACCTTGCCACATCCTGCAGATCACCCGCAACCACGGCTATATCCTTATAACGGTATCCCTTGTCCCTGACAAGCTCTCGTATTCTTCCCGCTATATACTCAGCCTCGTCTGCCGCCCTGTCCACAGCGACCACATGTATGTCTCCGTCATCGCCTGTGACTCTGCCATGGGGGTATCTGAACAGATTGGCCTCAAGTCCGGCAAGCTCCTTGCTTTTCTCGAATCTGTACGGTCTGCGATCCTGACACATAACGACATTATCCAGTATGTCCACCTGCTCATCCCCCGCCATTCTCACAAGCGCCTGCACAGTCTCCTTGGTGAGTCTGAACAGCTCGTATTCCTTCGGCTTTGTGAAGCCTATCTGCGACGCATCTATCGTAAATACAAATATCATGCTCTCAACGCGTGTCATGAGCTTCCTGATAAGATCCATCTGTACCGGTGTAAATCCTGTGAATCCGTCAAGATACAGATGGCTGTGCGCCAGCATATCCGACCTGTCCACGCACTCAGCTAGCAGCTCTATGAGCTGCTCCGCAACTATATAGCTGTCATCCCTGTTATACTCCTCAAATCTCTCGTATATAAGCCTGATGTCATGCATTTTTCTGTATACCAGACTGTCCTTATCCAGCTTGTCCATGACTGCGTCGATCGAATCCCTGTCAACCGCATACTGGAACAGCTCAGACATCATGGATTTCATCTCATCTATAAAACCCATCTTGTTGATATAGCTTCCATAAACAAGGAGCTCGTCCTGTGACTCTATAAGTATCTTCTTGATGAGCATGCTCTTTCCAAAGTCCTCCAGAACCCTTCCCGGATTCACTGACAGCTCATCGAATACCCGGTACGCAAGCCTGTTGAAGCCTATGGCATCTATGTTCATTGTTCCATGCCTCGGATGCATGGTCACTATATCTCTCTGCGCCTCCATGGAGAACTGCTCTGGAACCACGTACAAATAATTCAGGTCTCCGTGAGCCATCGACTCCTCTATTAGCTTCTTTATCACATATTCTGTTTTTCCTGAACCGGCGGGTCCCAGTACAAACTGTATTGCCATCTGTATTCTCCTTACACCTCAATATACTGTTATCTATGCTGTTTTTTCATCTGCTAATAATTTTTTCTCATAAAATCGCTCTCTTGTGAATAAAAATATAAAAAACAGGGAGAGCAAATAATGTCATCAACTAAACTTATCGTATTAAAATCAAAAGAACTCATATACACCGCCATACTGCTGGCACTTGTGATCGTATTTGTCATTATACTTATCACCATGTTCCGCGGCAAAGATTCAGATGACACCAGTGGTTCAGCCAGGAGCATCGCAACCTCAGCCCAGACTGATCCGTCTCCTAAGCTCGACGAGATACATTACACACCGGGGACATACTCATCTTCCCTTGTTCTGGGAGAAAACACTCTGTCCGTCATGGTCACTGTGGATGAGGACTACATCACAGATGTGTCATTCAAACAGGTGGATGAGACTGTGACCACCATGTACCCACTTCTTGAAACGGCACTCGAGGATATCAATACTCAGCTTCACTACATATCTTCCGTGGACGATATAACACCTTCCGGAGACAGCACATACACTACCAGACTTATCATAGATTCCATACGAAATGCCCTGAAGGATGCCGTGATCAACTAGCTGTCACGGTGCTTTCTGCCAAAACAAAAGGACATATGACCGTATATATCTTGTATTATATACGGTCATATGTCCTTTATTTATCCCACCGTTTATACGGTCGTTACTGCTTTGCAACTATGTTATCCTTATCCTTGAAAATACTGCCTCCCGGCACATATCCCCTGACTCTTGATACAGGATAGATGTTGCTGAATCTTCCTATTACGGTTCCAGGATTGAGGACGCTGTTGCAGCCAACCTCAACATTATCTCCGAGCATTGCACCAAACTTCTTAAGTCCTGTTGCAATGTCAAAGCTCTGTCCGTCCACATTTCCCTTAACGTGAACCAGAGTCTTGTCAGACTTCACATTGGACGTGATGCTTCCGGCACCCATATGTGACTTGAAGCCGAGGACTGAATCTCCCACATAGTTGTAATGAGGAACCTGAACGTTGTTGAATATGATGACATTCTTGAGCTCTGTTGAATTACCTATCACACAATTCTCTCCGACCAGTACGCTTCCTCTGATGAACGCACCCGGGCGAACCTCTGTGCCTGCACCTATGATTGTCGGTCCAAGGATGGTTGCTGTTCCATACACCTTACAGCTCTTGTGGATCCACACATGCTCATCCACCTCATTGTACTCATCCTTGTCAAGGCTCTTTCCAAGCTCAAGCACAAAATCCTTGATAAGTGGAAGCGCCTCCCATGGATAGGTAAGCTTCTCAAGAAGAGGCTTTGCCATGGTCTGATCCAGGCTGTAGAGCTCCTTTATTGTTACAACTGACTGTATATCTTCCATAATAATAGTCTCCTTTTCTATCACATATAACTGATACATACTATGTTATACACCTTTGAATCAGTATGTGCAATCACTGTGTATCCGCATTCTTCTCCGCCTTTGCGCCTGTTCTGGCTGTGGCTCTTGTCTCCTTCTTCTGGGCACCTCCGCCCTTGGCGTAGAAAACCTTCGTTTTGTCGAATACCCCTGTTATTCCATTCTGGTTCTGTATCTGCTTCACAAGGTTTGTGTATTTGGTGACAAATGTAGTCATCTTATCCGTGTATTCCTGCTTGGATATCTGACCTTCAGCGACACCCTCAAGCCCCTTTTCCCAGCTCGCCGTCAGGTCCGCTCTCAGCAGACCGTTGATGGAATAATATACTATATCGTATATTATCTCCCCAAGGAATGTCGGGGTCACTATCTGTGTCTTCTTGTTCAGCGATATATATTTGTTCTTCTCCAGCTTGGTGATGATCCCGTCTCTTGTGGCACTTGTTCCGATTCCAGCTCCCTTGATCTGCTCTCTGAGCGCCTCATCCTCTATGAACTGTCCGGCATTCTCCATGGTCAGGATCAGTGATCCTGAGTTGTATCTCTTAGGTGGGGATGTCTCACCCTCCTTTATGTCGATTCCCTGGACACTCAGCTTGTCACCCTTCTTTATCTTCGCAAGCCTTGCTATGAATTCAGGGCTGTACTTCACGTCATCCTTCTTCTTGGAAAAGCTGTTGGCAGCCACCTTGAGGTAACCATCGTTTATCAAATATTTGAAGTTGGCAAACAACTTCTCTCCGTTCTTGGAGAGTGTCATTGCAACCTTCTGGTATTCCGCAGCAGGGTAAAATATGCTGAGGAATCTCCTGCATATGATCTCATATACCTTGAGAGCTGTAGGTGCCAGACTTCTAAGTGCTCCAAAGCCCTGTCCGGTAGGTATGATGGCGTAGTGGTCGGTGATCTGCTTATCGTTCACATATTTCGTCTTTGCGATTCCCTTATATGTGCCGCTCTCCATGGCCCCCTGTGCAAATTCTGCCACAGGCTGGAAATTCTTAAGTCCCGATATGTTCCGTCCTATCTCCTTTGCCACGGCCGTTGACAGCACTCTGGCATCTGTTCTCGGATAGGTTACCAGCTTCTTCTCGTAGAGCTCCTGGACTATCTTGAGGGTATCGGACGGACTGATCTTGAAAAGTGATGAACAGTCATTCTGAAGCTCCGCCAGATTATACAGCATCGGAGGCTGTTTCTTCTCTTTCTTGCGCTCCACAGCCTGGGCCACAGCCTCGGGCTCCCCTGCCTTCAGCTCCGCCAGAAGCTGCTCCGCTGTGGGTCTCTCTTTAAATCCATTCTCCTTATACAGAAGAGGCGACTCGAAATACTTTGTGCCCTTCACTGCCTTCCATTCTGCATCAAATGTCTGTCCTTCCTCGCCCACATTTGCAACGAGTCTGTAGAACGGAGTCTTTACAAACTCCCTGATCTCACGCTCTCTCTTCACTATTATACCGAGGACACAGGTCATGACACGGCCCACGGCTATGACACATCTGTCCATGCCGAGATACCTCTGGACTACATTTGAAAACTTCAGCGACAACGCCCTTGAAAAGTTGATACCCATAAGGTAGTCCTCCTGGGCCCTAAGGTACGCTGCGTCGCTGAGACTGTCGTACTCTGAGAGTGGCTTCGCCTCACGGATTCCCCTGAGGATCTCCTCCTCGGTCTGTGAATCGATCCACACACGGCGTTTCTCCTTGCCGGTTACGTGAGCCATTGAATCCACAAGCCTGTATATGTATTCTCCCTCTCGTCCTGAATCCGTTGCCACATAGATACAGCCTATGTCATCGCGGGTAAGCAATCCCGCAACGATATTGAACTGTTTCTTTGTGTCAGGAAGAACTTCATATTTGTATTCAGTTGGAATAAATGGAATAGTTGAAAGGCTCCACTTCTTAAGATTCGGATCATAGACCTCCGGATAGCTCATCGTGATCAGATGTCCGACACACCATGTGACAACCGCTGTATCCGACTCCAGGTAACCATTTCCCGCATTGCCCTTCACCCCCAGCACGTCGGCAAACTGCCTCGCCACGCTGGGCTTCTCTGCTATATATAAATTCTTCAAATTATGCTCCTATTCTTTCAGCATCCGCCACACACATGATCCTGTTTATGCCGTGGCCGGTGCAAAAATACATCACAACACATCTGTATATAATAGCAGAATTTGTGGAGTGGAGCAAGTGGGGACGGAGGGACCTGCTCCTCCACTTCGCACTTCTCCACACGCATTGCGCGTTAATACCGAATTGCTCCGCACTTCGTGCTCCCGCAATTCTGCGCGGCATTCACACTCCGGCCTGTCGGCCTTCGTGTTCATGTCGCGTCATCCCGTCAAATGCGCTACATGCCGCGAGCAAGCTCTCGCATGTGCGCGCTTGACGGGATTATAACGCGCAAAAAGCACCCCGCCTGCGATACCGCAGACAGGATGCCTCTAAGCTATTTTATATAGAATTTAGTAGGATTAGCAAACTCAATCTATGTTTTACTGCTCGAATAACAGCTGCTCGTATGTTGGGAATGGCCAAGCTGTCTTTGGAAGTTCCTTCTCAAGCTCATCAGCTGGCTTTCTCACTGTGTCAAATGCTGCAAATACTGTGTTGTGGAAGTACTTAGCCCAAGCCTCTGTATCTCCCTCGTAATCTGCTGCCTTTGCAACCAGCTCCTCAAGGGCTACTGTAGCGCTCTTGAGCTCTGTGAGCTTCTCTGAGATGGTGTTCAAAAGTGATACCTGAACTGTAGGATCAATTCCAAGAGCCTTGATCTCAGCTGCACCCTTTGCAAGCTCTGCCTGATATTCCATAACTGCAGGAATGATCTCCTCATTAGACATCTCTATCATAGTGAGTGCCTCGATGTTGATCTTCTTTGCATAGTTCTCAAGCATTACATCAGCTCTCGCCTCAAGCTCTGCCTTATCCATAACTCCAAGGTTCTCGAAGATCTTAACGCTCTTATCTGCTGCAAGATAAGGAACAGCATCAACCATGCACTTAATATTTGGAAGACCACGCTTTGCTGCCTCCTCAACCCACTCATCTGAGTAACCATTGCCATTGAAGATTATTCTCTGATGTGCTGTGAGTTCTCTTCTGATGAGTGCCTTGCATGCTGTCTCGAAATCGTCAGCGCCCTCAAGTTCATCTGTCATCTTCTTGATCTGATCTGCAACTATTGTATTAAGTACCATCATTGGGAATGCGATGGACTGTGTTGAACCAACCATTCTGAACTCGAACTTGTTACCTGTGAATGCAAATGGTGATGTTCTGTTTCTATCTGTGGCATCCATTGTAAATGTAGGAAGTGTTGATGCACCTGATACATATGTCTTGCCCTTTGGGGACTCTGTAGCCTCACCCTTCTCGATGATCTGCTCAACGATCGACTGGAGCTGCTCTCCAAGGAATGCTGAGATGATTGCTGGAGGTGCCTCGTTAGCTCAAGTCTGTGATCATTTCCTGCTGATGATGCTGAAAGTCTTAGGAGCTCAGCGTTGTTGTCTACTGCTGCCAGAACTGCTGCCAGGAAGAACTGGAACTGGAGATTTGTCTCAGGATGCTTGCCTGGATCGATGAGGTTCTCGCCCTCGTCTGTTGAGATCGACCAGTTATTGTGCTTACCAGAACCATTAACTCCGGCAAATGGCTTCTCATGGAGTACGCACTCAAGGTCATGCTTTGCAGCGATCTTCTTCATGGTTGCCATAACCAGATGGTTCTGATCTGTGGCGATGTTGGTTGTTGAGAAGATTGGTGCAAGCTCATGCTGTGCAGGTGCAACCTCATTGTGCTGTGTCTTTGCAAGGATGCCGTATTTCCACAGCTCCTCGTTCAACTCTGTCATGTATGATGCGATCTTATCCTTGATCGCTGCGAAATACTGATCATCAAGCTCCTGTCCCTTTGGAGGCATTGCTCCGAAAAGTGTACGTCCGCAGAGCTTAAGATCTGTTCTCTTTGCAAATTTCTTCTTATCTATCAGGAAGTACTCCTGCTCAGGACCAACTGATGAAGTAACCTTCTTGGCTGTTGTATTGCCGAACATTGCAAGAGCCTTAAGGGCTTCCTTGCTGATGGCATCCATTGAACGGAGAAGAGGTGTCTTGTAGTCAAGTGACTCTCCTGTGTATGATGTGAATGCTGCCGGGATACAGAGGATACATGTTCCCTCATCTGTTGTCTTTACAAATGCAGGTGATGTGCAATCCCATGCTGTATATCCTCTTGCCTCGAATGTAGCACGAAGACCACCTGAAGGGAATGATGAAGCATCTGGCTCTGACTTAATGAGCTCCTTGCCTGTGAACTGGAGGATAACACCGCCATCACCGACTGTGCTTACGAATGAGTCGTGCTTCTCTGCTGTTGTCTCTGTAAGTGGCTGGAACCAATGTGTATAATGTGTTGCACCAAGCTCCATTGCCCATTCCTTCATGGCTGCTGCAACTGAATCTGCGATTGATGTATCGAGAGGCTCGCCCTTGTCAATAGTCGCCTTGAGTGACTTGTAAACTGCTTTTGGAAGTCTCTCTCTCATGACCTGATCTGAGAATACGTGTGAGCCAAATACGGCTGAAATTTTGTTCATCATAATTACTACTCCTTTTCTTGATTAAAAATGAATCCTTAACGTATCCTCAAAAAAAGAGAAAGGTGTCCTCCTTTTTGAGAACACCTTTGTCCATTTCGTATCATCTAATTGTTGAATATAAAATACTCCATATTCTTTCAAAAATCAACCCCTAATTTTAAAAAATTTATCAAACATATATTGCACTGTCCTCATCCACACAGTAGCACGCCAGCTTTCCGCCCCTATATCTCTCACCATTTCCACAGTCGAGATCCATATAGTAAGGCGTCTTGTAAACGTTGTAAGAATGGTCTTCATTGAGCCTGTTCGTCGTCACATGTCCGCAGAACACATACCTGTCAAATGCCTTCTTATCCGAAAACGGAACATTGTGGATATCAGGTGAGATGAGAAATCTGTACTCATCTCTTCTCGCTGCATTCATAATAGACTCAGTGATATTGATCGTTCTATCAGCATTTCTGATGTATGAGCCACAATGAATGCCCGGATGGGTGACAACACAAACTCCGTACTTTGGCGAATGTATCTCTGTGTAATGTGACAGATGTGCCAGAAACCCATGCAGTTTCATCTGATCATCCACATTGAGCTTCTTGATATCTCTGACTGTTCCACCACCGCCGAATATGATCCACTGTCTCTCTGACATGCTTCCCTCTATGTACATCTGGGCAAACAGTTCATGATTACCCTTTATGAGCTGCATCGAACCACCCACAAGATAGTCCGACATAAACTCAAGAAGAGAAATTCCCTCGTCGTTCCAGTCAAATATGTCTCCCATGACTATCATGTGGTCCACGGCTGGATCAAAGCTTATCTTTTTCAACATTTTTCTGAATGACATGACATCTCCGTGGATGTCGGATATGAGATATAACATTTATACATCCTTTGACAATCGTCCTATCAGTCCAGCCTCTTAATAAGCTCCTCATATATCTCCTCCGCCACCGCCAGCTTATATGCAAGTCTTGTCTGCTGAGGCGGGAGCTCCACATAATACTCTTCCACATCACCATCTATATCTATGGCAAAGTATACCTGTCCCGGAATCGAAGCGTCTGGATTTGCCGGATCCACATTTCCCATGGTTCCAGTCACGCCGATCCCTATATTCGCATTATACGCCTTTCTGCACGCCTGCGCCATTGAACCTGCAGTTTCCTTTGAATAGACTGTATACTTGTCTATGATCTCTGCGGGAACCCCCTGCATGATCTTCGCCTCATTGCAGTAGGTGATAAATGCACCTTTCAGCACTGCAGAGGAACCTTCCGTGTCGGTGATGAGGGATGCAATCTGCCCTGAGGTGGCAGATTCCATGGTGGTGATGGTGAGGTGTCGGGAGATAAGAAGTTGTGTGAGATGCCGGTAATTCATTCTGATCTTATTCTCTATATTGCATTCATTCTCCATAAAGCGTCTATTCTCCTTCTTTTTCTTTTCACCTTTAGAATAGTAACTTTCCTCAAATTCGTCAAACGAGATGATATACTATTCCTGAAGCATATCCAACCCCAATCCGGTATTGCATTTTGTTTTCCCAATATGGACATATGTATTAAAAAATTGCTTCTCCTTCAACTCTCTCGGACTGTTTTCAAATATAAGTGTAACAGATTCTTTTACTAGTTTTCTATAATACATTAAATTCGAATCATCCCTTAGCAACAATCAATCATTATATCAAGGATCGCTAAAATATCTGATAATTCTTTTCTAAACTTTTTCCTATATAATTCGATATCGCTATTATCTTTAATTTCTCCAATTAATTCAAATGAATTTTTCTCGTTGTAGCAGGCAATCACGCCCATATTTCCAGAAAGTTGAACTCTTGTACGTTTTCCCATTTTCTTCAAGCCTGAAATAAACTGAGGGGTCAAAATAGAATACGCAAGGTCATCCCCCGATGCATTAACCTCAAACCGGTCATCAAATACGCGATCTCCCGTTTTCAAGTAGCTTGATATATTGTTTTTTTCATCTATGTATACGGCCTTTCTATTTTGCCTCATTTTCCCAGAATTACTCTTGCCCATTATCTGTACAAATCCATTCACGCTTTTACTCAACGCCATTGTCATAAACTGTCCTGAAAACTCTGTAATAGTAGTTTTCAGGTTGTTTTCATTTGCAGTATAATCCTGACTTTCTGTTTTCAATTCAAGATCACTGTATGTAAATTCTACATTTCTGTATATTCCATGAATATAATCTGAACCTGTTGCTCTATTATAAGTTGGAAGAATACTGCATTTTTTTAAAAAAGATTCATCCACATAACCACTTGGCGAATAATCAATAACCTGAATTCTCTCCTCGAGAACCCCGAGCACAATATTCTGTCCTATAAACACCCTGAGGTCTTTCATTTTTTTATTACACAGTATAGCAAGTAAGAAGCCAATAAATATGCATACTACAGGCACCACTCTAAAAACAGTATCAATAATTGGACCATATATATCAAATATTACCCCCACAAACGGAAGGAGTATTCCCACTAACGACAAATACATGGGGATTTGTATTATTTTGATATTTCTTTGTTTTGCTTTTATTATACTCTGCATTTCTTCATCATTTTTATAATTAACTATCTGCTTATTCATATATACTCCTTGTTCCGTAATAATCAATGATGCAACTGGTAAACTTTTTCATTGACATTTACACATTGAAGCAGGATTTTTCATTGTGGCTGCCATCTTCTACAAAAAACATTCTAAATCCCAATATCATAACCGGAACCACCTCGTTCATATGTATCAAAAGCGTCACTGCCGGCTTGATAAATCCCATTTCCGCAAATATAGCATATATGATCAGAAATGCTTCTATCATATATATTCCAAGCACAAACGTTCCACGTCTGACAGATACTTTCATAAGCCTTGATGCAGACAGAATGACAGCGATCGACAAAATCACAAGCAATACGAACCACAATATACACAAACCAATTCCAGCCTGATGTTCAATTATCGTAATATTATATCTTGCTCCAAAAATCCTGTCTGGCATAGTTCCAGCCTGATCCAGTTCATCCATGATCGACGAACCTGAAATCTTATTCTTACTGGTAAATACATCATCACATCCGGCGAATATAAGTATAGCTCCACAAAGCAGTGATAACAGACAAGTCACAATATTCAACCTGTGCTGAACAGCCATGTATACAATAAACATAACCGTTTCTGAACATACGATAGCAAATGTGAGATCATCTTTGGCCGTCACAAGTTTTACACTCACAACATTTGCAAGTTCGATAAGGAACCAAAACCAAACTTCACTCCAACTTTTCTTTACAAGGTCAACTCCCTTTACCATAACCACAAAAGCGAGTATCGTTATCACCACAGCATATATTTCGTCACTTCCCGAGCCGAATAATCCCCAATGTCCTCCATCATCGAGTCCACTGTCGGTATGTATTGAAAACGTCACACTTGCCCAGCAGATAACGACATACAGAAACGTAAGCACAAACAATACCGCCGCATCTCTAAATTTCTTTTTATCTGTAAAAAGCGATCCACAATAACGCACTGCGCCGTATGTCTTATCAAATATCTTCTCAAGTGGCAAAACAAAAAGTATCGCCCCTACAAAAAATACATATAAGAATGTTCCTTATCTGGCTGACTGCACCTCCGCCGCCTATGTATCCAGCCAAAAATGTATTTTCCGTTCTCGTCATTATTCCCCACATGGCCGCATAACATAAAGCTGATATCACAAATGCCGGTATTGCCGTTTTTAAAATCCTTTGATCGTACTTTCTCATCTTTCTCCGCCTCCATATATCAGTTTTTCTACCTGTAAATCATCCTTTTTAAAAGGTTTAAAAAGGCTTAATAAGGTTAAATAAGGTCACCGTATACACTGCGACCTTATAAGTTCCTGCCTTATCTCCTCATTTGGCACAAATGCAGAATTACTCTTTCTCTGATAAGCCAGATATCCAAGATGGATCAGGTAAGTGAGAACATCATCCTTATTCGCAAAACTTACTATGTCATTCTGAAATAATACCTTCAAATAATTCAGTATTATACCAATCTTTTCACAAGCTCCTCATAAATCTCCTCCGCCACAGCCAGCTTGTACGCAAGCCTTGTCGGCTGAGGTGGAAGCTCCACATAATATGCTTCCACATCGCCATCTATGTCTATGGCAAAGTATACCTGCCCCGGAACTGAAGCGTTCGGATTCGCCGGATCAACATTGCCCATTGTTCCAGTCACGCCGATCCCTATATTCGCATTATATGCCTTCCTACACGCCTTCGCCATGGCACCTGCAGTTTCCTTTGAGTATACTGTATACTCATCTATGATCTCCGCCGGAACTCCCTGCATAATCTTTGCCTCATTGCAGTAGGTGACAAATGCGCCCTTAAGCACTGCCGATGAGCCTTCCGTGTCTGTGATGAGGGATGCAATCTGCCCTGAGGTGGCGGATTCCATGGTGGTGATGGTGAGTTCTTTGGCAATAAGTAACCTGGTAAGTTTTCTATAGTTCTCTCTTATATCGTTTTCGCTGTACTGTTTGTACTCATTCACTTTATTATCAATCATAGATTAACACCTCCTTATCCATAAGTTCTGTATCATACTTTTTCTCATTGATCTGAGCCAAAGCTGCAAGTGCTGTATTCTGAAATGTACGTTCATCTTCCTAGTTTTCATCCTCATCACAGTTTACGTCCTCATCCGCTGTGGCTTCTCTATCCTCGTCACTTTCATCCTCTGTATCATCAAAATCACCAAGGTCATCAAGATCCACACATTCATCAGCATATTTCGCCTCCATAATCTTGTGGATCTGCTCATACTCCTCATTTCTGATCTTTATAAGTCTACTATAAAGTTCACTATAGTTTACCGGTTCTCCCTTTTCCTTTTTCTCATCCATAAGCTTATCAGCTTTTTCTACAAAATCAAGAAAGTCGTGAAGTTCCTCTTCACCCTCATCTTTACCGTCAGGAATCACCAGTGCTTTGTGTGCCATGTCTACTTTTATATCTGTCAGCCTTGTCATTTTCACTAGAGCATTAAGCTATTCCTGAAGGCTGAGTATCTGAATCTCCAATACTTTTCTATCATACCCGCTATCGATTATCTCCTGATCAGTATTTATGAACCTGCACTTCAGATCCGGCTGTGGCTTAATGGGAATGATCAATAGTCTGACAGCTATAAACACTGCTATCATACTACCCATGTCAAATAATGAATTACTGCTGAAACTGTTGTCCACAATTCCTGCCTTTGCACATATTCCAAATATCAGAAGTCCCAAAACACTTACATCTATCCATATCAGCATCCACATTCTTTTATGTGAATAACGTTCAACTATCTTCGAAGCACATGCCAGCAGAACGATAATAAATGCCAGCAATGCAATCATCCATATAACAACTGGCGAATTCAACGGTTCGCCCACAAACGAATAATCACCTGATACATTTCTGCGCAATCCGTTCTCGAATCTAACCAATACAGGAAGTACAACATAGCCATAAGCTATCCCCAGCATCACACTAATGATTATATAAATCAGCCATTCTACTATCGACTCGCTATTATATAATGCATATATAATAAGCACTTCCACAGCTGCACTGAACAGCACCATTAGAACCCATATGGCATATCCAGTCATCTGCCAGGCAGAAGATAATGAAGTTTCAAATAACATATCTGCTTTTGCACAAATCCGGTTTGCATATATGTATGTAATAACAACAAGATAAATTACCGATAGGATCAACCATACAATATCACTCTCAAAGAATTGCCTGCATATATAACATACTGCAAGACTCAACGCAATCACGCAAAAATATGTACAAGCCTGCCCGGCTAATCTTCGTATAAGGGATATAACAAAAAATGGCAATCAGCGAGGCAGCCACAAGTACCGCAACTGCAAATACTCTTGTTTGCTTCAGATTATGATTCATCGACTTGCAGATATCCTGATAAATATTATATGTAAGTTCCCATGGATACAAAAGTATTATCAGGCCTGTGAATAGCATCAGTTTTCTTTCATCAAACCACGCTGAAAGGAGCTGAGAAAGCCACGTCTCCTCTCCAGTCAGATTATATGCATCTTTGAATATAACAAAGTCTTTTACCACAAATGCTGTTATAAGTAGCACTATGATAACAGCTGCTTTTATTTTGTAACTTCTGGTCGTTATTGGCTGCTTCTTTTCTTTGTCATCTGTCTCTTCAAAAAGCCTAGTTGAGGCTTCGTCGTCCGGATCAACTTTTGTTTCATCTTTTGTCATTGAACTTGGAGTCCTGTTTAAAGTTTCGTTGTTTTTTTTCTTTGGTGTTGTCCATTCTCCCTCTCCTCGTTATTGAAAAATTAGGCGTTTGCGAAACGCCACAAGCCGCATAAATACAACATTTTTGTTACTAAAATCAAAAATCTCCTCACGGTTTGTGATATAATGGAGCTGTTCAGAAACCATATGTAAACCACCCCGAAAGGAGACATGTCTGTAAACCGCGGGAAACTTTTTCATTGACATTTACATAAGCTTATTGATTAATTTCTCCATATAGTCTTCCAACATGCCGTACAATCAATTTTTTCTCATCCGTACACCCTAGTTTGCAGATAGTATAATTTTTACACTTATCACAAATCCATCCAGTATCACTAGTAATTCCATCAAATACATTGCCAATAATTGCATTTTTTTCGTTATACATATGTTCACAATGGATAATATCCCCATCGGGTTTTATAACCAAATTTCTTTGTTGTGAATCTCTACAATATTTTTCATTAATAGATTTTCTAATAGTTCTTTTAAATCCCATAGAGTCAATTTTTGACTGCAACTTGGTCAATACAGATGTGACATTATCTGCAGTTAAGTAACTATTCCCACATCCATATAAAGGTGCTACATGGATTTCCACTTTTTGAGATAAAGTTTCTTTTAAATACTCTATCAGCTGATAACAACTATCAATATTGTTTTTATCAACATTGACACGGAGCATCACCTGTATATCATGATTTGTTAACAGCTGAATAGCTGATATAATCTGATCAAAATATTTTTTCCATCAACAAAAGCTTTTCTTTTTTCATACTCCTCCCGCATTCCATCTATAGATATATGTACACGGCTTATACCTATACTTTCAAAAAAATATATTGATTCAGCATTAATCTTAGACGCATTTGTAACAATCTCCGAATTTATATTAACCAATCTATCTTTACAATATTGTAATATTTCATTTGCCATATATAATATTAATTCGGAACTAACATTGGTTCTCCTCCAAACCAATCAATAGAATAATTATCATCTGGATTATCAACAATATATTTCTTTATAAAATCAATTGTCGCCTCTACAACAGAAGTTTGCATAGTTTCAAACATACAATCATTTTCATAACAATAAAAACACCTAGCATTACATAACGTAGTTGGCACTATTTGAAAATGCATCACATTCCCCCTATACATTTATAATTCTGAACAAAGCAAAATAGCCTCTAATAATAATTTTTCTTCCTTCAAACTAAGATTATTATACAATCCCTTCTGCCACTTTTTCGCTGCTAAAAAGCCCTTAGCTCTATATATAATTTTTGTAAGCGTACATATATCCGCATTTTTGCCCATTAATGTTCCATTTTCGCTGAAATTCATGCCCCTACACACAACACACGACTTTTCAATTTTGCACTTCCGACATTCTTCATCACAATATACATCTGATTTTCCTATCCCCGAAAAATCTAATTCTTTTACATTTTTTGACTTTTCTTCACCTAATGACATTGGCAAGAACATATGACATGGCCATCTCTTTCCATCAATATCGTACATTACCATATTATTGCCTGCGTCACATGATCTACGTCTATAACATATATCCTTATATGGTAGTTTAAGCATCAACGACTCTTCAACAACGGAATTTTCTAAATAATAACAAATCAATTTATTCAATTCCCGAATCAAAACTTTCTGACAATCTTGTGGCCACTCCACTCCATAAGCTAGTCCATTTTTGGGAGAAAAATTCAATCCGTGCAAAAAAATCGTTCCTTCTGCCAAATCACATAGCGTATTTGGCGATACAGTCATCTTAACTCTAGTCCCTGGAAATTCACGTGAAAAGAAATCTAGGTCAATTCTATCAAAAGAACCTGGTCGATTTTTTTCTTGCATAGCTCTAGTCCCATCCAAACTTAACGGACATTCTATAACACCTCGATTTGCAAGTAACCAATCCTGTATTTCACCATGAATCGCTATACCGTTTGTAATTGTTGTAATATAGAAATCTTTTCCAAAATTATCGCTCTTTAAATAATCTACAAGTTCCTTCATTACATTAAATGCCAAAAAAGGTTCTCCGCCAAAAAATCAATATGAACAGATTCTATGGATTTATCATTTTCTAATTCTTTCTGAATTATAGATTTTGCAGTTTCGAAATCCATACTTGATGCATTTTTAGCTTTTTCATAACAGTATGTACATTTTAGCTGACACTTTTTTGTCAATATCATTCCACATCTACGTTGTCCTTTTTTACATCCACTACAACCCATATACTCGTCTTTAGGAGACGTAACTATTGCATCTAAAACCACCTTTTTTTCAATAATATCTTCCAATATTTCCTTATTTATTTCAAAACATTTATCCATTCTTTAAATCCACCCCTCCCGCATTTTTCTCTAACCACATTATGTCATCCTCTGCCAAATCAAACCCAAATATATCTATATTCTCCTCCACGTGTTTTAACGTTGACATCTTTGGAATAGACAACATTTCCCTTTGAAAAAGCCATCTGAGTACAATCTGAGCATACGATTTATTGTACTTACTCATTATATCCTTTACTGCCTTATTGTTTACTGCTTCTGTTCCCATTCTATACAAAGGGCAACTAGCTTGGACAACAATATTATGCTTTCTGCAAAAAAATAAATTAACTTCCAGGGAACATGAATCAAATTCACTTCTATTTGGTTCAGAACAGGATATATTCCAGACACTTGATGTAAATTCTGTAACTGCTCTATAGAAAAATTAGATACAGCTGTCTCTATAATCTTACCTTTTTTCTTTCAGCCTGGAGATTCATCCAATCATCGCAATAGGTCTTACTTTTAGGCGAATGAATCATGTATAAATCTATATAATCAGTTTTTAATTCGTTAAGTGATTCATCAACAGACTCACAGACGCTTTGCGAAATTTGTTGCTTATACGACAACTTCGTTCCAATTACAACATCTTCTCTCTTCAAGCCTAAACTGCTAATTGTAGTCGCTATTTTTGCTTCATTTCCGTATCTATTAGCACTATCTATGAAATTTACTCCTCTGCTTACACAATCAGATATTACCTTTTTCATATTTTGCTCTGCTAAATCATATGTTCCAAGTCCTATCACTGAAAGTGACAATTCCCCTACACGTCTATTTAACATATTTATGTACCAAATCTAAAATTACATCTATATAAAACTTCTCCCTTAAACAAGGTGATGCCTCTGGTTTATTTTCCATACGATAGTGTTTACATCCGCCCTGACAGCATGGGAGATACTCACACACTCTACATTCTTCTGGCATGTTATTCATCATTTCAAACCATTTCTGATATGCTTCATTGTGGAGAAGTCCAATAGTACAATCACCTACACAGTTCTCTTCATCCAAATAATGTTGCAAGCATCTAAAAAATTTTCCCTCAGAATTAATTATTAAACCTCCTATTGTACAGGCAAGACATACATTTCTTGCACGTATTGGAAGAATATTAATAACATCTTTATAAAATCCCTTTTCAAACAACTGCCCCAATACATATGTATAAAATTCTGGATAATCCGATGGATAAATATATCTATTACGAGCTTCCTCTTCTCCGTGAATTTTGTTTCTTAATGTTGTAGCATGAACAAAAAATTTAGGATTATCTACAAACTCCTTCAAGTCTTCTAATACAGGTTCAAATTGTGACATATTATATTTATCAAAATTAAATCTGCAAATTGTAAATATGCCGGCATCAAGCAACTTTCTTATGTTATTAATAGTCTGACAATATCTATCAACTGAAGAATCTACATATGCTTTTCTCCTATCATGTTCTTCTCTATAACCATCTATTGTTGTCTGCACCTTACGTACATGCCATATAGTTTTAAATTTTTCAATTAGGTCATCTGTAATTAAACTATTATTCGTAATTATTATTGAATGGTATACTAACCGTCCCTCAAAAAAATCATCCACTCCAGTTATTATTCTATCTATAATTTTCTCTCCTAATAACGGTTCTCCACCAAACCATCTAAAAACAAGTTCATTATCTACAGAAAGTGTCCTAGTTATATAATCAACTACCTCATCTGCCGTTTCCTCTGTCATCCAATATTTTTGTTCTTTTTGTTCAAAACAATAAAAACACCGTGCATTACATGCTTGTGTCGGATAAATTGTAATATTCACGCATTTATCACTCTTATACGCAAATTGATTACGTAATATATCAAATATATATCGTTCATCATTACCTGTTTTTACAAGAAAGCCTAAATCAATAAGTATTTTTTCAAATTCAGATTCTGCTTTTCCTTCAACAAAGCTTTCATAATAGCCTACCTCTTCTTCCTGCAAAATTACTACAGCTTCTGTCGCTGTATTAAGTAAAATCATATCACCATCATCATATTTCTTCGATATATTATAATAAGACTTCTTATAAGTCACATCTTGGGTTGATGCTTTTTTTCAAAACTTAGTGAAATATGAGGATACGAGCTTCTACTCTTTTTGTGCGAGCTCATTAGCCATCAATTGTGGCATATGCTGCCATTTATCCTTTTTACTAAATTTATCTTTTTTATCTTCTGCCATTTCTAATTGAATAATATTTATATCCGGCATTGAGTTATCTCTTATAAAAATCATTTTTTATCCTCACTAATTATATATATATATTTAAGAATTGTATCTATGTAATATTTTTCATTTACACAAGGGGAAACAAGTGGATTGTTCAATGAACGAAAGCCTTTGCAACCTGCCTGGCAAATAGGCATGTATATACATTCTTTACATTCTTCTGGAGTTTGAGGGATCAACCATTTAGCAAGTTCTGAATTATACTCCAAACCGTTTCTACATGTTCCTACCGCATACTGATCACTTGTTGCGGTCTGCATACATTTGTATAAATTCCCTTTTGTATCAACAACTATTTCGTTTGTTGCTCTAGTTGAACAGCATGTTACCTTTCGCTTTGGAGCAAAAAAATCAATGTCTGCCAACAATCCATGCTCATATAATACACCAAATATGTTGTCAAATACCTCATTATACTCTGAATAGTCAAAACAATATGACTCACTCTCTTTCGTATGCCGTCTCACAGGTGCCGCATAAATATTTAATAAATCCTTACGATCATAATTTTCAAAAGCACGTAAAATACTACTAAGTGAATCAATATTGTTCTTATCAATATTGATTCTGCATGCAACAATAATATCATTTTCTAATAAATTTTTTATTAATCCTATTACCCTTGTATATCCATCAAAGTCCTTTTTAACAAAATTTTTCTTCTTATTGTGGATGTCTTTCTCACCATCAAGTGTTACATGGAATTCATATACGTGCCATTTATTATACATTTTATGTAATATTTCTTCATCATACACAGTTCCATTGGATAAAATAACTGATCTATATTTAACTTTATAACTAAAATACTCATTTACCCTGTTAATAATTCTATCTATAATATCACAAGCTAAAAGTGGCTCTCCTCCAAACCATCTATATGTCACAAGCGTATCTTCATCTATCGCTTTGCATATATAATCTGCTACTATATCTGCTGTTTCATAAGACATTTTACTATGATCTGCATTACACTCAAAACAGTAATCACATCTAGCATTACAACCATATGTTGTATTAATTGCTATTTTCAACTCTTTGTCAGGATTTGTAATTTGATTTTGCCGAACTATTGATAATCTTAAATCTTCATCCAAATTATCAGGTATTATGATTCCCTGATCTACAAGGCATCTAAAAACATCATCCGAAACTTTTAAATTAGAAATTTTTTCACTAAATAATCCCATAACTTCTTTATCATCAAATATTACAATTGAATCAGATGCCATATTATAAATAACTATATCTGAATCATATTTCTGTAACTTATTATATTTTGAAAGTTTATAATTTCGTATTCCCTGATATTCCTGCGATAACTGCTGTGTTTCTTTAAATGCCCCTAAAAAACTAAAACTATTAATTTGTGGTAAACTATTTTCCCTAACTATTTTCATTTATCTTCCTCATCTTATAATCATATTTTGATTAAACCCTACAAATAAATTATCTTTATTATGCGCCTTATAATATACATATTTTTTTATAAATTTTTCTATATAAATTATATAAGCACCATCATCATCACATTCTTTTATTGGCAGACTCTTTATACATGGTAAATTATAACCTCCCCCACACAAAAAGAACGATTTGCATTGTTTACATTTCATATATTCTTTATCGAATAAATCACATTGCTCATCCAAACAATTTAAATTACAACACAATTCTTTTAATGTCTTTCTATCTTTCTTAAAAAAATCTATTGCACATCCACCAACCGTACCATCACTAAAAACTTTAAGCGAATAACGTGATCGATATTGACACCTATCGTATGACATCAATGGACTAGCTATTATCGAAATATTTCTTTCTGCAAGTATATCTATTGAATCACCACTCTTCCATTTTATATATTCTTCATATTGTAATAAATTTTTATATCCACCATCACCTAATTCGGTAGTATAACTAATATCTATTACTGGGGGAAAAGCAAGCTTGGATTTCAAATCATCTATATATTCAGAAAACAAAGGTAAATTTTCATCATCTGTATTATGTCTCAGCACTATTTTTATATTTGGATTCGCCTCATATATTCTATTTAAATTTGAAACTATTTCATCATAAGATCCTCCTCCATTTACCAATTTACGTACCTTGTCGTGACATTTTTTGTTGGTTAATGGAATTGTTAAAATCAATGAATCATAATCTTCTAATTCCAAAATTGGATCAATATTAACTCCGTTTGTATCAATCATCAAGCTTAGCTTTTTATTATTTTCCCTACAAAATTTGCTGGTCATCGTAATAACTTTTTTTGCTAAGTGCCACATGACTGTTGGTTCCCCCCCCAACACTTTCAACACGATTTCGTCATAGTTCCATATATCTGAAACTCTTTTGTAATACTTTAATAAGTAATTTATATCATCATCAGATAGCTTTGACTTATTTACCTTATCTGTTCCTTGATAACAATACGGACAGCGCATATTACATGCCAGCCCAATCTCTACGCTTATTATGAGTTTTTTATCTTTTTTTAATAATTCATGGATATAATTTTCCGCATCTTCATCTTTCATGAAATAACCCATATCGCTTAATAAATTAATATAATCATTTGGGCAATTATCTACTATTCTATCCTTCTCGATATATTGACTATCCATTTTGACAACACTTTTATTAATTGTATTGAATAGTATATATCCATCATCTATTTCATATATTCTCGAGTACTTTGAAATTTCCATAATACCTCCCACAAATAAGTGAGACATTATGTCTTTTTATAGGCAAAATGCCTCACTTACCTCCTATATTGATAATATAAATACTTAGCTTATCAATGACATAGGACCACAACACTGTACTTCCTGCTCTGTAGATGCATTTTTGATGATTTCCATAATTCACTCCTCCTTATCGTATATTTATTGCAACATCTTTTTTCAGATGTTCAATACAACTTATCTAATCGTATTTGTCACTACACGTATTCTCAACGTAAAATTCTAAAACTTATACTGGAATTAACACTCATTTCATCGACCAATTGCTTTCAATACATATGTATCTACTCTTATAACTCTATAATCGTCTGCAGCCAAGTCTTCACATATCCATCGTCTTCCGTCCTCACCATAATACCTCAATCTCATTATTCCACTGATATCCAGCACTTCCTCACCATTGTCTACTTCCAATTCAAAACTAATATCATTTACTAGCCAATCTCCGCTAATACCGATTGCTGATTTTATTTTTGATGCAATTGAATAATCCAATTTTATAATATTTGAATTTGTTATTACTACACATCGATCTTCATTTTCATCATCTATAAAAACTGTTCCAACAAGTCTCTCTTTTACAAAATCACTATTATCATTAATGTATTTTTGGGTTACATGCATCCACATAATTACATGGATCGCGAGAGCAGCTAAAGCAAAACAAACAATTACAGCAATTTCTTTATACAGTTTGTTATTTCTCATAAATGCCTCTCCTTCTAAAACTGAAGTCTTAAAATATAGTCAAAATTATCAAATTCACTGTCTACATATACATTTGTTTTACCAATCTCAAAATAAACATCCAAACTTTCCTTTTTTCCCTGCCTTCAATACAACTTCATCATCAAATAAAATATCTTTATTTTCAGATTCTATACGAATATTCATTCTTACATCTTTATCAGCAACTATCTCCAATGGAGGGTCTGACCAGCTATCAATATAATTAAATGTATATGTATCCTTTGCATTGCCTCTAACAGATTTAGAAATACAAAATATAGACATTTCTCCATCATCATTCAAAATTTCAAAATATCCATTGTCATTCACCAATTTATAATCGGGTATAATTTTTTTTGATATTTCTTTTCCATCAACATATGCATAACATATAAGCATAAATATGCCCAATGCCACATACCCTAGCGTTTGCCAATTTATATTTTTCATAACCGCTCCTCTGTCCTATAAATAAGCCTTTTTAACTTTTCTTATTGCGTGCATCATACCTGCTTATATACACTTATTTTTATTATTTCTTATTCTTCCCTCCAAATAATGAATTAGCCAATTTTGAAAACAATCCATTACCTTTCTGCTGCCTTTTTGCTTCATCAACGCTTTCAAGGAATCTTTCCCAGCATATCCGGCTTTCTTTATTATCTATTATCGATTCTACTGCCCGCTTATTCTTTTCCAGAATATTTGTCTTAATTCCTTGCTGTACCATTTGATTTCTCACAACAAGCAACTGATTTTCAACTAAAAACTCCAATCCTGCTAAAAAAATTTGTGGGTAACCGTCTTTTAATGCAACATACAATTCTTTAACATATAAGGCAATCATCTCTGGTCCATTCTCCATAACTTTCAATGCACTAAAAAGATTTCCATGATTTTTAGGATTTTGTAAAAACTCACTATATGTTATTACTACCTCTGATATGGTGAATGCTTTCTCTTTAGAAGTAAATCCATTCAAATTGCATGGATTTAAGTATGCAATATTTTCAGGTCCATTTTTCTCTTTTCCCCATATGTATCTCAGAATCCTGTATACAGCAAACCAATGCATAGATGAAATATTACCGATATTTCTATTCTCTAATATTTCTCCAAATATTTTAAAATCTTTTATATCCTCATTTGCAGTTTGCGTTATATCTACAGTAGCATCAAATTGTTTAATTATTGAATCATAATTTTTAGCCATCCCAAGATCAATAACTTCACAACAATACTGCCTTATCATTCTCTTATCATTGGCTATTGAACTATAACAACTTTGTAAAATGCTATCATTTTGTTCATCCCAAATCTGTTTGTTCGTCTCAATAAGAAGGTTATATATAACTTTCATTTCTTTCACAGGATTTTTGCTTCTTCTAATAAGAAAATCTATAATCCTCATTCTGCCTGCAATTTCTTCAGAATAAATTATACTTATACCCAATATTTCCTTAAGCTTTACATAGTTATTGTGCTCTATATAAATACTTATCATTAGATCAATACTATTTACAAATATCTGCAACTTATTCTTATATATAGGTGATATCATGTTCATATACATGTCCCATATCAAGTCGTCTGAAATACCACTTTTCCAAATTGTCATAATACAATCGAACGCCTGTGGCATCCCCTGCAGATTTTCAGAAATTTCACCTAGCAACCTATTATCAACCGTCCTTGCAAACTGTTGTATTCCAATATGCATACTATTTATATAGCCAAATAAATATGTACCTATCACTTTATTAGGATACAGGTTATAATTTCTTTCTAATACTGCCAATATTTTCTCAATATTCACCGGATAAAACATACTCTTTAACAACAACTGGCTATCAGTCATACCCATTGTTTGTTGCATAAAACCATCTATTTTATCTTCACCGACTCTGACATAATCTCTCAACAACTCAGAAAGTCTATTCCAATAAAGTTCCCCATCTTATCCCACATTTCCTCGCTGTTGTGGAGATTGATAAATTCTATCATTTTTCTAAAGAAAGCCATCAGTAAATATGTATCGCATTGTCCACTTGAAATTAAATTCTGAGAAACAACACTATAAAACTTTTTGACAAATTCAAGCTTACAATTAATGTTTACATAATCTAAACATTGTACCATCTCCTGAAGGTTCATTGATTTTTTATCATTTGAGTAAATCTGGTAACATTTCAATACTTGATCTATATTTCCGTTAGAGAACATGAATTCTGACTGCTGCATATACTCCCTTATATATGCCAAAGATGCCAACTTACCCATATACGCATTACATATATACTCCGTAAAAACACCTGTCTGAATATCTCTTGGAAATATGTCATTCTTAAAATCAAATATAAAACACCGTGTCATGTATGTCGGATCATTTGGTACATAAGCAGTATTATTTGAAGCGCCAAGAATAACCTGACTTTCATTTCCTGGGCTATATACATATGTAGAAAACGATATTTCTTTAGCTAAGTAAAGTGGGAAAGCGTATGTTATTGCAGCAATCCAATATGGAATATTCTCCTTCTCATCATTTATTATTACTGTTTTTCTATTATCCGGTCTTTCTGCCCCCATTTTCATAACCTGCACATTATTTCTTATGTACATGGCTATTATTGTTGCTCCTATCATTTGTTTCAGATACTCAACTCTCCGCCCATCTGCATTTATAAATCGAGCAACATCCTCCTCTGTTAAATTTATCTTAGTTTCAACAAGAGAATCATCTATCTCTGGAAGATAATCTGGTCTATTCTTACTATTCTTTTGTTCGTTGGTTATATCTTTTAAGAACACGGATGAATCATATAATGCTATTGGATAAACATTTAAATTTTGTGGCTTAAAACATAAAGCATGACTAAACATATTTCCCCATCTATTCTGCTTATGCGTTAATCCCAAATAGCTGTTTCTTGACATAAATGCATGATTATCATCAAACACGTCATATGTATATCGTATAGGACACTTTTCCTCAATCTCCGTTTTATCAGGTTGACGTGAAAGAGATGACACCCTTTCATAACTACATATTGTGGCCTGTTTTTCTTTGTAAACTGCATCAATATTCTCTGAATATGAATAAAACTGAAAACCTGTACCGTTCTCTATTCCTGTTTCACAATCCGTATATATCATCTGCTTCATTATAATATCGCCCCTCTCTCTTACAAACCAATACCATTTACACACTTATTTTGTTCCAGGAATAAATTTATTCTTATATAAAAGCCACAGGAATGGATCTTCAACTCTCATCGGAGCCACAATCGGAACCGTTCCATTTAATTCATCTGGATTACACCCAAGCGCTGAGAGTCCAAAGAATGCTTTTTTCCTTAAAGGCATTCGCTTTTTGAACAAACCCTCCACCATTCCATTTTTCAACATATGATCTCATCTCATCATTTATTGTGTTAAAATCGTCAACATCAAAAGCCCCTATTAAACGATGCGGGCTTTGATTTCTAAAATAACTTGAAGCTGGCAGCTGATCCATCAATACATCCATTTTAGTAAACGCTGCAGCTAGTGGAATGTCTATAATAGCATCCGCATTTAAATTTTTTTGCTCCTTAATAAGTTGAACGGTCCTGTCAAGGATGTCACCACTATCTGTATTAGCTGTTGGCAAATACATCCCCTTTCTCTCTAGCTCTTGTCTGAGAATAGGTAACTGCAACGGATCCAAAAGCATTATTATCCCGTCAGAATGTACTATATATTGATTTTCTGCAAGCATTGTCTGAGATGAATCAAGATTCTCTCCAGCAGTATCAAAAAATGTAATCGTGACCGTTTTAGATATTTTTCGAGCATCCTTAGCGTAAAACTGTATCATATATATAAGTGGACTCTTCGTCTTAACATTAACTACAGAAGACATTGTCGCATCCAAGGTTACATGCTCATTAAATAGCGGATCTCTAAATTCCTTTTCATATCTGCCTATTGTTTCATCGTTACATGCTATCATTGAGTAATTGAAAGGTCCACTGAGTTCATTCTCAAGTATTCTTTTTAACACTGCAATATAATGACTTTTTCCTGCACTTTTTGCACCAATAACAGCAATTGTAATATTATCCGTTTCACCAAAAAAAGCTGGTAATTCATTATGACAAAACTGGCAAACTCTCTTTTTAGAAATCATGTTACACGAAGGACATCGACTCTCTCTGGGTATTGAAAAAAACACCCCTTTTGCTGGGAACACCAAATTTTTCGGCATTACATGCGCCAATTTGTTATATTCCGAAAACTCTTCATCATCAACCTGAGGACATTTTCTATCACCTGTTTTAGTATCTATCGCATCATTCATGCATCTAAACATAATATTTTTAATTTTCAAAGGTCTAGAACAATACGGGCATATCATTTTCATATATCATCTCTCCTTTGTACTTGAACCGTAGTATACAAATTATCATCTTCAAGGAACAACGCAAATCGGCTTTTTTCAGTAATTACATTATTGGAAATATCTATCTCTATTCTACTTTTCTGAGATGATCCGATTCTTTGAACTACTACACCATCATTTTTGCTAAGTGGCTGAAAATTCACTTTCTGCAACAATATCAGATTAGGAATATTCCCAGTATCAGATGCAATCACAACTTTTACAGATGGCTGTTTGTGAAATAAACTTTTCTTCATAAATTTTGTACTATAATACAAGTTTTGCTTCATTTGATTAGCCACAAATACATTTATTCCATTCGAATAATCACCATCTTTTTTTGCATATATGGTAATAAAGTAATTGCTCTTAATAATGTTGTTTATCGCTATTCCCTGAGATGCCAAGTATCCCTTTGCCGACATTTCTAATCCCGGATCGTTACATTCCGGTCCCAATGGATATTCATCATTTCTATACTTTACAATTACACTATCTACATCCTCCATAGACGCAGGATCAATCTGTATAATAATAGAATCTCCTGACACCACTGGAGACTTTAACAACTTTATATCTTTTACGATCGTTATTTTTGCAAACGAACCTACTACATACGATGCACCGTTTTTCACAAGTGGATATATATATGCTGTTCGTTTAACATCTAGAGAAAATATCGCACTATCCTGTCTCATACTACTTACATTCAATGAATGCATCATTTTGTTAATATCACTACTTGACTTTATAGTACCTGTGTTTAACTGAAGAAATTTATCAGAATAGAATAGTTCGACAATCCCTGTTCAGTTTTCTCCCACTCAACAATATATCCATTGCCGTAGGTCTTCACATTCACGTTTCTTACAGGTTGCGACGGTTTCTCTGGAATTGCGCATACCGTTGCACCGTTTGATGTATGCTCACCATATTCATCATTGTATACAGTAAAAAACTTATAATAATATTTTTTACCATTAATTACAGAATTATCTTGGTAGTGTTGATTTACAGCATTATTAATACGCTGTCCATCACTTATATCTCTTGGAATCCCCCCTATTTTTTTGACAATATCAACCCTATAACATGCTTGCGGCTGAGTCCACGTTAGTATAACCAATGAATCCCCTTCGACAACATTTATATCTGATACCTCCGCATATCTGTATGTAGGCTTTGTCGTCGGTGTCATAGGTCCTAATACACCAGCTCTATACACAAATACACTGTAGTATACCGGTCTACCTGCATCCACGTTTTTATCCATATAGTAGCATCCACTAGTCTCGCTCAAAAGCACTCCATCTGTTATATTTCTTGGAACAGAATCATATTTCCTTACCAATTTATATATTATATTTCCGTTCGATATCGTTTCTTTCCATCTAACCACTAATCCATCATTCGAATCAGTAACACTTAAATTTGTAACAGGTTTAGGTGGATATTTTAGAAGCATATTTCTTGCACTCTCAAAATCTTTACACTCTTGAAGAGCCTTTGTACAATTATCAACTATTTCTTCTTCACGACCACCTGCCTGAATTGCTTTCTGATAAAATGTATTCGCCCTATTTAATCCCGTGGCTATTGAACTTAAAATCTGCGAATCAGAAATTTCTGTAACTGATTTCTGCAAACTCTCATATTCATTTTTTGCCTGGACAAATTTTTTATCCCTTATTAACTGCTTAATACCTTCTATTTTACTATCAATAATCTTTTTTTTGTTTTTCAACTCATTTTGAAGGTTTTTTATATCTGCATATCCTGGATATATGGTTCTGGCATTATCTATGTAGTTCTGGGCATCTTCAAATCTATACTTCTGAATTGCTTTTCTCGCATTATTACAGGCTTCCTGAACCTTTCTCTCTCGCTCTATCTCAAATCCACATTCAGGACATATCTTTTCACCATTCTGTATCTGTTTCTTACATTTAGGACAGGATACCCAAACTATTCTATTACACTTAGGACACGATTTCTTTTCACTTGGGATAAAATTGTTACATAGCAAGCATCTGACAAATAATGGTTTTTGCTGCATCTGTGGTAGCTCTATTTTTACTTTTTTCTTAAGAGCCTCATCCCCCAGCATTTCAATTATTTCGTCCTGACTCCAGGATGGATTGAAATTCTTACACTGCTGTATAAGTTCCATTGCTTTATCGTGATCTATCTGCGTGTTTCCATATTTTTTTATTGTATTAACAACACCCTCTGGCAAGTTATTTTTATCAGGTTGTAAACTAATATCATATATTTGTTTTGAATTTTCATCTTCAAATAACACTTTATGATATCCTGACAACTGCGTCTGAACATCCTTTGTACCTGCTTGAAATTTACTATAATACCCATACGCCTCTAGCGTTATATCCTGTAACTCTTTTGCGCTTAATTTTGACAACTGCTCTGACGAACTAAATTGCTTATAAATACTGTTTTTATTTTCAACAATATAGCTTGCCAAATAATCATAAAAAGAAACTAATTTCAACCCCTCTAAATCTCTTTTTTTATTTTTAGATATTTGCTATTGGATTTTTTGCTGTATCATCTACTATCGTAATTGAATTACATGAACAAACCTCTTCAACCATTGAGTATGTAACCTGATACAGTTTTAAACCATCAACATCTTCTATAATGTTTTTTAGAACAGACTTCTTGACATTACGCCTTGCCTTACTTGCTACACTATTTATTTCCTCTAAGATTTTGTTTTCAACAGCATTTGCCGCAGCCTCAGCCTCTTCCTGTCGAAGTTTTTGTCCTTCAACATCTGAATCTGCAGGCATCATAACCCTTTTTATCTCTGCAGATTGGATAAGTTTTAAATATGCACCGGCCTTTCCCGACTTCGCTGGATTATTTAATTTCTGAGATAATGCAGCTTTCTGACTTTCTATTTTTGCCATTATTACATTGATATCCGTTTCAGGTTTCTTGTAATCAACTCCAAGAATAATATAAAAATTTTCATCCAACCTATCTCTATTTCTCATCTATATGCCGCTCCATCCAAGAATTCTAATTCGTCCATTTATTTTCTAATTTTTCAGCAGAATAGTTCCGCACAATTCTTTTTCACCTCAGCCTTTAGCATGTCTATTATCTCATCCCGCTCCCATAATGGATTGAAATTCTTGCAAAGCTGAATGAGTTCTTTTGCTTTATCATGATTCATCTGCGTATCTATATAATCCTGTATTGCATAGACAACATCTTCTGGCAAACTATTTTTATCAGATTGTAAACTAATATCATATATTTGTTTTGAATTTTCATCTTCAAATAACACTTTATGATATCCTGACAACTGCGTCTGAATATCTTTTATACCTGCTTGAAATTTACTATAATACCCATACGCCTCTAGCGTTATATCCTGTAACTCTTTTGCACTTAACGTTGGCAACTGCTCTGACGAACTAAATTGCTTATAAATACTATTTTTATTTTCAACAATATAGCTTGCCAAATAATCATAAAAAGAAGTAAATCCTAAGCACTTTAGATTTCTTTTTATCAACAAATATTTCCTATTATTCATATATATGTCACCCCATTCAAAAATTCTAGTTTGTCCATCTGTCTATTTGGGCATTCTTCAGCGGAATAATTTCATACAATTGTTTTTTCTTATCCAAAGCCTTGCACATTGCATCCAAATATTCCTCATATGAAACAGAATAATCAGATGGAGATGGCACATTTCCAAACATCTCACGGTATTTTTTATTTAATTCTCTACATTTTTTTCCAAATTCTACCTGATTCATTTCGTACCCTCCATTGACTTCATTGTTTCTTCATATGTATGAGGAAAATATTTCTTCAAAAAATCTAATGTCTCCTGATTATTCTCTGCCCTACATGCCATCATATTTGCATAAATCTCATTTTGGCGCCTATTTTTATAACACAGATACTCTGTTGAATGTTGATAATATGGAACTCCTTCATCCCAATAACGCTTTACAACATCTGCATTATTCATCCCCATTGATGATAAAATATCTGAAACATGTCTGTTATAGCACACATCCCCTGCAAATAGTTCATCTAGCATCTCCTGACGACGCTGATCCTCCATGCTGTTGAGAGCATCTGAGTTTACCGCATCTATATATTCTGCTCGCTGTGAATACCACCCTTGCTGCTCGTCAAGATAATGCCCAAGTTCATGTGGAAACACTTCTGCATATTCGTCATCATCATACTTTTCATTCATAAACACCTTATTGTCTCGATAAAATGATCCCTCGTTCTCTTGAGCAAATCCGACTTTAAGATTATCTTTATATTTATCAACAAATTCTATATATTGCGAATCCGAATTTTCAAATGCCTTCTCAACCGCAGATCTTCGCCACACTGGTATTTTTTCATAGAATTCAGAATCAAGTTCCGTATTTTCAGTAGACTCTCTGCCTTCATCTCCAGCTTCCTTATAGCCTCTGAAGAATTCAACATAATTCTCTGTGGTTCCATCACCTATGAATCTTCTAGTATCCTCGGTATTCTCACAATCCTCGTTTTTTTCAAAATAGTTCTTCATAACCACTCCATATATGAAAACTTATTTTATATTTGTTTCACAGTTTCATCGTCTGTTATTTGCAATCGCTTGTCCAATGCTGCTAAATCTTTGAACCATATTATGTGTATCAGCCAATATTGCATCTGTAGTTGCTAATCTATTTAGAAAGCTCTTATTAATTCCACTTCCTATTCCCATAGCGATTATCTCTATTCCCTCCTGTCTGCACTTATCAGCATACATCAAAGCAGTATCGGCTCCACACCACTCTCCATCTGTCATTACTACTATATATCTCATTGCATCATGACCCGACAGAAGTTGATATGCCTTTGTCATTGGCTCTTGCGTTCCGCCACCATCATTAAGCGTATTTAACACATTTTTTATTTCCTGTTTTTTATCAGTAAGTCCAAGTCTCTGATGTACATAACTTTCAAACTCAAGTATAGCCACCTTTGTGTATGCAAAATCTAAGTTGTTGATAAACTCAAGACCGGCATCCCTGACTTTATCCATGCTATTATACATACTTCCCGATGTATCCAAGCACATAACTATCTCCAATCCATTCGCTGGTCCTATTGGAGGTATTGAATCTGGATCAAGATCAGTCCAACTCATATCCTCAGGCAAAGTTTCGCTATGTACTGTTAGCATCTTGTTATTGTCTTTTTGAACAGCGCTGACTAGAACCATTCCGTCAAGTGTATATTCATATGTAACATCAATTATAATATCTTTATTCTTAGTAGCCTCTATTCCACCTATAACCTGTTTCTCAAGTATGACATTGTCTAACGGCCTATCATTCTCCCCTGAAGAACATATATCTCTGTCTCTCCATTTCTCAGTGAATCAGCTTTTATCAGCGAAGGCTTCGTCACTTTTGTAGGTATAGCACTGTTTCTTTCTATCATTATATCGTTAAAAAAACGACTTCTATCTGGGGTAATCTGTAATCTTCCCATAGAGTGCGCTGTTACATCGCTAACTCTCCTTCCTCCTAGCGCTAAACCAACCTCATCTATTGCCCTACCGCCAATGGTAAATTCATTCTTTGAGGTTTTACCTCCAATACTAAATACCTTTTCTTCAGCCTGATTAAACATTTCCGTTTCCAATGCTGCACCTATAGCAACAGCTTCATCTACATTAATGCCTACTATTGGATCTTTGCCAGACATTTTTTTTACAAAATCGTGTACCATTGTCATTCTTGTAGAACCGCCTACAAGCAAAACACCATCTATGTCTGTCCATTCCATTTTTATTGACTTTAACAAATTATTGCAAAGCAATTCTGTTCTATCCATTAAAACTTCGGTTATATCATTAAATTCATCTCTAGTTACAGTATATCTACCTCTATTACCATTTGATAAAATCGAAATTGATGCAGATTCTCGATTTGACAAATCTTTCTTCAGTTTCTCAACTGCAACCAAAAGATCATATGGGCTATCCACTTCATCTAGAACATTCCCACCATATTCATCATTAAATTGGTCTGTAACATACATCAAAAGTTCGTCATCCCAATCTTTTCCCCCCAGCTTATGGTCACCATCAGTTCCCAGGGTTTCTATCCCGTTTTTATCTATACGAACTACTGTCACATCAAAAGTACCACCGCCAAGATCATAAACCAAATATGTTCCATACCTATCCTTGGTAAGTCCAAATGCTATTGCTGCTGCAGTCGGTTCATTAACAATCCCCAATACTTTCAATCCCGCCGACTCCCCTGCTCTTTTTGTAGCTTCCCTCTGATAGAAATTAAAATAAGCAGGCACTGTAATAATTGCCTCTGTAATTTTATCGTGTTCTGTTCTGTCCTCATTCATATCTGCTATCAATGCATTTAAAAACATTGCAGACAAATCTTCAGCACTGTATGTAGAATCATTCAATTTGAGTTTGAATGCTGTATTTCCCATTTCTCTTTTATAAAATGACGCTGTATCGCCTTCATTAAACTCCTGTAATTCCTTAGCGTCATCTCCATACTTGGCCTTACCATCTCTTGTAAAGCCTACCACCGAAGGCGTTATATTACTTCCATATTTATTTTTTATTATCATTGGTTTCTGCAAATTTTTATCAAAATATGCAACTGTAGAATATGTAGTTCCCAAATCTATTCCTACTCTCATTACCAATCTCCTCTCTCGTTATCATCCTCGTCATTTATATCTTACAAATTTATATACCCACACATGCCATCCCATAGCTATATCTATTTTTTATATTTTTGAGTTTTCCCCATACATCAACATCCCTTAACTATGTCACGATTCTATGCATAATATGCCAGATATGATTTTTGCAATTTTCTAAAATATTATCTTTATTGAAAAAAAGAACCATTGAGGGCGTATGTAATTCGCCCTCATGATTCATTTATAATATATATTTCTTTATCGTCTTTCACCCAGCCTGCAAAACTTACATATTCTGGCTCAACCTCTATATCCATATATATTATCTTTCATGTTTACATTTACCTTATTTCATTATTCAACTACAAGATCCTTATGTTTCTCTCTCAATTCATTTACCTGCCGCTGTGTTAAGCCATCCTTTACCTCGAATACTCCAGTCACGACTCCGCCATTAGTGCAATCCCTACCTTCAAAAGAAAGAAGTCCCTCATCGTTTACTGTTATCTGAATCTCTATCGGTGAACCAGCCGGAAGATCACCTGGAAGTCCAAGAATTGCTGTTCCAAGTTCACGTCCAAAATCTAACTCTACGCTATCCTCATCACTTTCGGTCTCATAAAATACAAGTTCAGCTTCAACCATGTTATCTTCTCTAGTTACAAACTTTTGCATCTGATGTGCTGGTAAATCCATCTGTTTTTTTATAATTGTTTTAATCTTTTTTCATCACCAACATAAGCTGCAACACCAAAGCTCTTACTTGTTACCATTACTATCTTTATAGTTCTTCCAGATATTTCTGAAATATCTTGATCTGGATCTGGATTCGGATCTGGAACTGGGTCTGGAACTGGGTCTGGATAGTTACCAACGGCTGCACCATATAATGCAGCACCCTTTGCAACAGCCTGATTCGGATCAAATACCAATGGCTCTATACCAAACTCATTGCGCACTGCAACCGGAATCTGTCTCATCATTGTAGATCCACCTACAAGAAGTATCTGTGATATCTCTATATTATCTACACCCAGTTTTCCCTTTGCCTGTTCAAGCATATCCTTTGTGAGCAGAATAGTTCTATCACAAAGATCCTGTGTTGCACTTTCAAACTCTTCAATAGTTACATTATCCTTTACATTGCCAACAGGCAGCCTTAACTGTAACCTCTGGCTCTCTGTGTTTGAAAGCGCTATCTTTATTGTTTCCGCCTTATTCTGTAAAAGAGCTCTTGTCTCGGGATCTTCCATCAATTCATCTCGATCCGCTGAAGTCTGATCACAAATTTTGTCAACAATAAGATCTATCAATCTTTCATCCCAATTATAACCACCAAGATTTGCATCTCCTCCTGTTGTTATTACACGGATTTCTTTCTCATCAATTTTAACGAGCGTTGCATCAAATGTTCCACCACCAAGATCATATACAAGTATCGTCTTACCATAATTTTCAGGACTTGAAAGTCCATATGCATACGCTGCTGCAACAGGCTCAGGCATAAGCGCAACTACATTTAACCCTGCTATTGTTCCCGCGTCCTTAGTAGCCTGTATCTCATTCTGCCCAAAATATGCAGGATGTGTTATTACTACGTTTTCTACCTTCTCACCTGTCTGGCTCTCTGCATCCTTTGCAAGTTTTCTCAAAACAAATGCTGATATAGCCTCAGGCTTGAGTTCATCACCATTATAATTAAACGAAAATCCATCACCTTTTCCTATATGTCTTTTTACAAATGCAACTGTTTTTTCCGGTTCCATTTCCGTAGAATCCTTTGCAACCTGACCTACCACAACGTTACTATCGGACTCAAAATATACGACAGAAGGAGTTGTAAGCTCGCCCTCATGATTCATAAATACTGTCGCCTTTCCGTCTCCACCTTCTTCGACCTTCGCAATACACGAATACGTTGTACCAAGATCAATTCCATATACATTTTCCATTTGTTTTACCCTCCTTTGGTATCTATATGAATCACCTTTAGTGATTACCTACTTCTTTATAATCAACAATAAACTTAAATATTCGTTACTCTTCTTTACTAATTTCTATTTCGGATGGAACGTACTTGTATACATTCACATGTTCCTTCTCAATAATATTTTCTATAGATACAATTTTCTTTTCTTTAGTTTCAGGATCTTCAACTTGCATATATTCTGTCTTTATGAAGCCATCCATAAGTCTCTCTGCAATAACTTTATTCATCTTTTCATCATCCGTATCTATTATTTTTATCACTTTCTGTTTCCTCGGCTCATATACCTCAGATTCATATGAATACGCTGTTACACCATTTTTTTCAAGGATATCCAAAAGATCATCCTCATAAGAAGCATATGTGTCTATGACATGATCGAGTGAAAGTTCCTCGCCCTTCTCAATCTTGCTTTTAAAGCTCCTAGTCATCCTCCTCAAATCAGTCATAGTAAGGATAATGTCCTTTATTATTGACTTTAAGTATGTATACGGAATTCCCTCACGTATACTCTGTAATTCCGAATACTGTCTGTTTATTGTCGTCTGCTTGCCTTCATCATATTTTATTTTTTCATCATAATTCTTTGCCAAATTATCTATTTTGTCAGACAGGCCAGATATTGCCTGCATAAAACTCTCATTGGTCACTACATTATTAAGAACATCTATTCTGCTTACCATATCATATATCAAATGATGATAGTCTTCTGTAGCTGAAGTCTCCTCCTGTAGCTCCAAATAATCTGTTTTCTCGGATTCCACTGTATTCAGTTGTTCCTCACTCATTTCTCCAACGTTTTCGTTTACAGCATCCCTCGAATCTTCAATTTTTTCGGCACATACTACTTCATCCAATACTTCATTTCTCGGATCCGGTACATAATCCGCCATATCTACTTCATTGTTTTCTGACTTTGTTGTTTCTACTGATTCATCAATAATATTCTCAGATAAATTTTGTGCTCTTTCCCCAGGTTCTTTAATCATTTCTCTGTCATAACTTTCGCCAACATTGTTTGCATCAATATTGTCAAAAGATTTTGTTTCTTCAAGTTCTGACATATCCTCATCAGCTTTTTACATGAAATCCCTTATCCTGCATATATTTTCTTTGCATCATCATTTCCTCCTCATCATTTATACATTTTCAGCACTTTAACTTTTGGCGATTCTGTATCATCTGTAGAATCTGTTTGTTCCCCTCCTTCGTTTTCCTCCTTATATTTCAGAAGCAAACTTTTGTACTCCTGCAATTTTTCCTTTTCGCTATGTACTTCTGACTCTTCTGTTTTCTCTGTAGATTTTTCTTCCCATTTTTCAAATGCGCAAGAGAAATCCTCATTAGAATTCTCTTTTACCTCTTCATTTTTCTCGGTTCAACATTATTTTCTTCCGATTCAAACCACTTCATATTTATCTCTCGCCTCTCATTCTCGTTATCGCCAAATCACATATTGATATAATCTATCAGGACTTTTCTTAAATATGCCTTTGACACCTCTAATCGTGGCTCTATCTGTCTAATCAAACACAATTTCTCATTAGATTGCATTTTCCCATTAGCAAAATCTTTCTCGACAACTTGAAAAAATGCATCTATTGAATCGGTATTTAACCCTTCATTTTTTACCATATCAACAAACAAATCAATGAGCTTTGGCGATATTACATCCATCAAATTTTCGCTTTTCATCTTATACACGCATTTTGTACATAAACTGCATTCCATGGAACTATCTTTTTTGCTCTGTTTGGATGGCATATTATTTTTAACCTGTTGCAATGATTCCAAAAGGATTTGTTGTCGCGTTTTAGCATTAATATTTTTCACAAGAGGTAATTTAACTAACTGCGGTCTAGAATCTCCCTCAGAATATATTGCAGCATATCCAGTATTAAACATACTGATACTTTCTACCTGATCACTAGTCATATTCATAGATGAGCCAAGCAGTTCACGGTCTTCTTTAGTAACAATTCTATGACAAATTTTCAAATTAGTGTTTTTCAATACATCTGGCGCAAGTTTTGTAGGCATCTGATCCGATATCAATAATCCCTGTCCATAGCTTCGAATCTCAGCCAACATATTACAAAAAAAATTCAACTGCTTTTCCCTGAGGGTTTGCACTTTCTCCGCCTTGTGAAGTAGATACATTTTTAGCAATCTGTGTGCTTCCTCTATCAGTAAAACATGCGACAACCCCTTTTTAGTCACATTACCCAACTGACTCTTTCTGAACTCATACACCTGAACCATTATCATACTTATAACAAAGGATTTAACATCGTCGTCCCCTATCGAGTCAAGTTCCAACACCGTAGGTAACGCCAGCAATTTGTCTGTGGGATAGGATTTTTTTGTATTTAACATTGCTCCCTTGCCGCCTATCATCAGAGACTTAATACGAGCCTGCAAAGAAGCCACTACATCTGATTTCCACTTAGCGCCATTTGCCAACTCCTCTGCGACAATCTCAACTTCGTAATATAAATCATCTAGTGTTGGGTAGTCTGTTCTTCCTTTTGTATTTCTATCATTCAAAACATCCCATCCCAATTCCGCATACACGTTATACACACTAGTCTCTAGAATATATGGCATTGGAGGATATAATTCAAAACTAGCCTTAAAAGAAGATAGTAAATAATCAATATGTAGCTGTAACGGCACACCATCTATTTTCTCAAATGGATTTATCCTAAACGGAACTGAATCATTGCCTTCATAACCTAGTGCAAACACCACTGGTGATATATTTAGGATTCGTCCAAGCTCGTAATACTCCTGTTTTGCTGATTCTATAACAAGAAATGGAATGCTATATTTTGTATATAGTTCCTTTAAAATAAATTTGGATGTATTACTTTTTCCACCTCCAGTTATACCGTTTATTAAGCCATGTCTTGTAAAATCGTCTAATCGAATATCATAATATATTTGCGTTAAAGGCTTACCATTATATGCAACATTTCCTATCCTAAATCCATCTGCCGATCTCCTTGGTGCACAATCAAATGTCATCTCTTTATCAAGATAAAACCCAGGCACTTCTCTCTCTGGGAACTGCAAATATCTGGCAAGGATCTCGCTAGGCATCACATTCTGATATTTATATGAAAAATATTCAAATGGCGGCATTTCATCAGCAAGGAAACTTCTTTCATCAACATTAAACTTGTCAATAGGTAGCCCTAATCCATCTGAAAAAAACTCCTCAACATTCGAAAACTCCATGCACTTGATTGCATACGGTACAGAATCCTCGCCGCCATAAATTCCTTTAATTATAGAGGCCATCTGTTTTGCGTCATTATGAGTTCTAGCTATATAGTATACAGACGTTCTCCATAATCCATCCTGAAATGATTTTTGTATTTTTTCATACAAACTAGTTAGTCTGTCAAAATATATCTTCGCCTCATAATTTGTTACCTGAAGTGACTCATTATGAAGTGCCCCCTCTGAACTCAGTGATTTCTGAATTTCTCTTGATGTTTCTGAAATTTCATCCTTTATCTCAGTTCTTATGTCGTGTATTTCACCGGATTCAATTGCTTTAGCACATATACATAATGTCCATTCTCTTCCATACATTCCTCTTATCAATTTATCAAATGACGTTTCCACGCCTTTTGAATCATTATTAACTTTATCAGAAGGATACCCAACGACCACTCCGCCATAACTCATGCAAATCACATTTTGCACCAAATTGTTTTCCTGCTGTATTTCTTCCATATTTATATTTGGATATATAGCATTCAAAATATTTTTAGATTCTGAATATACTGCTCTGATATTCCTATATAAAATGAAATTGTCTGTTTTATTGAATGAACTAAATAACATATATTGACATTCCTAATTGCCAAAGCCGATACCATTTGTGCCACAGCACCAGCAATTTCAGAATGCAACCTATCCGGACTTTGTGTTTTTCCTATAATATGAACAAATCTCATTCTGTCCATCCGCTCTACTCTGGATACACTATGAGATTCACACTCATCTAATGTCTCATTTCCCAAATACGCGTCCTTGTATTTAAAGTTCTTTTTCAATCATTTTGCCCCCATTTCTGTCAGCGTCTATATCGATGTCCTCTTTTAAAGAAATGCCCTGTGATAACATATCTACATATACATATCACAAAATAAATAGAAAAAACGCATGTAACAATACCACTTACCGAAGAAATTATTGCAGGAAGGTTATTAGCAATTAAAACCACCCCTAAAATAATAATTAAAAACAATAGTATAAACACATACCACGGAACCCCTGATCGCAATCTCACCTTACAGTTTGCCGATTTGTTATAAATTGTTGTCGCATTTATACTTCCATTCCTATCATTTATTCCCTTAACTATCACTTCATCATTGTCACACAAATTTCCGCCCAATACTTGTCCTCTGAATGTTACATTTCGCGAAACTCCTGTCTGTTTACCACTGTCATCGATTTCTACTACCGTAAAATTTGTTACGGTCTCATCTAATGATATACATCCTCTGTTAGCCATGCCTTCAAAGAAACGCCTTAATTTTCCACCAGAGTCTCTCATTTCTCTATAATTTGTTATTTTTCCATGTATCTCATTTCCTTTTGAATTAACACTTCTAACTAATTTATTCACATTATTTGTATTAGTCTGAGTCGTTGAAGTATTAGATGTTTTGGCGGCTTGCGTAGTAGTTTTAGGCATGAACATATTATTTCTTGACTTGCCATTTTTCTGAGTCTGTGTTGCAGTTCCCATTTTTTTCTGACCAGCCGCTGTTCCGTTGCCATTAGAAGAAGCCGCTGTATTAGATTGACTGGCATTGTTTGAATTTGTTGTGTTTACTCGAAACAATCTTGCTCCACAAACCGGACACCTTGTCTCCACATCCGAATACATTCCACACCTTCTTGGACAGGTCTTCATATAATATTTCCACCCTTTCACATTCTCTATCTTCTTCCTCTGTATGTATCAAAAATGACTTCATAAATTTAGGATCCGCTTTAGAGGCTATCCACTCGAACGACTCTAGGGATAACACCCCTTGAATCCCATACTACTATTTTCATTAGCAGGTCTTCCGAGCGCTGATACTGCAAAAAATCTAGATTCACCAAAATTCGTCTCCACTAGACTAACAAAATCATTCATACCACTTTTCCTAAGAAAACTTCTAATTTCGGAATCCATAAGTTCTCCAAATTCTCTATTTTCATATCCAGCTTGATTTAACAGATATGTTATTCTGCCCCTACCAAATTGTTTATCCAAATCAAACGCATCCACCTTGTTCAAAACTATTGCTATAGGAATCTTTTTCATATCTTTTGCAGATTTACCCGCTATGTTGTATAGTGATGTCATAAATGATTCCAAAGCAGTTTTATTACTAAGATCAGATACACCATAATCTGAAAAATTGGAATCATTACAATACTTTTGTTTTACTGCAGGAATAGACAACGGATCTACTACAAATATAAATCCATGAGAATACTCATATCGCTTCATGGTATGCGTTGCTCCGCCTCCTCCAAAAGCCTCTCCCGCTATATCATAAAAATACACTTCCTTCTCAACGCCCTTATTAGGCTTCAAGAAAACTTATATGCCACAGGTGTTTTATCACTTGTAGCATCCTGTGTAATACCACTATCAAATTTACGGATCATATCTGTACATCTTATTTCATCTGTTGTATCTGCAAATTCCAATTTATATTTTGATGCTACCATTTGATTCTTCATTACCTTGCTTGTAATATCTTTCATAACGGAAGTTATATAGCATGTTTTTCCTGCAGATTTTTTTTCCTATAACAGGAATGCACACAAGCGATGATTCACTTACACCCATTTTATTTGCAAGATTGCAATTACAATTCGGACATATAGCCTCAAGTTTTCTTCGTCCATTTATAAACATCGTAGGCATTTTATTTCCACATTGACACCTTCTATTAAATATTCCATATTTTCCTGGTATTAGTTTTTATGTTCTTTGCCGCAATTGCTACACACATATATTGGTATATTATATTTCTCTCCACAAATAGGGCATGCACCAAATATGCCATGCACCTTTCTATATATTCCATCTATAACCCATAATATGAACGCTAAAGAATAAACAACTAATGAAAAACCAACAATACTACTATATTGGCAACAGATAAAACTGTTGTTGTCAATGTTCCAACACAAACAATACAAACGATAATAGCCACATGGAACAACAACATAAACGATCCTAAAACTTTTGACTTTGCAAAATTATCCATTATCTGTTTACCTTGTTTTTTTATCTGTGCGCCATTATTCAGCCACGCAGTTTTTATTGTTTCAAACAAATCTCGAAACGATGCGCCAAAGAAATATGAAACATATGCAGGCTCCTTACTCTTATTGAGATCTACTTTACGAAGATGTTGCGCATTTTTTGCAAACACCTCACTGATTGCTTTTAGATAATCATATATTGCCAGATATAATCCTACGACTATTCCTGCAGTCATAAGAAAAATAGAAGCATACTTTGTAATTGGCCATATAACATATTTTATCAAAAGCCATAATAGGTATATGCATAACACAACCAAAGCTATTCCAAGTATAATCTCCATTATTAACCCCTCCCTCTATGCTAGTGATTCACCTTTAAAAGAAATAATAAGATATCCATTCCTGCAGAAAATAATTCCACGCAAAATAAATAATTGCAGCAGCTATCAATACTGCACATACTGCTGATACTTTATCAGACCAAACTCTCTTATCTGTTCTAAAAAACCGACTCCCTGCTGATTATTACCTCCACTGGGTCCAGACTGGTTACTTGAATAAACTGGCATTAACGGCTCTCCACAAACATCACATCTGACGAGACTATCGTCCATATTTTCGTAACCACAATGCGAACATATTCTAGACATAATTTTCCTCCCACTCACTATTTTTATTGGAAAAACATCACATAATATAAAATACCATATTTTTTATTTCCGCTGGGTTTGCAATGTCTAATTAGCACAATAGAATGTCTAATTTTTAAAATATTTTATAACATTTTAACAAGACCTTTTAATGGATATATTTATCTATTATGCCGACTTTATAATTCAAACAAAAAAAACAGTGAAATGTCTTACACAGATCACTGTTTCGTTTACTTTTAACTGTTGTGATAGCGGAGATGTGCCGATGAAGAAAATGCAGTCGTTTTATATAGCATACCATTACGCTCTAAACTAAATAATCTTATATATGTTACTTTCAATTTTTGTACAAAAAAGTTCCCAGTCTCTGCGAGACCAGGAACCAAAGTTTAACTTTATCGTAATCACATATTACGCTCTACCCCAAATACTTCCATCCGAACACGCCCTTTTTAAATAATGCAAGTTCGCTTTCCAAATCATTTGCAAAATCTTTTGGTACAGTTCCAACTTCGATAGCAATTCTTTGCTGATCAAGTTCATTTTGAAGGAATTGACGAGCTCCATTCACGTCTTTACTATTATATAAAAGATAAGAATATGCACACCATAATCCCCTCTTATATAAATACCACTCTAATGGTTCCCATGAACATGGTCTATTTATTTTTGAGCCATCTGCTAGGATTTTAAGTTCTACATATGAACTTCTTCTTTCACTTTCAAATTTTCCATCTATTGAACTAGGATCATGACCAAAGGCTTTAGCATATTCAACCCATTCTTGACTAAGATCAAAATGAATAACACCTCTTAATAATCTAAATTTAAGTTCGTTCTTACACCCCTTATAATTGCCTGTAATCTTCAGTGCTTCTGATAAAATTTTCTGTTTTCTAAGCACTTCGCCTCTTGCTTCTATATTTTCATTACAATTAATTAAATAAAACGTGTAAAATGCATAATAAAACATTGAATCATAATATATATCAGGTAATTTTTCCGAATCATATTCATCGTTTGCATACTTGTTCCTATCCTTATATAATTTCTCTGTTTTTTCAAATAGGTTCTTCCATTTTGTATACCATTCTTCACCTTTTTCCAAATCTACACCATCTTTTATAGCATCATCATATTCTTCAAATTCAGTCTTGACATGCAATACAGCAAATTTAAAATCAAGGGCATCTGCAACATGGGAATAAAACTGTTCTCGTTCTTTTGACTGTTCAAATACATTCTTTAAAATTCCAACATCTGCCTCTATATCAGCATATTTTTTTTATAATTTATATACTGTTTTCGCATCTGTCACCTCTTCACTCCACTTATCCCTTGTTACATGTGGGTTTTCATACTCATCAACATGCTGATACATTTCAAAATTTTTTAACACCTTTTCTTTCATAGCATGATATTCAGCATCTGATTTTTTCTTTGAAAAACATTGTCTCTCCTCCTACTATTATATAAAGTCATAGTCTTTCTTTACCTTTTCTATAGGTTTGACTATGCTATTTTAAGATACTGTGGGTTGGTGTTTTTTTCCTACCACTTGATGGTTCATACGAGGCTCCGACCACAGTCTCTTTGTTTATTTGTTAATCAGTTAGTTACCGCATGACGTTTTATCAAGAAGTAGGTTACACTTGATAAACTGGTATTAACGGCTCTCCACAAACATCACATAATATAAAAGTTCCCGGTCTCATGGAAACCGGGAACTTGGGTTATTCTCATAATTACAGTCATTTATGATGTTTTATCTTCCCATCATATTATTCGGCTGGTTCATTCCATATCCTGCTTGCGGCTGTCCTCCTGCATTATCGTTTCTTTCAAAAACCAACATATTAAATGTTCTCTCATTATATCTGGATCCTATTCCTATTGATGCCAAACATCCCGCCATACATCCCTTATCTTCAACAATAGGGACTTCCTGAATTTGAACAAGTCTCCATCCACCAACAGCCTCTCGGTTCAATATAGCAGCATACTCCTTCATCGCTTCATCATAACTATCATTTTTTGTAATTTTCATTCCTAATGGACCTAACACTGTTTTGTACTGCATATCTTCATCCCTCCATTTTTATATTAACATCGACAACACTAATTTTAACTAAAAACTATTGCTGTGTGTGTTATTCATTTATTTGCATATTGTATGCATTATGGATAATCTTCACCTCCATTTGGTGGGTGGCACCGTAATAATCTTCTAATGCCCTTTACCACGCCTTTTACAATTCCGTATTTATCAATTGCCACCAACATATACTGTGAACATGTTGGTTCAAATCTGCAGGATAATCTGACCTTTGCAGGCGCATATCTCTGATAAACTTTCACAATCCATATTACAAATGATTTTGCAAATATTGAAACTAGACTAATATAAATCACTACCAGCGCAAGTATAATCTGATACCGTTTAAACGGAACATAAAATGTTAACCGCTTTGAAAATATTATCCACACAACCATAACGGCTATCATAAGCACTGCTAACCATATTCCTTTTTTTAAATTTACTTCTGGTCTATAAATTTGTTCTCTCATACTTTGCTCCGCAGAACGCATCTCCCGAAGCGCAATGTCTATAGCCTGCGATATACTCTCTTCTTTGTTTTCTCCAATAGTATTCTCATAATCACCATTCATTCTTGAGTTATTTAAAGCTTCTGTCATCTGAATGTATGGACTTCTGTTCTCTATATCAAAATGCATATTTTGTTTTAAATTAGTAAAATCATAATCTTTCATATAACGGGTCTCTTTAGATAACAATATATCACGCATAACTGTTGTATTGTTATTATATGGTTTATTGTGTAGATTTCTATGTCTATATGTACTTATATAACGTTATATCCATCTATTCCTCTGTCAGTTTCGAACATATAATGTTAGTTTACTGGATTTTTTGCAATCCCACATTTCTTTTGTACTCATATAAATCGTTTACAAGGTATTCGTTTGTTTTCCTTTCCACGTTTGCATTCCATGATTTCATACTATATTTTTGTTGAACGGAATGCTATTCTACATATTTCATTTTTCCAAAAATATTCTTTCTATAGTGCCCCAATTCCTCTGCCAGTCCCTGTTTTAACTGTTCATTCCTAATCTCGTTGTAAACCATCATAAGGAAATTGTATGCCCTATCAATGCAATTCTGTGTTTCCATCATTCTTATTATAGTTGCCTGTTTTTTTACTATTTCCAAATAAACAAGCTCTTGATATGTGTTCTTCTCTGTCCTTGCTAGTTCCACATCATCTTCTACAAATGATATAAATTTACAATAATCATCTAAATTTGAATCTGTTACTTTACAACAAAGAGCGTATAATAATCTAGATTTCTTGTCATTTAAATTAAGTACACGCATAGCATCATCTTCCGCTCCCTGCAAATACAAATAAAATCCATACCAATATGACGCATCTACAAAATTATTATATGCCATTCTACTGTCTATCCCTTCAATAGCTTGATGTGTTTTTAGATACGCATCAACCAAATAAGAATACTTATAATAATCCAGTACATTCTCCTTACATTTATCCAAGCCTTCTCCTTCTATCCCCAATGTCAGCAAAATACTATTAAACCCACTCAAATAAAACAATGCCTTCACCACTCTCGGCGATAATTTGGATACATCTGATAAATCCATTGATTCACATGCTTTATTAAACCACTTGGCAGCCAGTCCCGGTACCGATTTTTCTCCTTGTCCTGCATAATACTCACCAAGCAATAACATATATTCAATGTCTCCAGCATTTGCTCTTGCTTCAGCTTCCTCGATTGTCATAAATTATACCCCCGTGTCTACTAATTATTAAATATTGAAGTTCAATTTTGCGTACTTGTGTTACATTCAATCTCATTCTTTATACTTCACACTGCCAAACAAACCTTTTTGTAATGACTCAATGATTCATCTATAATATCCTTCGTTGACTGTAGCTGCATATGTGTACTTGCAAACCATAATATTTCATATGCACGTTCATCTGAAGGTATCATTCCCTGATATCCCACGCCCAATCTTACAACTTCTGCAAGTCCCTGCAAGTTTGCCATATATACCCCCTCTTCGTATCTATCCTTTGGTTTATCAGCGTATATCTCATCGCTCGCAAACGGAAGAACCATATTATAGAAATCAAATATCCCCTGTAGATTCACAGTTATATCCGTCTCGCCAAAAATACACTGTGCAAATAGCAACTTTATCCTCTCATCTTCAGATCCTGTATCGATCAACAATTTCTTAGTTGCAACATAGTCTCCAATTATGAATGTATACATTGCATACCAATATGAAGCATCAACATAACTCTTGTATATCCTTTCCTCCATACCGGCCGTCAACTCTGGTCTGTGTTTATTGATATATCCTAATTTCGCTGCATATTTATAATACTCAACTATAGAATCTACACATGCCTTCAAATCCCCTGTCACCTGTTTCTCTGCTACCAGATACATGCCCATAAGAGAACAAGACTGAGCATATGCATGTGCTATTCTTGGATGGGATTCATACTGAATTGGATCAGGTGCAGTTTCGCAAGCCTTTTGTACCAGTTCAAGGCATCTCTCAAATCTCCAGTATCCCCTGTTCCCACATAATAATCTCCCAGCGCAATCATGGTATCCACGTTCCCATTTTCAGCTAATTTTATCGCTTCGTCTAATGTCATTACCCTCTCCTCTCTTTCTACAATAATAAAAATTATACCATATTCGCTTGCTTCGCTACTATTTCAAAGATTGTTAGGCTGTTTTCTATGTCTATATGCATTATAACTGTACATTTCTTTCCTCTATTCCTCTGTCAAATCCTTAACAAGCGAAGTTATTTTACTTAGCACTTCTGCTTTCTCTTTGTCTTTCAATCTGCCAACGCTGTATCGTCTGATATACAAAGTTTCCTGTGTGGCTGTGGAAATTATTATTGCCATAGCCCAGTCAAGCATATTCTCTGTAATTTAATCATCAACCATAACTGAATATCTATAGATCAAATTCCCACTTATCATGTCATATTGAAAAGCACAAAATCGCCTGTTAAAGTTTCTCTTCACGATCTCTTCACACACAATATAACTGTACTTTGATTCTAATATCACTGGTATTACAACCTCTGCCTTGAGTTCCCTTGGAATACTCTCGATGTTTATTCGCACCCTGTAGATTCCGTTCTCCAGATTGAATACCATCTCAAACAGGGTCTCCTCCTCGCGTAAAGAGGTTTTATCTGATTTCCATTGATTCTCAGCTATCCAGTCCCTCACTGTTGATACTGCTTAATCCATAAATACTTTGTTTTCCTCCGAACCTGCAATCTGATCAAATTTTCCCATAAAAATATCCTCACTTTCTATTTTTTATTTTCTAGTTAGATATTTATGTCACCTTATAATTTAATTCATAATTTTCCTTATTTGGGGTAGTTTTATGTGTAACAAAAATTTTCAACAAACATACAATTCGAAAGCTGATTTTCAACATTGCCTAAATGATGTGCAATCGAGTGATTTTTGATTAAGCATACGCAATCCTTACCCCAAATACTTCCATCCGAATACGCTTTTTTGGAATAGTGCAAGTTCAGCTCCCAATTCATCAGCAAAATCCTTTGAAACCATTTCTAATTTAATCGCAAGGCTCTGCTGATCAAGTTCATTTTGAAGTAAATCATGTGCACGTTTTAAATCCTTACAATTATACAAAAGATATGAATATGCACACCATACTCCCTTATTATATAAATGCCACTCTATAAGCTGCCATGAACACGGTCGTTTTATCTTTGAACCATCATTTAAAACTTTAAGTTCTGTATAAGAACTGCTTCTTTCTCCGTCAAATTTACTTTTAATTGTACTCATATCCTGTCCCGTAGCTTTAGCATACTCAACCCACTCCTGGCCAAGTTCAAAATGAATTACACCCCTTAAAAGTCTGAATTTTAGGTCGTCTTTACAACCTTTATAACCAGATGATGTTTTTAATGCTCCTTCCAAGAGTCTCTGTTTTCTATACACTTCTTTTATTGCATCTGATATTTCATCAAAATTAATCAAATAATAAGTAAAAATGCATAGTAAAACATAGAATCATAATATATATCTGGCAATTTAGCCGAATCATACTCATCACCAGCATATTTATTTCTATCCTTATACAGACTTAAAGTCTTTTCATACAAATCTCTCCATTTGTCATACCAGCCTTCGCCATCATCTAAATTCTCACTATTACTTATAGCTTCATCATATTCCTCAAATTTTCCCCTAACATCAGCTACCGCCAGTCTATAGTCCAAAGCATCTGCAGCATGCTTGTAAAACTGCACCCTTTCCTTTGAACGATCTACTACATTTTTAAAAACTACAACATCAGCTTCTGTGTCAACATATTTTTTTGACAATTTGTAGACTGATTTTGCGTCTTCCAGCTCCTCACTCCACTTATCTCTGATTACATGTGGATCTTCATATGTAGGGAAATGCTGGTACATTTCAAAATTTTTAGCACCTTATCCTTTAAAGCGAAATAATTATTATCTGCGTTTTTCTTCGAAAAAAACATATTTCTACCATTCCTTCCTTGTTTAATCATATATTTTAAGTAAAAACATACATTTTTATTGAACAAAAGAATTGCGAAACATCCCAAACCCTGAATGCAATCAGCCAAAAGTCTAATTACATCCAGAGTCAGGACCTTTTTTCTCTTTTGTGCTAACTACTTCTAACTACTTTCTTGTAAAGTAACCGTTGCAGCCCGAAGAGCTTTCTGATGGATAGTAATAAGCTCTGTTTCTTGTGCACCATATCTTACCACTGCTGTCTCTCTCATTTGGATCAGCCCAGCCGCAGTCGCCACAACAATACGCACAACATGTTCCCTCCGGGATTTTCACACACTTTTTCTCTTTCGTCATTGTCTTTTCCTCCATTCATTTTATTTACATTTTTGAACGCACACTACACACACTATATGACATTCAAAATAATGTACCTTTTTATCTGCTTTCCTATTATTTTATTTGTTATTAGAAATCCTTTTCCACCTCATATGTAAGTTCATTTACCGCTCCCCAGAACTCACCTCATACCAGATAATAGTTCCATCATCGGGAAATACGAGTGGAAAATGTACATATTTCAAGCCATTCTCCTTCATTATGCAATTTGCATACACAACATCTGCAGCGGACAATTTCCTCATATCCAACGGATGGCTGTGTATCACGCCAGCAAATGTTATACCTTCTTCATACCAACTCTGCAAAACACTATTAAGTTTTGAAATATCTGGTATATATACTGATTCCTTTTTTTCATAGCTGCTGTGTTGTCCATCAAAGAAAAATTTCTCTATGATATTTCCTCTTACGCCAAGTATTCCTCCCATTTCTGGTGAAACACTTCCAATGGTCTTCATGATGTCATGGTATACACAACCTGAAATACACACCCCAGGGCTGTCCTTGCTTGAGATATCTTTTCTTCTCATCCCTGTATCACCACATCCCCATACCTTCTCCCGACCTTCACCGTCTCACCATCCATCATCGTGATCACCTGACGGTTGTAGCTTCTCACATAGTCTCTGTTCACCACAGCTGCGGCCGAGCATCTTACAAAATTATCGGGAAGCTCCTCCACGATCTCGCTGAGTGGCCTGTACTCATAGAACACACCGTCTGATTTATCCGTTTTCCTTGTCGTATAATACTTCGTCACGCGTTTCTCTATTCGTATGTACATTATGTCGCGGCAGTCGAGGATGTTGACATTTCTGTCGTACCGGATCTTCACGAAACGCTTGCGCTCGTCGCTGTGCAGTTCATCCATGAGCTTGTCCACAAGTGTCACAAGTCTCGCATCGTGCCTGCCTTTCAGCATGCAGTTCACATGCCGGGCATCATAAATATCCAATTCGTCTGGAATTTTATTTGTGTAAAAGATTATGTTACATGATGGGACACTGTCATTGATTTTGCGGGCGAGCTTCACACCGTTTTTGCCGCCAGGAAATGACAGTTCTGATATAAAGATATCACAGTCGAACTTCTGATCATCGAGATCTAACATTACCAAATCAAGGTTATATGAAATAATCGTCACATCATCATAACCAATACACTTGTTTTGCAGATAATCACGTACTTTTGAGACATGGTCTGCCTTGTTTTTCAGATTTCTTTCTGTATTTCTGGAATTTTCCTTAAGATTTCTAAGCTGCGAATTTAATAGAAATACTGTCCTTGCTGTCTCGGCAGGGTTTACGTCACACACACCTATCTTCATATTTGAATTTCTCTCCCCTCGATTTATGCGGATCTCCGCCTCATTACCCTCTGACTGTAGCGAAATATGGGAGGTTATTCAATTATTACCATACTTTAAAAAGTCTAAAGTAATATATAATTCAGCCATTGAAAAAAGCACTCCTGTCATCGCGTTGTCTATATTACATTTTTCAATGTCCAGTGTTCATCGTGTTGGTCTTTTTCATTTCATTCCGTCACCGAATGTATTTTTTGTCCAATTTCTACACAAAAATCCAACTTATTTTGTTGAATAGCGACGATTTATAGTATATATTCATATGTAGCCGGTTACAAAGCTTATATTTTCAAATAATACGAGGGGGAGGATACACATATGAACTACCGCACCAGACCAGCTGAGCATATCTGCTCACTTGAAGATCTGTTTATAAACTATCTCGGGCTTGATATACCCATAGTTCCGCAGACTTCTTCTTATTCCAATAAGCACACTTTCAGCCAGTTATTTTTTACACAGAATACGAATCAATGCGATGACATTGACAAAATTCTGTCTTTTTCTGTGTTCAAGGACTCCTCACTTGAAAAATTGAAAGCGGCAGCGTTATCGCCAAGGCAGCCTATGTATTACCTCATCCATCCAAATGAGAGTTACCCGACAGGCCTTAAGCTGGGAGTGTTCTTTTCCAACCTGGCAAACAAGAACTACAGCGGAAATGAGCAGCCTCCTGCGATCAGAGAAATACTGAAGTCAATAGATTATGACAAGCTGTGTTCTCACTTAGCTGTCCTTATAGAAAATAAATGTAATGAGAAGCAGGAATTTATCACGGAACTCCAATCATATCTGTAACGTGATGGCCTGTGACAGTGAACTAGCCAGTTACTGCTCTCTGTTCAGATGCGCATCACCTTCAGAATATCTTACGACCTTCCTTTTATATGCATTGTTTGACGATGTCAACTTTCCGGCATATGCCTCCGAGGTCGCTCTGTCCAGAAAAAATACGCAGTCAGGTAAGACGGCTCCTGCAATTGACCTGAACAACCCACATTTTCAGAAGCTAATGAATGATACACGGCGTACTGACAGACTTCAGGCATTTGCAACATATACACTCATAGTGCTTTACTCTGTACAGATGCTGGGGGCTGTATTTTCGACAGTGCTGATGGACAGCTATGACGAAACCAGTTTCAAATGGAACATGTTTATCATATCCATGCTGTGTGCTTCCATCATACTCACATCTCTCAGGTTCATTCCATTCTCACTGCACAGAAAATACTCTGAGCTCAGCCTCATACTAGAGCATTCTGTCCTGGACGAGAAGAACAATACCTACAGCATCACCTGGAAACATTTTCAGAACTGTTCAAAGTCCTTCAATGCCATACAGAGAAACAGACGAATCATCATAACTCTGTTCTGTATACTGGGAGGCTGCTATGTCGTACTGTCATTTGTGGTGAACTCCTTTCCACTGCTGGTGGCTCTCGTCAGCCTTTCATTTGGTGCAGTGCTGATGATCGACAGCATACTATACGACCACATAGCCTATAAAAAATATGATATGTATTTTATGGATGAATCTACTAAACGCATTCCTTCATCCGCGTACGGGGCAGCCCGCATGTGCGCATGGGATTACGACCCCAAAATGGATTCCTTCAGACATACCATGTATAACAGACTAACCAATTACAGTGAAGACTGCATAAGATATATTTATGATCAGGTGTCTGATACGGCAAGATACAGTTGGGCTACCCTGACAGCTTTCATCATAACGCTGTCGTCCATCGGCGTTGTAGCCGAGATTCTCCAGCTTGTCAGACCTGATCTGGAATATTTTCGCATGCCGACTGCGACAATGCTCTATTCCGTCTCGATGATACTCATTCTCATAAGCGGAATACTCAACATTCTTATATTGCTGAGAGCAAGAGCCCACTTTCAGAAAATGGCAGAATTTTCATTCTATGCAGGCAATCCTGATGCGGAAAACTCTGACTCCACCCAATTGTTCAGACATCATCTATACGCTGGTAGCATATCTGAGCTTGCAATTGCCCGCGGAATATACAATTACAATTTCAGCATGTATGAACAAGGCATCTGCACATCGGATATACAGCCGCCTGATGACAGATATCATCCGACCTTCATAGTAAATCAGAAGCAGCACCTGATCACGGATGTTGCGCTGTGCATATTTGTCGCCTACTTCAGTCTGGCTGTATGGCACACAAACAGCCTGCCCAACCTTATATATCTCCCGGCACTGGTTGTTATCTATATACTGTGGGCATTTGCAATATATCCTTTTCTGAAATACAAAAAGATAAAAACCAGTATCCGCAAGCTGTAAAAAAGAGGGCATATCACATCTGATATGTCCTCTTTTGTTCGTAACTATTCTGTTTTACGTGCAGTGAACTGCCTGATAAGCACTGCAGCTAACACAAGCGGTATTCCGATAAAAAGCAGCTTTGTAATTCTCATTCCAAGTGCACCCACGATCAGGCTTATTGCAAATATGCCGAGCTGGTCTCCTATGCCATACGCAAGTGTTGATGCAGCCGATGCCCTTCCTCTGACCTCTGGCTTCACGCTTTCCATCACCATGAGATTGATGAGTTCTTCTGCCGAGAAATAAAATCCATGCATACATCCCCACAGCACGCCGAGCAGCAATGCCGAGTGAGTGTGTCCGGCTCCAAATGTGAATGCCATACCGAACACGAAGCTGCAGGCAATCCCAAGCCTCACGATCTTTGTGCGCTGCACCATGTCGGCAAGAACTCCTGTGACAACATTTATAATAAGTGATATGACCGGCTGGACAAGCAGCACTGTATTTACATCCTGTTCTCCCATCCCCGAAAATGCACACAATGGTTCATTGTAGTATGTTATTCCCGCGGTCGCCAGTCCCACTGCGCTTATTCCTATGAGCAGCCCCTTCGTATCCGGCTGTTTCCACAGAGTTCCTAGTGTTCTGATAAAATGTATATGCTTATCATTCTCCTTGTCTGAGCTGCCATGTTTTTCTGCTTCCAACGCCCGGTTCTCATCACCGAAAGTTTCTTTTACAGCGGACACTTTGCAGATTGCTTCCCCATCTTCCATTGCATTCTGTATATCATCCGCACCGTTCTCTGGGAATCTGTACGCCGTAACCAGTGTAAGGCACAGCATCCCGCCGATTATTCCCACCCAAAACAGTATTTGCCAGTTTCCTCCATCGCTGCTCACACACCGCGAGCGGAGCAGAGGTATGCACATAGCCGCTGCCATGGACACGCCTCCGCATATTCCCCTCACTGTTGCCCGGTATCTCCTGTCTATTACATCCACGATATATATCATATGTATATCGAGCGAATATCCAAGTATCAGCACGCCATTGCCAAGCAGATATACAGGAAGATTTTCTGCAAATATACATATGACACTTCCTGCCACAAGGAGCGATACGTTTATAATAAGCATCCTCTTCCTGCCTATTATATCCGTATACGATCTGACAAACGGAGTGAGCATCCCAATGAGATAAAATGGCAGCATCATCCTGCTCATATACGCTATGGCGGAGTCTCCGTCCATTCCTTTCGGAATCATTAAGAATGTTCTTGCCGACAGAGACTGTGTTCTTCCAAATATCTCTGTGCAGTAGGAATCTATGAACTGGATCAGGATTATAAGCGCAGATACTGTGACAACCGAAACTGCCAACCTTTTCTTTTTATATCTCTCCATGCCACTATTCATCCAATGCTATTTTCTCCTGTATATCTTTATTTAAATCTTTCAAAGCGTTTCTGTCGCCATAAGTCAGAATATGATATTTCTTCTCACCAGTCTTCTTTCTCAGCACATGCGATACTGAATATATGTCATCTGATTTAGTATCGCTTATTCCTTCAACTCTAAACGAATACGGAACTTTACATTTTCCCTGTATTTCCCCTAGTGAATTTTTATCATCTCCCAGGCACACTGTAAACTTTAGATTTGCAACTCCTAATTTATAAGAAAACGTCTTTGTCTCTATACCCATGGCCACACTGGAATCTTTAATGGTAATATCACCCAATCCAATAAGAATACTAGTTTTCTTATCTGCAAGGTCGTATGGATGATCTTCATTAAAAAATATTTCTCCCGGTCGTAGACCTCTCTCAGTCAATGCATGATTATAAAAATCATCCGCCTTTAGGCATGATGCGACTCCCGTCAAATGCATGAATGAGGATTTCTTAAACATAACCTCAAAATAATCATTATTGAATACAAACATAAATGTATTTCCAACAAATACCTCTTTATATTTTAATGCCGCTCTATGTATTCTCCGTATTATCTGTGATTTCCCCAATATTCCTCTCCTTATAGTACATAAAAGGGAAGCTCATCGCTTCCCTTTTTGAATAACCACTGGCCGTTCGCCTTGATATCACTCAAAGCATCTGCGTATGACCTAATCCTCATACTGGATATGATATTGTACTTTAAGTACCTTCGTATCACCCGAATCATTATATTGATATCATCGCAATAATATAGCCACGGATTCTTTGTTGCTCCGTGTGCAACCCAGTGCTTTCTTATTTATTATACTATACTAAACATATACAAATGTCAATGTATATCTCTTACTTACTAACCTTCCTGAAGTTCTTCTTACCACGTCTCACAACAACGCCCTCTCCGTCGAACTTCTCCTCTGGAATTGTAATCTGGACATCTGCGATCTTCTCGCCGTCCACAGCAACACCGCCCTGCTCTACGGCACGTCTGCCCTCGTTACGTGATGTAACAAGACCTGACTTAACGAGAACTGACACGATATCGATGGCGCCGTCCTTGAAGTCATCTGCTGTGAGTGTTACTGATGGCATGTCTGCTGCAACACCCTTGGAGAACAGTGCTCTTGCACTCTCCTGAGCCTTCACAGCCTCCTCCTCGCCGTGAACAAGCTTTGTCAGCTCGTATGCAAGGATCTCCTTTGCCTGGTTGAGCTGGCTGCCCTCCCAGCTATCCATCTTGTCAATCTCCTCAAGTGGAAGGAATGTGAGCATACGGATGCACTTAAGAACATCTGCATCAGCAACATTTCTCCAGTACTGGTAGAACTCAAATGGTGATGTCTTGTTAGGATCAAGCCATACAGCACCCTTCTGTGTCTTACCCATTTTCTTACCCTCTGAGTTGAGGAGAAGGTTGATTGTCATTGCGTATGCGTTCTTGCCGAGCTTTCTTCTGATAAGCTCTGTACCGCCGAGCATATTGCTCCACTGGTCGTCACCGCCGAACTGCATATTACAGCCGTACTTCTGATAGAGGGCATAGAAGTCGTATCTCTGCATAATCATATAGTTAAATTCAAGGAAGCTGAGTCCCTTTTCCATTCTCTGCTTGTAGCACTCTGCACGAAGCATGTTGTTGACTGAGAAGCATGCTCCAACATCGCGGAGAACATCTACATAGTTCAGGTCGAGAAGCCAGTCTGCATTGTTGACGAGAAGCGCCTTGTCCTCTGAGAAGTCTATGAATCTTGCTCATCTGCTTCTTGAAGCAGTCAACGTTGTGCTGGATCGTCTCCTTGGTCATCATCTGTCTCATATCTGTACGGCCTGATGGATCACCGATCATGGCTGTACCTCCACCTATCAGCGCGATAGGCTTGTTGCCTGCCATCTGCAGTCTCTTCATCAGACAGAGCGCCATGAAGTGGCCTACATGCAGGCTGTCAGCAGTCGGATCAAAGCCAATATAGAATACTGCCTTACCATTATTTACTAAATCTCTAATTTCATCTTCATCTGTTGTCTGCGCTATAAGCCCTCTGGCTACAAGCTCGTCATAAATCTGCATGTCCCTCTAGACCTCCTGTATTTATTTATTCAATGTGCGGTTCACTAGCACCACACAGGCAAATATTATAACATTTTGCTATGCACTGTGGCAAGTATATACACAAAATTCCCTGTATTATTTTCTTATAAATCGTCCTTCACACATCATTTTCTGCCGCCATCTGCAAATTGACATATATATCTCCGGCACAGCCCTCCTGCCATGGCTATGAGCAGGAATATGTATGGCGTTGTGAGCGACTGGTTAAGATTGACAAATGCCTGAACGGCATACCCGGTTATCCCGAGCAGAACAGCTATCATACTGCCCTCATCCTCAGCATATCCAAGCAGGCACTCCAAGCCAGTCCCTGTCTTTGAACCTCTTACAGTTCTTGAATCTCTCGAGGCTGCCTTCTCCTTCGATCTTTTTTTCCTGCGGATTGACTGCTCATGCTTTCATTCTCATTCATCACAGCTCCTGATACCGCAGTTCTCACAAGCACACCACCTGTGGTAACCAGCAGTCCTACGTAACTCACTGCACCGAATATTCCTGTGGTTATCAGATACTGCAGATACTCATTGTGAGCATTATCATATATAACACCCACCGTATTCATCATATCGTCATAGTACCTGTCAGTCATGATCGCCTTCACTGATTCATTTCCATAACCGAACAGCCTCTGTGGAACACTGAAATCACTATACGCCTCCATGAGTCTCCTCCACACAAAACCCCTGTAGTTTCCCCAGGAATCTTCAAATGAAAATATACCCATGTGGTTGTGCGCCGCATATATAACAACAGCCACGATGCCTGCAAGTGATACGCCGACCGATACAGCAAGAGCTGCCTTTCCGCGGAACTTCACAGTCCACTTTGAAGCCAGCCTTATGGCCGCCCATACAACGAGAACGACCACGGAAACTATCCACACCATCCGGCTGTCACTCACAAAGCAGCTCAGTCCGTCAAGTTCTGAATATCCGTTATCCGTTCTTCCCAGCATAATGCTGATCGCCAGGACTCCGCACGCCATAACCAGGCATACATCTGCAAATTCTCTTATTCTTCCGCGGTATGACGCCCATATCCATGCCACAATCATAGCACCACCCACGCCTGCATATGCAAGGTTTGCATTGGATATGATCACCGCTCCTGTTCCTGTGAGCACAGCGATGACTGCTGTTATCCGTATCACTATGCTCTCTTTTCCCTCCGAGCTGATATACGCCCCGGCTGCCATCGGAACCAGCACGCACAGGAAGCTTGCAAATATGTCGATATTGCCAAATGTGGATATGTATACATTTCTTATGCTCTGCATCAGCCCTTCCCTGAGTCCAAGGAAATCATATCCCATGAACTGGCATATGCCGACAATTCCCACAAATGAGCCCGCAAGCATGAATATGACCACCACATACCGCCTTATCCTGCAATATCTCGCCATACACACATACAGGAAAAAGGCCAGCAGCACGAACTGAAGTCCGCACCTTCTGCCCTCCTCGCCTGTATATGCTGCTGCCTTATTCCCTGACATAAAGAATGCCAGAACATTTGCCAGAACAAATCCTGCCATGAATATATCCATGGCCATTATTTTATGCAGATCAATAAAACGTCTCAGGCGTCCGATAAATCCGTTACCGTGTGCCGCCCCTTCAGAGACATCCACGTTGCCACCGGAGCTCCGCTGTCCATGCCCTGTGCTGACATTCCGTCCCAGCACATCCACCAGCACCGCCAGCACCATGAGCACCGCATATATGCACAGCGCAATATAGAACGCCCTGTACTTGGTTACTGTTATATCAAAATATTTGTCATGCATTATCAGGGGATATGCAGCCCCCATATATATAAGAAATAATGTGGTTATTCCGTTCTGAAGTTCCCGCCTGCCGTCTCCTGCAATGTTGTCTTTTCTGCCCATACGGCTATACTCCTTTTATAAAAGCGGTGACAATAATCTGAGTATCGCACCAAGTATATTCACCCTGCTTATGTTATTTCTGCACCACGGAATATCTATCTCCTCCGACTCGGCAAATGTATCCATCATATCCTTCTTCACATCTTCTATGGCCTTGCAGTCATACAGAAGAGTTCCACACTCAAAGTGGTGATAGAAGCTCCTGTTATCCAGATTGATGGATCCCACAGATGCAAGCTTGCCATCCATGAGCAAAGTCTTTGAATGTATAAATCCAGGCGTGTACTGATATATCTTCACACCCGCCAGAAGCAGCTCCTTGTAGCTGAACTGGGTCATCTTGTATATATATTTCTTGTCCGGGATGGCCGGCGTAACAATACGCACATCCACGCCCCTCTTGGCTGCCAGCTTCAGTGCCATCATGAGCTCGTTACACACGATAAGATATGGGGTAAATATATAAATGTACTCCTGTGCATCATTTATCATCTGCATGTACAGATTCTCACCCACATTCTCTCCGCTCAGAGGACTGGACTTGTACGGCTGAACATATCCGTCACTTACGCCACTATAGTCGATTTCCGCCGGTCTATAGTTGTTGTAGCTTCCCTCTGAATATCTGAAGCTGTTCCACATCTGAAGGAACATAACAGTGAAGCTCCAGGCGCCCTCGCCCTCAAGTCTCACTCCACTGTCCTTCCATTTGCCGTACTTCTCTATCTTGTTGATATACTCGTCAGCCATGTTGTAACCGCCGGTGTGAGCTATCTTGCCATCAATAACAGTGATCTTCCTGTGATCCCTGTTATTGAAGATAGTGGCAAAGAATGGAACCACCTGATTGAACGCCATACATTTGATACCGTAGGATTCAAGTTCCTTCCAGTAATACTTCGGCACATTGAACACAGATCCGATGTCATCATACATGAACCTGACATCAAGTCCCTCCGCAGCCTTGCGCTTCAATATCTCAAGTATGGTATCCCACATATAACCCTTGTCCACGATGAAATATTCCATGAATATATACTTCTCCGCACTCTCCAGGTCTCTGATGAGATCATCCATCACATCATCGCCTATGGCATAATACTTTACACTGGTATGCTTGTACAGAGGCGCCTCAGCCACATTCTCCATATAATTACATATCCTGTATGTAGGCTCCGACTTTAAATTCTCCGCTGGGACCCAGTTGTCCCCCTTGACGTTCTCATATACCTCCTGCTGGAGAACCCGCAGAAAATTCTTTCTGAGTTTTTAGGTATCAGCACATGTCCATAGAGCACATACATGAGACCTCCCAGCACCGGGAATATGAGTATCGGCACCATCCATGCCATCTTTACCATAGGGTTAGTATCCTTTGTTATAAGATACATTACAACTATTACGCTGAGCAGCTTGCGAGCACCCGATATATAGATATATCTGTCCTGAAGAAAAACAACCCCCAGTATCATGATCGCCAACTGGACGACCACAAGAAAGCACGTTATTACCATTCTGCTTAGCAATCTGTTCAGTATCTTCTTCATATATTTCCTGCCTTTACTGAATTGATGTCACCTTATAATCCTGATCCTCTACTGTCTTCTTGAGCACGCTGTCATCAACGTCTGCCTTGAGAGTGACAACCGCTGTTCCTGTCTCATGGCTGACTACAGCCTCCTGCACCTGGTCAAGGGCCTCAAGACTCTTCTTGACTCTGGCTTCACAATGTCCACACATCATACCTTCGATCTTCATTGTCTTTGTCATAACTTTGTCCTCCTTGATTCTATACCTTTTATTTTTATCATAAATGTCTGTCAAATTCAACCTCAGCGCATTTGTAACAACACAAAAACTTGACAGGCTCATGGCAAACGCTCCGAACATAGGATTGAGCGTCCAGCCAAATATCGGGATCCACACGCCGGCGGCAAGTGGTATTCCAATTATATTATATATAAATGCCCAGAAAAGATTCTCTTTTATGTTCTTAACTGTTGCCCTGCTGAGTCTTATGGCCGCCGGAACATCTGTGAGCTCACTCTTCATGAGAACAACATCCGCAGCATCTATGGCTATATCCGTGCCTGCACCTATGGCTATTCCTATATTTGCCCTTGTGAGTGCAGGGGCATCATTTATTCCATCACCAACCATGATCACATGGCCCTTCTGCATGAGATCTTGCACAACGCTCTCCTTGCCGTCCGGACGCACGCCCGCTATTACTCTGTCTACGCCGACCTGCTCTCCTATGGCTTTGGCGGTTCTCTCATTATCACCGGTTAACATAACTACTGAAAGTCCCATCGACTGAAGCTGGCTTATGGCCTCAGCGCTGTCCTCCTTCACAGTATCCGCCACGCCTATTATTCCGAGGACTCTGTAATCTCCGTCAGTCTCCTCGGCAAAGAACATAGGTGTCTTTCCCTGCTGTGATACCTTCTCTGCGTTATCCTTCATCGCCTCAGGTACATCCGCATAGCCCTTTATATAATCCATATTTCCCCCGATGATCTTTCTGCCGTTCAGACGTCCCATCAGACCGTTGCCCGCAACAGCCTTGAAATCGGATACCTCATATTTTTTATCCTTCTGTGCATCACCTGTCTGGTAATTCTCACTGTAATATCCAACCACAGCCCTTGCCAGAGGATGCTCTGACAGCTTCTCCAGAGCCGCAGCCTTCTGCATCAGCTCGTCATCACTTACTCCATATGCCGCCAGTATATCCGTCACTACTGTCTCTCCCATTGTGATCGTTCCTGTCTTGTCCATGACCACTATGCTGCCCTTTCCTGTCTCCTCAAGGGCGGTCGCCGTCTTGAACAATATTCCATGCTTGGCACCTATTCCATTTCCCACCATGATCGCAACAGGTGTGGCAAGCCCAAGGGCACATGGGCAGCTTATAACAAGCACTGATATTCCTCTCGCCAACACATAACCGGCATCCTTGCCCACTATTATCCACACTATCATCGTGATAAATGCTATCAGTATGACAACAGGTACAAACACTCCCGAAACCTTATCAGCAAGCTTTGCTATTGGAGCTTTGGTAGCCGCCGCATCACTTACCATATCTATTATCTTGGACAGTGTGGTATCCGCACCTACCTGTGTAGCACGGCATTTCAGATAACCCGACTGGTTGATCGTCGCCGCAGACACACGGCTTCCTGCAGTTTTGTCCACAGGTATGCTCTCACCCGAGAGAGCTGACTCGTCCACGGCGGAATCCCCTCAAGGACTACTCCGTCCACAGGAACGCTCTCACCCGGTCTAACGGCAAATATATCTCCAACCGCAACTTCGTCTATATCCACGGTGACCTCCTCACCATCCCTGATGAGAACGGCTGTCTTCGGGGCAAGATCCATCAGACCTTTGAGTGCGTCCGTGGTTCTTCCCTTTGAATATGCTTCAAGCGTCTTGCCGACTGTTATAAGCGCCAGTATCATGGCCGCAGATTCAAAATAAAAATCATGCATGAGCGTCATGACACGCTCACCGTCACCTGCTGTCTGCGCCGCTGTCATGGCATAGAGCACGTACACGCTGTATATGAATGAGGCACCTGAGCCCATGGCCACCAGCGTATCCATATTAGGTGAACCGTGTATAGCGCCCTTAAATCCACTCACAAAGAATCTCTGATTTATCACCATCACGATTATGGTTAGCAGCATCTGCGTGAGTCCCATCGCCACATGATTGCCGTCAAAGAAGCTTGGCAGCGGCCAGTTCCACATCATATGTCCCATTGATATATACATGAGGGGAATAAAATTATAACTGATGCCACCAGTCTCTTCTTCATTTTTCCAAATTCTTTGTCCGCCTCACTCTCACCGGAACCGCTGCTCTTCCCACCTGAATGTGAAGTATTTCCACCAGCGGATCTTCCACCCGCCAGACTCGCACCGTATCCTGCCTTCTCAACTGCAGCCACTATAGTTCCGCTGTCGGCTGTTCCATCCACCATCATGGAGTTGGTCAGGAGATTCACCTGACACGAGGTAACTCCCTCAACATTGGATACGGCCTTCTCGACTCTTGCACTGCATGCACTGCATGTCATTCCTGTCACATTGTACTTGTCCATATATTTCACCTTCCTTTATCAAGCATCAGTCAGTTCGTAACTGCACTTGCCAATAACTGACATATCTATTTCATAAGTCTGGTAACCGTATTTACCAGATCCTCTATAGTATCATCCTTGCCATTTCTTATATCGTCTGCAACACAGGTCCTGATATGTTCAGCAAGGAGCTGTCTGTTGAAGCTGTTGAGTGCCGCATTGATCGCCGACACTTGGAGCACGATGTCTGTGCAATAGGCATCATTTTCCAGCATACTCTTCACGCCTCTTATCTGCCCCTCTATCCTGTTCAGTCTGTTGAGAAGCTTCTTATACTCCTCGTCTGTCCTTGTCCTCACCCTGGCTTCCACATCGCTTATCTCTCCGCCATGATGACAGCAGCATTTCTTCTGTTCTTCCATATATCTTTCCTCCAGCCTTATTGAACTCCAGCCATGCAAAATTTGCCTTCGGCAAATGGCTGGAGCTACATGTCAAGTTTTCATAGAAAACTTGACACATCCCTTGTACATCAGCCATTTCTGTTCACATTTCAAATGACGCTGCATATATGCCATCTGTTTATTATCTGCACATTACGGCTGTTAAATTCTCTTTTCATCCACGGATTATATACCCCCTAGGGGTATGTGTCAACAATAAAAAATCCTCATAGACCAATATTTATACCACTTTATCAGTCTATGAGGATTTTTCTCCTTTAACCTATATGTCTGAGTTTTATTTACTCTGTTGTATCCTGATCGCCCATGTCGATATCAGCATCTCCGATATCAATCGCATCTGCGCTTGACTCATCACTGCTGTCTGCATCGTCAGTATCAGTTATATCAGTCTCATCAATGAGGCTGTCGTCACTTATATCAAAATCTGAATCACTGTCAATAACAGAATCAACTACAGATGAATCATATGTCTGCTGGTTCAGGACATCCTTAAGATCTATCATATCTCCTGTGGTAGCATCTAACATGATGAGCTGTATTGGATAATCCTTATCGAGGCTTCCATCCTCCATCTTGTCGCACTGTGCAAATACCCATACAGGGCTGTATGTATACTTATCTCCATCCTTGAGCTTGTAGTATGTAAGTCTTACATCGTTGAACTCGATGGTGCTGTACTGTGTCTTGTTGTCTGTGTAATACTTATTTACAGCCTCTGGAAGCTTCTTGAGTGCATCTTCCCAGCTTATCAGATCAACATTGTCCTTCTTGTCTCCTGTTGCCCTGAAGGAATCTAGGCAATATGCTGAGATAAGTCCATTGTCATCAATACCGAGCTGGAATGTCTCATCCATGGTGTCATAATATACTGAGTCATCCCCTGTCGAAAGGGAATCAAGGCCGTATACATTAGGTGTATATGGAGCCACACCGTCCACAGAACGCTTGTATGTTACCATATAACCATTCTTCTCTGCTGCAACTGTGTTGTATGATGCATCGCTGTAATCCCACAGCAAATCAAAATTACTTGTCTCTATAACATCTGAGATTCCGCATGATGCAAGGAAATCTGTTCCCTTCTGCTCAGCATCTGCCGCGCTGATGGAAGCTGTGTTTGCAGAAGCCTCCTCGTCAGAATATTCACTGCTGTAGCAGTATACATTTGTTGCGCCATCCTTAGGTCTGTACTGTATCAGCTGATCCGATGGATAATACTCCAGAGAAAATCCACCGCCTGTGGACATATCATCGCCACTTCCATAGAATGTTACCATGAACTCGTTGTCCCCTACAGATCCGATGAATGTGTCTCCACTGTAATCTCCAGCTCCCTCTCTCTTGTCTGTGGCTGTCTTGAGCTGATCCTTAAGTGACTTCATGTAATCCTCATAATAGCTCTTATCATCATCCGATGTAGCCTGATCCATCATGGACTGAAGTGAATCTATCTGTCTCTGTACATCCTCCTTGTATGGCTTATCCCAGTTATATACATATACACCTGCGCTCACGTCAAATATATTCTCGCACACACGCTTCTTGTAGTCATTGTCTACATTGTTAAGCTCATAGTAAAGCACTGACATCTTATCTGTGTCAGGCACCTCTATCTCTGTGGCATTTATGGATACATCTGTGAGACCTGTATCTGCATTGATACCCTCAAGCTTGCCATTGTATGACTCCGGTACGTCGAGTCTTGATGCCAGCTTACCGCCGCCACCGCCGTTCTCGTCGTCTCCCATGTTGTAATCCACCTTCTTCTTGCCACATCCTGTGAGCGCAGTTCCTGCCACAAGTGATGTCACCAAAAGCAGCGCCGCTGCTTTTTTGTAACCCGCTTTTCTCATATAAAATACCAACCTTTCCTTACTTAATTGAAGTAATTATAATATATTTTCCCCGCTGACACAACACCATCTGCTATCACTCTTTTGTGATGATGACCTTGCCGTCAACAACCTGAACCTTGACCTTATTGCTGTCGATTCCGGCAGCAGCCAGCATATCAGGACTTATCTGTACACGATTTGCCTTATCGAGTATCGAGAACTCCTCATGTGAATCATCAGATGAGAAGCCGTCTGTCGTCAGCTCGTTCATTCTGTCCTTGTAAGATTCCTTCATGATCTTCTCCGTGCTAATCTTACCGTCCGCGATCATAACCACACGTCCCACCTTATTTGCAAGGCTTATATCATGTGTAACTATGATTATCGTTATCCCGAGTTCTTCGTTCAGCTTTCTGAACAGATCCTGTATCATGTTGGATGTCTTGCTGTCCACGGCTCCTGTAGGCTCATCCGCAAGAAGTATCTTCGGATTATTCGCAAGGGCTATGGCTATGGCAACTCTCTGCTGCTCACCACCTGACATCTGGGATGGATATGAATTTATCTTGTCCTCAAGTCCCACTCTGCAGAGCAGATCATGGGCTCTTGCATACTTGTCTTCCCTGTTGCTCTTGTCGAAGTACATAGGTACCTGAACATTCTCTATGGCTGTCATATATGGCAGAAGGTTTCTGGAGTTTTTCTGCCACACAAATCCTACAGTGTGCTTTCTGTACTCCACAAGCTCCTTATCCGTCATCGCAAACAGATCCTTGCCGTCGACATACAGCTTTCCGGCCGTAGGTCTCTCAAGTCCTCCGATCATATTGAGAAGTGTGGACTTTCCTGATCCCGACTTTCCGATGACCGCCATGAGCTCGCCGTATTTGATGTTGAGCTCCAGGCCCTGAAGAGCCATAACCTCCACATCGTCAGTCTTGTATATCTTGACAAGGCTGTCACACTCTATGATATTCTCCTCAGAACCAAGGCGTTCCCCGCCGGCTTCTTTATCTGTGCCAGCCTCAGGATCTGCTTCCACGGCTTTCCCGCTGTCAGTGCCATCGTCTTCCTGAAGATCCATGCCGTACACGAACTCCTGCGTCTCCTGGCCATCCGTGTTCTCCATGTCCTGTGTCTCCACATCCGGTGCTATAGTTTCAGGCTCCACAGCATCGTTCTTCTTTTTTCTGAATAAATGCTTATCGCTCAACTATCTCACCATCCTCTATCTCATATACTACATCACCGAGCTCCATAAGCTTCGGATCATGTGTCGTCATGACTATCGTTATTCCTTCCTTGTACACCAGCTCCTGGAACAGCTTCATGACTGCAAGTCCCGAAGCCGTATCAAGGGCTCCTGTAGGCTCATCCGCAAATATTACCTTTGGCTTGTGAGCCACCGCTCTGGCTATGGCAACTCTCTGCTGCTCACCACCTGACATCTGATTTGGGAAATGCGTCATTCTGGATGACAGTCCCACCAGATCGAGTACCTCTTTTATACGGGCATCCCTGTTGCCCTCATACTCCGCAAGTCTGAGTCCGAAATCGACGTTCTCATACGCACTCATGATCGGGATCAGGGCAACCGACTGGAATACAAATCCTATATTGTATCTTCTCAGCTTCTCCTTTTCCTTCTCGTTCATCTCGCTGTACACGTGGCCGCCGACTATCACTTCGCCCTCAGTCGGCTCATCCAGCGCGCTCAGGATATTGAGCAGCGTTGTCTTACCCGATCCTGAACGGCCTTTGAGTATAGTGAGCTTTCCAGCCGGGACTGTTATATCTATTCCCTTGAGTGCATAGAAATCTTCTCCGCTTCCAAGTCTGAAACAGCGTTTGATTCCATGTGCCTCTATCATAATTTCATCCATAGATTAATCCTCCCCCAGCTTTAATGCCTGTGTTATATTCATCTTCTTCAATATAGTTCTTATGACTACGAAACATACAACAAACATAAATACAACAACAGCTGTGAGCTTTATGATATCGTAAGGATCCACAGCTATCGATATCGCTATGTTGTGTGATTCCGGCAGATATACCACGGCGACAAGCTTGACAAAAAGCGCCGTAGCCGCAGCTCCGACTCCGTATCCCGCCAGACTGGCAAGTACCGAGCTGAATATCTGCTCATTTATGAGCATCTTGTTGATCTCACGCATGCTCATACCCATAGCTCTGTATATACCGAACAGAAGCTCTCTCTGTTTGATGGATGTTATCCAGTATATCAGGAATCCCACCGTACAAAGTATGATCGCTATGATAAATGACAGTGAGAACAGACCATTTGTTATGAGCACCAGAGGTGACTCCTGCATCTCTGACACATCCTTATCCACACTCTCATACTGCACTATATTGACATCCTCATCACTGAGTGCCTGAAGTACATCCTTGTAGTCCACACCATCCTTGAGATGCATCCATACCTGGTATGGTGTCTGACTGAATGCACCAACAACATATGCATAGTTGGCAACTACGAGGTATCTCTCCACCTCCTGCATCTCTCCCTCGGAATCCTTCTCATACACATACTGTTGGAATCCCGGGAATGCATCCACTATGGCACATACCGTTCCGCTAGGAGATGCGATCTCCTCCTTCTCCTTGCTTGCAATAGGACTGTATCTCGCATAGTTTATGGAATCTCCAACCTTTATATTGTACTTCTTTGCAAGGTTTGATGAAATGATGACTCCATTCGACACTGTTGCAAGATCATTCAGGTAATTGTACCAGTGCTCCTTGTTGAGTCCGCTCTGCAGTCTGGCCGTCTCACCGAACTCCTTGGTGTTGATACCCATGAGTACGCTGCCCGCCAACTCCTCGCCGCCCGCTTTTATGACGGCATTATCGTCGTATATGACTCTTGTCACCTTGTCACACAGGCTGTCCTCGAGCTTTGTAAATCTCTCAAAATCCTGCTCTGTGTAATACCAGTGGGTCTTCTTGTCTTTGTCTATGTATGTTCCTCTGGTCCACTGCTCCTGTACCACAAGATCCGTTCCCAGATTGTAATCTATTCGCTGTGTCTTGTTCTTATTTATGGTTCTTGCCATGTTCGAGTTGAACATACCCATGGCTATTGTCATTACAAGGAACACCGATATGAATCCCTGCTTCTTGACCGTACGTGTGATCTGCAGGAATGATGCGTACACAGCCGGTGACCATCTCTTTCTTCCGATCCTGTATATCAGTCTTATCAGGTATTTGATGAGTCTGAGCACCAGAAGTCCCACTGCAAATATAAAGAGTGAGGAGTTCAGAAAGATGACCGGATCAGGTCTTGAACCCGCAAGTATATCGAGTGCTATCGTCGATTTCTGCTTGTTGTAATTGTACAGGAGGTATATTGAAAGTGTCACAAGGATGACGTCCACAAAGAACTTCTCCCAGAATGGCCTGTAATTTACCTTTCCTGTTCTGCTCTTCTGCTCTACTATGGAGTTCTTGGCGTATTTGAACACCGGAAGTGTCACAAATAATATAGCTATAACAGCGGCAGCCAGACTGTATACTATCATCCACGGATCTACTCCATAGAAATGTGTATCCTTAAATCCAAACTGCAGGAACGAATCCGTGCTTGCTGCAAGCTTACACAGAAGATATCCTATAGGGATTCCTATCACTATGGCTATCACCGACAGTATTGCCGACTGTCCAAGGTATATTCCGAGAACCTGCTTCGTGCTGGTACCACGGCTCTTGAGCATGGCGATCTCTCCATCCTCCATCTCAAGTATCTGACTTGATACCATGTAAATGAATGCCAGAAGCAGAACCAGTATTGGGAGCTCCAGAACCCATATGATTATACCGATGGTTCTTGCATCGCCTTTATAATCTATGAGCACACTGCTGAAATTCTGCTCAAAATATTTATCTGACTTCTCAAATGACTGGAGATAATACAGCGTGTCCATGGCATTCTTGTGTGTTATCTGTGAGTAGTCAAGCATGACGTGATCCACGTAGTATATTGTGAGGAAGCCGTACTTGCCTATCATGTCGTTGAAGTCATCCTTCTTCACATATACCTCGCTGTCGAGATCTGCAAGCTGGTCATACCAGAAGCTGTCTGAGTAATCCTTCTCCTCAAATACACCTACGATCTGATACTTCATAGGATTGCCCTGTGAGTCAACGGCATCGCTGAGTCCGGTATCTATGCTGAATACCTCTCCAACGACAAGGCCGTATTTGTCAAGGTTTCTCTGTGAGATGATACAAGGATACACACCATCCTCTGTCTTGGCATCCTCGAGTGACGTTCCATATGTTATGTTCACATGATCCTCTATCTGTGGCATATATGTCATGTTGAAGCTGGTCCTGTGATTCAGGTTGCTCTGGGTGTAACCCGCCTGAAGTGACAGGCTGGTCTGCTTCTGCAGAGCATCTATCTCCATGTAGTAGTTCCACATGTCCTCATATTTGCCAATCCTGCCAAGCACTGCATCGGCATCGGCATAATCGTCTACCGCGCATGAGCCTGATCTGCCGATAGTTGCCGGATACTTGTTCTGCTCTACCATCGCCGCGTCAAACTTGGACGACATGAGCATATCCAGCGCTCCGTTTTTGAACATTGGGTTGCACGATGCAACAGCCACCAGCAATATGATTCCAAGCAGGAGACATGCATTTAACCACTTCTTGTTCAATAATTTATGTGATAAAAATTTAAACATTATATCTCCTCTCTGCTACTCTGCTGCCGCCGCATCTCCGCCAGATGAATCCGATCCGCCATCCGACTGGCTGTCTGCGCCTGACTTTGAATTATCGGAACCTTCTGATGAACTCGATGAGCCACCGGTGGATGTTGCTCCTGATTCCTTAGCTATGACATCGCCCTCTGAAAGACCTGACAGTATAACCGTCTTGGTCTTGTCTGCCTCGCCGAGAGTGACATACTGCTTTATGATCTCATCATCCTTGATGAGCCATACATAGTCATACTCATTTGAATTGTTCTTGCTCGTCTCATGATAGATCATGTTGTTAGGTATCATGACCACGTTCTCATAGGACTTTGTCGGGTAGCTGACCTGATATGACTTCGGCTTCTTGTAAAAGCTTGCATCATCAACCTTTACATAATACTTCAGTTCATCACTGCCTGAACACTTGGTTACGTGAACCCCGCCCTCTGAATCAGTACTGATATATGACTTGGAGCTGTCTCCGGTGCTTCCGACACACACTCCGCTTATCTTCTTACCGCTGTTGTTCTTATTTGATATTGAAACCTTCTGGTTTACAGCAAGTTTTCCCTCTGATATGGATATCGCCAGGATCACATTGTCGTTGCTTCCGACTGTGAGTACATTTGCACCTTCCTTGACAGCCACATCAGTCTTCGCGCCAACCGAGAGGACTGTTCCCGCCTGGTCAGCGTAGACAGTTATCTTTCCGCTTCCATCATTGTTCTTGTTGAGCTTTTCTCTCTGTGCGTTTAAGCTCTTGATGGTTGCATTGTGTGTATATATCCTAAGATCCTTGTTGTATGTAACAACATTTCTCTGGCACACGAGCTGCTCCGCCATGTAGAGAGTGTTCTCTGCATCCGTCGGCGTTGCCACCTTACCCTTCTGGTATCTCGTGATCTCATTTGTAAGCTCATTTATCTGATCATCAAAATCCTTGAGATCCGAACTGTAAGTCTGGTTTTCCTCGCTGATCTGGTTATCTATATCCTTGACCGCCGCTGTTCCGCCGCCACTGTCAATAACAAACAGCACATCCCCCTTCTTAACCTTCTGGCCCTTCTTGACGTTGAGTGACGTGAAACGTCCATCGCATGGTGCAGTGTAGCTGACACTGTTGAGGTCCTCCACCGAGAACGAATCGCTCTTCACCGTTGCTGTCTTCGTATATGAATCGAGTGCCACCGTGTATTCTGTGTAATCACTAGGCATGACCGCATCTGAAGCGTAGTAGACAAGATCGCCTTCCTTGAGTCCGCTGACTACCTCTGTGTAGTTATTGTCGCTGGCACCGGTATCTATATCCCTGCGCTCCTTCTCACTGGAATCTGTCTTGACATATACAAATTTCTGGTTGTTCTCCTCGTATATGGAATCATTTCCCACTGTGAGTACGTCCTTTGCATCGGATGTACTGAAATACAGTGACACCGTGTTGCCCACGCTGAGGATCTTATCTGCATCCTTCACACCCTTGAGCTTAAATCTTGTGTATGGAAGACTTGACTTGCTCTGTGCCACAGCTATCTCCTGATTGGTGTAGTTGTATGGCGCTATGTCATACTGCTTTCCATTTATCACAGTGTACATGTTCTTATACATGCTGTATGTATTCTTCTTGAAGCTCTCACCGGTTATCTCTATATATGGATCACTGTAATCTGAAACCACGACCACGTTCTCACCGCCGCCGACAGTATTCTCACTGCCGCTTATCTTCTTGGCGTATGTTACCGTGCCCGGACGGTCTGCCTTGAGCGTTCCGCTCTGCTTGACCTTGTCCTCATCCTCGTCCTGCTGTGTGAGCTTTTTCTGCTCATACTCATATAAAAGATTATCGTACCTGTTGTTCTCCTCATTTATGGCTTTTTCTGTTCTGGCCTCTGCAGCGCCCTTTGAATCACCGATCTCTTCGCACGCCTTTATCTTCCAGTCCAGCTCAGCCTGATTCTGCTCATATATCTTCTGCTTGATCTCATGTGAATACTTCTTCACATCCTGGGAATCAGCTCCCGAGCTGTCGTCCCCATCCATCGATGTTGAAGAATCATCCACTATTGAGCCTGAATCTGTACCACTGCCATCGTCTCCCGATGCTGTGGATGCATTGCTGTCAGTCTCTGCAAGAACCGTGTCCTTCTTGACCTCATCGCCCACATTCACATACACCTTTGACAGAGTCACAGATGTGTCATAGTAATAACAATAGTCAGTTGGGACTATCGTTCCGGTCTTGATGACCTTTTTGCCTATATCTCCATATGTGACCGGTCTGTATGCCTCGTTTGTACTTACAGGTTCAACGAGCTCAGGAACCTTCTCGCTGTTCTCCTTGCCACAGCCCGCCATTCCTCCTGCCATGACAAATGACATTACCAGGCATGCTATTCTGGCGGTCATATTCTTTTTTGTCCGTGTGCTGCCTTTATGCATAATATTCTGTCTCATCAATTTATCACCACCTGCTCTCCGGCCTTCAGTCCTGATTTGATAACTGTATAATCATCCACCGTATCTCCAACAGTAACTTCTACCGCATTCCTGTATCCGTCCTCATTTACAGTGTACACATACTTCTTCTCACCCGAGCCGTCAAACACAGCCTTTTTATTCACATATACAACGTTCTTTACAACCGGCTTATCTATGACCATCTTGAGGGTATCCGCTTCGGTCACTCCGGTCATATCACTGACAGGCTGAAATGTAAGTTTCTGCATCTCCTCTCCGGTGGCAGAGCTTGTATACTTCTCACACTTCGTGAGCTTCAGTGTAAATGTTGCCTCCTGAAAATCAGCATCGTAGGTCTGCCCCTCCTTGAATTCGTATGAATCCGCAGTCTCTGATACATAATCAGACGAACCCGAATCCACCGTTATGAGCGTATCACCCGCTGTGACATATCCATACTGCAGATCTGAGTTGACATAAGTCACTGTTCCGTTCTTGTCTGCAATGACCTGATACTCCTTCATTCTCTCGTTCTGCTCTTTGATGTATGTATCCGCCAGATCCATATCCTCCTTCGCCGCGGATATGTCACTGGAGTAATCCTGGCTGCTGTCTATGCTCGCCAGCCTGTTGTAATGGTCTATAAGAAGCTGATCCCGCTCCTTCTGATCCGTATACTGATCTATGGTCTTCTGGATATCCTTGGCCTCAAACTGGATCATCACATCGCCTTTGGCCACCTTATCGCCCTCTTTTACCTTGACCTCCTGAACCTTGTAGTCAGACTGCTGTATCGAGTAATCATTGCTGCTGTAACCATCAGGCTTGAGCTCCAATGTCAATGAGGACTGGATATCTCCGCTCTTAACCTGTTCCGTATTGAATTCCACCTTGCTATACGGCTCTATATTTATTCTGGAACTTCCTGTCTGTCCACCGGTACTGCCTCCACAGCCAACCAGCGACACGGACATCAGACCGGCAATCGCTGCCGCCAGAACCTTCTTATTGAATATCGCTTTTGACACGCTCTATTCCTCCTGTTTTTATGAATATATTTGATTCTACCCCCTGTCAGCCCATATATCAAGGAAATCTCCCGGGAGTTAATATTAGTTAAAAAAAGAGAAAGCTTATGTTTTAAGCTTTCTCTAGAAATAAAAAATGCGGGAGATGGGACTTGAACCCACACGCCGTTTCCAGCACTAGATCCTTAGTCTAGCCTGTCTGCCAATTCCAGCACTCCCGCATATTCTATATGTAATTGATAACCGCCCATTCTCTCACATCCGAAATTCCATAGGACTTTCAAAATAAAAATGCGGGAGATGGGACTTGAACCCACACGCCGTTTCCAGCACTAGATCCTTAGTCTAGCCTGTCTGCCAATTCCAGCACTCCCGCATATTTATGTGATGTCGACTTCTGTGCTCGTCACCAACGAATAAGATAATACCATCTATCGAATACAAAGTCAACAACTTTTTTCAGATTTTTATCATATTAGTGAGCTTTCTGTCCACATCCTTCATAAGGTACTCCTTGAACGTTGTGTAATACTCATGTGTGAACTGTGTATACAGGAACTTATTCCAAAGATTACTGCAGTATGTACTGTCAAAATCATAATATGAATCAGTATATACCAGACCATTGCTGAACCTGGTCACATCCAGATACGGTTCCTTTCCTGCATAGTTAAGTCTCATAACGAGGTTCTTCTGCTCACTACAGCAAGCAAAAGTCTCAAGAAACATCTTCATCTGATCCTTTGTTATTCTCTCTACGAACATATGTGCCTCCTACTCTGTGTCTTTACTCTCATTGGTCATATCCCCTTAACCTCTATAATTATAGCATACGCCTCCGAATTATAAAACCTTTTCGCGCAACAAAAGAACCGGATGTGTAAGTTTATACCACATCCGGTTCTTTTTACTTATATATAGAAGATTCTATATTCTATATTATGATAACTGTGCCTTTGCAACCTCAACAAGCTTTGCAAATCCCTCAGCATCGCTGATAGCCATCTCTGAGAGCATCTTTCTGTTGATGTCAACACCTGCCAGCTTAAGACCATGCATAAGCTTGCTGTATGAGATGTCGTTCATTCTTGCTGCTGCGTTGATACGAGCGATCCAGAGCTGTCTGAACTGTCTCTTTCTCTGCTTTCTGCCAGCGTATGAAGATGTAAGTGCTCTCATAACAGACTGCTTTGCTACTCTGTACTGCTTGCTTCTTGCGCCTCTGTAGCCCTTTGCAAGCTTTAATACTCTATTGTGCTTCTGCTTTGCGTTCATTCCGCCTTTAACTCTTGCCATTGGTTTTCTTCCTCCTGATCTATTAGATATAAGGTAATATCTTCTTCATTACCTTCTCGTTTGTTGCGTCTGTCATTGTAGCCTTTCTAAGATTTCTCTTTCTCTTAGTGGTCTTCTTTGTTAAGATATGACTCTTATAAGCTTTAGATCTCTTTAAACCGCCGTTAGCTGTTTTCTTGAAACGCTTAGCTGCTGCTCTTTTTGTCTTTAATTTAGCCATTTTACTTACTTCCTCCTTGAATTATATGTCTATAATAATTTAACGCTTTTGTGTTAAAAACATTATCATGCTTCTTCCTTCAAACTTAGCAGGCTTATCGATAACTGCTATCTCTGCAAGCTTCTCAGCAAAGTTGTCAAGAATAACCTTTGACTGCTCTACATGCGCAAGCTCTCTTCCCCTGAATCGCAGTGTAACCTTAACCTTATCGCCATGCTCAAGGAACTTTCTTGCCTGATTGATCTTGGTATTAAGGTCATTCGCATCGATGTTCGGTGAAAGTCTGACTTCCTTGACTTCCATGGTCTTCTGCTTCTTCTTGGCCTCTTTCTTTTTTCTGGCCTGCTCATAACGATACTTACCATAGTCAACTATCTTGCACACCGGTGGCTGTGCCTTAGGTGCTATCTTCACAAGATCAAGTCCTGCATCCTGAGCCATCTTGTATGCATCCCTGGATGACATTATTCCAACAAGCTGACCATCTTCTCCGATGAGTCGTACCTCTCTGTCTCTAATCTGTTCGTTGATCATTAAATCGCTAATGACTCTCTACCTCCACACTTTTAAAATTCAATTCTCTGACATAAGAAAAGTGGATAGAACCATCTATCCACTTTCTTAATACAAAGCATATTCAAACTCAGGAAAACCCTGTAAATCTTCTAAGCTAAATATTAACCCGAGTCATGTCAGACCATGCTGAGGTGAGAGTGGATACTCTGCTTCTATGTTCACTGTTTCACACAGCAATGGTAGAATACCACATCGCCAGCCGTGTGTCAACTGTTATTTTTCTTTTGTCGATATGCCTCTGTGCTGCCTTTATATCACTCATTATCGCCGTGGGATTCAACCGGGATGAACACCCTGTCATTGTCCTCTTCCTTCACCGGCTTCTGACTCTCCTGCGCAAGCTTCACAAAATACATCTGTGAATCAAGCTTTGCCTTGCCCCTGAGATCCTGCTTCGCATATGAGCCGTCAGGCTGCATGATGTGAGCCTTGAGTGTATCCTCAAGCTGTATCTTAAGGATATTCTTTATCTTCTTCTTAAGCTCCGGATCCTCTACAGGGAACGTTATCTCAACTCGCTTGTCCAGATTTCTAGGCATCCAGTCCGCACTTCCCATGTATATATCCTCAAATCCATCATTGTAGAAATAGAATATTCTCGAGTGCTCAAGATAATTTCCAACTATGGATCTTACTGATATATTATCTGAAAGTCCCGGAACTCCTGCCTTGATACAACATATTCCCCTGACGATGAGTTCGATCTTTACGCCTGCCTTTGAGGCATCGTAGAGCGCATTCATGATCACCGGATCACAGAGACTGTTCATCTTGGCAACTATCCTTGCCTTTTTGCCCTGTCTCGCATTCTCTGCCTCACGGCCTATCAGCATGAGGAATTTGTCCTTCAGCCAGATCGGGGCAACTGCAAGCTTGTTCCACTTCTTCGGCTCTGAATATCCTGACAGCATGTTGAACACCGCCGTCGCGTCCTCTCCTATGGCATCGCTGCAGGTGAGAAGTCCCATGTCAGTGTAAAGCTTTGCGGTCTGATCATTGTAATTTCCTGTTCCCAGATGCACATATCTTCTGATTCCGTCCTCCTCGCGTCTGACAACCAGTGCGATCTTGGAATGTGTCTTAAGACCCACAAGGCCATAGATAACATGACAGCCCGCCTGCTCCAGCTTCTTGGCCCACGCTATATTGTTTTCCTCGTCAAATCTCGCCTTGAGTTCAACAAGAACAGTTACCTGCTTGCCATTTTCAGCAGCCTGTGCAAGTGCCGCGATGATAGGTGAATTGCCGCTGACACGGTAAAGTGTCTGCTTGATCGCCAGGACATCAGGATCATTTGCCGCCTGTTTTATGAACTCAATGACCGGTGTAAACTCATCATACGGATGGAACAGAAGGATGTCTCCCTTCTTTATCCTGTCAAATATATGGCTGTAATCGCCCATTCCAGGTACAGGCTGCGGTTTGTACTTAGGATACTTCAGATGGTCAAAACCATCTATGCCGTTCACCTTCATGAGAAATGTGAGATCCAGAGGTCCGTTGATCTTGTATACGACCTCGTCATCGACTCCGAGATGCTTCTTGAGCTCCTTAAGGAGCTTCTTGTCCATTGCCTCGTCCACCTCAAGTCTTATGACCTCTCCCCACTGTCTCTGCTTGAGCTGCTTCTCGATCTCCTTCAGCAGATCTGCGGTCTCCTCCTCATCTATGGAGAAGTCTGCATTTCTCATGATACGGTATGGATATGCACACACTATGTCGTAGTTCAGGAACAGCTTGTCAAGGTTCTTCTCAATAACCTCCTCCAGAAGAATTATCTCGGTAACGCCCTTCTCCTCAGAAGGAAGTCTCACGATCCTTGGAAGTACAGATGGAACCTGGACGGTCGCTATATCCGTCACGTCCTTTTTCTTATCGTATATGAGTGCACCTATATTCAGTGATTTATTGCGCACCAGCGGGAATGGTCTGGACGAGTCCACCGCCATAGGTGTGAGTACCGGGTATACATCCTTCTCAAAGTATTTGTCCACGTACTTTGCCTGCTTTGGAGTGAGATCCTCATGGTGTCTCACAAGCTTCAATCCGTTCTGGGCAAGCTGAGGGATGAGGGATCTGTTCAGTGTCTGATACTGGTTCTTCATGAACTCTTTGGTGCTGGCATGGAGTGCGTCAAGCTGCTCCCGCGCCGTCATTCCGGCTATATCCTTCTTGGTGTATCCGGCATGCACCATATCCGTGAGTGATGCTATTCTTACCATGAAGAACTCATCCAGATTGGATGCCGTTATACTCAGGAACTTTATTCTCTCAAACAGAGGAATGGTCCTGTCCTTCGCCTCGGACAGACATCTCTTGTCAAATTCAAGCCAACTGAGCTCTCTGTTATAAAATATCGGATTCTTATCTGCCATCCTTTACAACCCCCTTTTCTGTTTTAACACAGGCTTCACTCCAAAGACCTTTCTGAACAGTTCAGTCTTGGTCTTGAACACCCCTGCCTCAAGCGTAATATCATTCAGTGTATCTACCGTCATCGTGAGCACGTAGTCCTTGAAGCTGAACTTCATATCACTTATCTTCTGCCTGTGGCTCTTGTCAAGGACATCCGCAAGTCTCAGTATGGATGCCAGCTTGGCGACCTTCATGTAATCCGCAGTCATCAGCGATACCTGTGCCTTTGTCTGTGAAGGGAGATAATACTCGTTAAACTTCACAATATTTGCAATCTCCTCCCTCTCCTTGTGGGACAGTCCAAGTATCTCCGTGGACATGATTATGTGATAGGACATCATGGTGCCCTCGTTCATATTTACAAATTTGCCACAACTGTGGAGCATGGCTGCGATCTGGAGCTGCAGTCTCTCTCTCCTTCCGAGTCCGTGGACGCTCTTGAAGGAATCAAATATATCCAGTGCGTTCTGCGTCACATTCTGTGTGTGCTTCCTGTTGACCTTATATTTTTTGGCTATGCTGTTTGCCGATGCAATGATATCCTCGTCGAAATTCTTATTCAGCAGAAGCGTTCCGTTCTTATCCATATAATCGGCAACTATTCCGTCACAGAACGTAACATCCGGCGTGATGATATCCTCCGCCCTTGAGTTGTCGAGGAATGACTGGTAAATGATCGCCATCGGAAGCATCAGTGTCGCCCTCTCGTATGGCACACCGTATTTTTCTGAAAGAACCTCCGGGTGGTCTCAACTACCTTGTGATAAAGCACGCGGAACTGATCTCTTGTGATCTTGTCTGTGATATTCAGCTCCGGTCCGACCTTCTTCAGATTTGCGATTCCGTCTCCTATGGCTATTATGCTCTTGATGTCCTTATCGTTTATAAAGAGGTTCCTGAACTCCTCTATGAAGTTCGATACGAACTCCTCCATGATATTCTCCAGAGCCACCGTGTCTGCGCCGTATTTTGCCAGATAATCCCTTATTCTCACGGCTCCTATAGGAAGGTTCTGTGTCTGGATCAGATTCTGTTTGTCAAATATAGATATCTGAAGACTTCCCGCTCCTATGTCCAGAAGCGCCCTGTTCTTCGTGTCGGCATCCTCAAACTTCGACTTTGCCGCATACGCCTTGTAGTTCATGAACCTCTGCTCCGAGTTGCTGAGCACTGAGACATCGATGCCTGTGTGCTGCTTTATCCTCTCAAGGACCATGACTGAATTCTCCGCCTCACGCACAGCGGACGATGCATACGCTTTGTATTCACGCACATCGTATTCCCTCATCTTCCTGCGGAATTTGTTGAGGATCTCACATACCTTCATTATGGAATCCTCGGTTATCCTGCCACTGTTGTAGGTATCACTTCCGAGCTCAACTGTGCTGTTGACGTAATCGATCTCCCTCGCCCCTTTTTTGGGAGTTATCTCATACACCTTCATTGACAGCTCGTTAGAACCTACATCGATGGCTGCAAATACCTTACTTGCCATATCTACCCCACCTTTCATGTTACTTATCAGTATGTTCCAATTATCTTGAAATCCATAGAATCCTTATTTATATGGTCCAGCGCATCTATCGTCGCCGGGTCCATGAGACTTCCCTCAAGAGTTATGAAGAATGAATATTCCCATTTTCTTCCCCTGAGAGGCCTCGACTCAATGCTTGTCATATTGAGCCCGTTATGTTTTATATGTCCAAGTATACTGTAAAGGGTTCCACTCTCATGTGGCAGTGCAAAGCATACAGATATATTTCCCGCACTCTTCACATACTCCTTTTTCTTTGACAGTATGATAAATCTCGTTGTGTTGTTCTCATTGTTGACTATATCGTCCTTGAGTATCTCAAGTCCGTATATATCTGCGGCAAGAGCGCTCGCTATGGCAGCCTGGGTAATATCACCTTCATCCCTGACCTTCACCGCACCCACTGCAGTGTTCGCAACCGGGCACTGTGCGTATCCGGCTCTGTTTAGGAATTCACTGCACTGCAGAAGCCCCTGCGGATGGGAATATACAGTCTGTATATCAGAAAGCTTTGAGCCCGGAACTCCCATGAGCATATGTGCCACCTTGACCTCGTCTCCGCCCACGATGGTCAGGCCGCTGCTGCCAACCATATCATATATACCACTCACAAATCCGGCAGAGGAATTCTCTATAGGCAGGACTCCGTAATCAGCCTTGCCGCTCTTCACCGTCTCTATGACATCCTCAAATTTTGCAACATTTACATTCTTTATATCCTTGCCAAAATAGTCATGCATAGCCTGATGACTGTAAGCCCCCGGAACACCCTGGTATACAACCACCGTGTCTTTATCGACCTTCAGATGATCCACGGGCACAAACCCGCTCACCACATCAGAGCTTATATGTGCCAGCGCAATATCTCTGCCCTCAACACACGCTCTGTCGATAAGCTCATTCTTTCTGGTGATAAGCTGCTGTATCTGCTCTTCCAGACTGTTTATCTCTTCCAATGTATTCATTCTATCTATCCTTCCACTTGAAGTGTCAAATTTGTCACTGTTTGTCCAGCCCGGCACGAAGCTCGGATATTGTCTTGCCAAGCAGCGGGTGCCTCTTGTATCCCGCTATCATGGACAACGGTTCAAGTACAAACTCTCTCTTGTGCATCTCCACGTGTGGTATGTGAAGATCCTCACTGTCATACACGACATCATCATAAAGCAGGATATCGATATCCAGAGTTCTCGGTCCCCAGTGGATCAGCCTCTCTCTTCCCGCCGCTTTCTCTATTCCATTCACCAGTCTCAGCAGTTCCTCAGGAGTCCTGAGCGTCTCTATCTCCAGACAGCCGTTCAGAAAATCGTCCTGCTCAACGCCGCCATACGGCTCGGTCTCTATAAAATCTGATACTCTTGTCACCTTGGTGTATTTATCCTTGTTCAGCTCATCTATGGCCATGTCCAGATATGATTCCCTGTCGCCGATATTTGACCCAAGTCCAAGATATGCTGTGTGCTTTTTTCTGCTTATGGACACGGACACTGTATCTACATGTACCATGACCGGAGCCCACGGCTTCTTCACCGTCACATTTACCCCTCTCACATCATCGTAAGTGAGAAGTATCATGGCTGCTATCTCCTCAGCCACAGTCTCTATCAATTTATAATTTCTGTTCTTCATGACCTTCTGTATGCCATCGCACACGCTGCCATAGTTCACAGATTTTCTTATATCATCACTTCTGCCGGCCTCCTGGGTCGACACCTGCATGGATACGTCCACCACGAACTTCTGTCCAAGGACATTCTCCTCCCTGTACACTCCGTGATGTGCAAATACCTCAAGTCCTTTTATATTGATACTGTCCATACCGCACCTCCGCTATATGTTATCTGGCACTCAGCATCGCATGCGTCATCTTGAGTGCTCTGTAGTTGCTTTCACATCGTGTACTCTGAAGAAATCGCAGCCCTTCACCAGCCCAAGCACTGATGTGGCAACTGTTCCCTCCTCGCGCTCGGTCACCGGAAGATCAAGTGTAAGTCCTATCATCGACTTTCTCGACGTTCCGAGGAGTATCGGGAGATCCCATTTGTGGAGCAGCTCCAGATTGTTCATGAGGAGCAGATTCTGATGCAGATCCTTTGCAAATCCTATTCCCGGATCCACCATGATCTTGTCCCTGTCTATGCCTGCTGCCAGAGCCATGTTAACCGACTCATCCAGATCTGATACAACATCAGCCAGATAGTCTGTGTAATCTGTGTTCTCCCTGTTGTGCATAAGACAGCACGCCTTGTCGTACTTCGCTATGACAGCCGCCATCTTCTCATCGTACTTCAGTCCCCATATATCGTTTATGAGATCTGCACCTGCATGTATACCCGCCTCAGCCACCGCAGACTTGTATGTGTCAAGTGATACTGCCACGTCGAAATCTCTCTTTATCGCCTCTATGATCGGTGCGGTCCTCTCTATCTCCTCCTCATCCGATATCTTTGTATATCCAGGTCTTGTGGACTCACCGCCAACATCTATTATCACAGCACCCTCAGCTATCATCTTCTCTGTGGTAAACAGAGCTGTGTCCATGGTGTTATGCTGTCCTCCATCCGAAAATGAATCCGGGGTCACATTCAGTATCCCCATCACATAAGGTTCTTTTCCACTCTCAAATGTCTTGTTTCCTATTATCATCCTTTTATCCTCCAGATATAAAATATCCGCACATGACGTGCGATCCCTTGGTACTTCCCTTAATATTTTATCCCTGTATTGCGTGCACTCTCCAGCCAGTAACACTGGTCTGATGCCTTGCAGTCAAAACAGTTTCGAGACAGCTTATCCGCATTATACAACACATATGCCAGTCCTTCCCGCTCAGCACCGTCTGTATTGTGTGAGCCTATGGCATCACATATCTGCTCATTCTCCTGCGTGGAAAATCCGCACTGCTCCAGTATCCTGCCCGCATACTCAACACTCAGCTCATGATGCTTCCTGCCGGTGTCATCAGGATCTGCCCGTCCCACATCGTGAAGAAGTGCCGCGGCATATATGATCTCCCTGTCTATCGCATATCCCTGTTCGATATTCATTATATACGCTATCCTGGCAACATCCAGGCAGTGCTCAAGTCCATGCCGGCAGAATATCCTGTCGGTCTCCTTGTTCCGCACAGTCTCCATGAGACGTCTGTATTCATCGTTGTATATGATCCTCTCCACTCTGTCCATCTCTGTCTGCATCAGCTTTCTATATATCCTCCATGTTCCGCACGGTCTATGATCGGCCCAATAAATGACAGCGAGCCAAATACAATCACCACCGGATCCTGCCTGTCATCAGCCAGCGTCATCGTCAGCCTCACGGCATCGTCCACATCTTCCTGCTCATAGACTTCATCTATATATGTCCGTGCCAGCCTTTTCAGCTCATGCCTTGAAAGTGCTCTCGGGTTATCCGGCTCAACTGCTATGAACGCAGAAGCCCCCGGCATCATGATCCTGAGCATCTGCTCATAGTCTTTGTCCTTGAACACCCCACATATATATATGAGGTCTCTTCCGGCAAAATACTCATCTATGTTCTGTCTAAGTGCTCTCCAGCCTCCCGGATTGTGTGCGCCATCCACATACAAGAGAGGTTTGTCCATAAGCTTCTGGAATCTTCCCTTCCAGAACGTCGCTTTAAGTCCTCTCCTTATATCATCCTCAGTCAGCTCATATCCAAGCCTCATGAGAACATGTGCGGTCGCAACCGCTGTGGCACTGTTATATATCTGATATATGCCCGGAACCTGAAGTTCGTATCTCTGTCCGTCATATATATATTCACTTCCACCTACTGACTCTCTGCATATCTCTATATCCTTCTCCCTGATAAGTACCGCCAAGTCCGATATATTATTCTGCTCACATGCCATATCCCACATATCCTCAAGCTCTGAGGCAAGCGGGTACGCCACACATGGGCAGTTCTTTTTCAATATTCCAAGCTTCTGTCTGTATATATCCCTCAGGGTATTCCCGAGGAAATGCATGTGATCCATGCTTATACTTGCTATTATCGTACAGACCGGGTGGCTACACACATTTGTGGCATCCTCCAGGCCTCCCATTCCGGTCTCAAGCAACAGGAAATCGACCTTTTGTCGCAGAAATAACAGAACGCCACCGCTGTCTCCGTCTCAAACGATGTGGGTCTTCCCCAGCCGTCCGACACCATGTCATCCGCTGCATCTTTCACCGTCTCAAGATATACGGCAAAATCCTCCTCAGACATATATTCCTTATCTATCTGAAATCTCTCAAGATATGTAAATATCGTTGGAGATATATATCTTCCCACACTGTATCCTGCACTCTCAAGTATCTCGTCCAGAAATGCGCATATCGAACCTTTGCCATTTGTTCCTGCTATATGTATAACCGGGACTGCGTCCTGCGGATCGCCCAGCCTTCTCAGCAGCTCCTTTATACTGTCAAGCCCCAGAACGCTTCCCATGGTGTCCGTATATTCTATATAACTTCTTGCCTCTTCATAAGTCATGGCATATGTCCGTCCCTTCTCATCTGTGCCTGATAAGTGGTGCATTCTCATCTATAGGCAGCAGCTCATACCCATCATCCCGGAGTCTTTCAATGAGCATCGGCAGTGATTCCACCGTGGTATGCCTTGACTCAAGATCATGCATCAATATGACCACATCGTCGTGCTGCAGTGCATCATTCATGATATTGTCGACAAGCTGCTCCGGCGTGTAGCTGCCACACACGGCATCATTGTTCAGCGCATTCCAATCATAATATATAAGCCCCTCGGCATTCACATAGTCTATCAGGGTGTTCATATCCACTCTGGATACCGTATTTGAACTGCCGCCCGGGAATCTGTAATATACACAATTTACACCTGTTACATCATACAATAAATTTCGCAATTCCTCAATATCTTCGGAGAAATCAGCAAGGCTTCCATATATTTTATCGTAATCATGGGTGTACGAATGAAGCCCCAGTGTATGTCCCCTATCCACTATATCCCGGTAGGCATCATAATAGCTCTTGTCGCGCCCCACGACAAAAAATGTTGCCTTCACATCGTATTTATCAAGGATATCCAGTATCTCCACTGTGTTCCCGGATGGCCCATCGTCAAATGTGAGATACGCCCTCTTCGTTATCTCCGGCTCCGCATTAGACTCCGTTTCGTCCTTCTCCGGCTGCATCTCCCCGGTATCATTTGCCCCATCCACCTCCGATGGTGTGCTCTCATCCGCCCCCAGGACATTTGCCTGCTGCCTGACCGGCCCTCCGGCAGTATAAAAGCCCCACCTCGACTGCCTGATTATGTAATAACAACAGAAAATTATGGCAAGAAATATGGCAACCGCCAGCATAATATACTGCCATCTGTCAGTCACCTCCTGCACATTGTCAATTTTTTTCAAATGACCCTCGCCGCCTATAGCATTTTTTCTATTATATTATTTTTTATTTTTAATTATGTGTCTATTTTTTATGCCATGAATATTTCTCAGATATACGGAGAATATAAATAGCAAATATTAAAAAAAGGAGAACATGTACAATGAAAAAATACTTTTTACTTGTGATGTGTATGACACTCACCATGATCCTCTTCTGTGGTTGTGGCAATTCAAACGGTGCTTCAAGCACTGGCTCATCTTCAGCAGCCAGCACCCAGACAACATCTGAGACTCAGAATGGTAACAGCTCTGAAGGAAACAGCACCGACTCATCTGACAAAGGCGTTGTAGGCGGAGCAGCCGACGCTGTAAAGGATGTCGCTGACGGCGTGGCCGACGGTGTAAAGGATGTCGCTGACGGCGTGGGAAACACCGTGTCAGGCATCTTCGGTTCATTCGATGATGCCCAGGACTGGTTCATGGATCAGCTTCCCGCAGGTGACGGAAGATTCGAGGTTGCCAACAGTGACAAGGATCTCACAGAATTTTCCGGTGGAAAAACAGGCTACCACATCGAGCTCCACGACAACAATAAAGAGGGCGACACCAAGGTCGGTGATTTCTATATCGACTCCAGCGATGGCAAGGTGTACAGATCCGATGAGCACGGGAAGACATTTGCAGAGTATGATTTCTCTGATTATAAATAGATGAAATATCCCGCATGAAAAAACAAGCGGCACGGAGGTATCTAAAAACCTCCATGCCGCTTTATTCTATGTTCTTATTCTGCCACATTCGCTGCATCATCAGCTTCAGTAACAGTCACTGGTTCGTCTTCACCCTTCTTGTCTGAGCTCAGCATCTCTCCTGTGAGCGGATTGATCTTGACTCCCATCTCCGACGCAATGAGATTGTACATGTCAAACTCTCTGTCTCTGGCAGCCTTCTTTCTGGCCTTTACGCCCCTGGATCTGACCAGCTCCACTATTCCGAATCCGATCATCAGTATGCCGAAGAATATGAAGCCCGCCATATTTTTTGAAAAAAATGCATGAGCCACACTTATTGCGCCTATTCCGATCATCACGATACCCATAACGAAATTGAACATATATGCTTTACCGCCTTTCACCAATCATCTGTTTACAAACGCATCTATGCCCGCCTTCTCGAGCATTCTGTCGTATTGCTCATACATATACTGGACACTGTTCTCAAGAAGATGATAGTGTATTATGTATGGAACAAGCAGCACCATGAATGCAAGTGCAAGTATCAACAGCGATATATTGGCCGTCACGACAAATGTTATACATGTTGCAACCGTCAATACGGCAAACAATACCAGCACTATGAGGTGGATAAGTCTCTCATGCATGAAAAATCCTACCTGCGTGAGATGTCTCTCTGCCTCCCGTGCAAAGTCCACATCATTCCTCTTTAAAAGCTCATCAATATATGCTATATACCGGCGTATCCTCTTTGCCATCTGCCGCATCTTCCTTTCCTGATCCCTGCCGAACCGTCAGGCTAGTTCATCACCTTGTTCATAAAGTGCTCCCACTGTGCGATCACCTTATCATAGTAAAAACTCAGAACATAGGATTCCTCATCCACATCTATTATCATCTGATAGCATTTTCTGTCAGCATTCTCCGAAGACTTGAGCATCTCCTTTGGCTGGCCCGAATAAAATACAACCTTGCCCTCAAAGCTCTTCAGCACATCCTCATAGTCCGCCCTTTCCACAGGCTTATCCGGTACTGACTCCTGGAGGACATCGTTCGCATCGTAATACTTATGACCCTCGAGCAGAAGTGCCTCGATCTCAGGCTCAGTGAATCTGACCTGCATATCACTGGCATATCTGTCAATATAGAGCTCATTTGCAGAGTTGTCCTCTCTGACTACCGCGCCGTCAAATTCAAATTCCAGGATTCCCTGCTTCTCCGAATATATACATCTGATCAGAGTCGCATCCCTGAAAGAGAGCGTCTCGATCTCATCTACACTCTTGTACTTCATATCTGTATCTCCAACTAGTCCATTGCCTTCTTGATGGCCGCAAGAAGCTCATCGTATGTCTCAAATGCCTCAAGATCAGGATTATCCGCCTTGATCTGATCTGTGCTCTTGAACAGGAAGCCTGCCTTGCTCGCATAGATCATTCCCAGATCGTTGTGGCTGTCACCGCTTGCTATAGTGTCGTAGCCGATTGACTGCAGAGCCTTGACTGTTGTGAGCTTCGACTGTGGGCATCTCATCTTGAAGCCTGTGATCTCACCGTCATCTGCAACGATCAGCTCATTACAGAATATTGTAGGGTAACCGAGCTTCTTCATGAGAGGGCCTGCAAACTGTGAAAATGTATCGCTTATGATTATCACCTGTCCTATGGATCTCAGCTCATCCAGAAACTCCTTTGCTCCAGGGATAGTATCTATCTTTGCTATAGTCTCCTGTATCTCCTTGAGTCCAAGTCCGTGCTCCTTAAGTATACCAAGTCTCCAGTTCATCAGCTTATCATAGTCCGGTTCGTCACGTGTGGTTTTCTTCAGCTCCGGGATTCCGCTTGCTTCTGCAAATGCGATCCAGATTTCAGGTACCAGTACGCCCTCTACGTCAAGACATGTAATATACATATTATATTATCCTCCATTCTTATAAATAGTGTGAATTAATGCATGTCATACTTCTCCCGTTTCTGACCACACAGATGCATTATAGCACAGTATCACGCAGACTAACAATCACTACTTTCAGGCATTTGCCCGGACTTCTTCCATCTGTCCAGAGCGTATCCATAATCCCGGATTATCATGTCGAGCTGCACCCTTTCCGTCACTCTCATGTGGCTTCCCTTCAGGTATACTCCGTCCATGAAACCGGTCCGTATCGTCATTCCGCACTCACCTCTCATCGCAGCCGGTCTCTTCACCACACTTGCACCCGCCGCCTTCTGAAGCTCTTCGTACCTTTCATAATTCTTCTGCCATGCCCTCATATAGGTCTCAACTTTCCTTCCCGGAATATTGACCCTCACTCCACCATAGCGTCCATCCGGCCCCGGGAAGAAATACTCTATCCTGAAGTCATTCTCACTTATTATTAGCGTACCGCCGCTCGCCAGCTCTTCTCTGCTTGTTCTTCCCATAACTTATCCTCACACATTCCTGAGACTTTCAAATGTATTGTAAATGTTCAGCAGGCCATATCCCCACTCGGGATTCGGATACTGCCTGATCTCCAAAAGCCCGCCCGAACTTCCCGGTCTCACCGCTCCCCTTATCAGGTAGCCCCTTATCTGGTTGCCGTTTATATTCCTTATCATCTTTCTCCCATACGACCACTCAAGCATGATGGCACTGCAGCCCGCAGTGTACGAAGCCGCCACTGAGGTGCCGCTTCTTATAACCGTCTCCCCGCTGGCTCCTTCTCCCCTTATATTCACTCCGGGAGCGAGAAGATCCGGTTTCACCCTGCCGTCCGCCGTATAGCCTCTGCTGTTGTCTATATACAGATTACCATTTGAGTGATCATATGCGCAAGTGCATATCGCAGTCTCCGCCACCGCCGGGCTGGTTATGGTCACCCCGGATCACTTGACACAAATCTCGTTCCCGGGGATACAAAGCTGCTTATGGGCAGCCACGCGTTAAAGCTGAGCTCCGTGGTTCCAACACCGTACACCCTTATCCGCCATATACCATTTGCCGGGGTTATAAATCTGAGCATGATGAGCTCCTGCCCAGCAGAATCCTCTACGAGAAAATAGTCGACATATATCATCCCACCTCCAAATATCGGACGGATGATCGAACTCCTGTCATACCTCGGCGATATCCTCTCTATAAATTCCCCGCCGGGAATCTCTATGGCCACCGAGTAGGTATTGGTGGACTTACCCCATATCTCAAGTGTAAAGCTGTTGTGATCTGCCACATCGATCTCAACGACATCATATGCCCCTGTGACGATCCCGGAATAATGATGTCCTGCTCTCCCCTCGTTGCCACCGGCAGCAGATACCGCAAACCCCTGAAGATCTCCTATGTTGTTTATATATTTGTCCAGCGCTCCCGCCCCCGTATGGCTTCCACTGTTGGTCCCAAGCGTCACGAGTATGCTCATAGGTATGCGCAGCTTTTTCTGCTGCTCAAGCAGATATGCTATCGCTGTCATTATGTCAACCTCACTGTACGCATTTGCATCCGATGGAATACCATAAAAACTGCGAAGATTCTCCTTTGCCTGCTTTAACTTCACCACCACCAGGTCTGCCGACGGAGCCACGCTCACAGCCGTTCCCGCGCAGAAGCTTCCATGCCCGGTGGTATCCGTCAATATCCTTTGTCTCTCATCCACAGCAGCCTGTATCTCCTCCGTGCTATACTCCCTGCCGTAGCCGTATGATGCGTTGTCAGCCTCCTCCACTGTCTGATCCCACGCCGCAAGTATCTTTGTCTTACCCCCATCCCGCACAAATGAACTGCCAAATATATCGATCCCCGTATCGACGATGCCAAGCAGTATCCCCTTTCCGGTGAGTCCGAGTATATTTTCCTGCTGGATATTGATAACCCCTATAGCCTCAAGAGCCCCCACATCGTCCATCAGACCGTACACTTTTTGGGAAAAGATTGTACTCAGGCCTTGAAAAACTCTCCATATACCCGGCCGGAAACGGCTGATATGCCACCGCATATCTGTCGTCTATTATGTTGAGCCCGTATGGCTGATACAGATCCATCAGAACTTCCCTGTCTCCGTTGTATTCTATTATATATTCCACATAATCCTCTGAGTAAACAGCATCTGATATCACCGCACATCCCTCCAGGGGCAATCTATATAGTATATGCAGCAAATTCCGAATCTTTACACAAAAATACCGCAGCACGGAAATTTCTCCGGCTGCGGTATGTCTCCATCTGTACATTATATGTACCGGCTATATTCTATTTTATTGTTTTGTATCAATATACTTCTGAACCTGCTGCTTCAGGATATTGAACTGGCATGGACCTGTCTCGAGAACGACTGTATTGAACTCCTTCAAGTCAAACTTTGATCCAAGCTGTTCCTCAGCATAATCCCTGATCTCCTGCATCTCATAGAAGCCTGTTGAATAACTCTGGTATACGGCAGGATCACCTATCATGGTAGTATACAGATCGTCGGCAGCATCGCCGTTGAATCCCTTTTCATTCAGGTAATCTTTTGCTTCCTGCAGTGACCAGCCCTCATAGTTGATTCCTATATCGATCCTTCCACTTATGAGATAATTGATCTCATCGTTTAACCTGTACAGTTTTGCAACGGTGTCCGAATCAGATGCCCCATCAAATGTGTAATAGTTTATGGCATCATAGCACGCATACATTGCCCAGCCCTCCTTGTATCCAAGGAAGCTTAATATGGTACGTACCGGTTCAGGATCTGTTGACATGTAGTATGCATTCTGCAGCATGTGTCCCGGATATCCCTCATGGGCAAGTGTGGTCCACATACCATCCGTATGTTTGCCATTTACCCTGATAAGGTTGTTGTCCTGGTCATCGATCGCAGGTGACATATAGTATGCCAGCGTATTCTCCTGAATATCCTCAAGGCTCTTATCAAGCTTCTTCGCCTGATACTTTATCTCTCCAAAGTCTGGGTAGTTCTTGGTGGCTGTATTCATGAGTATATCTATTATTTCTGAAGGCTCCTTTGAGTCACTGTCTCCAAAGAGGTCATCGTAGTGCTCCACAAAATATTCATATGAATCGTACTGTGTCATGGCTATGGAATACAGATCTGTCATGAGATCTGACAGGTTGTCATCCAGCATCTGTGCCACTTCCTCAGGTGTCTTATCAGTTCCCGCAGCGTCCTTCAAAAGGTAAGCGTAATACTCTTTACCACCTTCATAGCCACACACACCGCCCTGGTTCTTACCGGTTCCCTTGAGCGATGACAGCACATCTATAACATCCTCATATGCAGGTATAAGACTTTCCGCAACGGCCTTCTTATTCTGTTCCTCAAAGTCCGCTATCTCGTCCGCAGTCAGGAAGTCCAGCGCCTCGATGTTATCGTTGAACACCTGTATCATGAAGTGATTGTCCTTGTCCTTGATGAAGTCTTCGCACTGCTCGATGACCTTATCGCACACGGAATCACTCATAAAATATCCCTTCTCGGACTTTGTCTTCTCAAACTCTAGATTGTCATCAAAATAATCCCTTACCATTCCAAGCACCTGGAGATATCTCTCCACATCACCCTTGTCGTCAAAACGGTAGTCTGTGAAATATGTGGATATATTCGACTGCAGTCCCTTCATAGGTGAGAACGGCTCGCTGAGGTATATGTTCAGATAACCCTCTGACTCCGTCTCCAGATACTGATTAAGTATATCGTATGTGAGCTGCTGGCTCTCCGTGAGATCGTCCCTGTCAAATGACTTGAGCTTGTCAAAGGACTCATCAAACTCAGCCTTACGTTTTTGATTCCCTCATCGCTCATATCCGAATCGCCCAGAGATACCTCCGGCTCAGGAATACCAAGGGCATCCCCATCCTTTATCTCATAGTTGTACGAGAGTGTGTCCGATGTCACACTGTCCACATACTCATCGTGCAGATATTCCTCGAACTCCTTCTGCACCTTTGTGTAGTCGTCCGCATTATCCTTTATTGTTCCTGTGATAGTCTTCTCATCAAACATATGAGAAGTACATGTAGTCATCGACATGGCCATGGCTCCGACAACAGCAGCCACGACAAATCTTCTCATATTCTTTTTGAATCTGGTCATACATCTACTCCTTACTTAATATATTGTCCCTTCACATAACCTATCTACACATTGTATGCCATAAACCATACTATTGTCCATTTATTTTATGTTAAGGTTACAATATACCGAGTCCGTCCAGAACAACCTTTACTCCTATGAGTATAAGTATGATACCTCCGGCAAGCTCAGCCTTTGACTTGTACTTTGTTCCGAATATACTTCCGATCTTCACTCCGACCGCTGAACATATGAATGTGATACATCCTATGAATAATACCGCAAGTATGATATACAGAGTGGACAGCTTGAGGAATGCAAATGACACTCCAACCGCCAGTGCGTCTATGCTGGTTGCAACCGCCAGAAGGAACATGACCTTAAAGCTCATATCTGCATCTACTTCCTCTTCCTCGCCAAACGACTCCTTGATCATGCTTCCGCCGATGAACAGGAGGAGCACAAATGCGATCCAGTGTGACCATTTGCTTACCAGATCTGCAAAAAAGCTTCCGAGGACATATCCTACCGTCGGCATAAGTGCCTGAAATCCTCCAAACCACGCACCTGCGATAAGCATGTGCTTCACCTTGATGTTGCGCAGGGACAACCCCTTACAGATAGACACGGCAAATGCATCCATTGAAAGACCAACTGCCAACAGGAATAACTCTGCAATACTCATAATTTTTCTCCTTGATATAGATTTGACGGATGCAGTCACAGACACATATAAAAAAGAGACCTCCCGGGCAGCTAAAAGCTGTCCAGAAAGTCTCATCATCTACAGTAATACCAGATTCACGCCATCATCGACCGATGGCTGCCAATCATTATGTTGATATCACAACGCAAGCTCTGCGCTGACTACTCCCTTAATGAACGGTGATATTCTAGCATATTGATAAAATATTATCAAGTAGCATTTCCCTGTTATCGCATTATTGTCATTACAGATCTGTTCAGTCCTGCTTATCGATCTGAGTTGCGCTTGCCTCCTCAAGTGCCGGTGTTCCGCGCAGTTCTATGATAGGGCTTCCCTTGCCCTTTATATAATCACCTGTGATGGTCACCCTTCCTATGGTGTCATCCCTTGGTATCTGATACATGATATCGAGCATGAACTTCTCTATGATGGCACGTAGAGCTCTGGCTCCTGTCTTCCTCTTGATTGCCTCCTCGGCTATCGCCTCGTATGCCGAATCGTCAAATCTCAGATCTACTTCATCAAGCGCAAGGAGCTTCTTGTACTGTTTAAGGATCGCATTCTTCGGTTCCTTAAGTATGCTCACATACATTTCCTTGTCCAACGCATCAAGTGTAAAGAGCACCGGAAGTCTTCCAAGGAACTCAGGAATCATGCCAAACTCGCGGAGATCCTCGGTTGTAACCTGTCTCAGCAGATTCGGATCATCGTCATACTTGTCCTTGAGCTCAGCCTTAAAGCCCATTGACGCCTGCCTGCTTATTCTCTGCTTTATAATCTCCTCTATATCAGGGAATGCTCCACCACATATAAAGAGGATGTTTCTTGTATTGATGGTCGTCATGGGAACCATAGCATTCTTGCTGCCCGATCCCACAGGTACCTCAACATCAGCACCCTCAAGCAGCTTCAACAGTCCCTGCTGTACGGATTCGCCGCTCACATCCCTGCTGTTGCTGTTCTGCTTCTTGGCGATCTTGTCTATCTCATCTATGAACACGATTCCTCTCTCTGCCTTCTCCACATCATTGTCGGCGGCGGCGAGAAGCTTTGACAGAACACTCTCAACATCATCGCCTATATAACCGGCCTCTGTAAGAGTTGTCGCATCAGTTATTGCGAGAGGCACCTTGAGAAGTCTTGCTATGGTCTTGACTATATATGTCTTACCACAGCCTGTAGGTCCCACCATCAGCATGTTGGACTTCTCTATCTCTATATCATCCATGGTATCTGTGAGAACCCTCTTATAATGATTGTATACAGCCACGGATATAACCTTCTTGGCATATTCCTGTCCCACAACATACTCGTCCAGCATAGCCTTGATCTTATGAGGAGCCGGAATTGTCTTAAGCGTGAGTTCTTCCTCCTGCTTCTTTTCCTTTGGCGCCTTCTTCTTGACTTTCTGTGACTTTGGCACGTCATTCTGTGCCTTGAACTTGGACATATCTATATTGCCAAATGGCATATTTGTCAGATCTATGAACTGCATATTGCCAAGCCCCGGCATGTTGCCAAACCCGGAATTGTTGAAGCTGTCAAATGATCTCTGCATGCAGTCTGCACATATATTTATATCTCCAGGCATATGTATCAGCTTGCCGGCCACGCTCTCCGGTCTCCTGCACAGGTAGCAGTATTTCTCGTAATCGTCATCGTTGTCCTTATCATCCGATGCATGTCCATCGGTATCCACCGTATCCGGTGTCTTCTTATCTATATCATCATAATTCTCTGCCATATCTCATTTTCCTTTCCTGATTATACATATAGTCTCAGTCAGAAATATAATAACACACATATACCACATTTACCAACACCTGCAAATATGAAATTACTGTAAATTAACCGCTGGCACGCAGCGCCGCCCCGCTTCTGTCCTTAATATTATTAAGTCATTTGTCTGTTTTTTGTATTATTTTACCGCTGGCATCTTTCGAATCGTTTTAAAATTTCGGCATTTGCGAAGTGCTATGGAATTGGATTTTTCGCTATGCTATAATCATAAAAAATAAATCCAACGGGTAAAAGGAGGACTGTAATTATGAAGAAACTTGAAATCGTAGTTCGTTCAGAAAAGCTTGATGATGTAAAGTCAATACTTGATGAGTGTGAATCAACAGGTGCCATGGTATCAAACATCATGGGTTACGGTAATCAGAAGGGATATAAGACAACTTACAGAGGAAGCGAATATGTTGTAAACCTTATTCCAAAGGTAAAGATCGAGACCATAGCAGCAGACGATGTTGCGGACAAGATCATTTTCAAGGTTTGCGAGAGAATATCCACAGGTAAGATCGGTGATGGTAAGATCTTCGTATATGATGTGGCAGATGTCGTTCGTATCCGTACAGGCGAGCGTGGAGAGACAGCGCTCTAATAAGCACAGGTATCCAGTATCATTCCTTTTTCTAAATTGGCAGGCAGTGGCATTTGTCCACTGCCTGTTTTTTATCGTTCAGCTCTGTCTCCCAGTATCTTCAGCAGACTCCCCGGGGTCATCCCTGTATACCACTTAAACTCTCTCTGGAAATGCGCCTGGTCAGAATATCCCATGTCATCCATATAATCCGTGACATGTCCGCCCGGATGCTCCAGCATTTTTCTCACAGTCTCCCTGATCCTCACGATGCGGGCAAACCTCTTGGGGCTGACCCCCAGCTCCTCCACAAATCTCCTATGCACATGTCTAACGGTGCATCCCATCTGCTCAGCAAGCTCTAATATGCTTATCTTCCCTTTTGCCGCATATATGACATCCGCCTGTTTCACGATGTCCGAATCAGCCATGCCATTCCTCTGCCACAACGATCCGCATTTCTCTATATGCTCCGTGATCTCCTCTGTCGCACTCTCTATCGGATCTTCTGCACCATTTCCTGTAAATGCATGATCAGCCGTCAGCAGTTTTTCAAGCAGACGCATATCTTGGGTATCCAGAGTCTCCCTGCCAAATCCAAGATCCTGCTCCACAGATATGAAGCTGCAGCTCTCCTCAATGCAAACAGCCGCCTCCAGTTCACCCGGATACACCCTTTTGATGTGTCCATCCATACATATCACACATATCCCAGCATTCTCCTGTGGCACTATTCTCAGCCCACCCAAGCTGTAACCAGCTCTCACATACACAGACTTCTCATTCTTTTCTATTAAATTAGTATGTACTTCACTGCAAAAATTAACATTCAATAAAATCTGACTATCCATACGCCATCTCCGCATAACTTTATTTATCTTTACCGTATCTTTGCTTTATTATATTAAGTCCGCGCAAAATATAATAAGGTTTATCGTTCCACGTCCGATTTTTTCAATATTTTACCATATCTCAATACTATACTCAACCCAAGTTAGTAATTGAGGTGTGGCACTGAGATACTTATTATCAGTCATATCTCAGTGACGTACGATCAGATATAATGTGCACAAAGATGTGTTTTGTCAGGAGCATACCTGGCGGGACGCATCTTTTTTTATTATCTGATCACTTCCACAACTACAATGTATTAAAAGGAGGAATGATTATGGAAGACGTAAGCACAATTGTATTTGGAGTATGGTTCCTTGTCGGAGCCGCACTGGTATTCTGGATGCAGGCAGGATTTGCAATGGTTGAGGCCGGTTTCACAAGAGCCAAGAATGCCGGAAACATTATAATGAAGAATCTCATGGATTTCTGTCTCGGTACAGTTTCATTCATGATCCTCGGTTCATCACTTCTGCTCGGCAGCAGTGACTGGGCACTCGGAGGTTTCATCGGAAAACCATCATGGGATTTGTTCCTTCACTTTGAAAACTATGACTGGTCAAGCTTCGTATTCAACCTTGTGTTCTGTGCAACAGCAGCAACCATCGTGTCAGGAGCTATGGCAGAGAGAACAAAGTTCTCTGCATATTGTGTATACTCAGCTATCATCTCACTGCTGATATATCCTATTGAGGCTCACTGGATCTGGAATCCAGGTGGCTGGCTTGTAAAACTTGGCTTCCATGATTTTGCCGGTTCATGTGCCATCCATATGGTAGGTGGAATCTCAGCACTGATTGGTGCCGCATTACTTGGACCTCGTATCGGAAAGTTCAATAAGGATGAGAATGGCAAAGTAGTAAAGGTTCACACCTTCCCAGGTCATAACCTTCCACTCGGCGCACTCGGTGTATTCATCCTGTGGTTCGGCTGGTACGGATTCAATGGTGCAGCCGCAACATCTGTTGAGCAGTTAGGTTCTATCTTCCTCACTACTACTATCGCACCTGCACTTGCAACAGTTTCATGTATGATATTTACATGGCTCAAATATGGCAAGCCTGATGTGTCAATGTGTCTCAACGCTTCACTCGCTGGTCTCGTTGCCATCACAGCTCCTTGTGATACAGTCGATGCTTTCGGCTCAGCTATCATCGGTATCGTTGCCGGACTTCTCGTAGTATTCGGAGTATGGCTCTGTGACCACGCATTACATGTTGACGATCCTGTCGGTGCCGTAGCCGTACATGGTGTAAATGGTATCTGGGGAACAATCGCTGTAGGTCTCTTCTCCACAACAACTGTTCCTGGAAATGATACATTAAACGGTCTGTTCTACGGCGGTGGCATTCATCCACTTCTCATCCAGTTACTTGGATTTGCAGCAGTTGCAGCATGGACAGCAGTTACGATCACCATCGTATTCCTGATCATCAAGAAGACTATGGGACTTAGAGTATCTGAGGAGGAAGAGATCAAGGGACTTGATCCTACAGAGCATGGTCTTCCTACAGCATACGCAGATTTCCTGACAACAAAGTAATTCATAATATATAGTATTATCTGCAAGCAAAAAGCCTGTGGTATGAATCAAAGTTCATATCACAGGCTTTTTAATATATTCACATCCACATGCCATGTATAAGCAGTATATGCGGATTCTTCCTGTCTCCATACTCGTGTATTGTCATCTCTTACCCCCTGTAAAAGCATTAGTTAGATTGTCCTAACCTATGACATATTATCACAGAAAGGCACTTATATACAACACAATATTGCACAAAGAAAAAAGATCCCAGTCATTACGACCGGGATCCGTCTTAAAACAAACATCTATAGATTAAAGACTGTAAGAACCTGATTCTCCATCAGCTGTATAATATACCATGCCTGTTTCTGGCTGGTAGTATACGTTCAATTCCTTAACTGTCTTATTGCCAATAACTTCCTTCACCTTAGCAACGATTGCTGCCATCTTGATCTGACCGCCAGCGAACTCAACAAATACATTCTCTGTTGTCTTAGCTGGAGCTGCCTTCTTTGCTGTAGCCTTCTTTGCAGGTGCTGCTGCCTTTGTCTCTTCCTTCTTAGCTGGTGCTGTTTTCTTTGCAGGTGCTGCCTTTGGCTCTTCCTTAACTGGAGCTGCCTTCTTTGCAGGTGCTGCCTTTGTCTCTGTAGCTGCTGTCTTCTTTGCAGCTTCCTCTTTCTTAACTGCCTCAACCTTAGCAAGTGCTGCTGCAGGTGTTGCCTTTGTTACCTTCTTTGTCTCATCTGCCTTCTTTGCTGTAGCCATGATTCTTTCCTCCCAAATAAAAAGTATCTATGTAATCTTATGTATTTATTTTCAAGCTAGGTTGATATTACTCCATTTTTTATATTTTTTCAATATAACCAAATTCTTTTCTCCCTTTTGTATCGTTTTGGGAATTGATTTACAATAAATGGCAACACTTTACACAAAAAGGCGGTCACAGATCGTTGTAAATCCGTGACCGCTTTTGTCATTTTGTACAAATACACACACTAATTCGTGAGAATATTAACCACTTCACTCAATTTCATTCCGTTTGATCCCTTCAAAAGCACTATATCCTCAGGCTTCATGAGCGCCATAAGGTATATCGCGATCTCCTCCGTGTCAGTGAATGACACAGTCTTGGCATACTTCGTATCACAGGCATCCAGAGCTTCCTTGATCTTCTGGGCATGCTCTCCGATGACTATGACCTCATCTATCTTCTTATCTCTGAGATACTCTCCGACTTCATAGTGGTACTCATCGCTCTTCTCTCCGAGCTCAAGCATATCGCCGAGCACGATATACTTCTTGCCCTCGCACTTCATGTCACAGAGGACATCGGTGCTAGCCTTCATGGAATCAGGGCTTGCATTGTATGTATCGTCTATGATCGTGTATTTGCCAGGAAGCTTGATGACCTTCTGTCTGAGACCTCTGAAATTCTCAAATGCCTTCGACGACTTCTCATATGGAACTCCAAGCTGATGCGACACAGCCATGGCCACCAATGAATTGCGCACGTTGTGCAGTCCCATCACTCCTACCTTGACAGTTACAACGTCATCCCCATGTACCATATCGTATACAGAATATCCATCCTCCATGCGGATGTTAGTTGCTCTGAAGTCCATGCCCTCGCCGCAGCCATATGTGTATACCTTACATGGTATCTCATCCTTGACCGCATACAGCATAGGATCATCACCGTTGATATACAGTGTTCCATTCTCGCCCATGCCCTTGATGATGCTGAGCTTCTCCTTGCGGGTGTTCTCCAGTGAACCCATATATTCTATATGTGCAACGCCTATGGTCGTTATAACGCATATATCCGGCTGAGCTATATCAGTGAGGATGTCCATCTCACCCGGCTCGCCGATTCCAAGCTCAAGAACAGCCACATCGTACTCGTCTGTCATCCTTGACACCGTGATAGGCTCGCCATACACCGAATTATAATTGCCCTCTGTGTGGAAGCACTTCATTCCAGCACTGACAGCCGCTGTGATCATCTCTCTTGTCGTGGTCTTGCCCACGCTTCCTGTAACCGCCACAACAGGCATATCGTATCTGTTCCTTATATACTTTCCAATGGCCTGCAATGCCTTAACAGTATCATCCACCCTGATATACGCCTTGTCCGACACCACAACATTGTCATGCTCCGATGTGAGTGTGGCTGCTGCAGTCTGAAGTGCTGATTCTATAAATCTGTGTCCGTCGGTTCTTGTTCCTATGATTGGAACGAACAGATCGCCCTCCTTGGCCTCCTTAGAGTTTATACAGATGTCAGTGAGAACAGTGTTCTCATCTCCGCAGAGGAGTACGCCTCCTGTAGCTTCCAGAATATTTTTTACTGTTATATCTACCATCACTATCCCCTTTTTTCATATTGATAAAATATATACAACCGGGCTTTACCGCCGCTCCGGCTTCATCAGGTGTCCATTATAGCACTGTATTATGCTTTTGTATATTTAAATCTCTTTACTTTTATAATCCCAGAACTGTTCAAGGATCCCGTCCACATTTTGCATGTTGCATATCACGCTGTCATTCCATTCCACAGGAAACAGCTCCGTGTAACGCCTGGTGGCAAATCTCTCGTCTATCAGAAGTATTATCCCCTGATCCGTCTCCGTCCTTATGACTCTTCCGGCAGCCTGAAATACCTTGTTTATTCCCGGGTACTGGTACGCATATCTGAATCCATTCCTGTCGGATGCAGCCTCTTTTTCGTCCGCCGCGGTTCTGCTGTCGAAGTAATCCATCATCAGCTTTCTCTCCGTGCACACCTGGGGAAGACCGGGTCCGACTATTATCGCTCCTATCAGCCTGTCACCAGTCAGATCGATTCCCTCGGAGAATCTTCCGCCCATGATACACAGTGCCAGCACATTGTCCTTCTCCTCAAATGCCCTCAGAAAGCTCTCTCTGTCGCTCTCCGTTATGGATTGTTCCTGGGCTATAACTTCCACCCCAAGAGACTCTGGAAGCTCTTCAGTGAGCACATGCACCTTCTCCAGCATGGCATACGATGGAAAGAACACCATATAGTTGCCCGGTCTCGCACTTATCACGCGCTCTATATAGCTGTAAATGTTCCTGTACATCGCCTCATTACGGTTCGTGTATCTGGTCGTGACATCATTTGCTATCATTATCTTCCTGTTCTCCGCAGAAAATGGAGACGGGATGTATATTGCCCTGTCCTCCGGGCAGTCCGACAGCATCTCCATATAATATCTGACAGGAAGTATCGTAGCCGAGAAAAACACCGTGGCAAGCCCTTTGTCCAAGCAGTTTCTTATGTTAACTGCAGGCTTGACGCAGTACAGTCTCACCACAAATCTTCCGTCATCCCTTATCTCGTCATACACGACATAATTCTCATCCATCATCTCCGCAATGTTCAGAAATGAAGTGAGATTAAAATAAAAGTTCAGGACTTCCTTTCTCTCCGGGATCTGCCTGTGCTCCTCCAGAAAGAGCTGTATTGCTTCATGGAGGCTGAGCAATTTCAGGTGAAGAGGTGCTATGCTCGAGAGCACCCTGTATCCCTCCTCAGGAACCTCCTTCTTCATCGTAAGCAGCTCTCTGTTGCAGCTTCCTATATGTCTTGCCATACGGCCGCCATACTGGGCTGTGAGCTTCTTGAGCTCCAGAAAGTCCTCCTTCACAATCTCCGCACTGTACATGGACGAAGCCCTGTCCACAAGGTTGTGCGCCTCATCCACAAGGAATACATAATCTCCCGGCTTACCGCCCTCCGCCGCAAAGAACCTCTTGAGGCTCGCCCTCGGATCAAAGACATAGTTATAGTCACATATCACCATGTCAGCAAACAGACTCACATCAAGGCTCAACTCAAACGGACACACCCTGTGAGCCTGTGCGTACCGTATTACCACATCTCTGTCAACCACCGTCTCATGTAATACCACGTCGTACAGCGCATCATTTACCCTGTCAAAATGCCCCTCGGCATACGGACATACCGCAGGATTGCAATCCACCTGTTCCTGACAGCATATCTTCTCTTTTGCCGTGAGTATTACAGTCTTAAGCCTGAGACCTCTGTCCTCCAGCAGCTCCACCGCATTTCTCGACACAGTGTGGGCTATGGTCTTGGCTGTCAGATAGAATATTTTCGACACATGTCCCTGAACCATGGATTTTATGGACGGGTACACCGCCGCCATGGTCTTTCCGATTCCAGTTGGTGCCTGGACATACAGATGTTTTTCCTGCTCAATAGCCCTGTACACATACAGAGCCATCTCCTTCTGGCCCTTCCTGTACTCAAATGGGAACTCCATGTCCGAGATGGACTGATTTCTCATGAGCTGATGCTTTTCCACCAGATCAATCCATTTGCAAAGCTCCGCCATCATTGAGCTGAACCATTTCTCCAGATAGCCAAATGAATATCTCCGCCTGAAGAACTTCTCCTTCTCGCTGTCAAGGTTTACATAACTTATCCTTACATCTATCCAGCTATAATTATTCTCTTTTGAATATATATACGCATAGCACATCGCCTGGGCCACGTGGACGCGCTGCGGGCTCTCCATGTCATCGAGGTTCCTGTATATGCCCTTTATCTCATCTATAAGCACATCGCTGTCATGGAAGTCCACAGCATACCCCTCTGCCATGTCAAAGCCGTCGTCAATATCCCCGGACTCTTCCTGTTCGCCACCGCATCTGTCTATGATTCCATCAGCCCGGCCCTCCACAGTTATCAGATGTCCGCCAAGCTCCTCTGTATACCGGAGCGGCACCTCTGAATTATAATGAGACCCTGCCCTTTTCTGAAGCTTCCTGTGAATCCTGCTACCCGCATTCATCGCTTCTCTGGACAGAGTCCCACTACTGCTATCACTTATATCGCCACTGCGGAAGATGAATTCCACCAGGCTCCTAACTGATATTTTTATATTCATTATCTCTTATATACTATCTTCTCTGCGAGATCGTCCGCAGTCTGTCTGTCTATGAGTATCTCAACCAGCTTAAGTGCAAATTCTATGGCTGTTCCCACTCCTCTGCTGGTGATCACATTTCCGTCCACCACTACCGGCTCCGTGCTGTGGCGCTTCGCCATGAGCTGATCCTCACATCCCGGATAACATGTTGCATTCTTGTCCGCAAGCACGCCAAATGCGCCAAGTGCTGTAGGTCCCGCACAGATAGCAGCCACATAACCGCCTCTGTCATTCTGTGCCTTGACCATGGCCTGAACCTTTGAATTTGTCTTGAGGTTTGGAACCCCGGAATACCTCCAGGAAGAACTACAAGATCGCACTGGTCATCGATCTCTGATAACTTCTCATCCATCGTGACCTCCATGCCGCGCGCTCCTGTCACTGTATCCTGATCGCCAGCCGACACCATCAGGCACTCAACTCCGGCTCTCCTCAAGAGATCCACCACCGCGAGAGCCTCTACCTCTTCATAACCTGTTGCAAATAAAACTCTTGCCTTCATCGCTTTTCCTCCTTATTCGCACTCTTTACAAAACTGTCTATATCACGTCTGTCCATGCCGCTCAGGGCGCTGTTCTGATAGATACCGTCCTCAGTCACATCCCTGCCAAACCACGTTGGCGGCACAAATGTATTTGCAAATTTCTCCTCCGGGAATTCAACCTCAGCATAGGTGAGTCCGCCAAATATCCCGTCGAACACGTCCAGCTCGATCTTCAGTTCCCTGTCCACTTCACTGTCACCACAGGTTCCGTCTGTATCGGAAAGCGGTATTATATACCGGTCCTTCTCTATTATATTGCCGTCTGCCTTACATCTGAGATTCCTGTATTCATCCTCGTCCAGATCCATCTCGAATTCCTGCCTGCTGAGCAGTCCCTTGGATTTGACCGTGAGCACACGTCTGTCGTCCGTTCTCCTGATCCTTATGACCGGCTTCACGGACACATACATCTGTTCCATGTGCTTCACCTGATATTTTGTCAGATCGACAGGTATCTCATGTACAAGGTATTTTCTCTCTATCTCCATATATGCCTCCACCTATTCAAACCAAATGACCGCCTTATCAGAACACATCTCCCGGCGGTATATCTCCACTCACATAGCTTCCTATAGCTTTGTTCATAAATACCATGGACACGACAAGTGCGATGATCCATACAACAAACGAGGATAACAGATATCCAAGAGCAGTGTTGACCGACATTATGAACACCGCCAGAGTCTGTGCATAGACACATATCGTAAATACCTTGCCGTAGGACAGTCCCGTGTTGAGAATTCTTGCAAGTCTATTGCCCGCTATACTGAATATCAGCGCAAGGAGAAGCTGTCTGCCCGCCGATGCCACCATCACCGCAATGAACATGATCACCATGTACATATAAAATACCGGTGTCAGTGCCGCCAGCTTGCTATTGTTGAAGCCATCCGGCAGGAACATGTATTTGAGCGGTGTCACCATGTAATCATAGCCCTTGCCATCTGAGACCATTCCCATGACTATATTCTCACTTCCTATGGCGATGTACACTCCATCCGTTTCCATGGAGTCAAGGTTCACTGACGCATTCTCCGTGTTGATGTACAGAGTAGCATTTCCTATCTCAAGCTGCATATCGTGTTCCATGTCGAGCTTATTGTCATGATATGTGAACGCCGGGATCTTATTTGTTATGAGATTCCTCAGACCTCCGACCTTGCCAACCCAGAATATGGCGTCTATTCCAAACTCTATAAATGCCAGTAAAAGGATATGATCACCACAAACCACACAAGGCGTCCCGTCTTCAGCTTAACCAGTTGTTTGTAATTCTTCGGACTGCTGACCGCTATCGACAACTGATCGAGCAGCGTCACCTTCTTGTTCTCTTCCTGTTCTTCCATATAAATCTCCAACTCTAATAATTATTGACCGGCAAAATGAACCAGCTATTTCATCGGCTCTATGATTCCAAGCTTCACCATAGCCTTATATATTCCATCATTCTCCGCATCGTCTGTGACCATCATAACCTGTCTTTTGAGCCCCTCCGGCCCCTTCTCCATAATTATGCTGTTCGGACAATATAATAACATAGGTGCGTCATTGTTGCCATCACCAAATGCATATGCATTTTCAAGCGGAATATCAAAATAATCCAGAAGATACTGTATACCTGTCGCCTTACTGAATCCCTTGGGAACTATCTCGCAGAAATTTGAACCTCTGTCGATATAGTCAAAATGCTGTGATACATACTCGCGGAACTCAGGAACATTTTTATTGTCATCCGCGAACCAGCAGCAGAACTTGTCGAATTCAAAGTCATCCGAGTCCACATCCTCCCCAACAAATATTCCATTTGCCCGGAAGTATCTGACCATCTCTGCAAGGAGTTCATTTCCCATGTTCTGACCGTCCACGTACACCTTGTCTCTGTGCTCATACATTCCAAACATGTCATATCTGCGGCATGCATAAGCTATATCCTGCACACATCCCTGCTGACATCATTGTGGAACAGCTCTTTGCCGTCATAGTAAATGGATGTTCCGCAGCCACACACAAAGCCGTCAAAACCCGCATCCTTGATCTCATCAGTGACATTACAGTAAACCCTGCCAGTGTTGATGAACACCAGATGTCCGTTGGCTCTCGCCTGCGCCAGCGCACGCCTTGCGCTGTCCGGGAAGTATCTCCTTCCGTCCTCGGTTATAAGCGTTCCGTCTATATCAAAGAACAATATCTTCCTGTCTGTGCTTTTCATATATTATATCCATCCTGTCATATATTTACAGGCACATGTATTATAACTACACGTGCCTGTATCTTCTGTACGCATTATATTTTCACTTGATAACCTGCGCATGCATCAGCATGCTTCATTATATCGCATTTTCTGCAGTCTGCATTACAACTGCTTCATGAGGTCGATCATCTCAAGAGCTCCCATAGCGCAGTCATAACCCTTGTTGCCGGCCTTTGTTCCTGCACGCTCGATGGCCTGCTCGATATTCTCTGTTGTAACAACTCCGAACATTACAGGTACACCTGTCTCAAGTGATACTGAGGCAACGCCCTTTGAAACCTCGTTGCACACATAATCATAGTGGCTTGTCGCACCACGGATAACAGCACCAAGACAGATAACAGCGTCATACTTGCCGCTTGCAGCCATCTTCTTTGCGATTACAGGGATCTCAAATGCACCCGGAACCCATGCAACTGTGATGTCGTCTGCATTCACATCATGACGGAGAAGCGCATCCTCTGCACCGCTGACGAGCTTTGAAACTATGAACTCATTGAATCTCGCTGCTACTATACCTATCTTTGCTCCATTTGCTACTAACTTTCCTTCTACCTTATTCATCTGATTTATCCTCCTTATGAAAAGTTAAACATCATTTAACATATGACCCATTTTCTCTTTTTTTGTCTTGAGATAAAATGCGTCAAACTTGGTTGGCTCTATCTCTATAGGAACTCTCTCCACGATTTCAAGGTTGTAGCCGGAAAGGCCGTATACCTTGAGTGGGTTGTTTGTGAGGAGTCTGATCTGTCTGATTCCGAGATCCACAAGTATCTGTGTTCCTATGGTGTAATCCCTTGCATCATCAGGGAAACCAAGCTTGAGGTTTGCCTCAACGGTGTCAAGCCCCTGATCCTGAAGTGCATATGCCTTAAGCTTGTTGACAAGCCCGATTCCTCTGCCCTCCTGTCTCATGTACAGGAGCACGCCTCTGCCTTCCTTGGCAATGGCCTTCATGCCGCATCGAGCTGCTGTCCGCAGTCACACTTCTGTGAGCCGAAGCAATCGCCTGTGAGGCACTCGCTGTGCACACGGCAGAGAACAGGCTTGCCGTCAGCTATATCACCCATTGTGAGTGCCACGTGATGTTCACCGTTCAGCTTGTTGATATATCCACAGATCGTAAACTCACCATACTTTGTTGGAAGCTTTGCCTTGGCTACGCACTCAACGAATACTTCATGCTCTTTTCTGTACTGCACAAGCTTCTCTATGGTCGATATCTTAAGGCCATGAACCTTTGCAAATTCCACAAGGTCATCCTTTCTCGCCATGGTTCCGTCATCCTTCATGATCTCACAGCACAGTCCGCAAGGCTTAAGTCCTGCAACCTTCATAAGATCAACTGTAGCCTCTGTGTGGCCGTTTCTCTCTATGACTCCGCCTGCAACTGCCTGAAGTGGGAACATATGTCCCGGCCTTCTGAAGTCATCCGGCTTTGCATTCTCATCCACAAATTTTCTGGCTGTGTAGCCTCTCTCCTCGGCTGAGATTCCGGTGGTTGTATCCACATGATCGACCGATACGGAAAATGCGGTGCAGTGATTGTCTGTATTTGTAATACACATCTGTGGGAGATTCAGCTTATCCGCATATGACGCATCCATAGGCATGCATATGAGACCTCTCGCCCACTTTGCCATGAAGTTGACATTCTCCGTTGTAGCAAATTCTGCTGCACAGATTACATCTCCCTCATTCTCTCTGTCCTCGTTGTCGAGCATGACAACCGGCTTTCCCGCCGCAAGATCTGCAGCGATCTCCTCTATCGAGTTGAATTCAAAACTCATCACTCTACCTCCTTAAAATATCTGTCTACATAAATCCATTTTCTGCCAGAAACTTCATATCAAGTCCTGATCTATCTGAAGCATTTCCATTTGAAAGCTTTTCATCTGTATCGTCACCTTTGTATGGCATAAGCAGTTTCTCAACATACTTTCCAACCACGTCATTTTCAAGGTTGACCACCTTGCCCGGCTTGCCATCCAGCAGCGTCGTCTCTCCCGCCGTGTGCGGAATGATCGACACCTTAAAGCATGTATCATCGACATACGCAACCGTAAGGCTTATACCGTCTATGGCTATTGAGCCCTTCTCAATGATGTATCTGAGTATCTTCGGAGAACAATCTATTGTCACCCACACTGCATTGTCCTCCCTTTTGAGCTCTCTGATCGTTCCGGTTCCATCTATATGTCCTGACACTATATGTCCGCCAAATCTTCCTCCGGCCGCCATGGCACGCTCAAGGTTCACCCTGCTGCCACCGGTAAGCTGTCCAAGTCCGCTTCGTCTCAAAGTCTCAGGCATGACATCCGCAGTAAAGATATTCCCCGATATGCCGGTTGCAGTAAGACACACACCGTTTACCGCTATACTGTCTCCAACCTGGCTTCCATGGAGAACCTTGTCTGCCTGCACCGTGATGCTGCAGGAGCTTACACCTTTATCTATCTTTCTTATAGTTCCTATCTCTTCTACTATTCCTGTGAACATGTATGACCTCTTTTCTATAAGTTCTTAAACCTTTTTGTATCTGAGCATCACATCTTCATCAAATCTTCTGACCTCGTCAAGTCCAAACATATGTGCATCCGCAGGCACATCAACACCCGTTCCGGATACCGGACTGTACTTGCCCTCGCCGCCAAATATCTTCGGGGCAATGAATACACATGCCTCATCCACAAGACCTTCAGACACCATGCTGTAGTTGAGCTCGCCGCCGCCCTCAAGCAGTATTCCGTCTATGCCTTTCCCGCCGAGGATCGTCATGAGCTGCCTTAGATCCACCTGTCCATCCACATCTTCGGTCTCTATGATGCTTACACCTTTATCCTTGAGTCTCTCACACTTTGCTGAGTCTGAAGCTCCCGCTGCCGTCGTGGCAACTATGGTCTCTATCTCCCCGGCTGTCTGTACGATCTGTGAATCCTCCGGAATCCTGAGCTTGCTGTCACAAACTATCCTGATCGGATTTCTGACATTATCAGTATCCCTGTCCGTGCTTTTCTCTATTCTGCATGTCAGCATCGGATCATCCGCAAGCACTGTTCCTATGCCCGCCATAATACCCTTATGTCTGTTTCTGAGTTCCATGACATACGCCCTTGATGCCTCACCGGTTATCCACTTGCTGGCCCCTGTGTGGGTAGCGATCCTGCCGTCCATGGTCATGGCATATTTCATGGTCACATACGGCTGTTTATTTACTATATACTTAAAGAAAATGCCGTTTATGGCATCGCACTCGGCTTTGAGGCAGTGTGTGTACACCTCTATCCCGGCATCACGCAGTCTCTTAAAACCTTTTCCTGCCACCATAGCATTCGGATCATCGGAACCACAGTAGACCTTTCTGATCTTGTGCTCTATGATCGCGTCCACACATGGAGGCTGCTTGCCAAAATGGCAGCACGGCTCAAGCGTCACATACATGACTGCGCCCTCGGCATCCGCCTGATCCTTAAGACTGGCAAATGCTGCGCGCTCAGCGTGGAGCTCTCCATATCTCACATGATATCCCTCTCCTATGATCCTGCCATCCTTCACTATGACAGCACCTACAAGCGGATTTGGATTCACTGATCCAGTGCCGCGCCTTGCAACTCTATGGCACGTCTCATATATGACGGATCAAATTCATCATCTATATCATATTTTTCCATATGACCACCATCCTACTTAATACCTTTACAGACAGACTCTCGGCTATTGCTCATTCAAGCCTCCGAAGTATCTGTTCAAAACACAAGAGAAAACCCCGAAGATAACTTCGGGGTTTTCTCTTGTTCAGGTATCCATCACCGAAATCCATCACAACGGACTTCCATCAGATACCCTGTTCTGAATATATAATACTTCTCTCATCCAGACTATACTGTCGGTCCCGGAATCACACCGGATCATGCCTCATGGCTCACGGACTTAAGGTTTCCCTAACACCGTCGGTGGAGAATTGCACTCACCCCCGAAGATCTATCATCATATGCAGTTGTCTCTTAAAAACGACTATATTGTATTCCATATGCCAACGGAATGCAACTGTTTTTTATGATGTATTTTACCGATAATTTTTAAAGCTGTGAATTGAACAGGCTCTTTATCTTGTAGATAATATCATCACTGTCCGCATTTATAGATGCCGCCTCATTTATTCCTGAGAGCTTTGTAAGCTCATCCGTGTCAGCATCTCCGCCGTAACCTATTGTGTATACAGGTATGTTCGACTGTCTGAGCGCACTTGTTATCTCATCCATGGAATATCCCACATTGGCATATCCATCGCTGAGAAGGAACAGCATACACTTTGCATCCGGGTGCTCTGCCTTTGCATCGGTTATCATCTTCATCGCAACCACAACGGCATCATACGAAGCCGTTCCGCCTGAAGCCATCAGATTGTTGACCGATCCCTGGAAATATGATCTCTGGTTCAGGTCAAACTGGGCGATCGGAACCTCCACTGTAACTGAGCTTGAGTAGCTGACAAGCCCAACATAATTGTTGTCATTGATATACTGCGCACCGTTTGTCAGACTGTTCTTGAGCTGGTTCATAGGATCTCCGTCCATGGAACCGCTGCAGTCCGCAACAAACACCGCGATGATGTCCTTGCCGTTATCCTTTGTCTTCTTGTATGTCTTGAGTCCCTGTGTGACCTGTGCACCGGAGAATTCTTCCGTCGCAGTATAATCATCGTTGGCATTGAAGCCCTTCTTTGTCGCGATCGTCTGCATATCATCACTCTTGCAGTAATCCACAACGAGCTGTATGGCCTCAAGCTCTGATGCAGACTTTCCCGACTTGTTACATATGTATACAGGATTGTCATGTCTCACGCCAAATGCAATGAAATCATACATTGACACGAGATTGCTGTCATTGATATATGCCTGATACTCTGACAGCATAGCATCGAGTGTTCCGTTTGATGCACTATCTCTCATCTGCTGTGTTGTATATGCAACGTATGGTATGTTTGAGTTAAACTTTGTAAAGTTATCCTCGCCGTCCTGAAGCAGCGTGAGCAGGAGGTTAAGTCCTGTGGCACTTGTCTGTGGGTTCGTGTATCCCATGGTGATCTTGTTGTCCTGAACGGCCTTTATGGCATCGGCAGCAGTAGTGTAACCGCTGTCCTTCTTCACAAGGATTCCCGCTGTATTTCCAACCAGTCTGTCCGCGTAAAGCTCAAGGCTGCCGCTGTTCGACATCGCATACTCTCCGAACAGGGTGTTGCTCGGGGTGTACAGATCCGGGAGATATTTGCCGGAAATGATATAGTCAGCGGCTGTACCGGATGGCACTGATCTCACGCTCATCGATACCGACTTGCCGTCCGCTGTCTTCACACCAGAACCGTTGAAGGAATTTGCAACATCTATAAGCCATGAGTCGTTGTCCTTTCCCGCCTTCTCACCTGATGTAAATATCTCTATATCTATGTCTCCATTGCCCTCAACTGCCAGTGGATATTTGTCTATCTCAGGCAGCTCCGCATACAGATCCGGAGTGTCCAGAGTGACCGTACCCTTTACAGGGGTCGCTTCGCTTACATCGAGATCTGCATATAACTCATCAAGAGTCATATCCGATCTTGATGATCCTCCATTTCCACCGCCTGCTATGTTGATAACCTTCCTGCCGACTATTCCGATAATGACCGCGATCATCGCAATTATCACCAGCACTCCGACTACCACTAATCCTTTTGTCCTCTTATCCATTTCTTCCTCCTTTTACATTCCCTGACTGTGGACATCCTGCCTCATGCCATTCATGCACTCTATGACATCATCCACATATTTCATATCCAGCGAGCTCAGGTTGGTGTCAATATCAACCATCTTCTCCACCAGAATATTGAACTTTCTCACCAGCTCGTCGCCCTGTCTGCACAGATTGTCGAGGTATACCGGCTGGGGTCTAGTGTAATAATCGTATGTCTGTATAAAGCCTATGGCACTGTCCATGTTGCTCTGTGCCTGCTGCTTTATATCCTCGTACAGATTGCGGATACCACTGCCCTCCTCCACATTCTCCTGGAAGTATTCCTCCCTGGACATTATGCTCTCATACTGTCTGTTGAGTCTCTCTATCTGTGCATCAAACAAATGTCCCCTAGCACTGTCCTTGAGCTTCTCCGTCGAGCGTCTTCCCTTGAGTATATGTACATTTGCTGTTATGGTGAATGTCAGCCACACTACACTGATCGCAACACCTATAGCTATTCCCACCATACTGTCAGCCAGCACAAACATTACTATTGCCAGTATGAACATTATCAAGCCTATGATATTGACCGCTATCAATCCCATCGTTTTTCCTCCTAAAGTCAATATATATCACACCGCATCTGCATGTTCATTGTCTCTCTGCAATACGCTGAGCCTTCGCTTTGCAGCATCGGTGACCGTAAGTCCCGAAAAGTCAGCAAATTCCTTCTTCTCATTTCTTATGAGCATGACCGCAAACTCCCTGTCCGTCTCCTCCGCGCAGGACAGCAGTTCATGGTAATCCACCGGCCTATCCTCATATATTCGAAGCGCAACAGCCTCCGGCACAACAATAAACGTCATGGACGTGTGCGTCTTATCCGCTATGTATATCTCCGCCTTGTCCGCAAATTTTGCAAATTCCTCCGCCTGAGTCTGAAAGCCTCCACTCTGAAGCTCCGCCAATATCCTGTCTCTGTCCTCCATGAGACTGTCGAGATACAGATAGCCCTTCAGCAACAGGAGTCCCATAAGTCCATCTGACATATTGAAGTCAAGTATACAGCCATGTCCCTCGTCACTGTCCGTCAGTACATGACACACGCACTCCGCTATATCCTCATCGCTGAGTCCGCTGTATTTATACGCCTGCTCAATCCCATCATTTGTTATGAGCACGGTCTCTACATTTCCCCTTACAGACTTTTTCTTCCTGATGCTCTCAACAGGACGTGCAGCTATCTTGAACGCCTTCAGCTCATTTACAGCATCATCTATACTCTTCTTCCCTGATATAGAGGTCTCAAACCGTCCCTGATCCGTAGCTGCCGCCTGCACATTCCTGTATATCCTTTGTACAGAGATCTTATTTCTCCTCATTATCGCACTTAAAATGTCAATATCTGACTTCTGACCGGCCAGATATCTCTGAAGCTCCGCTCTGAGCTTTCTCCTGAAATCAAGCTCGTACTCAGTGTTGGTTATATCCGTTCCTGAATACCACCGTTTCTCCAGATATTTGTAATTATCCGGATCCCTCAGTCTGTCCAGCGCACTGTTCTTCAGACTGTTCACACCTTCCTCATCGGTCTCCAGCTCACAGGCAAGTTCCGGCACACTGCATCTGTCATGTCTGTAGCCATAGAGCTTATCTATCACTATCTTCTCCCTGTAATTCAGTTTGTCTATGAGTTCATCGAACATCCGCCTGCACATACCATCCTGTGAATAGGACAGCGTATCCGCCTGCACCCCAAATACAGAACTGTACAGTGCTTCATACGGACTGATAACATCCAGCATATATTTATTATTTTCTTTTCTTAGAACATACGCCCTGTGCAATATCCCACACCTCATTCTATATAAGTTCTTAATCCAATATGCAAACCGGCATACATATCTGATATGCCCATCATCATTTTTACTTATATCTGAACTTAATCATTTTCATTATACATGTTTTGCCACAAATTAAAAACATAAAAGTGACGGGATATGGTATTTTATTATTTTATTAAGTGTTTATACAACTGTCTGTCCACCTGTGGTATAATGAATCGACAACAAACTGGGAGGATATCTATGATCAGATTTTTGCCGGATGAATACTATTCATCCACATACAAGATAGATTTCAAAAAGTATTACGACATGGGATACAGAGGTATACTGTTCGACATAGACAACACTCTTGTGAGACATAATGAGCCGGCCACATCCAGAGCGATCCAGCTCATGGAACAGCTCAAGGCCATGGGCTTCAAGGTATGTCTGGTATCCAACAACAAGGAGCCAAGGGTTGCCGCTTTCAACAAAAAGATGAAGGTGAATTACATATTCAAAGCCGGCAAACCATCGAAAAAGGGCTACATCCGTGCCATGAACGAGATAGGCTGCAACATAGACAACACGATCGCCGTGGGCGACCAGATCTACACTGACATCATCGGAAGTGCCAGCCTTGGCATACACACTATCCTTGTCAAGCCTATAGACACAAGCCACGAGGAGATACAGATCACCCTCAAGAGGATCATTGAAAAGCCGTTTATTTTCTACTTCAGGAAAAAGCATGGCATGGTAAGATAATTTCTGTTATTCATAACGCAACACAAAAGGCTGTATTCACATATCTGCCTGATATGTGAATACAGCCTTTTATTAAATATCTCAGTAACATATACGTTCTGTCATGATGTTACACATCTGTGTGATCCACAGAACGTATGTTAGTCGTTGTACACCTTCTTGAACTCTGTGTATCCCTCTGACTCCAGCATGTTTATCTGCTGCTTCATGTTCTTTCTCATCATCTGGATAGTCACTGTCTTACCTGCCTGGCGAAGTTCCTTTGCCTCCTTGAAGATCTCAAGCTTCTTGTCCAGTGTCACATCCTTGTGAATGAGGATAGCCACGTTGTCAGAATCTATCTTGTATCCATTCTCAAGCTTGTCCTTGAGGATGGTGATTATTCTCTCAAAACCTATTGAAAATCCTGTTGCAGGAACATCCTGTCCACAGAAGTTCCCAACCATCTTGTCATATCTTCCGCCGCCGGCGATGGAGAAGTTGTAGTCATCTATTGTAACCTCAAAAATAGGTCCTGTGTAATATCCCATACCTCTCACAAGAGTAGGGTCAAATACGATCTTTACGCCATCTGCAACCATGGTCTTTGCACTTGATATGATCTCGTCCATATTGGTTATAATCTTTGGATCAAGGCACTCAGCGTCTATGTCCCTACAGAACTCAGCGCAGCTCATATCTCCAAGGTTCTGGTATATCTCAAGATACTTGTCCACCATCTCTGCGTCGTATCCGTTCTCTGTGAGCTCTGCTCTTATGCCATCCAGACCTATCTTGTCATACTTGTCAAGGCTGATGAGTATTGAAGCAATGTCTTCCTCTGCAAATCCCGCATTCTTCGCAGCACCACGGAGTATCTGTCTGTCGTTGATGTGGATAGTAAAATCTGTTATTCCCACCTCAGAGAATATTCTTGAGAGCATATCGGATGTGGCTGCCACAAGCTCTATCTCCGCAAGGTTTGTATTATCACCAAGTATATCTATATCGCACTGGGTGAACATTCTGAATCGTCCCTTCTGTGGCTGATCCGCACGGAATACAGGTCCGATCTGGAGTGCCTTGAATGGGCTTGGAAGCTGCTCCTTGTTGTTCGCATAATATCTTGAGAGTGGAAGTGTAAGATCGTATCTAAGTCCGCTGTCTGCCAACTCTCCCTTACCTGCATCGATGGCTCTCGCAAGGTCTGCGCCTCTCTTCATCACCTTGAAGATAAGCTTCTCATTGTCACCGCCCTGCTTGCTTGTAAGATTCTCTATATGTTCCATAACAGGAGTCTCTATCTGTGTAAATCCAAATCTGGAATAACTTGTCTTGATCATTGAAAGCACATGCTCTCTAAGCCTCATATCAGCCGGAAGCTGATCACACATACCTTTTACCGGTGTCTTGATGAATTTTGCCATTTCTTATCCTCCTGATCTTATATCTTTATTAAATCCAACCTATTCTAGCATATACAACTATATTTTTCCACCCTTAAAAAGAACACCGGAACAAACTTATAGTTTGTTCCGGTGCTTTTCACATAATATATTGATATTTTTAATTGTCCTGTAATATCAGATTACTTGAGAAGATCATAGTTGAGCTTCTTGATAACAAGGAAGGCCTTGTTTCTGAGTTCCTCACCTGAGAATTCATCAAGCTGTACATTCATATCCCAGTTGTACTTCATGAGTGTATTCATAAGATCCTCAATGTAATCCTTTACATACTTGACGTTGCTCTCACTCTTATCCTTGAGCTGGACAACTATATTGTCTATAGCCTCGATGATTCCTGACTCCTGCTTCTCTAGTGCCTGTCCTGACTCATCGTTGAGCTCTATAACCTTACCTGTCTTGGTTATGATGACCTTCTTGTTAGGAGCTGCAGCAGCCTTGCTCTTCTTGTTGATCATATGGTTGATACACTTGATCAGACATGCTACAGAGTATGTCATCTCCTCGTTTGATGGCTTGTCTATTCCCTTGAGAGTGTGCTGATGGTACAGGTACTCTGACTTGCACAGCATCTCCTCAACAATAGCTACCTTACACAGTGATACCAGATCAGCCGGCATAGCCTGCTGCTTCTTACCGAAGAGACCACCGCCACCCTGCTCATTTTCCTCCTTATACTTCTCAGGAAGAGCTGTTCTGACATATGTCTCATGCAGGTACTTCTTGGCTGTGTTGATATCGTAGCTTGATGCAAGAACCATCTTCTTGGTACTGTTGAGTCCGTTAACGACCATATCCTCAGCAGCCATGAACAGAAGGATCTTCTGTCTATTGTCAAGCATTGAGTAAACCTCTTTGTTCTTGTTGTTCTTCTCAACAATTGACTTCTTTCTGACATCAAATACCTTTACCTTCTCCTTTACACTGAAGAATGCCTTCAGCATTGAAGGATTGGCGTTCAGGAAGTTGCAGCACCATGTGAGCTCTATGTACTGATCCTCGATCTTGTTCGATACCTCATACAAGCTGTATCCCTCAAACAGTACATTGAGTGCCTTGGAGAGGATCTCCAGACTCTCATACTTCTCCTCATATGACTTCTGTGTTATATCAGAGTTAACATATGCCTTGATTCCACACTCTATGAAGAGCTTGTTGTACTCATATGCTCCCTCAGGAATGTTCTGACGTCCGCTGAGCTGTGCTCCTGAACCAAGTGTCTGAAGTACCTTCTTGACCTCCGGCTCATTCTCGATGGCCTGATATACCTTCTTGGTAAATGCGCAGGTCTCATTAAGCAGTGAATCTATCCTCTTGTTGTATACCTCCTGCTTGGAGATCTCTGAAGCCACCTTGCTGCTGAGGATCTTTGCTGCCTCTGTGCTTGTGACATTCTTGATGAGCTCCTTGAAGTTGGAGTATACTGACAGGTTATCTATAGGTATGTACTCTGCGTTCAGTCCGTAGAACTGGAATGCCTTCTCATACTGCTTGTTCGCAATGTAGATAGAGAAGAGATTGATAGATAACTGTATCTTGTAATCGTTAGGTGCATGTGCATCCTCGATGACGTAATCATAAAGTACCTCGAGGTTGTTGATATATGAATCAGATCCTATGTCTTTGGCTGAGATATCCATCTCCATAACCACATTGATCAAATCCAGGTATCCGAGCAGAGCCTTGTCAAAGTTCTTTGGTCTGTCATCATCCTCAAGTATCTGGTATGAAATGTTGATGAGAAGTGGAGCGATCTTATCCCCGATCAGTCTCATGCACTCTGGGATCTTCTCAAGCTGTAAGAGATACAGCAGCCATACACTGTAACGATAAACACCTGTAGCTGATACAGGCGCATCTATATCGGTAGGGTCAATATCACCATATACAAATCTGAATAAAGGCTCTATCCACTCTTCGATCGCATAGTGTCCGGTCGCCTTTATATTGAAGTCTACAAACTCTGCAAGCTCATACAGCTTTGTACACTGAGCACGAACCTCGTCATCCACTGTCATGGTCGACAGATCAAAATTAGAATCCTTCAGGCTGTCTATAACCAATGTATAGAATCCGTCCTCAACCTGATCATTCAGATAACGAATAAGTGTTCCTTTATTACTGGATGCCGCTATTGATAATGCGTTATCCCCTGCCTGTCCTATATTTGCTGGTAACATAATATGTCTACCTCCTTTTGTTTTCGTATGTCTGGCTTACGAATATTCTTGTATTATTCCCCTCAAATCACTACTCCAAATATAACATATTTGGTAAAATCATTCAACAAAGTTTTTGGTTATTACTGATAACTGTCATTGTGCATAATTACCCAAAAATTATAGCACTAAAAAAATCGCATTTTTGTGCATTTTTACTGTTATGCCAGATAATGCCATTTTTCAGCATCAGTCGAGTCCTGCCATGTGAAGTATCGCCATGGCATTTGTCGTGGTACACCTGCCATCCTTCTTCTTATAGTCGAATTTCAACTGGTCTCCCTCGTAATATTCCTCGAAATGATAGTTCGCAGCAGGTGTTCCGTCCTCCGCCTTGAGATCACACAGCTCAAAATCATGTGTCGATACCAGTGTCATTGAACCCGCTCCCGCAAGCTTTCTGATGACCTGTGTTGCTCCCACTATTCTGTCAGCAGAATTTGTTCCCTTGAATATCTCATCTATAAGACAGAGCATAGGTCTGTTCTCTTTTCTGTACTCAACCATCGTCTTTATCCTGAGTATCTCTGCATAGAACGTTGATATTCCATTGCTGACATCATCGGTCACCCTCATGGATGTGAATATCTTCATCCTGTCAGCCTCCATATAGCCCGCACACACTGGAGCGCCCGCATATGCAAGCACCAGATTTATACCCAGTGTTCTGAGGAAAGTCGTCTTTCCGGACATATTACTTCCGGTTATTATCGTGGCACCGCCCTTGAAGTCCGCATCATTTGCCACGACTGTATCAGGGCTTATCAGAGGATGTCTCATATCCCTGGCGGTGACATGCACTCTGACATTTGCGCCGACCTGTGGATAGCTCACTTCCCTCGTTCTTGAAAGGACAGCAAATGACATGAGTTCCTCCATATCAGAGACAGCCTTTATCCAGCCCTCAACGCTCTGTCCATTCTTCTGTTTCCATTTGTCCATCATCCTGCCTATGTGGAAGTCCCACATTATAAGTCCACACAGTATCTGATGAACTATAGGATTGTATCTGATATTGAACGCCGCACTTATCGTCCTCAGTTTTCTTATAGCCGCCAGGGCACCAGAGTCATTTGACAGATGCGACTTGATATCATTTAAAAGTTCACTGTCGAAATTCTCCCTGGAGATCAGCTCGAACATTCTTATATAGTCCTCTATCACATAGCCAAATGAGATCATCGGCATGACAGCCTGACCCGCAACTCCGCCAAAAAGCCAGGAGAACAAAAGCACAACAAAGAATGAGACAAGCGTCCAGCCTATGTTTATCTCACCCATTATTCCAAGTATAAATGCCACCAGTGTTATCGCCGGCAGTAAAAATCTCAATATGTTGAACACCGCAGGTATATGGTCATCGCCATTGCAGTATGTCACAAATTCATCCGCGGTATATTTCTTCTTTTTGCCCATTCCGGTCTTCACACCGAGGGTCTCAAAATCCATCGAGAACTCTCTCTTTGAAGTGAGCTCTTTTATCGCCTCCTGGCGCTCCTCTATGTCTGCTATATCGTACTTCGGATCGCGTATACTCTCGGCGAGAGCCCTTTTTCCCTCCTCGGTTCCCGCAACACAGATAAACTGATACAGAGAGCTCTGTCCAAGAAGGTCCATATCCCTTGCAACCAGATCGTCATCGCCGAGATACTGCGCACCGTTGTCCTCAAACTTCTTCCAGCCGTCGCCGAATCTCTCTATATACCTCCTGAGCACCTCCGACTTGGCTTTCTTATATTCCAGCTCCTCACTAAGCTTTCCGTGGATAAACACCATTGCGACAAATGCCACAGCGGCTATTATTCCCAGGATCAGCACTGTCACTCTGTTATCATATATGCCTATTATCAGCCCTGCCAGAGCTGCAAGGAACATCACAAATCTAACCCCTGAATACGTTGCAGACTTCCCCTCAAGCGCCTTGATGTCCTTCTCCAAAATGTCCCTTTCGTCCTTGTATTCGTTCATGTTATCGTCCTTTCATAAAAAACAATATATTTACTTTTTGTCCGGCTTGTCCTTCTTCTTATATGACATCACACCATCCTCTGATACATCTATCATGTCCGGCTTGACAACGAGCACGATACCCATTACCCCAAATACCACACACAGCACGATGCATATTATTCCGATCACCTTATATGATGTAAATGCGAGCATTCCAACTCCCACTGCCAGTGTGAGTGCCGCACATAGAAAATAGTTTTTCTGAAGTGCCTTTATCGCCTGTTCTTCTTTGTTGTAATCCTGTCCACTATTATTCATGTTCCATTTTACCTCCACATATCCATTCCATTATAGATGAATATATCATACACGGTATATCATTCGCAAATATTAATTCCTGTGAATCAATCCACCACACTTATTGCATTTGACACGAATACATATTAAAATAAACGGACAGGTTATATTCTATGGGAAGGAGATTTTTATCATGAACAAATTGGCAAAAATAGCGCTCACTCTTGCCGCTGCAGGAAGTGTCTGCTACTTATTCAAAGACAAGATCAAGACAACGAAAGCTTACCAGACAGTTGAGAACAATGATACTGTAAAGAAGGCAAAAGCCACAGCTACAGATACTTACCACAAAGTAAAGGACTCCGAGACAGTCAAAAAAGATCAAGGACTCTGAAACATACCACAAGGTAAAGGACTCTGAGACAGTCCAAAAGGCAAAGGATACGATCAAGGATACCTACAATAAAGTAAAAGATTCCGAGACAGTCCAGAAAGCAAAGAATACAGTATCCGACACATATGACAAGCTCAAGGACAAGGTTAAGGAAAAAGCTGCTTCCACCGAAGATGGCGACCGTGAATATTTCACACTTCACGAAGACACCACCGGAGCAGAAGAAACCACATCCGAAGAAGCCGCAACCGAGGATGTTGTAACCCCGGAAGCCACAGCGGATATTCCGGATGAGACAACCGCAAAGGCCGTAACCGAGACCGTAGCTGAGGCTGAGGATGTTCTCGCCGAGGCAACTGGTGCCGTTGCAAATGCCGCTGCTGCTGAGACATCAGAGGTAATCGGCGATGAGTACATGGGACTTTCAGATGTATCTGAGGATCCATCAGTGCTCTCCGATCAGGACAAGCTTGACGTATAGTCTGCACAGTACAATAGGCAAAACAAAAACAGTATGTGCGATCCGTTTGATAACGAACCGCATATACTGTTTTATTTTTTCCCTGAATCTCTCAGATATGACAATGCTTCATCTATGGCAGCCTCCGTCTTGAAGTCCTGCTCATATGTCACGCCATCCACATCCACCATGAGTAGTTTGTATATCTTTTTGTCTGCCGGCCCTATATTCGCCGATGTTCTGAGCTTCTTGAACGTCTCTATGGTGCTGAGTTCCACCACATCCGTATGCCAGGTTCCGTGATATACCAGATATTTGTCTGTTATGGCTATACCATCCTGATCATAGTAGAGATTGTATCTGAGCTGTTCATCTATATCCCTGACAGTATTTCTGTCTGCCTTTCCGCCCGATACGACCTGCATTCCTGACACCTTCCATGGACAGCACACACTGTATATACATCTGACTATATTATATAACGCCCACAGAGCCGTCAGCACAAGAACCAGCAGCATCATATTATAATAGATCCTCGGAAAATCCACCTCACTTATTATGAGTGGATATACCTTGCTCTCAAGCTGCTGGGATGGTATCCCCATGTCCTGTGCAAGGCCATCAACTATCGATGTATACACATCATCCGCAGAGACTACTCTGCCTCTCAGCGTATAATTCAGCAGTACATCTTCGTTACTCCTGATGAGCAGGATGGCATATCTGCCATCCTGCTGACAGTAGTAGTACCTGCCCTGCCTCTCAGAATCCACATAATAATCGTATCCTATATAATCCGCCCGATCCACGGTTATCGTCACATCCCTGTCGTTCGGATTCGCCCTGGATTCCACATCAGCTATACTTCTGTATGTCCTGCTCCTTATCCTGTCCGGCAGACTGAAATGCCACGCCATGATGATCATGCATCCCACCATGATCAGTGATAGAATGATCCCGGGTATTCTGTTTTTTAGAATATAACTTTCAAACTTCCTGTTCTTCATAATATGTCTTTCCCGCGTACGGTCAGATTTTTAGAAATGGCTTCCGCCACCGCCATGACCACCGCCACCGCCTGATCCACCAGAATCTCCTGAGCTGCTCTGGATAGTCACGCTGGTTACTTCCTTACGTATAAATATATCTCTTCTGTCAAGCTCCTTGGCATTTCCATCGCTGTATGTAGAAGCTGTTGTGGTATCTTTTCCTGCTTTCTTCGACAGATTCACGATGCAGAATGCGATGGCTGCTCCCAGAGATACAAGGAAGCATATAAATGGTGACAGGAACTTTAATCCTCCTGTGCTGCTCTTCATAGCCGTCTCTGTTCTTGACATCATTCTCTCAAATGCTCCAAGAGTATCCGATCTGAGTATCTTTCCACCGTATTCCGTTATGGATGTCGCCTTGGAATCACTTATTCTCTTCTTCGCCTTGCCGGCTGTGCACAGATAAACATATCCGTCGTTCTCCTGCCAGTTGGCAACTATAACTACGCTTGTGCTGGCATCCCTGCCGTCAAGATATGTTCCTGCAGGCCACTCTTCCCAGCCGAATCTGTAATAATCACAGATCTTCTCTGCTATATCCTTTGTGTTAGACTCTATGTCATATGAAACTGCATCGGCATCATATTCTGACAGATCTGTGTACTGATCCATGGTAACGACAACAAAGTCCATACCCACTTTATCTTCCAATTCTGCTATCTCCCCGCGGAGAGTCTCCTCCTCCGAATCAGACAGCTTATCTGCATAGTCAAACACTCTCTCATTTGTCTTACATTCTGTATTATTTCTGGCGTCATGCTTGAGATTGGCATTTGATTTCACAAAGTATCCTATAAAGAACACTATTCCAAGTCCAAGTACCACGAGCATTGCCACGATAAATTTCTTTACTGCATTCATTTACAACACCCCCAATAACATAGACAAGCCATCAAGCAATACAAATGCTGCGCCAAACAAAAGTGCGGTAAGTCCAACTGCCTTACTCATGCTCTTCGGCTCTGTTCCGACACATTTTCCAGTCTGTCCGTTGACATAGAACTTATAGTTTTTGCCCTGGAAACGGTACTCATATACCCACACCGGCATGAGTCCGAACTTTGTTCCCGTGAGTCTGTTGTTGTTTCTGAATCTCTCATTTGTAAGTGATGAATATCCGGTTGTGGTGCTTCTCACCCAATCTCTGTTTGCCTTCTCCGCCTTTGCCTGAGCCCTCGGCTCCACCTCATTCGGCGGCATATTGTAAGTCTCCGCATCGAATCCCGAGAGGTACTTGTTGTCATGCTGCATGAGCTCTTTGTAGTTGTACGGCTCCATGAGATCCATGATTCCATCCTCCATGGCTATGGATGCATCAACCGGTATGCCCTCATAATTCACATGCAGGCTTCTTCCGACATCAAAATATGAAGTCTCTGTATATCTCTTGTCTCCAGACGTCCATGATCTGACCTTTGTTCCTATGGCCTCATAAGCCACATCCGAATCATAATCGTACATCCAGAATGGGACATACACTCCCTTAAGCGCCTCAAGCGTCTTCTGTGAAAGGAATGTTCCCGGTATAAATAGCTTTTTACCAAATTCATTCCTCAGCTTCTCCTCAGCCTCATGCTTTGATATCTTAAAAGGAAGTATCACATCAGCCCCATACGGATAATTTACTTTGTCATCCCTGAGCAGATATGTTCCACATGAAGGGCATCTTCCCGCAGACTGATACTCCGTGTAAGGTATCTGTGAACCACAGTTTATACATATTACAGGCTCCTGTGATGGAACCAGTTCCTGACAGTCGCTTCCCCCGCAACTAAGGCAGACCATCTTTTTCTTCGCAGGGTCGTACACTACGTTACCCCCGCAATTCACACAACGATATAGCAAGTTATCTTCCCCCTGTCCTTTTTTATCGTTTTCCTTCCAAACTTCCTACGCTGATTCTCAGCGTACCTGCGCTTATTATAGCATAGTAAATCTGTTTTTAGAACATCGAATTGGATGCCTTAAGGCGGCTTTATAACACATTTTAGATATCTTAAATGAAACAAAATATTTTTTGAACAAATGTGTAACACATCATGTTCATGCGAATATGTTAAACCATGAACAAAATAATGGAGGCTTACCATGAGTGATTTATCAGCAACACAGTGTGCCTGTGGCGGTTGTGGCTGTGGCGGCAGAAATGGACTTTCTTGCGGAGGTTCATGTGGATGCAACAGTTGCACTCTGATCATCATCCTTCTCCTCTGCTGCGGTGGCTGCGGCGGCGATGGTTTCGGTTTAAACAGCGGTTGTGGCAATGACAATAGCTGCATCTGGATCATCCTTCTCTTATTCTGCTGCGGTGGCTGTGGCAATAACAACGGCTGTGGCTGCGGTGGCTGCGGCGGCAATGATTGCGGCTGCTGCTAACAGCGGATTCACCATTATCCATAAACGGGATATCGGGCAGAAAGGTTGTCCGGTATCCACAGAAAGTGGCCAGCAGAAGCAATTCTGCTGGTATTTTTTTACTAAAAATCAATAGAATATAGTATAGCTGTCTTACCAAGTGATCACTGCATGAAACGGAGCTTCATATGTTTAATGGCAACTTCCATCATCCACTGGACAACTTAATAAAAGATGACCGCCTGTTCATGATGGAGGCCATTCTCCCATTTGTGGATGACCGTATGAAAGCTCCTCTGGCAATGTACATAAAGATCATGGAACTTCAGACCATATTGAATGCTCTGCGCGATACAAATTATGTAAACTCCTGTGGACTCCACAAAGATATAAACAATCAGGATGATATACTGTCATCCCTTGCCGGGTGTGGATTTCCCGATATCAGGAACCAGTTTGCCAGCATGAAAAAAGCCATGGATATGATGAAGACCATGGAAGCCATGAACACACAACAATCCACGGATTCTCTGTACCGGCACTATCAAAGCAGAACTGCCTCTGAAACCGAGGGCGAAGAAAACTACGACAACACTGAATCCCAGTCATCCCAGGATATATACAGCTCCGTCAAAGACCTGTTTGAAAAATATGATATGGAGGGATATTAAACATGAATCTTCAAAATGACCCAAGACTAAAAAACATGCATCCGCTAAAAAGGGAAATTCTTCTCAGATTATCCAACTCCCAGTCCACCATGACTCCGGAGCAGATGCTCCCCAGCTAATGGAGATCAACAAAGAACTGCAAAAAGGGATCTCTCCTTCAGCAGATCCGAGTCCGAGATCGTTCTGGATGTTCTGAGCGAAGGCATGTCTCCACAGGAAAAACAAAAGATAAATATGATAAAGTCCATGCTGTAAAAAATGCATTTCACTGAATGTAACACAATTTCATTTTTTGTAGCTATCAGCTATAGTTTCACATTTTTGTACCTGATAGTTTCTGGCTGGCGATACCGTTATTGGCAGATACTATTTGCATAAAATGTAGCTGATAGATATTGTTTCAGCAAGATGGAGGTTATTGTGATAGATATCTTTGACTTGGGATTACGGATAAGAAATGTGAGAAAGGCTCATAATCTTACTCAGGAACAGCTTGCCGAGAAAATAAAAGTGTCTCCTCATTATGTGTATGAGCTGGAACATGGATATAAAAGTATGAGTATATATACTCTTGCCAATATCGCAACTGTTCTTGATGCGCCACTGGATTTTCTGGTGTTCGGAAAGGAACCGGCCACCACCCCCGAGAACAAGGATTATATCACTCATGACGATCTTGACAGGCTGGTGGAATCGATACCGCTGTACAAACGTGACAGTGCATACAGCGCACTCAAGAATCTGCTGCCTTATCTGAAATAAATGATAATCCGATATATATTAAACATCAAAGAAAGCCACATGGATTTTTCTCCATGTGGCTTTCTCATGTTTATAGTTTTTTTATTTCATAACAATATTCACAATACGTCCAGGAACATAGATCTCCTTGATAACGTTACCTGTGAGCTTGTCGGCGATCACTTCCTTAGCCTTTGCGATAACCTCATCCTTTGGATCCTCCTTGCCGATCGCAAGTGTTGCCTTAGTCTTACCGTTGATCTGTACAGCGATCTCTACTGTTGACTCTACTGTCTTTGCCTCATCGAACTCTGGCCATGTCTGCTGATATACATATCCGCCATAGTTCTTTACTGACCACAGCTCCTCTGTGATATGAGGTGCAACAGGGTTTAACAGGATGAGCAGTGTCTTGAACTCATCTGCTGTTACGCTACCCTTCTTGTAGAAGTCGTTGAGAAGTGCCATCATGGCTGCGATAGCTGTGTTGTACTTCAGATTCTCGAAGTCATTTGAAACCTTCTTGATAACCTGATGCATCTTGGTCTCCATATCCTTGGAGTAGCCCTTCTCGTCTGTCACGCTGTCCTGAAGCTTCCATACTCTGTCGAGGAATCTTCTACAGCCCTTAACGCCGTCCTCTGACCATGAAGCTGCTGCGTCAAATGCACCGATAAACATCTCGTAGGTACGCAGTGTATCTGCACCGTATACATCTACGATGTCGTCAGGATTAACAACATTGCCTCTTGACTTACTCATCTTCTCGCCGTTCTCACCAAGAATCATACCGTGGGATGTTCTCTTCTGATATGGCTCTGATGTAGGAACTACGCCCTGATCGTACAGGAACTTGTGCCAGAATCTTGAATAGAGTAAGTGTAATGTTGTATGCTCCATTCCTCCGTTATACCAGTCTACCGGCAGCCAGTACTTAAGTGCTTCTGACTTGCGAGTGTCTCTGTGTTATGTGGATCTGTATATCTTAAGAAATACCATGATGATCCAGCCCACTGAGGCATTGTATCAGTCTCTCTCTTAGCTGGGCCGCCACAGCAAGGGCAGGTTGTATTGACCCAGTCTGTCATTGCTGCAAGCGGAGATTCTCCGTTGTCTGTCGGCATATAACTTTCTACTTCCGGAAGAAGCAGCGGCAGCTCGCTCTCATCGATCGGCACATACCCACATTTATCGCAGTGAACAATCGGAATCGGCTCCCCCCAGTAACGCTGACGGGAGAATACCCAGTCACGGAGCTTGTAGTTGGTCTTTGCCTGACCGATACCCTTCTCCTCAAGGAACTTGATCATCTTCTCCTTTGCATCCTTTACCTCAAGGCCGTTGAGGAAATCTGAGTTGATGAGCACTCCTGTTGCCACGTCTGTAAATGCAGCCTCATTTATATCTACTTCCTCTCCATCCTTTGCAACAACCTGGATGAGTGGAAGTCCGAACTTTTTTGCAAACTCCCAGTCTCTGGTATCGTGTGCCGGAACCGCCATGATAGCACCTGTTCCGTAGCTCATGAGTACATAGTCCGATACGTATATAGGGATCTCCTTGCCATTTACAGGGTTGATGGCTGTGAGTCCGTCTATGCATACACCAGTCTTATCCTTTGCAAGCTCTGAACGCTCAAAGTCGCTCTTCTTCGCTGCCTGCTCACGGTATGCCTCGATGTCTGACCAGTTGCCGATCTCGTCCTTGTACTTGTCAAGGATTGGATGCTCTGGTGAAACAACCATGTAAGTAACTCCGAATAGTGTATCGCATCTTGTTGTATATATGCGGAGCTTGTCCTCTTTGCCCTTTACTGAGAAATCTACCTCAGCTCCTGTTGAACGTCCGATCCAGTTCTTCTGTGAAACCTTTACACGCTCGATGTAATCCACGCCGTCAAGTCCTTCAATGAGCTTGTCTGCGTAATCTGTGATCTTGAGCATCCACTCAGACTTAACCTTGCGGACAACCTCGCTGCCACAACGCTCACATACGCCATTGACAACCTCCTCATTTGCAAGACCTACCTTACATGAAGTACACCAGTTGATAGGCATCTCCTTCTTGTATGCAAGACCAGCCTTGAAGAGTTTGAGGAAAATCCACTGTGTCCACTTGTAATATTCAGGATCAGTTGTGTTGATCTCTCTGTCCCAGTCGAATGAGTATCCAAGTGAGTGGAGCTGCTTTTTGAATCTTGCAACATTTGTCTTGGTTACTTCCTTTGGATGGATCTTGTTCTTGATCGCATAGTTCTCTGTTGGAAGACCAAATGCATCCCATCCCATCGGATATAAAACATTGTATCCCTGCATTCTTCTCTTTCTTGCTACAATATCAAGAGCTGTATATGGTCTTGGATGACCTACATGAAGTCCCTGTCCTGATGGATATGGGAATTCAACCAGCGCATAATACTTTGGTTTTGAATAATCATCTGTAGCAGCAAATGCCTTGTTGTCATCCCAGACCTTCTGCCACTTTCCTTCAACGACTTTGTGGTTGTATGTCTCAGCCATTTTTGAAAATGCCTCCTTGAAATTTATCTTTTCAGGCTTTATAACGCTTTTTTCGCCCGATTCCTCTCTAATCTTAACTATATTAGCATATATGCCGTGTTTTTCAAACTGTTTTTTGGTATAAGCAGCCCGGCTTATTCAAACACTTTCTTGATACTGTCATAATGAAGGAAGATTCCCTGCTCTGCATATTCCTTTATCTCATCCAGAGTTGCCAGCTTAAAACCATCAGTCTCCGCCTCCTGAGGCCTGATATCTATTTCCGAAAAATCTCCAGTAAACTTATAGACATCCACAAAGTAGTTGTCCTTCTCATCCGGGTTATCTCTCCTATATGTAAACTGCAAGCCTCCATCGAAATCACTTACGTCTATGCCTGTCTCCTCTATTACCTCTCGTCTGACAGCCTCTATGGATGACTCTCCTGCCTGCACTCCGCCGCCGGATACCTCCCACCAGCCTGCTGCCCACGCCTTTGTCATGACACGCTTGGTTATCAGATACTTTCCCTCTCTGTTCTGGAGCACACCGAGCACTGTGAGGTGATAATCCCCGGTTTCATATTCCAGTCATTTCTCTTCATCGTGCGCCCTGTAGGCTGCTTGTTTACATCGTAAATATCCCAGTATTCCATCTCTGCTTGTCCTCTTTCTGATTTTTATATTTGTTCTGCCCAGTAACATAATAAATGCTATTTTAAGTTTCTTCAACAATCATTCGAATTTTATGCATAATTATTTATTGCAGTTTACTATAAAACTTAAGCTGTGGTACAATTCAAACTGTTATCAAGAGATTTGACCAGCGCAGGCTGAAGGAGGAAGCATGAACGCTTATGAGGTATTCGCCAGTGTCTATGATGAACTGATGGACAACATTCCATATGATGACTGGTGCACATATATAATAGAAGTTTTGAGAAAATACGGAGTGAACGAAGGGCTCATATGTGAGCTTGGATGTGGCACCGGAGAGATAACGGAAAGGCTTGCGGATGCCGGATACGACATGATCGGTATCGACAATTCATATGAGATGCTTGAGGTGGCAAATGAAAAAAAACTTGATACAGGTCACGAATCCATCTTGTATCTCATGCAGGACATGAGGGAATTTGAGCTCTTCGGCACGGTGAATGCCATCGTATGTGTGTGTGACAGCATCAACTATCTCACTGAGCTTTCAGATATCACACATGTATTCAGGCTGGCAAATAACTATCTCGAATCAAAGGGCATATTTATCTGCGACTTCAAGACCCGCCATTATTTCAAGGATGTGGTTGCCGACAGCACCATAGCCGAGGACAGGGACGACGTGAGCTTTATCTGGGATAACTACTACGATACGGAAACCGATATAAATGAGCTGGCTCTCAGCCTGTTTCTCCCAGAATACCCAGAATCAGGCATTGAACCGGATGATGAGTGTCCTCTATACAGGAAGTATCAGGAATTCCATTATCAGCGAGGCCTGACCCTTGATGACATGAGGACATGCGTTGCTGACTCAGGCATGGAGCTCGTTGCCATGTACGATGCATTTACATGGCTGCCAGCCACAGATTCCAGTGAAAGGGTATACGTGGTTGCAAGGGAGACACACCAGGATAACAAACACTATGAATAGGCTTGTCTTATCATCATTCATAATATAAAATGGTGAAGATTGTCCAATATATCATTAATTATAATGCGATTATATATAGAGATAACCGGACAGATTTCAAAATGTAACAAAACTAATCAACATAGAATAGCGAGGTATACAACATGGGCGATCATATAATAAAGAGGTATGGCGGCGAACAATCAGGTAAGATTCTTCGCCGGAACAACAAGAGATATCGTGGAGACTGCAAGATCTATCCACAACACAAGCCCTGTGGCTACAGCCGCACTTGGAAGACTGCTCACAGCAGGAGCACTTATGGGAGCACAGTGCAAGAACGAGTCCGACGTACTCACACTTCAGATCCAGTGCAACGGACCGATCGGAGGACTTACCGTAACTGCAGACGCACATTCAAGAGTCAAGGGATATGTCAACAATCCAAACGTTATCCTTCACGCAAATGACAAGGGTAAGCTGGATGTTGCCAAGGCACTTGATCTCGGCGTGCTTTCAGTTATCAAGGATATCGGTCTCAAGGAGCCTTATGTCGGTCAGACACAGCTCGTGTCCGGTGAGATTGCCGAAGATCTTACTTATTACTTTGCGACATCTGAGCAGATTCCTACATCTGTTGCCCTTGGTGTTCTCATGGAGAAGGACAACACCGTCAAACAGGCAGGCGGCTTCATCATACAGCTTATGCCATTTGCATCGGATGAGCTCATAGACGTTCTTGAGAAGAGACTTAACGAGTTTTCTTCTATCACCAGTCTCCTCGATGCGGGCAAGACTCCTCTTGACATCATCAAGGATGTATTTGAAGGATATGACGTTGTAGTGACCGATGAGTTGCCTACCGAGTGGCACTGCAACTGCAGCAAGGAGAGATACTACAATGCGGTACTCAGCCTTGGCAAAAAAGAGATCGCAAGCCTTCTCGAGGAGGGCGAGCCTATAGAGGTCAACTGCCAGTTCTGCAACTCTCATTACAAGTTCTCACCTGACGAACTCAAAGAGATGCTGCTCAAAGCGGCTGCAAAATAATCATTTTTCCGCCATTTGCCCTCATTTTTACAACATTTTTGTACATTATAATTATTGCATTGGTTTTTTCACTATGCTAGAATGTTAACCGTTGTAAAGGAGACTAAATTTGAAAGAAAGAGTGAAAATTATGAAGATAACAAGAGATGATATCAGAAATGTGGCTATCATCGCCCACGTTGACCACGGTAAAACAACACTTGTAGACGAGCTCTTAAAGCAGAGCGGTGTGTTCCGTGACAATCAGGAGGTCGCTGAGCGTGTCATGGATTCCAACGATATCGAGCGTGAAAGAGGAATCACTATCCTCTCCAAGAATACTGCCGTAACATATGGAAGCACCAAGATCAACATCATTGATACTCCGGGTCATGCAGACTTCGGCGGTGAGGTTGAGCGAGTTCTTAAGATGGTAAACGGAGTAATCCTCGTTGTTGATGCATTTGAGGGTCCTATGCCACAGACCAAGTTCGTTCTGAAGAAGGCTCTTGAGCTTAATCTTGCAGTTATCGTATGTGTAAATAAATGTGATCGTCCTGAGGCACGTCCTGACGAGGTAGTTGACGAAGTTCTTGAGCTCCTCATCGAGCTCGATGCAAATGAGGATCAGCTTGACTGCCCATTTGTATTTGCTTCTGCCAAGTCCGGTTATGCAACACTTGACTCATCCAAGCCAGGCACAGACATGAAGCCTCTGTTCGACACTATAATTGATTACATTCCTGCTCCTACAGGCGATCCTGAGGCAGGTGTACAGATGCTTGTCAGCACAATCGACTACAACGAATACGTTGGACGTATCGGTGTCGGCAAGGTCGACAATGGTGTCCTCAAGGTAAATGAGGATCTTGTCATAGTAAATGAGCATGACCCGGACAAGCTCGAGAGGGTTCGTATCGGAAAGCTTTTCGAGTATGAGGGTCTTAACAAGATAGAGGTTAAGGAAGCACAGATAGGTTCTATCGTTGCTGTTTCAGGCATCGCAGATGTACAGATAGGTGATACTCTCTGCTCCCCTGAGAATCCTGACCCAATTCCTTTCCAGAAGATTTCTGAGCCAACCATCGCCATGACATTCATGGTAAATGACTCTCCTCTCGCAGGCAAGGAAGGTAAGTTCGTAACATCAAGACATCTTCGTGAGAGACTTTTCAGAGAGCTGAACACAGATGTCAGCCTCCGAGTTGAGGAGACTGACACAACTGAGGCTTTCAAGGTTTCAGGCCGTGGTGAGCTTCACCTGTCAGTCCTCATCGAGAACATGAGACGTGAAGGTTATGAATTTGCAGTAAGTAAGGCTGAGGTTATCTACAAGGAAGATGAGCTCGGACATAAGCTTGAGCCATTTGAGATCGCTTATATAGATGTTCCTGACGAATTTGCAGGTACTATCATCAACATGCTGAACCAGAGAAAGGGTGAGCTTCAGGGAATGGCTCCAACTGGAAATGGAACCACAAGACTGGAGTTCTCAATTCCATCCCGTGGACTGATTGGTTTCCGTGGTGACTTCATGACAGCTACCAAGGGTACAGGTATCATCAACACAACATTTGACGAGTATCTTCCATACAAGGGTGACATGAGCTACCGTTCAAAGGGATCACTCATCGCATTCGAGTCAGGTACTTCGATCACATATGGTCTGTTCAATGCACAGGAGCGTGGAACACTCTTTATCGGACCGGGCGAGCAGGTCTACGGCGGTATGGTTGTAGGTGAGAATCCTCGTGCTGAAGACATGGAGGTCAATGTCTGCAAGAAGAAGCAGCTTACCAACACACGTTCTTCAGGATCAGATGATGCTCTCAAGCTTTCACCTCCAAAGGTGATGAGTCTTGAGCAGGCTCTTGACTTCATCGACACTGATGAGCTTCTGGAGATCACACCAAAGTCATTCAGAATCCGTAAGAAGATTCTTGACCATACTCTTCGTTACAGAGCCAACAGGAAATAAGGACGGACGAAAAGTCCTTTGAGATAGTGAAGCCCGTACACTGTAAGGATGTGGATCCATCACGGGATATACAACAAAAGCAGAGACAGTTCACACATTCTTTGTGTTTTGTGTGAGTTGTCTCTGCTTTTTTGTGCGTAAAACTGTATCTTTTTTGCTTATTTTCCTCTGAATGATTCAACTTTTCTGTTTTTTGTATCTTTCTGGCTTTTTCTTTATGTTTGCGATAATTTTGTGACCTTTTACCTCCTTGTCACGGCGTCTATTGGTCTTAGTTTTGAGGCCCATCTTGCTGGGAAATAGCCTGCTGCCACTCCGAGGATCACGGAGCCGATGACTCCGGCCAGTGCAAGCCACCATGGGATCATGGCTATCTGGGTTTCTTTTGCAAGGTTGAACATGGAGACGGCGGCTTTATTCACCACTATTCTCACTCCGTAGGAGGATAATACTCCGAGGACGCCTCCGACAAGTCCTATCACTGCGGCCTCCATGAGGAACAGAAGTCTGAGCTCGTCTATGTCGCAGCCGAGGACCTTCAATATACCGATCTCGTTTACCCGGTCGAATACAGAGGTCGTCATGGTGTTGCTTATTCCTATGACAGCCACAATAAGTGCTATCATTCCGATTCCGCTGAGAAGAAGCTGTATCATCTTGAGGTACTTCTGTATCGTGTCCAGATATTCCTTGGAATTCTCTGTCTGATACCCCATGTCCTGAAGCTTTTTTACCATCGCATCGACGTTATTTATATCATCTACGATCACCACCGCTGATGTGTAGACAAATTCACGGTAGCTGTTACCATTGCCATCCACCGGCTGACCGTAAAGCTTGCCATCGGCGCTGACCTTTCTGAGCAGGCTTTTCAGTGAATCCATATCACAGTATATCGTCTGAGACTTCTCGCTGTAGCTGTCAGAGATGTCCAGCGATTCGTCAGACTCTTCATCCTGAACTGCACTGTCATAAGAAGTGTCAGCAGAAGCATTGTCAGAGCTGTTATCCGTATCTCCATCAGATAAAACCCCGGCGAGTTTCAGTTTGAATATCCTGTCACTTTCACCGCTCCATCCGACGGTCGTGTCAAATCTCTTTCCGACAAGGGATGCAATACTCTTCTTCTCTCTCTTCTCGTAACTGTCAAATGTCTTTTGATTGAAGAACATTTTGCCCACACTGCCGCCCGAGATCAGTTCAGATGTCCCATGTGAAGAATTGCTGTTTTCCCCATAGGCCAGACTCCAGCCATCAAGCTCATTTCCCGGCACACCCACAAGATTGCCAAAGTATTCATACTCCCCATACTTCATACTCACAGGCACCTCATACAGAGGATAACAACCATCCACATTTGCAAGATCTGTCAATGTAGATATCGTTCTGTCCGTTATCATTCGATCCTTATGCTTACTTCCGGTCCATCGAAAATTAAAGAAATTGATTAGAAATAGATTTTTGTTTGATAATCTTAAATCAGATATTCACAATGGAGGCATATTTATGGCGCAGAGTATTTTAATTGTAGACGATGAAAAAGAAATTGTATCAATGCTGTATTGCTATTTCAGCAAACTTGGATATACGGTATATACTGCAACAGCAGGAAATGCTGCATTAAAAGAAGTAGAAAAAAAACCTGACATTATTTTGTTAGATGTCAATATGCTTGGATATACGGTATATACTGCAACAGCAGGAAATGCTGCATTAAAAGAAGTAGAAAAAAAAGATATAGATGGATTTACTGTTTGTGAAAGGATACGGGATTATGTTTCATGCCCTATAATTTTTTTAACAGCACGCATTGAAGATAGTGATAAAATAAAAGGATTTTCTATTGGCGCAGACGACTATGTAATAAAACCATTTTCTGTTGATGAATTAGAAGCTCGCATTGCAGCACATCTTCGCAGAGAAAAAAGACACAATATATCTTCAAAGGTGCAATTTGATGAAGATATGGTTATAGATTATTCCTCACGTATTGTGTTTTATCATAATAAGGATATGGCTTTTACCAAAAAGGAATTTGATATAATATCTTTCCTTTCGCAAAACAAAGGAATTGTTTTTGACCGGGAAACTATTTATGAAAAAGTTTGGGGATTAGACGGCATTGGTGATAATACAGTTGTTACAGAACATATCAGACGTATTAGGGCAAAATTTTTATCTTTAGGCGATAGACCTTACATTGAAACTGTTTGGGGGTGCGGATATAAATGGAAAAATTAAAGAGAAGCAGATGGTTCAATCGGTTAAATAGCATGAGTATTAGGATGTCCTTTGTTCTTTATGCTTTGTTTTCATTGTTGATTGGAATAATTATTTGTATACTTTTAATTTCAATGGTTGACAAATACAGAATAAATTTGAACTATAAGTATGAAAATATGTCAACAAGGTATGATATACCGGAAAATGGTTCATTTACCGCCGCTTATAGTAATGACCAAACAAAATACACAATATTTGACACGAAAGGAAACGAGATATGCAAGTTCAATGTTGATTATCAAAAAGAACGCCCAGTACACGAATATGTCTATCCGAACCATGTTTCATATATCGAAGTTTTACCTAATTTTACAAACCGGGATAGGCTTATTGACAGTGCTTTAGGTTCATTAAATATTGCAATTATTCCTATCGTATTATCTATTAGTATGATATGTTGTGTAACATTTTTTTTATAAAAAAAAATTATCGAAACCTATTAAGCTATTAACTAATGCGTATCATAAAATTGAAGCAAATGACTTAGATTTTACGTTATCATATCCATTAAATGATGAAATGGGGAAACTTTGTCATGCCTTTGAAAAAATGAAAGACTGTTTGTCGAAAAATAATGAAACTATGTTTCGACAATTTGCTGAACAGCGCCGTCTAAATGCTGCTTTTTCGCATGACTTACGCACTCCTTTGACTTTACTAAAGGGTCATGCTACTATGCTGCTTTCCTTTATTCCCAAAGGCTTAGTATCACAACAAGAAATATTAGATGAAATATCAGTAATGTCAAAAAATATTTCACGTCTTGAAAAATATGTAAATGCTATGACGAACTTATATAGGTTAGAGGATATTGATATTCCACGGCAACAGATTACATTTCATGCACTTATTGATAATTTTAATAACACAGCAGAAGCACTTTGTTATGACAAACATTTTTCAATTACTACAAGCGGTGATAATATAACCTTGTTTATCAATTTAAATACAGTCATGCAGATTTATGAAAACTTACTCTCTAATAGTATTAGATACGCAAAAAGTGATATTGCTATTAGCGTAGTAATAGAGAATGATAATTTAGTTATATCTGTTTCAGATGATGGTTGCGGGTTTAAAAATATTGATATTGAAAAAGCGACATTACCATTTTATAAATCATCGAAAGATATATCTACTGAACATTTGGGATTAGGGCTGAATATTAGTAAGATTTTAAGTGAAAGACATGGCGGAAATATCCAAATTGCTAATAATGAAGCAGGGGGAGCATGTGTTACAGTAAAAATAAATTGCAATGAAAGTTGATTGAAAATAGACATTTTATTGCTATTATAAATTTAAAAGAAAGGAGATAAGGACAAATGAAAAAAATAATATGTATGTTTCTAAACTTATCGTTATTGGTGTGTATTGTTGGGTGCAGTCAAGCAAAGGACAGTGATAACCATGTGGTACAAGATTATTCCGAAGAATATGAGGTTTCTCCTTATGGAAGTGAAGAAGCGCTTGACACTTTGGGCGATTTGAAGATTTCAATGAGTACAGAAAAGGATTTAGACTTAAAGCACCTTTCATTTCTAATAGAAAATACTTCTGATAAAGAATACCGATATTCACCAAATTATTTTGAAATAGAAGCTGAACAATCCGGCACTTGGTATCAACTTAAACAGCTTGATGACCCCTCAAAGAGCAATGAAAAGGATTGTTTTATTAAGCCTAACGAACGATTAACATTAGAAATTGATGTTAAAAGTTTTTATGGAGAATTGCCTGCTGGACACTATCGTTTGATTAAACAATTTGCGTTCTTTGAAAGTGAAAGAGATTGGGATTACGATACATATAATTTATCACGCCGTCAAAATACACACTATATAAAAAGCTCTCTCCGTCAAATCCTGCAACATGTGCCTCGTAGTTCAGGTCAAGCTGATCTATCCCCAATATACTGTCAAAGTCGAATTCTCCGTCTTATCCAAATCCATATTCTCCATAATTTTCTGCCATAGCATCATCCATATTATCTGCCATTTCACTATTCCCTCTATCTCATTCTCTTTCTCTGCAACCTTCGTCTCATCCTGTTCTTCCGCTGCAGCATCCTCTGGACTTCTCTCAAACCTCGCATATCCGCTGTCATATTTCAGATAAATGACATTCTTCTCAGTTGTGCTGATATATATTTCCTGTCCAGCTTCAAGATCCACGCCTGCTGCCGCAAAATTCTCTGCAGGATAGTCTTTGCTGTCGACCTTTTTATCGTTCCCGCGATCTCGTATCCTTCCGGCAATTTCTCATCTCTTCCGGTTGCATTGTAATAATAGATATACCCATCATACATAACCTGTGGCTGCTCTATCATTCCGCTTTCCACACCGGTCGAGGTCTCCACGCCATTTGTTCCTGAAACATTTCCCTCAGAACTACCGCAGGCAGTACATGCCATAATCGAAAGCGCCGCAGCACATATAAATATTTCTTTTCGTATCCCCATACAATTTTCCCCTTTTTAATACTTATTTATGGATGTTATTGTAAACCAGCTAACTGTATGTCCATATTAACATGGCTTTCCCAGCTCTGCAACATACATATTATTAAAGTTGTCACCATATGCTCACTTCCGTCCATCCATATCCTCATCCCGGACATATCTCGCATTGAACTCCATATTGATCTCACGGAGCTCCTTCTTCCCATCAATATAATCCTGGTACATCTCTGTGATACCGCACATGCATCCATCGCAGTAAGCATCTATATTTCCCAGAGAATCGGCAACTATCTGCTCTCGTTCTTCCCTAGTTGTGTCCTTTATAAGAAAACCTGCCATCGTCAAAAGCCTCCTCTTACAATTCTCATAAATACAATTAAAACCGTTTTTTATACACAAGTACATGTCAAAAAAAAACAGGCACTTGTAGTTCTTGATACATAAGATATGAAACATATATACAAACGATAATGAAAGTGACTGATCTTCAGCGCTTACTGCTGCTGCGAAGACCGCACCGCTCTTATCGCGGTTTTCGCAGCATGCAAATGTAAGCAAGCTGAAGTGAAGGTAACTGAATGTGTTTGTATATATGTTTTCATATCCATATCTCGAACTACAAGTGCCGTCCGGCCTTTTTACTGTCTGACCTTAATGTGAACCTCACGGAGCTGCTGCTCTGTAACCTCTCCAGGTGCTCCACACATAAGATCCTGTGCTGTACCACTCATTGGGAATGGGATGATCTCTCTGATATTATCCTCGTTTCTGAGAAGCATGATCATTCTGTCCACACCAGGAGCCATACCTGCATGAGGTGGTGCTCCGAACTGGAATGCATTGTAGAGTGCTCCGAACTTCTCCTTCAGATCATCCTCTGTGTACCCTGCGATCTCAAATGCCTTAACCATGATCTTCATGTCGTGGTTTCTTACGGCACCTGATGAAAGCTCGATACCGTTGCAGACGATATCGTACTGGTAAGCCAGGATATCAAGTGGATCCTTCTCATTTAACGCCTCAAGTCCGCCCTGTGGCATTGAGAACGGATTGTGAGTGAAGATGATCTTCTTGCTCTCCTTGTCGTACTCGTACATTGGGAAATCATTTATATAGCAGAAACGGAATGCGTTCTTCTCGTTGAGATCAAGTCTATTACCAAGCTCAACTCTGATCTGTCCTGCAAATGACGCTGCAAGCTCCTCCACGTCTGCAATGAAGAAAATAGTATCTCCAGGCTGAAGGCCTGCAAGCTCTGCGATCTCACCCTTCATATCATCAGGAATGAACTTGTCGATAGGTCCCTTGTATGACATATCCTCAAGTATCTCCAGATATCCAAGGCCGCCCATGCCGATGCTCTGTGCAAACTTGAGCATCTTCTCATGCTGTCCCTTTGAAAGCTTCTTGTGTACATTGATGGCACGTACCGTCTTACCGTGGAATGGCTTGAATGTACATCTCTGGAAGAAATCTGTAAGATCTATTATTCTAAGTGGGTTTCTAAGGTCTGGCTTATCTGAACCGAATTCAAGCATAGCCTGCTTGTAGCTGATGATCGGATATGGAGCCTGTGTAACAACTGCGCCCTCAGGTGCAAACTTCTCAAATGTTGCTGAGAGGACTTCCTCTCCAATCTTGAATACGTCCTCCTGTGTTGCAAAGCTCATCTCGAAGTCAAGCTGGTAGAATTCTCCTGGTGAACGGTCAGCTCTTGCATCCTCATCTCTGAAGCAAGGTGCTATCTGGAAATATTTGTCAAAGCCAGATACCATAAGTAACTGCTTATACTGCTGTGGTGCCTGTGGAAGAGCATAGAACTTGCCCTTATATTTTCTTGATGGAACGATATAATCTCTTGCGCCTTCTGGTGATGAAGCACAAAGAATAGGTGTCTGGATTTCAAGGAAGCCCATATCTGTCATCTTCTGACGAAGGTAGCTGATGACCTGACTTCTGAATATCATGTTGTCCTTAACCTTCTTGTTTCTGAGGTCAAGATATCTGTACTTGAGTCTCACATCCTCACGTGTCTCCTTGGATGTCTGGATCTCAAATGGAATCTGCTTGTATACCTTACCGAGTATCTCTACAGTCTTCGCCTCAAGCTCGATAGTACCTGTAGGGATCTTAGGGTTGTATGTCTCCTCATCTCTGTGTTCAATGATACCCTCGATTGATACACAGTCCTCCTTTGTTATTCCGTCAAGAAGTGATGTGTCTCTCATTACTACCTGGAGCACGCCATACATATCACGCAGATCGATAAATGATACTCCACCATGGTCACGGATATTCTCTACCCATCCGGCAACCTTAAGTGTCTGTCCCACATCGCCCTCAGTGATCTCGTTCATTGTTCTGTTACGATAAATGTTCTCGATTGTCATCTGTTCTCTCCTTTTCTTTACTATTTGCCTGTGGCTTTATGTCCACTTTGGCTTTTTTTTCAGGATTACGCACTGGCTGTTATTTCTCTTGCAAATAGAAAAAAGCTTATGTTCATCCTGAATCAGATGCACATATATATATGCAAATATTCAGGACGAACATAAGCTCTCTCAAACTACCTGTCGGTTACTTGTCTGCTTTAATGTCCGCGGTACCACCTGATTTACCGTTACACGATCTTCGTATATTCAAAGCATCGCGTCCCAGTCCCTCTCAGTCACCTTGCTCATGACCTCTCTGCGTATCGTGCAGCTACGGCTCCCCTACTCGACATAAAACACGTATCCCGCTATGGGCTATATCTTTCAGCTTGCGGCTGGTAAAGTGTTATTCACATATATTCACTCCGCCGGACTCCCACCACCACCGGCTCTCTGTGGGCGATAATCTATGCTACTTCTCTTCGTCATTGCCTTATATATGGCGTCAGCACATATCTGACGCCACATTATTATATTCTAGTGATTCAAGTTCTGTCAACTATATTTATGTATATTTCCACCATCATCCCACAATCTCTGCACCAAACGGCATGAGCGACAGTTTGGCGATCTTAAAGAACTGAAGCCCAAATGGAATTCCGACTATCGTTATGCAAAGCAGCAGCCCCAGGCAGGCATTCTCTACCGCCATAGGTATTCCGCAGCAGAGCAGCCATATGATATTCGCGATCAGCGAGCCAGCCCCGCCTCCATACACTATCTCTTTTCCAAATGGAAAGAATGCAAGTCCTGCAAACTTAAAGCACTGCATCCCAATCGGAATCCCTATTATCGTTATACAGCACAGCACCCCGCTTGCCACCCACGAAAGTCCGCTCAATATTCCGCCACATAAAAACCATATACAATTTCCAAGACATCCCATGATATCATCTCCTAATCATCAAAACACAACTAACATATAGTAATCCAAGCATACACTCATACAATACACCCCATCATACTAAATTCATTTCATCTGCACAGTGCAGCCAGCATCCTGACTGCCGCCTCATACTCACCATTATCTCTAGTCTTCCGGATCTTCTTAAGAGCCCTCTCAGCTCCCTCCACATCATAAAACAGCCTCGACCAGTAAGCCCACAGCTCCTTCATCTTGAACATCGTGTTGCCCCTGCCCACATCCGACTCACAGTAATTCCTGTAAAGTTCATCGTGGAATATGAAGAATCTGTTCCAGTCATATGTACTGTCGCCACACTCTTCTTTTATCCGCTCCGCCAGACAAGGATCAGCTATTATCCCCCTGCCTATCATAACCTTACTTATATCAGGAAAATCGCCCGTGAACCTGTCATAATCCGCCACACTGTTTATATCTCCGTTGTAGCACACTGTGTCTGGTCTTCCATATGAAGCCACACCTTCGGCAAACACTTCCATGTTTGGCGTATTCTTGTAGAAATCCGTCTGTATTCTCGGATGTATGATCAGCTCACTTATCGGATACTTCTTATATATTTCTATGATATCCTCAAACTCCACAGAACTGTCTCTTCCTATTCTGGTCTTTATAGACACATCCATCACGTCGGCGGCAAATACTTCATATAAGAAGTTGTCAAGCCTCTCCGTATCGTATATCAAACCCGAGCCTTTATACTTCGTGACAACAGTTTTTGACGGACAGCCGAGATTGATATTCACCTCGTTATATCCAAGCTCCTTCAGGAACTTTGCGGCCTTCACAAATCCCTCGCCGCTGTTGGTCAGAAGCTGCGGCACCACATTTATCCCCTGATTGTTTTCCGGCAGCACATCCCTTAGTTCCCTGTTTCTGAGAGGACGTCCCTTCGCCGGGGCAATGAACGGCATAAAGTATTTGTCAACGCCGCCGAAATATTTGTGATGTGCATTTCTGTATATGTATCCTGTTATCCCCTCCATCGGGGCAAGATATATCAAATCATCCCTGTTGTTCATCCATCATTCTCCCATTAAATCCGTAAACCCGGTATAAATATCCTGCAATGACATTCCTTATGACAAAAATATAGAGGCCTTCATCACTCACATGACAAATGCCTCTACATTATAAACTATATTGTTCTATTTGAACAGATTTGTAACAAACTGTACAAAGTCAATTCCAAACGACTGGAGAAGCAGCAATGCAAGCAGTATTGGTGCCACAAACTTTACCATGACAATATAGAGCTTCTTTCTTCCAAACTTCTCGCCATTTCTTGTAACCTCGTCTATAACCGTCTTAGGCTTCACTACCCAGCCGATAAGTATACATGACAGGATAGCCACAAGCGGCATGAAGATGTTGTTACTCAGGTAATCCATCACATCGAGGATCTGGGCTGTAGCTCCATTTGGAAGCTTGAGCTCAAAGTACCATATGTTGTAACCGAAACATACGACCAACATTCCGACAACCGCATATACAGTTGTTATGACCGCACTCTTCTTTCTCGTGAGATGGAACTTATCCATAAGTCCTGACACTATCGCTTCCATGACCGATACTGAGGATGTGATCGCCGCAAATGTAACCATGATGAAGAACAGGGCTCCGATGACTGTTCCGACCTTACCCATGGCATTGAATACCTTTGGCAGAGATATGAACATAAGTCCAGGGCCCGCTGACATGCCTTCCGTTCCAGAGAACACATACACCGCAGGGACTATCATCAGACCAGCAAGGAAAGCCACTGCCGTGTCAAATATCTCTATCTGATTGATCGACTTCATAAGGTTAACATCCTTCTTAACATATGAGCCATACGCAACCATGATACCCATAGCGACACTTATCGAGAAGAAGAGCTGTCCCATGGCATCCATTACAACCATGAATATATCCCTGAATGTCATTCCCTTAAAATCAGGAATCAAATATACCTTCAGTCCATCAATTCCTGTTCTGATTGTACCATCATCACCGGTATGCTTGATCGTCAGTGAATAGATTGAAATTCCAATTATAAGAAGTACCAATATCGGCATGAGCACCTTGCTAAACTTCTCTATTCCCTTTTCAACACCACAGAATACGACAACGCCTGTGGCCGTAAGGAATATAAGTGCAAATACTATAGGCGCAGTCTGGGCTGTTATAAAACCGGTGAAATAACCGTCACCAGTGGCAGCCTCTGTCTGACCTGTAAAATATGCTGTCATATACTTCAGGACCCATCCTCCGATAGTACAGTAATATGGAAGGATTATGACCGGTACAATCCACGCCAGACCGCCAAGCCATTTCCACTTCTTATGTATAAGACCATAAGCTGTGAGCGGTCCCTGCCGAGTCTTTCTTCCTATTGCAATATCTGTTGTGAGCAGTGTGAATCCAAATGTAAGCGCAAGTATTATATACACAAGTATAAACACGCCTCCGTTGTCCTTTGCCGCAAGATATGGGAACCTCCATATATTACCAAGTCCTACCGCACTTCCCGCTGCTGCCATAACAAAGCCCAGCGTCCCCGTAAAATTACTTCTTTCCTTCTTATTCATAATCGCCCTTTCTGTTTTTGCTTTTATTTTTTGCTATCCAGTCCCCTGTCTGAACAGTTACTTTTCATTTTTGCCTTCAGTTTTGCCGATGCCGCAAAGTATGCGCGACATCTCGCAGGATAATTTCGGAATGCGCCATATATATTGTATAAATAAAATCCATACGTCAGGAATTTACCGGCAGGTCCTATCTTGTCCTTCAAGGTCTTCGGGTATCTCTTTCCGCCAACCTCGGGATGATTGCCGTCATTTATATAATTTATCAGATCATCCTCCGAATGTATATAATCCGGAAGATATGTACCTGCAAGTCCGACACAGTTCTCCTTATGGGCATCGCTTCCACCAAAAACAGGTATATCATAGTATGACGCAAGCCTTCTGGCCATCTTATTCCTCTTGGCTGATTCACAGCAATTATATCCCTCTATGAAGTCAAAATGCTGTGCATATAGTCTGTGCTCTATCATGCCAAGCCTTCTCGTGCTGCCAAAGCTCATGAACTTCTCGCCAAATGGATGAGCTGGGCCAAGTATACCGCCGCACTCGTGCACAAGCCATATCACCCTGATAAGCGCCATGCCCCTATGTTCAAACAGGTCGTACACCTCCTCAGGTGTATCTGATGGCAGTACGATGAGGAAATGTCCATAGTCAAACGTATCATACTCGATACCTCTGAGCACAGAGAAATCCTTCACCTTATCTTTCTGCCTTAAGTACGCTTTGTATCCGGAATATGAATCATGGTCTGTGACCAGCATTCCGTGAAAACCACGCTGCTTTAACAGATCAATATAATCAAGAATCTTTACTTTGGCATCGGGTGATCCCTCAGCCGTATGACAATGCATGTCAAATCTTACTCTGTTCATGTGACCATCTCCTCTGATTATCCATCATGACATACAATCTAATACTCTGCTCCGTTTCCTAGCCATGTTATCTGTGAAAATGGGAAATACACAAATTCTGCTTTGGCAAGTATCTTGTCACGCTTCACATAGGTATTCTCCCAAAGTCTGGCATCCGCTGAGTTTGGTCTGTTGTCTCCCAGCATAAGGTAACAGTCCTCAGGAACCTGATACGGTCCAAACGATCTTACGTCAGTCCTTGCCTCATCACTCAGATAATCCTCCTTGAGCGGAGTATCACTTCCATTTATATATACCTTACCATCTATGATCTCCACGGTCTCACCCGGCAGTCCTATGATTCTCTTGATATATACCTGGGACTCATCGTCCGGCCACTTGAATATGGCTATATCGCCACGCTCAGGATCAGAGAACTTATATGTAAGCCTGCTTCCTATTATATTGTCTCCAAGCTGTATTGTCTCAAGCATGGAACCAGTAGGTACATTACAGTTTAATATCACAAATCGTCCCAGCAGAAATGCCAGTACGGCGGCCACAACTACTATCACTATACAATCAATCACATCCTGCTTATAATCACGTTTTATATCTCTGCGCCTTATCCTCATCTGATGCCAGACGACACCGCCATGCTCAGATTCACTCACGCCCTCATCCACAAAACCAAATTGTTCGTAGAATGGGATAGCGGCTGAAATCTCAACGAACTCTGCCTTCTCATGAAGCTCCTCGATTGTCTTCGCACCACAGTAACCCATACCTGCACGAAGTCCACCAATCAACTGGAATACAGTATCTTCAACCGTACCCTTGTATGCCACACGACCTTCGACACCTTCCGGTACAAGCTTCTTTGCATTTGCCTGGAAATAACGATCTTTACTACCATTCTCCATCGCTGCGATACTACCCATACCACGGTATACCTTGTATTTTCTTCCCTGATACAGCTCGAAATCTCCAGGGCTCTCATCCGTACCCGCGAACAGGCTGCCCATCATACATACATTCGCGCCGGCTGCAAGTGCCTTTGTGATATCGCCGGAATACTTGATACCGCCATCTGCGATAACAGGGATTCCTGCATGCATAGCTGCATCATATGCCTGCATGATAGCTGTGATCTGTGGTACACCGATACCTGCAACAACTCTTGTTGTACAGATAGAACCAGGTCCGATACCGATCTTTACGGCATCCACGCCTGCATCGATCATAGCCTGTGTACCGGACTTTGTAGCTACGTTACCAGCGATAACATCAAGATCCGGATACTTCTCCTTGATCATGGCAAATGTCTTAAGAACATTCTCAGAATGTCCATGTGCTGTATCGATAACGATTGCATCCACCTTAGACTTAACAAGTTCGTCTACTCTGTCGCAGATATCCGGTGTAACACCCACAGCTGCGGCACAGAGAAGTCTGCCCTGTGCATCCTTTGCTGCATTTGGATACTTAATCTGCTTCTCGATATCCTTGATTGTGATAAGTCCCTTCAACATCATGTTGTCATCAACGATAGGAAGCTTCTCTTTTCTGGCTTTTCCGAGAATTGCCTTTGCCTCCTCGAGTGTGATACCCTCTTTTGCTGTAATGAGGTTCTCAGATGTCATGGACTCCTTGATCTTCTTTGAGTAATCTGTCTCGAACTTCAAGTCACGGTTCGTGATAATACCTACCAATTTGCCGTTTTCTGTAATCGGCACACCGGAAATGCGGAACTTCGACATCAGCTTATCTGCATCATCAAGTGTATGCTCTGGTGAAAGAGAAAATGGATCAGAGATAACTCCGTTCTCTGAACGTTTTACTTTATCAACTTCCTCTGCCTGCTGCTGAATCGACATGTTTTTATGAATAACTCCGATTCCACCCTGTCTGGCCATGGCGATTGCCATTCTGTGCTCTGTGACAGTGTCCATACCGGCACTCAGTTCTTCCGTCTCCGTGGTCACATTTGTCTCTGTGTCCGGATCTCCGGATCTTCAGGATCTCCCTTATCTCCTTGCCCGCCTAAGAGGAATATTCAACCTGATTTTCTTTGTGAGCTGTGTTGATAGAACAACGTCATTTGGAATAACACTTGAAAACTGTGGTACTAATAAAACATCATCAAATGTGATTTGGTTATATCGTCCTCTGTGATCTCAAATCCAGGAAGATGGTCTCCATACATAACGAGAACGACCGGCTCATCGTACGCCTTAAGTCTGTCTATAAGCTTGCCAATGAAATCGTCCATCTCGTGGAGCTGGTTACAGTAATATGTCCACTGTGTATCAAGGCTCTCATCGCCTGTTCCGGCAACCTTTATAGGATAACTGTAATTCTCCTCGTCAAGCTCTGATGGGTATCTTCCATGTCCCTGTACGCTGACGGTGAATATGAAATCCCGTCCATTGGTGGAGTACAGAGTCTTCATGATCTCACCAGTAAGGACATTGTCCTTCTCCCAGTTCTTCTGAGTATGCTCCAGATTGTACATATACTCCATCGGGGTAAATGTATCAAATCCCATGTTTTTATACACCTTGTATCTGTCATAGAATGTACCATCATGATTGTGCATGGCATGTGTTGAATAACCATCAAGCTTCAGCTGTGTCGCCATGCTCTCTATGGTCTGCTTGCCAAGTATGGTCTTATATGGATACTCACCTGCACCGAAATATGCCACGTTAAATCCCGTGAGCACCTCAAATTCCGAGTTGGCTGTACCTGCACCGATCGCCGGCATCGTCAGGAATCCTGATGTACATTCCTCCTTCAGCTTTGTGAAATTCGGAATAGGATTCTCATTGAACGTGAGGCATTTTACATATGACGGATCCATGAATGACTCAAGCTGTACAAATATAACGTTTGGCTTGTCCTTGCCAAGCTTTGAATCCGTTGTGCCAACACTGTCCAAATCGTCCTTTATCTCAAGCATCTTATCCTCGCTGTAATCACTCGGCTGTCCTATACCTACATCGACCACACTGTTTGAGAAACAGTATACAAATCCATAATTGTTGTATGCCGTTGCAAGGTTTGCAAAATTATCTGATATAGTCTGTGCATTGAGCGCGATCTTGGTGAAGAGCATTACACAGAAGAATGTCGCAACTATAAACACAGTCGTTCTCGTTCTATATATATTGCCCGTAACCGTCGGCGATTTTATGAACAGAACTATGATGGCTGCCAGCGCAACGAACAGAAGCGCAGCTATGAGCACGATCTGCCATACATTAAAATATTTGTCTATGATAGTTATCGTATTCCTCGCCATAAGCATATCGATAGCTGAAAATGGCGTTATTCTGAATCCCAGAACTATGCAGTTCGTGATTCCAAGTATCAGCCATGCAAACGATATAACGCAGTATCCGAATATTCTCTTTCTCATGAGCAGCGAAAGTGTCAGCGTAAAGAAAATGATCGAACAGTTATACAGGAATATGAGCGGCTGACTCCACACATACGATATCGCCTTAAACAGCGAATGTCTTCCAAGAGCTTCCAGAACAACGTCCAGAACAATTGCAAGAACCAGACAGATAAAAACTGCTGAATGATGAAAATTCTTAAGTCTCTCTTTCATAATTTAATCATTACCTCGTAAAAATTATACTTTTTCTGATATTCAACGATTGTGATTGATTATATCACTACATGTCATTTATTCAATAGTAAAAATGTTTAAATTTTATTACCAATCGCTTCTGAGGGCAAAAAAAAATCAGGATTGAATCCTGAGTGTGAATTAATATAAAAGAGCGCGAGACGGGAATCGAACCCGCGACCCTCTCCTTGGCAAGGAGATGCTCCACCGCTGAGCCACTCGCGCTTATCTGCTGTGCTACCAACAACAATATGGATAATATCACACCGCCAGCAAACTGTCAACAACTTTTTTAAAATTTTAGCAACATGGAAATTATCCAGAGCGCGAGACGGGAATCGAACCCGCGACCCTCTCCTTGGCAAGGAGATGCTCCACCGCTGAGCCACTCGCGCTTATCTGTTGTGTTTTCAACAACAATATGGATAATACCACATCTTATTCGAATTGCCAACAATTTTTTGAAAATTTTTTACAATTTTTTATTCAAGACTTTATCCTATACCGGTTACTGAGTATCCACACCTCTCTACACAGCTCTTAAGCTCATCATCAGATACTTCTCTTCCGAGCTTAACGACAGCCTGCTTCTTCTTGAGGTCGACTTTTGCGTTCACCTGGCTCAGACTGTTCAGTGCATTCTGTACACGATCTGAACAGTTTCTGCAGTGCATTCCCTCTATGTAAATAGTCTTCACAGCGGCAACATCCTTTATCTTGTCACCCTTGACCTTGACGGAACCACCGCCGCCACAGCAGCCTCCTTCTCCTTTAAAGTGCTTTGCAGAACTGATAACTGCACCCACTACTATAAGCACCAGTATGCACACTACCAATATTGTTCCACCCATTGTAGATCATCTCCTTCGTTATTAACAACATGAGCCACAGCCACAAGGCTTTACATTGACACCTGTCACCATCTGATTCTCAATATATCCGCCAGCCATAAGTCCTGCACGGATTATCCTGTTCCACTCTTTGGCCGAAAGCTCAATGCTGGATGAATCATCAAGCTCAATGACACAGGCATCCTCTATACCACAGTTGGCACCACAGGCAACCTTATACATGTTTTTACGGTTGATGGCTCCTATATCCTCCAGTGTATTCACCATTCTGTACACTGTAGCCGAGCCTATACGACTGTCCTGCTTGACCGCCTTATAATAAATCTCCTTGCAGGAAGAACACTCTTCCCCGAGTATTATGTCAAGGAGTATCATTCTCTGTCTGGTTATCCTGCATCCCCTTTCCCTGAGTCTGCTGATAACGATCTCTTTCTGCATCTCTGTACGCTGGATACCTGTATCATCTATACTCTTCTTGTCCGTCTCTAATCTTTCGTTAGTCATCATACACGCCTCCTTCTGATTGTTGATAATATTATCATCAAGGTTAGTATGCCCTAACTCAAATTAGTTGTCAATAACATTTTTCAATAAATCATGTTAATTTAATTTTATAAAGTACCATTATCTGTAAATATTATGGCCGCTTTGAACAGATCTCCGTCTATGCTTATAGTAAATCTGGCATTCATCAGAGTACACAGACTGTTCGCTATAGATAATCCCAGTCCGCTTCCCTCCGTATTTCTGGAGCTGTCTCCACGGACAAATCTCTCCATGAGCTCATCACTGGACACATTGAGCGGATCTCTGGATATATTCTTAAACTCCATCCTTACCTCGCCATCTCCGCGGATAACCGATGCGTAGACTCTCGTTCCCGGCATCGCATATTTGCTTATATTTGCAAGGAGATTGTCGAATACTCTCCACAGATGCTGTCCATCTGCCATAACCACCGCAGGTGTATCCGATCCCGTAAATACGACCTTAAGCCCTGCCTTGTCCAGTTTGTCTCCATACTCTCCTATTGCCTGTTCCAGAAGCATATTTGCATCTATCTCTGCCCAGTTTATCTGGATATTGCCGGTGGATGCCTTGGATGCCTCGACCAGATCCTCTATGAGTTTTTTCAGTCTCGCGGACTGCCTTGAGAGAACTTCTATATATTCCTGTCTTGTCTTCTCATCCATATCGCCCTTCTGCAGCAGATCAACATAGTTGATTATGGATGTAAGCGGGGTCTTTATATCGTGGGATACATTTGTTATGAGTTCTGTCTTCAAATGCTCGCTCTTTATTCTGGCCTCAACAGCCTTCGACATGCCGTCTCTTATCTGGTTGAGGTGTTCACCATGTGCGCGGAATACCCAGAACATTTTGCTTGTGTCCGCTTTCCTGTCCAGATTGCCCTCCGCCATCTCCTTTGCGCACTTATATAACTCTTGTGTCTGTATGAGATATGCCACTATTCCGACTATGCACAGCCATTTTAAAATGATATAAATCACCACCCAAAGAAGGCCTCTCATGCTGCCTGCTGCCAGGATTGCCACAAAAATTATCTCTACTATAGTTATACCTATATAAGCCCATACGCCCTTCTGCGTCAGGGACATATGACTTTTCACATACCTGAAACAAGCTTTCGTCTTTCCTGCTATCCACTTCAGTGTGCGGATTATCAGGCAGTCTGCCAAAAATGTTCCCGCCTTCACCTTAGCGACTATATTATTAAAGAAAAACAATGCCACAGAATATAGACATGCCACCGGCACCAAAAACGCAATGTACTGTATATTTTCTGATACAAATATATTTTCTGATTCAAATGTGTAGTTCCTATACTGGTTCACACACATGGATGCAATACCGCTTTCAACGCAGATCCCTACTGCTGCTGCAACAGAGCATACTGCCATAGCCAGCACAAGCTCAGTCGGAGTCCTCTCAAATCTGCCGAGAGTTATCGTCTCCTTCCCTGTCTTTACGCCGGCGTTGACCATTGAAAATATTGACATGACGATGCACAGCAGCAACATGACTGCAAATCCTGCCAGTATCCCCTTGCTCTTCGTCCTCCATATTCCAATGTATTGAACCATTTCCGGATTTGACGCTTTGATGTTGTCTACAGCAGCCGCCACGTCCACATAGCACTTTCCCGTGATATTTATAAATGAATATGCATCATAGCTTAGCACAAGACAACAGCCATTCCCAGATGAACTGCCAATCTCGTCTGTGTCGTCAAAATACAGTTTTTCAACTGAACTCGGGTAATAATCGCCATACATGATATCCTGTGTGGTGATAGACTTGCCATCCGCTGTCAATACAGAATCTGTATCATTCTCCACAGTATCATTTTCGTCATTTTCTTCATTATACGTGTATTCGTCATAATATGGATCGTTCTCCCCAGCAGGGCATTGATATACTGCTCACCCTGTTCCATATCACCTAGATTGTTAAACACAATATATCTTTTAACAGGCACTTCTATCGTGCTGTCATAATCGTTCGTATATATATTGTCGTCCAGTCGGGCTTCGTCATTTATCAGCTTTATATTTCCGGTCGTTACTTTTATCTTTCCAGTATTTGCATTTGCATCATCACTGCAGGCTGCCGTCAGCATATAGCCGATATCGCCTCGTTCGCTCATATCCGCATACCGGTATGACGACTTGATCGCAGATGTTGTATCCGCGTTGGTCAATCTCCGGAAAACATCAGCCGCGGTTATAACCTTATCTCCGTTATGATCGGCGCTCACGAGCTGACTATATGTTGTAATGCTTTCCAGCTGCGACCTTGTATCCTGGATGTAAGCATTCACCTTTTCGGTAAGCGCATAATTTGTGTCCTCCACATAATCATTTACAAGCCTCTCATACGGCGTCGCGCCCTGATCATCATCACTGTACACTCCAAGGTAGCTTCCCTGCAGCACCAGACCGCCTGTATACAGCGTTCCATATGCCAGCACCGCCACAAGGATATATATTCCAAGTTTAAAGAACACATTTCCTCGTATCTTATAAATCGCCTTATCCACTATTGTACCTCCATTTTATAACCTCTTCCCCAGATAACCTTTATATATCTTGGGTCTGAAGGATTTATCTCTATCTTTTCTCTAAGATGTCTTATGTGTACTGCAACAGATCCTTCCGCTCCCATAGGATCCTCCTTCCACACTGCCCTGTATATTTCTTTTGTAGAAAATACCTTTCCCACATTCTGCATAAGAAGTTTCAGGATGTCATACTCCGTTGGGGTGAGGGGCATAACTTCTCCATCAAGTGTGACCTGTTTGGATTTGTCGTCAAGCTCTATTCCTCCGATAACCAGCTTATCTTTTGGTGTCTCTCCGCCTCCCAGCTGCATGTAACGCCTGAGCTGGGACTTTACCCTTGCCAGAAGTTCCACCGGATTGAATGGTTTTGTCACATAGTCATCTGCGCCGACCTCAAGTCCCAGCACCTTGTCGGTATCCTCACTCTTTGCCGTAAGCATGATAACCGGCACATTGCTGCTCTCTCTTATCTTTGCCATGGCTGTTATACCGTCCATCTGAGGCATCATGACGTCCATGAGTACAAGCTGTATGTCATTAGAATTTACCATATCAACTGCCTCCATACCATTGTAAGCTTTATACACCGAATACCCGGCTGTCTTAAGATATATCTCTATAGCTGATACTATATCTTTTCATCGTCACATATTAATATATTGTACATTTTTCATATCCTCACCTTTTTCGTATTTATCCTTAGCTTACCACAATCACCTCCTGTTCTCAATTATCGCCATACTGCCATTAAGAAACAACCATTATAAAGTTTAAGATATCTTTAAGACTTGTCATTATTTGTGGTATACTTAGGAGGCGGTCTGTCATTGCAGATGTTATAACGCAAAATATATCACTATATAGAAACGGAGTTTTATTTATGACAAAAAAAGACGTACTTGAGATAAGACACCTGTTTGCTCCAAAGGAATGCTCCATAAGCAAGATCCGCGGATGCTACGTGGACGGAGACTGCAACAAGGTGGCGACCATCAACGAACAGTTTCTCACCATGCCGGAAGAAGAAACATACAAATATTTTGAAATACTGAAAAAGACTTTATCAGGAAGCATTGGCAAGAATCTTGTCACCATGCCATTTCCTACCTCACAGGAGTTTGAAGGCGGCACACAGGAATTCCTGAATAAACTCAGAAAGAGCAAGCTTGAGAACGATGAGCTGATAAATGAGTTCTATGACAAGGTCATCGAGAACTACGATTACACCGGCAACTACCTCATACTGCTCATCCACGATACATATGATGTTCCGGGCAAGACAACCGACGGCATCATGATGGACGATGCATCAGACGAGGTGTATGACTATATCATGTGCTCCATTTGCCACGTCAACCTGTCCAAGGCGGGACTCAGCTACTTCGACGTTGAAAGCACATTCCACAACAGAGTCCGCGACTGGGTGGTCGACATGCCGGACATAGGCTTCCTGTTCCCGGCATTTATCGACAGGAGCACGGATATCCACAACGTTCTGTACTACACCAAAAAGCCGGAGGAGCTTCACGACAGCTTCATAAGTAACATCCTTGGCACTTCTCTTCCTATAACAGCGGGCGAGCAGAAAGATGTATTCCAGGAGATCGTGGCTGAGACTCTGGGCGATGACTGTAATTACGATATGGTAAGAACCATCCACGACAATCTGAACGAGATGATAGAGCAGAGAAAGGACAGCCCGGAACCGCTTACTCTCTCAAAAAACACTATAAAGAACCTGCTGACAGAGAGCGGAGTATCAGACGAGAAGATGGCAGATTTTGACGCCCACTACGAGAAGGTAACCGCTGCGGCAGCACCGCCTGAGCAGCCATCTGAGAACCCGGAGGATGAACCGGCCATAGTTGTACCGCGTGAGAAGTCAACTGTCATGTACGCGACAAATGTTGCAAACACAAAAACATTTGAGGTAAAGACTCCTGATGTGGTCATCAAGGTGAATCCTGAGAGAACTGATCTGGTAGAGACCATGGAGATCGACGGAAGGAAATGCATCGTCATCCAGATATCCGATCAGGTCGAGGTAAACGGAATACCTATCAACAACAAATAACAAAGGCACAAAAAAGGACCACCGGCAGCAACAAAACCGCCGGTGATCCTTTTTTCTATCTGCCCTACTGTTTGAGCATCTTCTTTTCTTCAATATAATAGCGATAACTATGCTTATCACAAGTATGATACCGCACACTATCTCAAATCCATATGGTACATTCGCAAATGGCATCCACTTCGTGCCCACATTCATTCCATACACACCGGATATAACTGTAGGCACAGCCATGACGATGGTTATGGCCGCCAGAAACTTCATGGCGTTGTTCAGTCTGTTGTTGATGATGGTCGTCATGAGCTCTCTCGTACCACTTATGATATCCCTGTATATCTGTGTCATCTCGATAGCCTGCTTGTTCTCCACCAGAACATCGTCCAGCAGTTCCTTATCCTCCGGGTACTGCTTGATCCTGCCGTATCTTGTCAGCTTATCAAGAACTACTCCATTCGCTCTCAGTGATGTGGCGAAGTATACGAGGTTGGACTCCAGCTCGTGAAGATCTATGAGATCCGCATCCTCGGTCTCCTCCTGGATACGCTGCTCAATAAGGGTTCTTCTTCTGTCCATGACTCTCAGATAATACTGGTATGTGGTACAGTTCCTGTAGAGTATCTGGTACATGAACCTCATCCTCTTCTTGGTGCTGAACTCTCTCACCTTGCCCTCCATAAAGGCCTCAAGCACAGGAGTCTCCTCGGCGCATATGGTGATGATGCAGTCTGCAACCAGTATGATACCAAGAGGGATTGTTGTATATGCCTCTCGTTCATTTCTTATCTCTATAGAAGGAATATCCACGATTATCAGTGTGTAGTTGTCCTCCACCTGAACACGTGAGCTCTCCTCGTCATCCAGTGCGGCTCTGACATCCGCCAGATCTATCTCAAACCTCTCGGCTATGCTCTTACTCTCATCTATTGTTGGCTTAGTCATGACTATCCAGGCACCAGGACCATATTCCTGTATTTCACTCAAAATTCTGTCATCCGTTCTGTACAGTGTGATCATTCCCCGCGCCTCCTGCCACATAGATTACAGCATGCCTCAAATGCACATTACCGCCTGATAATATTAACATAAAAAACACGGCCTTTCAACAAAGTTTTGTGTAAAGACCGTGTAATATCTATGTTAGTCAAGTGCCTTCCTGTGAGCTACAGTAACTGTCTACTCATAGCAAGAGAATGCATCCTCAACCTTCTTCTGGTCAGGCTTCTTTGTGAACAGACTCACAATAGGAACGATGATAAGTCCTCCAACCATGGCAACCGCACCGCAGTTGATAGGTGACTGCATCATTGCAGGGAACTTAAACAATCCCCATGTATTGCTTATAAAGTTCAGCGTCATGATTCCTGTTCCCCATATAAAGCATGTCCAGCAAGCCGCAACTGTTGTCTTCTTCCAGTATAAGCCATATAAAAATGGAGCAAGGAACGCACCTGCTATAGCCCCCCATGAAACACCCATAAGCTGTGCTATGAACGTTATCCTGCTTGAGTACTGCACGATGGCTATGACAGCCGATACAGCAACAAACATAACGAGCATGAGCCTCATGACAAGTATCTGTTTCTTCTCATCCATCTTCGGTGCAATGACCGGCTTTATAAAGTCGATGGTGAGCGTTGAGCTGGATGTAAGGACCAGCGAAGAAAGTGTGGACATAGATGCTGAAAGCACCAGTATGACCACAAGTCCCATAAGGGCAGCTGGAAGCTTCTCAAGCAGATGTGGAATGATAGCATCAAATCCCTCTGTCGCAACATCTGTACCTGTGAGTCTTCCAAATCCGCCGAGGAAATAACATCCTCCGGCAACTATCGTAGCAAAAAGTGTCGACACAACTGTACCTGTCTTGATGGATCTCTCATCCTTGATGGCATAGAACTTCTGTACCATATGTAGAAGTCCCCATGTTCCAAGGGATGTCAGCACGACAACACAGAACAGATTGAATACGTCAGGTCCCAGGAATGATGCAAATACACCCGGTGTATCTGACACTGCAGGATCATTTATCCTTGCCAGGCTGTCAAGTGCTCCTGTGAGTCCGCCGTAGTTGTTGAGTACCGCATATATGACTGCCACGATTCCCACCAGCATGATGAGTCCCTGGATGAAATCGTTGATAGCAGTCGCCATGTATCCACCAACGATTACATATATACCTGTAAGGGCAGCCATGACGATTACGCATATCTTATAGTCAACATTGAACGCCATTCCGAACAGTCTTGAAAGTCCGTTGTACAGTGACGCTGTATATGGAATGAGGAAGATGAAGATGATGATCGACGAGAAAAGCTTCAATGACTTGCTGGAGTATCTCTTCTCGAAGAACTCCGGCATAGTTCTCGTGTCAAGCTCCTGTGTGAGCAGTCTTGTTCTTCTTCCGAGAACTACCCATGCCACCAGTGAGCCAAGCAGCGCATTTCCAATTCCTATCCATGTGGAAGCAATTCCGTACTTCCATCCAAACTGTCCGGCATATCCAATGAATATAACCGCTGAGAAGTAAGATGTTCCATAGGCAAATGCTGTGAGCCACGGGCCAACGCTTCTGCCCCCAAGAACAAATCCATTCACATCCTTTGTGTGTTTTCTCGAGTAAAATCCAACTCCAAGCATGATTGCAAAGAAAACAACAAGCATAATAACTTTGAGTACCATAGTATCCTCCCAATACATTTTTTATCCGCAATTTACTTTATCGCGTCAAAGCGTGTCAACTTTAAAGTTTTGCGGTTTAAATTGCTACGTCTGATTATAAGTTATACCCATACCATAGTCAAGAAATATCCACAAAAAATACAGCGTGCGGCAATCGCTACACGCTGTATTTTTTATTGAGATCTAATCAAGTTCATCTAAATCATAAAAATCATCCATACTGTAATAATCCTTGTCATCGTGACTTGTTATACACACCAACTCTTCCGGTTCATAATCATCACATAAATGACTATACCCCATTCATTTGATATCTGCTACATATAATTCTTGTACATAATATAAGCAAAATATACCGCATACACAGCCAGCATCACTATTCCGCCCGGCCTGGTGAGCTTCTTCTTTCTGACGCTGCACACCCAGAGGAGAACAGCAGCCACTATTGCCATGATGCCATCCAACAGGAAGTTCTGCTCAAACTGCACTGGGGTTATGAGCATTGTAGTTCCGGCAACGAAAAGTATATTGAATATATTGCTTCCAACTATGTTGCCTATGGCAATATCTGTCTGCCCCTTTTTTGCCGCTGTGCATGATGTCACAAGCTCAGGAAGAGATGTGCCAAATGCCACTATTGTAAGACCTATGAGTCTCTCTGTCATACCGAGCTTTCCAGCTATATATGATGCCGCATTTACAGTGAAATTACTTCCGACCACGACCAGCGCTAATCCTATGATTATAAACAGTATAAGTCTCGAGTCTTATCCTTCTCCGTGAGTTCTATAGAATCACTCTCGCTGTTGCCATTCTTCGCGCTGATGATCAGATATACCAAAATCCAATAAACACTACATAGAATATCACACCCTCAAGTCTGCTGAGCACACCATCAAAATATCCCATGCAGAGTATCATGATCGACGCCACGATAACAAATGGTATATCTATCCTAAGTGTATTTTTCTTTATAGGAAGTGCTGCTATGAGTGCTGTCACTCCAAGGATGACAAGTATGTTAATAATGTTGCTTCCAAGCACATTTCCAACAGTGATCCCGGCTCCCGCAGGCGAAAGTGCCGCCTTTATGCTGACAGCTGCTTCTGGAGCACTAGTGCCCATGGCAACTATTGTTAATCCAACTACCATCTCTGGTATGTTGCATTTGACAGCTATTTTAGACGCACCATCTACAAATACATCCGCTCCCTTTATCATAAACACAAATCCAAGCACAAGAAGCAGTATCTGACCTAACATTTTTAATATCTCCATACATTCCCTCCATTGTATATATGCTACATTTTCACCTCAGCTATATAAGCAGCTTTTCTATCTCTATCATGTGGCATATGACGTATTACAGATCTCTTCTGACAATTATCATGCCCGCAACGCTGTCCAGCAATTCCTCAATTCCAAGGCCTTCCGCTTTGATATTGATATGACAGTACTTCTCATAAAGCTTTGTCCTCTCATTATACAAATCTTTCAGAGTCTGTCCATCCTTCAGCACCACGCCTCTTCTCTTGATATTGCCAAGTCTGTTCGCTATCTCCTCATATGGAAGATTGATATATATAACTGTATCCTCCGCCATGTATTTCTTCATGGCCTCAGTACAGTACACAGCGCTTCCACCTGTGGCTATGACTGCATGTTGGTCTGTGATACCCTTGTTCACATCATTCTCTATCTTTAAAAACCCATCATCGCCATACTTTGCTATGATCTCCCTGAGCAGCATTCCCTGACTGTTCTGTATGAGAATATCTGCATCGATGAACTTATAACCGAGAACCTTTGCCAGAAGAACCCCTATAGTGCTCTTGCCCGCTCCCGGCATGCCTGTAAGTACTATGTTGTTCATTTCTCTTTTACCTCCGGTATAACTGATACTTCGTCCTTGAGCGTCTTGAGAACAAAGTGCGTTTCAGTTGCTGACACACCCTCATATCCCTTCACAAATCTATACACCTCGTCCAGACCTGCAGCGGAATCAGTCACTATCTTCAATATAAAGTCAAAATCTCCTGTCATATAGAAGCATGCGACTATGCTGTCATTTGTCTGTATAAGCTGTGCAAATTCATCATAATATTTCGGATGCTTCAGTCTCACTTCCATGATGGCTACCATCTCATTGCCCAGCTTTTTCTGGTCAACCTCAATGGTATATCCCTTTATTACCCCGCTGCTCTCCATCTTCCTTATTCTCTCTATCACGGCCGAGACAGAGATTGATCTCTTCACTGATGGCCGATGCTGTAAGTCTCGCATTGTCCTTCAGGCATCTCAGTATCTTGTAGTCAATGTTATCCATTAATTAAACCTCTGTATAATAAAATTAGATTACTCCCAAACATTTTAACACAAACACCCACAGAGTCAACGTCACTGACGATAATAATGTGGATAAAACGATAATATTCGATGACAGCACATAATCATTGTCCATATTCCTCGCCATGATGTATCCCGACACCGTAGCCGGTGCTCCAACCATTATAAGTATAGCAACAATCTCACTCGGCCCAAATCCCATACCTATGGCAACAGGAAGGAATATGACAGGAAGAATCACAAGCTTTATGACCGTTGCCACAAGTGATGGCTTGAGCCTGGTCAATGCCTGCTGTGAGTCAAATCCAGCACCTATGGCTATGAGCGCTATAGGAGTCGCCGTCTGTGCTATATAACTGATAGTCCTTGTCGGTATGGCTGGTATCGGTATGTCAAATACAGAGAACGGGACTCCAAGCAATATTCCTATGATGATCGGATTCTTCAATATATTGACGAACGCTTTCTTGATACCAGCTGTTCCTCTCTGTCTGTCGTTCCCGCCAAATGTCAGAGCTATTACAGATATAATATTGTACATCGGCACCGCTGACACTATCATGAGAGGCGCCATGCCCGAGTTGCCACAGATATTCTCCACAAATGCAACGCCGAGAACCGCAGCACTTCCTCTTGCTCCACCCTGCAAAATGCACCGATCATGGTTCTGTCCTTACAGTATATCAGTGCAAACACCCATACCAGCCAAACATTATGATCGTTCCAAAGAAGCAGAACAGAACAAACTTTACATTGAGGTCGTCCAATATGGAGGTCGTCGCAATATCCCTGAACAGCAGAACCGGAAGGGCTACCTTAGAACACATATTTATTCGCCACGTTGGCGAACTCTTCTGTTATAATATGTATCTTCATCAGAAACCATCCCAGAAGTATCACCAGAAATATCGGTATCGTTGCATTTATGCTGAATATAAAATTATCCATTACTACACATCCTATTTTCTAATTTTTTTCAAAATACCTATTGCGCTCCTATAATGCATATAATGCAAAAAGTCGGTTTGATGAATAGGCGATAACGTCTGATTCAATATAACACATCAGCAACTGATTTTCAAAAAAAATTAAAAAGTTGTTGACAAACATCACCGACTTGTGTATAATAGGTTTTGCGTTGGTCGAGGCAGACAAAAACAAAGGACTTAACGGGGTGTGGCTCAGCTTGGCTAGAGCGCTTGATTTGGGATCAAGAGGCCGCAGGTTCGAATCCTGTCACCCCGACACTTGCGGGTGTAGTTCAATGGTAGAACACTAGCCTTCCAAGCTAGATACGTGGGTTCGATTCCCATCACCCGCTCTTTATTTTCGCTAACATATACATATAGCGGGAATTGGTACGTGTCCGTAGCTCAGCTGGATAGAGCAACGGCCTTCTAAGCCGTGGGTCGGGGGTTCGAATCCCTTCGGGCACATTTTTGTATCTTAGCTACTACTACTGTTAGCAGGCTAAGATATATTTTTATAAAATAGCAATTATTTTATAAGCCTATGGTGGGTGTGGCGCAGTTGGCTAGCGCGCCAGATTGTGGCTCTGGAGGCCGAGGGTTCGAATCCCTCTACCCACCTTATAATGGGCTATCGCCAAGCGGTAAGGCACAGGACTTTGACTCCTGCATTCGCTGGTTCGAATCCAGCTAGCCCAGTTATTAAAGTCCAGACTTATGGGCCATTAGCTCAGGCGGTAGAGCACTTGACTTTTAATCAAGTTTGCATATGCAATACCTGCAATAGCAGCAACGGCACCAATGATAACCAAGATCACAAATAATGTGCTCTTTGCCTTCTCTTCTGTTGCATCGCCTTTAACTAAGATTACGTCACTACTCTTCATCGTTACATTCCACCCTTTCTTAACCCTGTAACGGGTTTCATTATATTATATTGATTTGAGAGAAGAAACATACAGTTATTATCTCCCAACACATACCAAAATTATAGCATACGGTTTTGATTATTTCTATATGTATTTTATAAATAAATCTAACATGCGGTTTAATTGACTACTCGCATTTTTTGAGCTTTGCAAACGAAGCAAACATCTTCCTGACACCGCATCTGTCGAAATTCACTGTAACCTCGTAATCCTTATCGCCCTTCTCCAAAGCCTCCACAGTACCCGGACCAAACTTAATATGTCTGACTCTGTCTCCAACAGCATAATCAGGCTTGCCAACACTGTTTACCACAAAGGCTTTGCCGAACGAAGGCTGGGAAGACGGCTGCCCGTATGACTGCTGTTTTGCATAGCTGCTGTATGGATTCTTCTGTCCATAGCTTCTGCCTGAGGCTGCTCCAGCGGTTCTTCCACCGCCATAGCCGGCATATGTATCACCATATGAACTTCCATACGCATCTCTGCGTCCTTCACCTCTGTTATATCTGTCGACAGACTCCGACTCTCTTCGCTTTGCCATATTCTTCATATCAGCTTCATGCTCAAACAGCATAGGCGGGATCTCTCTTATGAATCTGGACACATCGCTGTACACCCTGTTACCATGCACCATTCGTTCCTTCGCCGCACTCAGGTACAGCTTTTTCATGGCTCTGGTTATACCCACGTAACACAGACGTCTCTCCTCCTCAAGAGCATCGGGATCATCTGAGTTGAGTGCCATTCCACTAGGAAATACTCTGTCCTCCATTCCGCATATAAATACGTATGGGAACTCCAGCCCCTTGGCACTGTGGAGAGTCATCAGCTTGACCTGATTGTCATCCTCCGACATGGCATCGAGGTCAGACACAAGCGCTATCTCCTCCAGGAACTCGCTGAGCCCTGCCTCCTCATTATCCTCTGTGAATTCCACCACCTTGTTGCGGAGTTCATCGATATTCTCAAGTCTAGTCATGGCCTCCTCTGTGTGCTCTGCTATGAGCTCTGACTCATAACCCGTATCCTCAAGGATCCTATCATACACCGAGTCAAGGCTCTCACCATCCGCCAGCATATCCCTGAATGATGTGATAAGCTCCGCAAACTGCCTGATCTTGGCCGAGGTCTTGGCAGCCATTCCCGGTATCTCGTCAGCTCTCGCCGCAGCATCCATCATCGACAATCCATACGCATCCGCAAATGACTCAACCTTGCTGAGACTCGCCTCGCCTATACCTCTCTTCGGAACATTTACCACTCTCCTGAAGTACAGGTTGTCAGTGGAATTGTTGATGACCTTGAGATATGCCAGAACATCCTTGATCTCCTTTCGGGCATAGAAGTTTGTGCCGCCATATACTCTGTATGGTATGTTCGCATACACCATCTTCTCTCCGAGCACACGGGACTGTGCATTCGTCCTGTAGAGGATAGCTATATCCCTGTAGTCCACTCCCTGTCTGACAAGAGTCTTGATACGGCTCGCCACCATATCTCCCTCTGCATATTCCGAATCGCACTGCTCAAACGAGATCTTCTCACCGGCATCCTTATCCGTCCACAGAGCCTTATCCTTACGGCCTGCATTGTGCTGTATGACTGCATTCGCTGCGGCAAGTATATTGCCACAGGATCTATAGTTCTGTTCCAGCTTGATAACCTTCGCATCCTCATATTCCTTCTCAAAGTTCAGGATATTGGTTATATTCGCTCCTCTGAACTTGTATATGGACTGATCATCGTCTCCCACCACACACAGGTTCCTGTATTTTCTCGCAAGCATCTTGACCAGCAGGAACTGTATGTGATTAGTATCCTGATACTCGTCAACCATGATATATCTGAATCTATTCTGATATGTATCAAGGACATCAGGATTGTGCTCGAACAGCTCCACCGTCTTGTAAATAAGATCGTCAAAGTCCATCGCATTGTTCTTCTTAAGACGACTCTGATACTCAGTGTACACCTCTGCAGCCTTTGTTCCTGCATAGTCTGCAGCATTCTTTTTGCAAATTCATCAGGTGACAGATACTTCTCCTTGGCCTTGGATATCTCCGCCATGAACATCTTCTCGGGATACCTCTTCGGGTCTATCTGAAAATCCTTGAGTATACTCTTCACCGTACTCTTCTGGTCATCCGAATCATATATATCAAAGTTCTTGCCATAGCCGATCTTATCAGCATATCTTCTGAGTATCCTCACACACAGCGAATGAAATGTGCTGACCCATACCCTGTCAGCTCCGTCCCCAACTATCAGATCAACTCTCTCCCGCATCTCACGGGCCGCCTTGTTGGTGAATGTGATCGCCAGTATGTTCAGAGGATTAACTCCTTCGTGCTCCATGAGATAGGCTACCCTGTGTGTGATAACCCTGGTCTTTCCGCTTCCTGCTCCCGCAAGTATGAGCAGTGGCCCATCCACATGCTCACAGGCCTGTTCCTGCATATCGTTAAGTCCTGCCATAATTCCTCCTGTATCCTGTGACGTAAAAAACGCCGTTATATATACCAAACATATGTTTTATTCCATCTGCCTAGTATATCATAACAGCGTTTATTTGAAAATATCATTATTCAATTATAATGTATTTGTCTTTAGATCAGCTTCGTTCCACAGTTGCCACAGAACTTCGCACCGTTAGTTGGCTGTCCACAGTTAGGACAGAACTTTGGAGCTGTTCCGGTTCCTGCTGCCTGTGTTGCTGCATTGTTCATCTGGTTCATAGCTCCGGCCATCTGACCTGCCATAGCCATTCCCATCTGCATTCCTACCATGGCATTTGCCATATCCGTTGCATTGCTTCCGGCTGTTCCTGTACGGCCACCCCTTGCCATGGAATCAACCATATTCACCTGCTGGAATCTGTTCATATCCCCTATCATAGAATACTCAGCAGCCTGATCAGCACGCTTCTGTATATTCTCAGGATATGTAAACTCGCTTATTCTGAAATCAGTTATCGTAAGTCCGATTCCCAAGAGTTCCATGTCCAGATCTTCCTTGATACCCTTAGCTATATCAACGGAATTGGCCATAAGATTGAATACGTCTCCGCCAACCTTTGTGATCCACTTCATCAGCAGTCCGTCCAGGATACCCCTTATCCTGTCTCTTATGTCATCGACTGTGAACTGCTGCTTTATACCTGCAACCTTCTCTATTAGAACATTATAATCGTCTATCTTGAATGAGAATTTACCATTTGATCTCACAGGAAGTCCGCCCGGAAGTCCCGGTGCCTGAAGTCTGATCGGTGAACTGGTTCCCCAGTTACATGTAAACTCTTTTGTATTCACAAACAGAACCTCTGCGCGAAGTCCTGAATTGAATCCGAACTTAAATCCCTTCAATGTTGAAAGGAATGGTATGATCTGTGAATCAATAGTGTAGTTTCCAGACTCGGTAAATATACCTTCAACCGCTCCGTTATAAAGGAATATAGCATCCTGTCCCGGTTTGATTATAAGCTTTGAATCCTTCTTGATCTCTCTATTTGTCCACTTCCAGAAGATGACGTCATCTCTGTACTCTTCCCATTCTACAACATTAGCAAACTGATTTGAAAATAAACCCATGTAGTGCACTCCTCTCTGTTCTGCAATATGTTTGGAATATTATAATCCCATCTTTGCCTTAAGTGCTGCAAGCTCATCCTGAACGTCTGCATTTGGAGCTGCATCATACTTGCTTGCAAGATCATCTATTGAATCTGCGCTTGATGAATTGAGCTCGCTCATTGCATTTGCCTTGTCAAGCATAGCGTCTGCCTTTGCTTCCATTCTTGAAAATGCATCAAGTGAAGCTGATGAATCGCCGATACCGCTCATCATCTTGTTCAGACGATCCTGAGTCTTAGCAACCTGAACCTTTGCCTTGATAGTCTCTTTTCTTGCATTGAGATCGCTGACATCCTTTGTGAGCTTGTCATGCATCTGTCTCATCTTGGCTGCGTTAGCTGCTGCTGCATCATATGCCTGCTGAAGAGCTACCTGCTTCTGCGTGAGCTGGTTCTTCTTCTCGAGGAACTTCATTGCATCGCCCTCGTTACCTGCTACAAGTGCCTTCTCTGCATATGTCTGCATCTTAGCTATCTCTGCGTCACACTCATCAAGCTGTCTCTTGCATCTCTGCTCCTCTGCCATAACAGTTGCAGTCTCTGACTTAACCTTTCTGAGATCCTCCTGAAGGTCTCTGAGGTACTGATCTATCATCTTCTCAGGATCCTCTGCCTTGTCAAGAAGTGCATTGATGTTTGATGACATAATGTCCTTAAATCTCTTTAAAATTCCCATAACTTTTTACCTCCGCGTTTTAGGTTGATTTATTTGTATATAATATTAAATGTTGCCTCCTGTCGACGACACCACCATTATATGATCTCCCATGCTCAGGCGCAATGCCATGCATGCTGTGTTGCTGCATCATATAATGTGCTATTCGACACGTTACCCCCTGTAAAGTATCAGCCGCCAACTTATCAGGCTTTAATATTCAAAACTAGCGCGTCCCCTGCATGTTGCACGAAACTTTTATACGACTCCGTCATCCACGTCATCATAGGCATCGGATATACGTCCGCCTATTCTGAAATCAGGTCTGCCGTTCTTGTCTGAGTCGCTTCCCTTGGCACTCGCATCCGTTATCGACTCCTCAAGTCTCACCGGTGTTCTGTCTCCAAAGCGTCTCATCTTATCGTCATGATCACTGTCTTTTTATGACATGTATCGAAGAATCCGCATCGTCAGTCTCCCTCTGGACACTCTTGACCGGTTCCCTGGATGCCTTCACTCGGATTGGTTCAGGCTCCTTCTTATCTTCAAAATCGAACTCCCACTGAACCATCTCCGGCTCACCGTTCTTATCCTTGTGCTCCTCATCCTTGGCTTTGTTCTTCTCATAATACAGCTCATTCGCCAGAAGCTGGCTGATCTCCAGTATATCGGCATAGCGCTCCTGCTTCTTCATATCCATGAGACCTTCCATGAGCTCCTTCTTGTTGTTCTCAATGATCTCAGATTTCTTTCTCAGAGAATCAAGGACTCTGTCGCTCTCCATGCTTATCATATTATATGCCTGGTTCACGGTCTCGTTGATCTCCATCAGCATCTCATTTGTATAAATGATAGATGCCGCATATATCTCGTTGGCCGTTCTGAGCGCCTGCCTGTCCTGCTTGCCAAGGCTCTTGACATTGCGGTCCACAAAGAGCGGGCTTGGCTTTGTAAGCCTGATCCTGGATGCGGTCTCCTCGGCCTCTGCGATGATCTCATCGGCCTCCTGCTCTGCCTCCTTGATGATCTTGCTTCTCTTGTCTGTGATCTCATGATATGCCTTGAGTTCCAGATCTATAGTAGTCTTGAGCTCCTCAACGATCTCAAGAACCTCTTCCTTGTTGACCAGTACCTTACCTGCTGCAAATGGAACGTTCTGTCCATCTCCAACTATATCCTGTATTCTATCTAAAAGCTGTTTAGCTTTTCCGTTCTCCATAATAGTGCCTCCATCGCAACTTTTCTATCTCATAAGTATACGCTAGTTTATTTTAGCATCTTTCATATGGCATTTCAACGTTAATCTATCGCCGGTTTCACATCATCTCTCGGAAGCCCAAGGAAATCCTGTATAAGATGCCTTGTAAAAAGCCGTCCTTCCTCGCTCTCAAATATACGCTCAGGATGCCACTGGAAGGCAAGTATGCTCATCGTCGGTGATACAAATGCCTCGACAGATTCATTCTCCTCATCGACCACTATCGGATAGAACATCGTCGACAGATTTTCCAGATAGACACAGTCGCTGTGGAAATTGTTTACCTTGATATATCTGTCCGTCTTTACTATCCTTGCCATGTGGTCTGTGCCTCTGGGTCTTGGCACCTTAAAGCGCGCGGAATAACTTATCTTACCGCCAAACAGAGCATTTATGTGCTGCATTCCCCTGCACACGCCTATCACTGGGATCTCATTCTGGACGCAGTACATTATGAGCTGCTCCTCTAGCGCATCACGGTGCGGCTGCAGCTCTGCATTGTGCGGCTCCACATAATGTCTCGGATGGAGCGTTCCGCCCCCTGTCACTATCAGGAGATCAAACTGTTCATCCACTATCTCATCAAAGTTTTTTGTAAAGTTGGATACCGGTCTGAGTCTTATTCCAAGGCTCTCATAGAACTCCACATAAGCAGCCTCGAGAACGTCCGTATATTTTCCATACATATTGTGTCCTTCCCGCTGTGTTATAAGTGCATGTAACATAAAACCTATACCCCCTTTGTTATCTTACCGTGTGCACAGTCGAGCGTCACCGTCTGCTGTTTTTCCACGAAACTGTATATGCAGTCTCCGCAGCCTATTGCCGCCGGGATGTTGAACTCCGCACACCTTATCGCCATGTGGGATGCAACTCCGCCGTATTTCGTTATAAATCCTTTTATCCCCTTTGCAAATATCCAGTCGTATCCCGGATCCGCCTTCGGGAGAACTACTATCTTATCCTGAACGTCAGCCACATCCTCGTGATCCTCATTCTCATAATTTTCAAGCAGGAGAATGTCACCCGTGACGCATTCAGATGTTATGAAGTTAGGTCTGGCCTCCCATATCTCTATGCATTTTAACTGCAACGGATCATATATGACATCCGGCAGTATAAGCATGGACGCCCTCTGGAATTTCTTTTTTGTTCTGATCTATGATCTTTCTCCATATATCGCCTGTGAATTCCGCAGGTCTGTTCACCATAAGCTGAATATCCGGCACCTCAAGATATGCCATGTCTTCCTTGCTTATGCCAAGTTTATCGCCTATATCTATAAGTATGTCTATGGCAAGGCTTAATGTCTTGGTGAACTCGAACTTGAAGAATTCCCTCTCCTCCATGGAATCCTTGAGGAAATCCAGAAATTCCCTGAGGTCCACATAAAAGCCTATATCCTCAAGTGCCTCCATGAGCTTAACCGAATCCAGAGGATTATGCTTAAGCTCCTCTATGGTCTGCCTCTGCTTTCTCGCAGCAGCGCTTCCCTTGGACAGGTCGAACTCGCGCTGGGCGTATGTCTCGCAGGTTATGTCGTATGTGCCCGAACGCAGATGTCCATATTTTTCATCAAATGTAACTCTTGTTATCCTGCCGTCCACCAGATCCTGAAAGTCAGAATCGTACTCCGACGCAACAGTATATATCGACATCATAAAATCGTCTATCTCTTTGTCCGTAAAATATCCTCTGTACACAAGGGATCTGCTAATCGCCTTCGATATGAATGCCAGTCTCGCCTGTCGCGCAAATTTCGGGGTTCCGTAATGCTTTATGCTCTCTATGAGCTGTACAAAATACTGTATCAGCGTTACCACATCATTGTGCGCCATAAGCCAGTTGCTTCTCGTATTCTCACGGTGGACACGAAGGCCGTTAAGAGCCCTGAGATCCTTCATCCTGTTTCTATTGAAATTGCATATCGCATTGTTTGTCAGATTGAACAGCGAATCCGAGAGGTCCGCAATCTCCTCCCTGGTGAACCCGGCTTCCGTCAGTGTCCCCAGCTTGTCCTCCGTCGAGAAGTCATATTCGGAAAATGCTATCTCAAATTCTATCTTGTCATGGGCGGTCGGATCATCTATAAGCTTTTTATCGTAATACTTCAGAAGCTTCGCCTCCAGCCTGTCATCCAGTTCATCCGGCATCAGCCCCAGGAACGACTTCTTAAGAGATATGTACGGCTTGTTGCCAAGCTTATACATGAGGTCTCCATCCACCTCTCTGTAACCAATGTAGCTGAGTCCCTGATTCCATGCCGCAGACGTGATGATCTCCCTGTACAGGGAATAGTCAAGCGGATGGGGATTTTCACCTATGATCTCCGCAGGATTCCAGAATGCCATATCCGACAATATGGTGTTCCTGTCCCCAACCAGGCTGCTGATCTCCCTGTATGTATCCTCAGCCTCCAAAACAGTCCTGAACACCTCTTCGTCATCGACATCGGAGTGAACACCATTGATGCTGGCTGCAAGAGGTCTCATCTGAAATATCGTGACTGTATTGCCCTCATCTATTGCGAACTCCACATCCAGTGGATATTCAGGGTGCATCTCCTCCAGCTCACGCATGGATCTGATGAGCGCAGCCCAGTTCGCCGGCAGCTCATCACAGTCCACATTCCTGATTATGTATACCGTCTTTCCTCCCCTTCCGCTTGTAACCGCGTCTGTGGATGAATCATCGTAGGTTATCGTATAATATGGCCTGTCCTTCTTGATCTCCCTTGAAAATATAACGCCGCTGCAGCTGATATTCGTGATCTGTCTCTGTATGAGAACCTGTTCGCCGGACACATCGTCCAGATCACATTTATATGAATCCAGCACTTCCCTGACTGCCCTTACTACCGCCTCTCCGTCTGAAGGGTCCACTCCCAGAATACTCTCATAGTGACCGGCATTCGAAGTGTTGAGTCCGTCTTCATTTGAGGACGAGCTTCTGACCACGATATACCCTCCGGCAAATTCTTCTGCTATCTCCGCCGCAAGTCCATATGAATCGGCATCAAGCTCAGCTCCGGTTACTATCTTCAGCTTTTCCACTCTCGAATACTTCAATTTTCCATACAGGCTCTTAAGAACATCAGCCTTTGAAGAAATCCTGTCTGTCATGTTGCCTCCTTATTAAAAAAAGCTGCACTTAGTGTATACTAAAGTGCAGCTTACATCAATTTCTTTTTATATGTAATTGTACCGTTCTGTGATCTACTTCACTGTGAGAAGGTCGTCCACTGACTTTCTAGGCGGCATCTCCGGTGCAAATGCAGGATAACCCATAGCCACAACTGCGGCAACGGTCTGTCCATCAGGAATACCAACTATCTCTCCTACCTTTGCATCGTCAAATATTCCGAGTATGACTGTTCCAACGCCCTTATCATGAGCGGCAAGACAGAATGTCTGGGTTGCTATACCGGCATCGAACATCTCCCACTCGCTGCCCTTGCTTGTGCTGAACTCTCCTGACTTCTCATAGCCACATATTCCGTCCTTCTTGGTGACTATCATGAGCTGCTTCGCTCTGCTGACTGTCTTCTGGTTGAGAGGGAAATCCATAACGCCCTCTGCAGCTATCTTAGCGATGATCTCCGGATCCTCCACAAGTGTATATCTGATAACCTGTGTATTCTTCCATGATGGCGCATATGACGCCAGCTCAACAATCTCTCTGACTGTGTCAACACTCACCATCTCATCTGTAAACTTTCTCACACTTCTTCTGGTCTTGATACATTCTACTGCGTTCATACAATGTCCTCCTGGTGTAAAATCTTATAATAATCCCTGGATATATAATATCCCGCTCGTGAACTTGTCACCGACGTTATTCACGTAATTCCTGTATTCCTTATAGTCTATATAATACTTCTTTCCCCATGAAGATACAACAAGATATTCTCTTCCTTTTATAGTGCACACTCCTGTAACAGTCACATAATGTGAGTGGACATTCTCCCTGATGGAGCTCTTCAGCTCACCGTCCTTGTCCACATAAAGGCTGATACCCTTCTTGCCAAATGGATTGTATCTGTTAGGTCCTATGGCCAGTATGACCGGCTTATTCTTTCTTATGAGATGTCTTATATCTCTCAGCATCGATTCATCGGACTGCATCATCTTCCACTTTGCCTTGAGCCCTATGTCGTTCAGCATGAAATATCTGTTCATCGTATGCTTGAGTGTTATTCCCAGCATACCCTTGTGCATGAGAAGTATCACGTAGTGCACATAGAAAAATCTCACATACTCAAGATAGTCATGCTTGTTGTATAAGCCTTTTGGCTTGTTGATCTTTCGGATGGCATCGGTCATCATATTCGGATTCTGCTCAGCAAGATACATCGTGAGGTCTGCCATGGCTATAACACCACATCCGACCTTCTGCATCTTCTTTGACTTTGACCAGTTCTGATTGCCACCGTAGCTCACCAGATTCAGATTCTTTATCTTCACATAATCTCTATTAGTTAAATATACATCTTCCATTGTTAGTCCTTTCCAGCGCTGTGTGCGCCATATGCCTGAAGTCATATATTAGTCTGCTCGTCTTTGCTATAGATTATATCATGAATCGCAATCCACATCAAGCATTCTTAACTGTGTTAAGTAGTTTTAAAAACTACATTCGTTGTTTTTTGATTATTTTCACTTTACTTTTTGTCGGTGATTTGTTATAAGATTATATGAGTTGGATAAGTGATCGCGGCTGCATTTTTGCAGGTGAGGAAAGTCCGGGCTCCATAGGGCAGGATGCCGGATAACGTCCGGTGGAGGTGACTCCCAGGCCAGTGCAACAGAAATATACCGCCTCTGTCTTCGGACACGAGGTAAGGGTGGAAAGGCGAGGTAAGAGCTCACCGCTGTTCTGGTAACAGGGCAGGCTCTGTAAACCCCATCCGGAGCAAGACCAAATATAGCTTCTGCAAAGGAGCTTGTGGAATGATACAGTTGCCCGCTGCATTCCAGGTAGGTTGCTTGAGCCTTACGGTAACGTAAGGCCTAGATAGATAATCACTCTCGACATAACCCGGCTTACAGTCCAACTCATTCCCTTTCATAGTATTTTTCTTATATTTTGAACAAAAAATACGGCACGGAGACATTTGTTTTGCCTCTGTGCCGTATTTTTGTATTGTTGGTTATTCTTTATCCTTGTGTAAACCTTCATCATATCCTGAAGCATCCGCCACCTATAAATTCTCTGAGTATGGAATTTGCTGGTATGTATTCTGTGTCTATGTCGTGGAACATATCTATCAGACGCAGAAGTCTCGCCGCATCCTGGTAATGCTCTGAAGTCTCATCTACCCCGAGCAGCAATGGTCTCGCCTCACGCCGTATGGCGGTATATTCGTACAACAGTCCCGAGTTAAACATCTCATCAGCCTCGCTCTCATATGGGAAGATATATTTCTCCTCTCCCCTTCTGACTGAGCTCCACATGGAAAGTGTCTTCTCCACATCGTTCCCTCTGGTCCTGCTGTCTCTGACTATTCTCCTGAGCAGTCTGCTGTCTATGGTTGAAACCTTTGCCGGCTCGCCGTCCTCACCTTCAACGTACAACTGATTAAGGGGACTTATGTATATCTTGTACTTGTCTTCATCCGCCAGTCCGTATGTCATCTTCGGGTTAAGCGAATGGATTCCTTCCATGATGATAACATCATTTTCACCTATTTTGAGAAGGTCCCCATGATATTCCCTCACTCCGGTCTTGAAGTTGAAAACCGGAAGCTCTATCTCTTCACCGTCCAACAGCCTTGTCATATCCCTATTAAGTGTTTCAAGATCCATGGCCTCCAGGCACTCGAAATCATAGTTGCCATTCTCATCCTTAGGATTGTCTTCACGGTTCACAAAATAGTTATCCGCAGCTATCGCATGTGGTCTGAGTCCCATGGCACGAAGCTGGATACTGAGTCTGTGGGAAAGTGTTGTCTTGCCCGCCGAGCTCGGCCCGGATATCAGTATTATCCTACGCTTCTGTTCGGAAACTTTTCTGGCTATCTCATACATGCAGTTACTCTGCATAGCCTCGCATACCAGTATGAGCTCCAGTCCCTTTCCTGAATCGATCATCTCGTTCAGCCTGTCGATCGAATCGATACCGACTTTCCTCGCCCACTCCTTTGCAGTTGTCTTTAATGATGTTATACTTCTCTGCTCATCACCCATATAAATATCTACTCCATATCCGATATAAGTCTCAATGCCTCTTCCATGCATTCCTTTTCATGTGTGAGCTCACCGGCACGCCGTCTGGCATTGACCGTATCCGCCTTCTTCAGTCCATCAAGGACTTTTCCGGTCGAATCAAGCTTATCCCTCAGATACTCTCCGAGGATCTTGTCATGATTATGTATGAGGTAATATCCGTATTTATAATATACTTCATCCATGGCTGACTTATTACCAAAATCCTGTGCTGTCACATCCACGTTCAGTACAACGTAGTATTTGCCAGCATCTATCAGCATTTTTTCCTCTGTGATCTTCCAGCCATTCTCTGCGATGTACCTTCTCAAATGCTCTGTCTCCGACTGGGGCTGCAGCACGAGCTGACCGGCTGACTGTACCACATCCATGCCGGCTTCAAGTATATCCGTTATGAGGATTCCTCCCATGCCGGCTATTATGATGGAATCCACCTCACCCGGAGAGATGGTTGCAAGTCCGTTTCCGAGTCTCAGATCAATACGGTCTGTCATATTCCATCTGGCTATATTATCCCTGGCTATAGCACACGGACCGGTTCTAACATCTGATGCTATGACCCGGTCCGATATGCCATTTGCCACAAGGTATATGGACACAAATGCATGGTCGCATCCAATATCACACACTCTGCCGCCGGGCTTTACCATGTCGGCAACAGTCTTCATACGAAGTGACAATTCTATATCTTTCATAATTATTATCCTCGCACCATCCATGCCAGATCGCGCGGTCCTCTCTGCTAGTTATACAGGAAATCCTTGAGCTTTCTGCTTCTGTTAGGATGTCTCAGCTTTCTGAGCGCCTTTGCCTCGATCTGTCTGATACGCTCTCTTGTGACATTAAACTCCTTGCCTACTTCCTCAAGGGTTCTTGGTCTTCCGTCATCCCATCCAAATCTGAGCTTTATAACTCTCTGCTCTCTCTCTGTAAGTGTGCTGACTACCTCGTCGAGCTGCTCGTGCAGCAGTGTCTGGTTTGTCGCCTCAACAGGTGTAGGGATACTCTCATCCTGTATGAAATCTCCAAGATGGCTGTCCTCCTCCTCACCGATAGGAGTCTCCAGTGATACAGGCTCCTGTGCGATCTTCATGATCTCCTGAACTCTCTCCTTTGGAAGTCCCATAACCTCTCCGACTTCCTCTGGAAGCGGCTCTCTGCCGAGCTTCTGAAGCAGATCTCTGCTCACTCTGGTAACCTTGTTGATGGTCTCAACCATATGAACCGGGATTCTTATGGTTCTCGCCTGATCTGCGATGGCCCTTGTGATGGCCTGTCTGATCCACCATGTCGCATATGTTGAGAACTTGTAACCCTTTCTGTAATCAAACTTCTCCACGGCCTTGAGCAGACCGAGGTTACCCTCCTGTATTAGATCGAGGAATAACATTCCACGTCCAACATATCTCTTGGCTATACTTACAACAAGTCTGAGGTTGGACTCAGCAAGCTTCTTCTTTGCCATCTCATCGCCTGCCTCCATTCTCTTGGCAAGCTCTATCTCCTCCTCCGCGCTGAGCAGAGGCACCTTTCCTATATCCTTCAGGTACATCTTGACAGGATCCTGTGTTGTGCTTGATATATCACCTGTATCTGTGAAATCTATCTTCTCAACATCCTCGCCCTCAGCGATCACGTCCTCGTCAAGTGTTGGCTCCTCCTCATCGTCATCTGTTATCTGAAGTATGTCCACACCGTTCTTTTCAAGGAAATTGAAGATCTTCTGCATGGTATCCAGATCAAGGGCAACCTCCTTGAGATCGTTAAAATGCTTGATGAGCTCTGTGTCCTCTATAACGTTCTTCTTGCTGTGAGCTATGTCAAGCAATTCCTGAAGCTTTGTGTTGAACTTTGCGTTGATCGCATCGTCCTCACTCACCTTGATCATATACTTGTCTTCATTTGAATTGATCGCATCCATTGTACTCATATCTTTCCTCCACATAATGTATTGTTTATTTCTTATAAAATAACTTTAAACTTTTCTATCTTTTTCCTGTCCTTGATGAGCTGCTGAACCTTCATCATGTCATTCTCGCTCTCAAGCTGCTTTTTTATGCTGGCAAGCTTTATCTTTTCACGACCTCGGTTATGGCATTGCCAATCTCCTCCTCGGTCATGTCTATCGCCAGATCTGTCTGGAGCATGCCTGCCACCAGTCTCTGTTCCTCCACATCCTGGAATGTGTTCACCACCACAGCGGGCTCAACCTTGTGCTTCTCCCTGTACTGTGAGTACAGCTTGTCCGCTACGGTCCGGTATATTCCCGGCTCAAAGTCCGCCTCACTCACCACGCCGTCAAGTCTGGCAAACAGCTCCGGCCGGTTCACAAGCCATGTGAGCAGCAGCTTGGCGGTCTTATTATCCTTTGTCTCAGGTCTTCCCGGAGCTCCCGCGCTCTGGTCTCCCGGAAACTCTTCATAGCCCTGCTGTTCCTGGAGTCTGTGGGTCTCCCGCTCCACTATCTCCGGCTTTGCCGTGCCCGCAACACCGTAGGCATGTACCTTCGCGGCAAGGGCATCCTTGTCGATCACATATTTCCTCGCTATGGCATCGACATAATTATTTCTCTCCAGGTCGTCCTCAATATATGCCAGTTCCCTCGCTATCTGGTTCTGGAACTTGGTCAGCTCACCCGGATCGCTCTGGTCATATTCCTCAGAATATATCCTTGCAAGGAACATCATTCCGCTCTCAGCTTTCTTTATCCTCTCCTCAAATGCCTCGCTTCCAAGGTTCTGTATGAACTCATCGGGATCCTTGTACGGTCTCATATTGATGACCCTTGCGCCGACTCCGACCTCCCGGAGAATTGCTATGACCTTCTTCGTCGCCTCCACGCCTGCGCCGTCACTGTCGTACGCCAGATAAACCTCATCGGCATATCTCTTTATTATCCCAGCATGTCCAAATGTAAATGCCGTTCCAAGGGATGCCACGGCATTGTCAAATCCTGCCTGATGCATGGAGATGACATCCATATATCCCTCACAGCATATAAATCCTTTTCTCCTGCTCCGCCTTGCTATGTTCATGGCAAACAGCGTATGGCTCTTGTCGAACACCGCAGTATCACTGGTATTTATATATTTCGGTTTTCCATCGCCCATGACTCGTCCGCCAAATGCGATGACCTTGCCGTTTATATCCAGTATCGGGATCATGGCTCTGTTCCAGAACTTGTCCACACCGCCTTCCTTCTCGCTGATCTCAACAAGTCCCGAGCCCTTCATCTGATCATCTGTATATCCCTTGCTCTTCAGATACCTGTACAGATCATCCCTGTATATATCTGAATATCCAAGCGCAAATTTATTTATCGTCTCATCAGAGAGACCTCTTGTCTCGTGAAAATACTCATAAGCCTTCTCACCATGCTGGCTGTGCTTCAATATATAATGAAAATATGCAGCCGCAGTCTTGTTCATCTCCCTGAGCGTTATCTTATACTGCTCCCTCGACCTCTCCTGGGCGTTCATGGACTTCTCAGGGAGCTGTACTCCAGCCCTCTCCGCAAGCCTCTCCACCGCCTCCGGGAAATTGAGGTTCTCATATTCCATGACAAATGTAAACACGTTGCCACCGACTCCGCAGCCGAAGCAGTGATACATCTGTTTTTCCCTGTTGACCTTAAATGACGGAGTCTTCTCATGGTGGAACGGACAGCATGCCTCGTAATTCGCGCCCTTCTTCTTAAGGCTTGCGTAGCTTCCGATAACATCCACTATATCATTTCTTGACAAGACTTCATTTATCACGTCATCCGAATAATACAATTCGATTCCTCCTGTTTGTCAGGTATGCTCAGACCTTCCAGGACTTCGGTATATATATACTCTTAAATGTCTCTATCGCATAATTGTCTGTCATACCAGCTATGTAGTCGCACACGACTGTCTGGGGATCCTCTCCCATATATATCATCTCAACACATTCATTTGTCAGCCTGCTGGCGTCCTCAATGAAGTATTCATACAATATCCTCAGCATCTTGTCGGCCTTGAGCTCCTCGCTCTTGGCTATCGGGTTAGTGTAGAGATATCTGAACATGTATGTTCTCAGCTTCCCCAGAGCATCCCCGATCTCCGCCGACATACCGACATAATCCTTGTCCTGACTCGTATTTATCACATCATGTATGAGACAGTTCAGTCTGGTGCGGGTATTCTTCCCGAGAATGTCGGTGATATTGGTCGGAAGATCCTCCTCCTTCAATATGTTACCCCTTATCGCATCATCTATATCATGATTGACGTACGCTATCTTGTCCGCCAGTCTCACACACTGTCCCTCCAGCGTATGCGGAGTGCATGATGTCTTATGGTTTAGCATTCCGTCCCGAACCTCCCAGGTGAGATTAAGTCCCTCACCACGGTTCTCAAGACGTTCCACAACCCTTACGCTCTGAACATTGTGGCTGAAATTATTGCCCGCGCAGGCCGCAAGTGTCCGCTCACCGACATGTCCAAATGGCGTATGTCCCAGGTCATGTCCCAGCGCTATCGCCTCCGTCAGATCCTCGTTAAGCCTGAGTGATCTGGCTATCGTCCTTGCTATCTGCGACACCTCCAGAGTATGGGTCAGTCTGGTCCTGTAGTGATCATCACCCGGCGACAGAAATACCTGAGTCTTATGCTTAAGTCTCCTGAACGCCTTGCAGTGGAGTATCCTGTCCCTGTCTCTCTGGTAGACCGTTCTGAGGTCGCACTGCTCCTCCGGTCTGTCACGTCCTGTGGACTGATCACTGAACGCCGCATATCTGCTGAGCACTTCGTGCTCCCTTTTTTCCTGCTGTTCCCGTATCGTCATAGAATCTCTCCTATCACATGATCAATATTTCTTACCACACATTTTTATTATTCTCCGTTTTTTCTCAAAATCCTTTTTATTTTTCAAATTTTCTGATGAAAGAATGACATGATAGTAAGTATAGTGATATACTTATCTAAGATTTTTGAGGTGAATGACATGTTTGATTTTGAAGAAGAACTTAAGAAGCTCCCCCATGTCCCAGGAGTATATCTCATGCACGATTCGGGGGATCATATTATATATGTAGGAAAAGCCATAGATCTGTACAACAGAGTACATCAGTATTTCCAGACCGGCTACAAGAAATCCCCGAAGATTCAGAAGATGGTATCCCATATTGCATGGTTTGAATATATTGTCTGCGGTTCAGAGATCGAGGCTCTCGTTCTAGAGTGCAACCTTATAAAGGAGCACAGACCGCATTACAACACCATGCTCACGGATGACAAGGGTTATCCCTATATCCGCATTACTGTGGAGGAGGATTACCCGCGCATACTGTACAGCCATCAGATGAAACGGGATCACTCCAAATATTTCGGCCCATACACCAATTCCAAAGCGGTGAAGGATATCATAGAGCTGCTGAAAAAGCTGTATCACATCAGGAGCTGCAACAAGGTTCTGCCAAGGGATATGGGCCTTGAAAGGCCCTGCCTGTATCACCAGATAAAGCAGTGCATGGCGCCCTGTCAGGGATATATCTCCAAGGAGGATTACAACAAAAATGTCCAGGATGCCATAAGCTTTCTGAACGGCAACCACGGTCATGTGATCAGGGATCTCGAAAAGCAGATGAAGGAGCTGGCCGAGGATATGGAATTTGAACAGGCCGCCGAGATCAGGGATCTGATAAAGAGCATCCATCACATTGAGTCCACCCAGAGAGTCGGTGACACAAGCGCAGACGACAGGGATGTGATCGCCATGGCCACCGATCTTGGAAATGAGTGTGTCATATCCATATTCTTCATAAGATCCGGCAAGATGATCGGCAGGGAACACTACCACATGAGCGGCGTAAATGCTGAGGCTTACAGCACGATCATGGAGTCTTTTCTCAAGCAATACTACGCTTCCACTCCATATCTGCCAAAGGAGATCATTATCGAGCAGCAGATCGAGGACTACAAGGTCATCGAGGAATATCTGAGCGCCCGCCGGGGAAGTCAGGTACACATCATTGTTCCCCAGAAGGGAGACAAGCAGAAGCTTCTCAAGCTGGCAAAGGACAATGCTTTTCTGGTCATGAACCAGGATGCCGACAAGCTCAAGCGTGAAAAGGAGCGCACTGAGGGTGCGGCAAATGAGCTGGCACAGCTTATCGGAGTTTCATCCGCAAGACGCCTTGAAGCATTTGATATATCGCATATAAGCGGCTATCACTCCGTGGCATCCATGGTGGTATTTGAAAACGGACGCGCCAAGAAGAATGACTACAGAAAGTTCAAGCTCAGGACCATAGACGGGCCGGATGACTACGCGAGCATGAGGGAGGTACTCACAAGAAGGTTCACAGACGAGCGGTTTAATATCTACCCTGATGTACTCATGATGGATGGCGGCCGGGGTCAGGTCAACATAGCTCTGGAGGTTCTTGACGAGCTTGGTCTCAACATCCCGGTATGCGGAATGGTAAAGGATGACCACCACAGAACCAGAGGACTCTATTACAACAACAAGGAGATAGATTTCCCTGCAAATACACAGGCCTTCAACATGATAACAAGACTTCAGGATGAGGCCCACAGATTTGCAATCGAGTACCACAGAAGTCTCAGAAGCAAATTCCAGATCCACTCAGTTCTGGACGATATTGAGGGCATCGGTCCGGCAAGGAGAAAGGCTCTTCTGGCATACTTCAAGGACATAGACAAGATCCGTGCCGCCAGCATTGCTGATCTCGAGATCCCGCAGGGAATGAACAAGACTGCAGCCACTGCGGTATATAACTTTTTCCACAACGATAAACAGATGTAACGAGGATTTTATGATGGAATACAACTTTTTTGCACTTATATCACGAATGAAATATATTGACAGATGGGCACTCATGAGGAACAACCGCGAGGAGAATCTGTGTGAGCACTGCCTGGAGGTGAGCATGATAGCCCACGCACTGGCAACCATCGGCAATGTACGCTACGGCAAGACTCTGAACGCCGAGAGAGCTGCACTCATAGGTCTCTATCACGATGCATCGGAGATCATCACCGGCGACATGCCGACCCCGGTGAAATACTACAACGATGATATCAAGACAGCCTTCAAGGATGTGGAAGATATCGCATGCCACACACTTCTTGACAAGCTGCCGGGCGATCTCAGACCAGCCTATGAACCGATATTTTTAAGGATGCCGACGACGAGAACGATGTATATCTCTGGAAGCTCGTCAAGGCGGCTGACAAGCTGTCCGCCCTGATCAAATGCATGGAGGAGACAGGATCGGGAAATACCGAGTTCTCCAGTGCCATGGGTACGATCATGAATTCCGTGTCACAGATGGCTGAGACTTATCCTGAGGTAAACGACTTCGTGTGCGAGTTTTTACCGGCATACGGCAAGACCCTGGACGATCTTCAGCAGATATAATCTAAAGCAGATATAGAAAAAAGAGAAGCCGGAGCTTTTTGCCAGCCCCGGCTTCTCTTTTTTGATCTTATTATTGTTTTAATTTTATTCCTGTTCAACATTTTGTTCAGCATTTTCAACTCTGTTGAATATCTCCATGAACTCCTGGCCTGTTATCGACTCCTTCTCTATCAGATACTGTGCGATGGCATCCAACGCATTCATGTGCTCTGAGAGAAGCTTCTTGGCCTCATCATATGCCTTCTTGAGCTGATTCCTAATCTCCTCATCGACCTTTGCAGCAGTCTTGTCTGAACACTGGAGCACTGCATTTCTGTCGAGATATTTCCCCTGAACAGTCTCAAGCTGCATGAGTCCGAACTTGTCTGACATTCCGTACATGGTTATCATCGCTCTCACTGTCTTGGTCGCCTGCTCTATATCATTTGCCGCGCCGGTGGTCACTGACTCGAATTTCAATTCCTCTGCAGCTCTTCCGCCGAGGGTCGTCACAATGTTCGCCTCAAGCTCAGCCTTGGTCTCCATATACTTCTCTTCCTCAGGCACCTGCCATACATATCCCAGAGAACCCATCGTTCTAGGAACTATTGTAATTCTCTGAACAGGCTCAGTGTGCTTCTGGAGAGCAACCAGAAGAGCATGTCCAACTTCATGATATGCAACGACCTTCTTCTCCTGGTCGCCGAGCAGCTTGCCCTTCTTCTCTTTTCCTGCAAATACAAGCTCCACCGCACCAATCAGATCAGCCTGTGAAACCATGCTCCTTCCGGATCTGACCGCAGTGAGCGCCGCCTCATTTATTATGTTGGCGAGATCTGCTCCAACCGCACCTGCTGTGGCAAGCGCAAGCTCACGGAGATCCACAGTCTCATCCATCTTGACATTTCTGGAGTGTACCTTCAGCGTGTCTATTCTACCCTGAAGATCCGGCTTCTCAACTATTACTCTTCTGTCAAATCTTCCCGGTCTCAGGAGTGCCTTGTCAAGTGTCTCCGGCCTGTTGGTTGCAGCCAGTATCACTATTCCCTTGGATGTGTCAAATCCATCCATCTCGGCAAGAAGCTGGTTCAGTGTCTGTTCTCTCTCCGAATCACCGCCCCTCACGCTGTCTCTGCTCTGGCCTATGGCATCTATCTCGTCTATGAATATTATACAAGGAGCCATCTCAGATGCCTGTTTGAACAGGTCTCTGACTCTCGATGCTCCGACTCCCACGTACATCTCCACGAAGCTTGATCCCGACATGGAGAAAAATGGCACGTTTGCCTCTCCGGCAACAGCCTTTGCCAGAAGTGTCTTTCCGGTTCCCGGAGGGCCGACCAACAGTGCTCCCTTTGGAAGCTTTGCACCTATAGCCATATACTTCTTAGGGTTGTGAAGGAAGTCGACCATCTCAGTCAGGGATTCCTTTGCCTCATCCTCTCCTGCAACATCTGCAAATGTGACTCCGGTCTTCTTCTCCATATATACCTTGGCGTTTGATTTGCCAAAGCCCATCATTCCGCTCCGCCTTGTCACTAACGAGAGGAACAGATAGAATGCAGCTATCATGACCACATATGAGAGTATCGTTCCGACCATGGCTGAACCGCTCTCGTCTTTGCCCTTGTATGTTGTGGCATACTTCTCATGGGCTGTCTTAAGTCTGTCTGCCAGCTTATCGTCGCTTATCCTCACTGTCACATAGGTGTTCTTATCCAGAGTGCCGTCAGACTCCTTTGAGGTAAATCTGATCTTTTTGGCATATATCTCCGCATTGTCCACCTCTCCCGAATCCAGCATCTCCACAAATCCGCTGTACGGGATCTCTTTTTTCGTTCCATTTGTGATCTTGTCATATGCTCTCCAGCACAGCAGTGTCAATATCACCGAGATGACAAGCAGAACCATGACATTCCTGTTTTTGCCTTTGTTGCCATTATTCTTGTTGTCGTCATTCTTGTCGTTTTGTTCTTTGTTGTAATCGTTATTCAACACGTTTCTCCTTTTACTCTGATATGGATATCCCATTTATCCATCTATGACTTTACCGCCTAACAAATTATAAGTCAAGTAAACTGTTTGTATGAAATTGTCTTTATTGACATTACGGGGGCTCCGGGGGTACACTTTTTTACAAATTGACAAATATATTCTATATGGGAGGGCTGCAATGCCGGGATACATAATACACCTGTGCGAGGGCAGATACATCGCAGACAAACTTCATATTTCAAAGGAATCCCAGCCGGAGCTGCTGAATGATTTCCTGCTGGGCTGCGTTCTTCCAGATGCGGTTATGGACAAAGCCCTGACACATTTCAGGCCGGAATGGCAGAACGATCTCATAACAAAATATCCGGACATCGATCACATATTGTCAGAATATCCAGTGGAAGCTATGACACCTGCCGACCTTGGCATACTTGCCCATCTCATGATGGACGCCGCCTATGTGGAGGAATTCTGGCCGCAATATTTTCAGTTTGAGGCAGACGATAACACTCCCCACCTGTGTGACACGCGACATAGACCATGTCCGAATGCACGAGCTGAGCATGCAGCCGGAGGGAAGGTGCATCCCATTCCGGGATTTCTTCTCAGAACAGTTTTTCTACGGTGATTACAATGTGACAAATCCATTGTTTATCAGGGATTTCTCACCGATCATACCGAAGGTTTCATCACCTGATATGACCATAAAAAAATGTCTATGTTTCTCACAGAGCAGACTGCAGAGTGATCTCGACTCATTCACCTCCATAGACACCGATGTAGGCAATAATACAACGAATGTATTTCCATATAAAGCACTTAAGGACTTTATCATCTCTCAGGCGGACAGATTCCTCCGCCTCATAGATAACAAAAAAGCATCCACCAGATAAGCCTGTTTCCAGGCTCACCCGGTTGGATGCTTTTTTTGTTTTATTTCCGGCTTTCCCTTATCTAACTGTCAGTCACTATTTGACAACGATCTTCTTTACTGTTGAGTATGAACTCTTATATGTTGTCTTACCTGACTTGTTAAATGCACGCACCTTGAAGTAATATGTCTTGCCTTTCTTCAGGCCTTTCTTGGTGTACGAAGTAGTTCCTGCCTTTCTTATAGTTGCAACAGCCTTATACGTGCCACGCTTTGATGTTGACATGTATACGATGTAACCTGTTGCTCCCTTGGCTCTCTTCCATGCAATTTTCGCCTGCTTGACTCCGGCCTTCGCTGATACAACAGGTGTTGCAGGAAGTGTAAATCCTGATACATATGTTCCGGCATTCTCTACGATCGCCTTTCCATCCTTCTTGTATGCCACAACTCTGTACTTATACGTTGTTCCGGCACTGAGCTTTGAGCTTACAAATACGACCTTTGACTTGCTTGTGATGGTCTTGATCTTGACTGCTCTGTTGCCGCGGTATCTGTAAACTATGTATCCATCAGCGTTGTTTACCTTGCTCCATTTCATCGTTATCGATGCATTGCTTCTGGCACTGATCTTAAGATTCTTGACTGCCGATGGCGTTGTCATGATCCTTGCTGTAGCATTCTCACCAACGAGCTCCTTGTTGCCGACCTTCTTGTATGCAACTACCTTGAATGTGTAAGCTGTACTTCCAGTCAGACCGTTTACATTATAAGCTGTCTTTGATGTCGAACCAAGATATTTGTAATTGTCCTTTGCTACAAGTCTGTATACCTTGTAGCCTGTAGCTCCCTTTAACTGTATTCCACTTGAGCGCTATCGACTTCTCTGCCCTGCTGCTGAATGAAATACCTGAAACCTTAGCTGGCTTTGTTGCTGCATTTATGACTGTCTTCTCGCTATACAGTGTCTTGCCTGACGACTTCACATATGCTGATACCGCGAATTTGTAATCAGTTCCCGCTGCCAGACCTGTGATATTGCTGCTTGTGCCCGTCACTGTTGCAACCTTCACATATGTCTTCTTACCTGTATCATATCTGTACACCTCATATCCCTGGGCATATGCACTGCTGCTCCATGATAGCTTCAGTGATGTTGTTGTCTCACCGCTTGCCGCAAGGTTCTTCACCTTTGCAGGAAGGATGTTGAATGTAACCTTCTTTGTTCCGTAGAAGTTGTTAAGTCCTGTGATCGTAACACTTGCAACACCCGGCTTCACGTTGTTGCTGTACTCAACCGTGTACTCCTTTGGATTTATCACTGTTCTGCCGATCTTAACTGTAACCACCGGCTTGATCGCTGATCCTGTGTAGGTCTTGTCTGCTATCGCTGATACGGTTGCCTTTGATATGTCAAATGCCTTGATCCTGAACTGCTTTGTAACGCTTCCCTTGTAGTCGCCCATGAACTTCACAGTGACTGAAGCCTTACTTGTTCTCGTCATGGTGATTCCGCTGTTGTTCTGGTATGTGATCGTGTAATCTCTGCCTTCCTTCAGCACATTTGTTCCCCATGTTATCGTGACATTATCAAACTTAAATGCTGTGCCCTTGTATATAACCTCGGACTCAATTCCGTTTATAACAGCCGTGTTGCTTATATCTGCCTTGCTTATCACAAAGCTCTTCTTTACAGAATCTGTGTAGTTGCCTGCACCTGTTATTGTTATGACTGCTGTTCCTACATGAACATTGTTCTCGTACTTCACAGTATAGTCCGTTCCCTGGCTGAGCTTCTGTCCATCCAGTTCAACTTCAATATCCTGTGTTATTGCATTACCTGTGAATACCTTTCCTGTAATACCCTTGATCTCAGCTCCAGCGATACTCTTCTTTGTAATTGCAAAGTATCTTGTCACTGAATCCTTGTAGTTGCCCTTACCGGTCACAACCACCTTTGCGCGTCCTGTCACATCTGTGTTCATATCGAAGCTGAGTATGTAGTCAACTCCCTCTGTCAGCTCCACATCACCATTCTTTACCTTTACAACAGGTATGAGCTGGTTTCCTGTGTACTCGATCGATGTGCTGCACTCAACTGTACAGTTCTTGATACTTCTTGCTGTTATCTCAAATGTACCTGTTGTCTCTCCGGTGTAGTTGCCCTTTCCTGTTATGCTTACCTCTGCGGTTCCGACCTCAGTGTTGTTACTGTAAGCCACTGTGTAATCCGCTGCTGATAACACAACACCGTTGACTGTCACTGTAACGGCTGGAGTTACCGGCTTTCCTGTGTATTCCGTATCCTCTGCCACAACTACTGCATTATCGATTGATGCCGCTGTTATGGCAAATGTTGCTGTCACACTTCCTGTGTAATTAGACCGGCTTCCTGCTGTAGCTGTAACCGTTGCTGTTCCAACGTTTACATTTGAAGCATATCTCACTATGAAGCCCGCGATATCTTCATCGTCAAGCACAAATGCTCCGTCACTGCTGTTAATAGCTGTAACTGATGGAGTGAGTGCCTTTCCGGTGTATGTCATGCTGCTCTTTGAAAGCTCTGCTACATAACCTGTTACGTCTCTCTTGACGATCTCGAAAGTTGCCGTCTTAGAACTTACGTAGTCTCCATATCCTGTGATCGTCACTGTGGCAGTTCCAACATTATAGTTATTGATGTATGAAACCTTGTAATCAGTTCCCTGTACAAGCGTCTTGCCACCGTATGTAACATTTACCGCAGGTGTGATATTCTTCTTTGCAAACTCCTGATCAGGTATTGCACTGATCTTGGCTCCGCTTATATTTACAGGATCCTTTGTAATGGTAAATTCTCTCTCCACAGTTCCTGTGTAGCTTCTCTTACCTGTTACTGTTGCCTTTGCCGACTGTCCGCCTGCTGTAGGCTCAATATTATTGCTGTACTCGATCTCGTAGTCAACACCCTCTACAAGCACCAGATCTCCATATGTAATTGTGAGCTCCGGCTCTATCTTCTTGCCTGTGTAAATCTGACCCTCGATCTCGCTCACATGACAGTCTGCAAGATTTCTTCTTGTTATAGCAAAGTATCTGTTAACACTTCCTGTGTAGTTGCCAATACCTGTGATGGTAACACTTGCCTTGTCCGTCACGTTCTTATTTCCACTGTATGATACAGTGTAGTCTCTTTCTGCCACAAGTACATCGTCGCCGTATGTTACCTTAAGTCCGGCAAATGTTATTGCCTTTCCTGTGTAGGTTACGCTGTCTTTTATACCTGTTATATCTGCATCTGCAATATCTGCACCGCCAATAGCAAACAGCTTGCTGGCAGTTCCTGAATAATTGCCCTTTCCTGTTATCACCGCAACTGCTGCCGTTGTCACCTCGACATTGTTCTTGTAGCTTACGGTGTAATCCCTGCCTGCCACAAGCTCTCTCTGTCCGTCAACAACCGTGAGCTTTGGTGTAACCGCATTACCGGTATAATTCTGTCTGTCGATGTCCTTTATCTCTGCAAGAGATATGTCTCTGGCTGCGATATCGAATTTCTCAACCGCCGTTCCAGTGTAGTTGCCTATACCTGTAATGGTAACGCCTGCCTTATCTGTGTCTGTTGTGACATTCACATTGTCACTGTATGAAACTGTAAAGTCTCTGTCCTCCTCAAGAGCTGTTCCGCCAAGTGAAACTGTAACTGCAGGTGTAAGTGGATCTCCTGTGTATCTTGCCGATGCCACCGTAATGTCTGCATCTGCAAGATTTCTGGCACTTATCTTAAATCTTGCTGTGGTGCTTCCACTGTAGTTACCCATACCTGTGATGGTGAGCACTGCACTGTCTGTCACGTTCACATTGTTGCTGTAGTCTGCTCTGTAGTCGCGTCCCTCAACAAGTGTCCTGCCTCCGAGTGTAACTGTGTGATCCGGAGTTACAGCTTCACCCGTATAAACTCCGTTTCCAACCTTTACTGAAGCATTGTCGACTGAAGCACCTACTATTGCAAATGTCTTGCTGACACTTCCTGTGAAGCCTTCACCCTCAAGTGCCTTTATAGTAACCTTACCTGTTCCAACATTTGTATTTGACGAGTAGCTGATCTCAAGGTTGTCAAAATCAGTAACTGTCACTGTCTTTCCAGCTCTCTTCACTGTAAATGAATTGATCACCGGTTTTACTGCTGTTCCTGTATACATATACTCGGATGCATCAAGAGCTATCTGTCCATCACTTATATCGACCGGATTGATGTTAAACTTAGCCGATAAAGATCCGGTATTTGAATTGATACCTCTAACTGTTACGGTTGCCACACCCTCATCGATGTTGTCCACATATACGAGTGCGTAATCCTCGCCGTATACAAGTGTCTTTCCACCAAATGTAACTGTCACATCCGGTGTGAGCGGCTGGCCGAAGTTGTAAAGCTGATCACTGATCTTGCTTATCACAGCCTTGGATATATCCACAAGATTCTTAGATATCGTGAAGTTCACTGTTATGCTTCCTGTGTAGTTACCAGATCCTGTGATCTTGATCTCAGCCTTCGAGCTGGCCGTTGTCTCATTTATGTTGTTGCTGTACTCTGTCTTGTAATCTGTTCCAGACACGAGAACCTGTGTTCCGTCTCTCACTGTGACCTCAGGTGTTACAGCCTTTCCTGTGTGTACCTGTCCGCCAATCGCATCGACGCTACACTTGCTTATGTCCTTAGCTGTGATCTTGAATGTTCTGCTCAGCTCTCCGCTGTAATTGCCGATACCTGTTATCACAACCTCCGCACTGTCTGTCACGTTTACATTGTTCTTATACTCTACTGTGTAATCCTCATCCTCGGACAGTTTCTTTCCGACCAGTGTCACAACGATCTCGCCAAATGTTATGGCCTTTCCTGTGTATTCTGTGCCGGCTGGTATACCTGATACCTCTGCGTCCTCAAGAGTGAGACTCTTTATACTGAAGTTCTTCTCTACAGTTCCCTTGTAATTGCCCTTACCGGTTACGATAAGCTTGGCTGAATCTGAAACCTCTATGTTGTTCTCATATGTCACAGTGTAGTCCGTTCCTGCAACAAGCTGTACTCCATCGAGTGTCACCTTTGCATCCGGTCTGATCTCACTGCCGCTGTACATCTGATCCAGTATATCATTGATCTTCGCCTCATCGATCGCCTTTGGCTCAATGTCGAATGTAGCAGTCACAGTGCCCTTATAGTTTCCTGTTCCCTTGACGGTCACAGTCGCCTTTGACTTTGCTGTCGTAGCGTTTACATTGTTGCTGTAAGAAACAACATAATCAATGTCTGCATTTAATATCTCATCATCGAGAGTTACTGTCACAGCCGGTGTAAGTGGCTTTCCAGTGTAAACTGATGACTGGACATTCACATCTGCCTTGCTCAGATCCTTTGCAGTTATCGCAAAGTATGCGACAACTGTTCCCTTGTAGTTTCCTGTACCGGTCACTGTGAGGATGGCTGCTGTTCCAACATTTACATTGTTGCTGAACACCACATTAAAATCTGTTCCAGCAGTGAGTTTCTTGCCATCAAGTGTCACTGTATATGCAGGCTTTACTGCACTTCCTGTGTACACATGGTCTTCCACATCAACTACAGCCTGTGCGATATCCACCTCTGTGATCTCAAACTTCTTTGTCACAGATCCTGTAAATCCGCTTCCCTGTGCTGCCTTTATAACCGCACCAGCAGTTCCGACATTTGTATTGTCCGTGTATGTCACATCAAATGCTGTCATAGATGTCACTGCCGTCGCCTTGCCATCCCTGCTTACTGTTATCATCTTAACTGCAGGTCTGATCTCTGATCCCGTGTACTCAAATGAGTCATTCTCAAGTACAACCTCAGCAGTTGTTATATCTACTGGCTTTATGGCAAATGTTGTGCTCACCGAGCCTGTGTTCTTGTTGATACCATTTGCCTGTATCGTCGCCGTACCTTCATTGATATTGTCGATGTATACAAGCTCGTAGTCCACATCCTGTGTCAATGTCTTGCCGCCATATGTAAGTGTAACCTCTGGTCTTATGGCATTTCCAAAGTTGTAATACTGGTCATCGACCTTGCTCATTACAGCCTTTGATATATCCACAACCTCCTGTGTGATGGTGAATACCGCACTGTTGCTGCCTCTGTAGTTGCCCTTACCTGTTATGGTGACCTCAGCACTGTCTGTCACATCTGTGTTGTTGCTGTAAGTAATGTCATAATCCTTTCCGGTCTCCAGTATCCTTGCGCCATCTCTGACTGTGATCTCAGGCTCAACCGCCTTACCTGTGTATATCTGTCCGCCAATCGGATCAATGCTGCATCTGCCGATATTCTTAGCTGTTATGGCAAATGCTGTTCTAACCTGTCCGCCGTAGTTTCCTGTGCCCTTTATGATCACATATGCAGGATTCTTCTCATCTGTAACGTTCAGGTTGTTCTCGTAGCTTACTGTGTAGTCCGTACCGTTCACAAGTGTCCTGCCGTTTACTACAACTGCTATATCTGCAAATTCAATGGCATCTCCTGTAAATACTACCGCATCCTGGATTCCACTTATCTCTGCATTGTCTATGCTGTATGCCTTTATAGCAAATGTTCTGGTCACTGATCCCTTGTAGCTTCCTCTACCTGAGATAATAGCGCTGGCCTTGTCTGTAACCGAATCGTTGTTCTCGTATGCCACTGTGTAATCAGTGCCCTCTGAGAGAACATTGTTGCCATTTACAATTCTCAGTTCAGGTTTTACTGCCTGACCGCCGTATGTCTGATCTGGTATCTCCGGTATGTCAAGCTTTGATATATCCATAGGAGTTATAGAGAACTCTCCTTGGACTGTTCCTGTGTAGTTGCCTGTTCCTGTCACTGTCACAACAGCCTTTGCTGTGTCAGATGTGACATTCACATTGTCGCTGTAGCTGAGCTTATAGTCAGTTTCCTGAACAAGAGTCTTTCCATCAAGGACTACACTGACTGTTGTCGTAACTGCGCTTCCTGTGTATTCAGCATCATCGGCCTTTACCTCAGCCTGTGATATCCTCTTAGGAGTTATGCTGAACTTCTGTGAGAGCTTTCCGGTGTAATTTCCGGTTCCCTCTATAGTAACCAGTGCATTGTCAGTAACATTCACATTGCCTGAAACTGTTACCTTGTAGTCAACGCCCTCTGCAAGAGTCTTTCCTCCAAGAACTACTCTGCATACAGGAGTGATCGCGCTTCCCGTATATACTGCACTGTCAACGCTGACCTCTGCCTGCTCTATTGAAGCTGCAACGATCCTGAAGGATGTGCTTGTGCTTCCTGTATAGCTCTGGCCTTCGCCTGCGGCGATCTTAACTGTAGCCGTACCGACATTTACATTGTCTGTACATGTGATCTCAAATCCTGCGAGATCTGTGAGTACCTTCTTAACTCCATTTCTTGTGACTGTTATCGATTCTACATCTGCTGTTACCGCATCTCCTGTGAAACCATATGAATCCTTCACAAGTGCGATCTCTGCAGTTGTTATATCTATAGGAAGGATCTTGAATGTCTTACTTACCTCGCCCTTATTCTGGTCGATTCCCTTCACTGTAGCTGTAGCCGTACCGGCCTCAATGTTATCAGTGTAGGTTACGCTGTAATCAACATTCTCTGTAAGCTTTCTTCCTCCAAGATTTACACTGAGTGCAGGTGTGAGCTCCTCACCGAAGTTGTAATACTGATCTGCGATATCACTTATCACCGCATTTGAAATGTCGAGCACTTCCTTTGCGATGGTGAACTCTGCTGTAAGCTGTCCGGTGTAGTTGCCCTTACCTTCTATAACTGCCTTGGCATTCTTGCCCACCTCGATATTATCACTGTAAGATACCGTGTAGTCTCTTCCATTTTCGAGTACCTTTGATCCATCTCTTACTGTAACCTCAGGGGTGATCTCCCTGCCTGTATATGTCTGTCCTCCGATGGCATCGACCTTGCACTTCTCAAGACTTCTTGGGGTTATGCTGAAGGCTGTTCTTATCTGTCCACCGTAGTTGTCGTTACCCTTTATGATAACGTATGCCATGCTGTCCTCAGTGGTTGCATTGACATTGTTCTCATAACTTACTGTGTAATCTGTTCCATATACAAGTGTCTTTCCATTCATCACAACTGTTATGTCCTTAAAGGTTATGCTGTCACCTGTATATTCTGCGCTCTCAGGTATTCCTGTCACAACCGCCGGTGCTATGCTTGCTCCGCATATCTCAAACAGCTTTGTAACGGTTCCCTGATAGTTACCCTTACCTTTGACTACTGCTCGCCTCTGTAGTCTTGTCTGTATTGTTGCTGTATGTTACATCGTAATCTCTTCCCGCAACAAGAACTGTGTCTCCGTTTCTTACGACCACCACTGGCTCTATCGCCTCGCCGGTGTATTCCTGAGCATCAATGCTGTCAACATCGGCTGCTGTAAGAGTCTTTGCCGTGATGTCAAAGTAAACTGTGAGCTTTCCTGTGTAGTTGCCCATGGCCTTGATGATCGCTGATGCCTTCTTCTCAGCCGTTGTGACATCTATGTTGTCTGCGTATGTAACTGTGTAGTCCTCACCCTTGGTCAGAGTCTTGCCTCCAACCTCAAGAACTACATCAGGTGTCAGCGCAGATCCTATATATACCTGAGCCGGTATGCTGCACTTTCCGCCGTCTATGCTCTTTGCACTGATCTCAAATGTCTGGCTCAGTACGCCCTCATAATTACCGCATCCGGTGATCTTTAACAGAGCGTCCTCTCCTGCCTCTACATTGTTTTCAGCCGATACCGTGTAATCCACGCCTGCTGTCAGCACCTTATCTCCCAGAGTTACCTTTACATCCGGTATAACCTCTGATCCGGTGTACTCAGCATCTGCCACGCTCACGACCGCACCGCTTATACTCTTTCTTGTGATAGTAAATGTGGTTGATGCAGTTCCGGTGTAGTTCGTATCCTTTCCTGCACTTACAGTAACCTTTGCCGTTCCGGCATCTGTATTGTCACTGTATTCCACAGCGAATGAAGAGAGATCTGTGATACTCTCAGTCACACCACCATTAGGAACGCCAAGTCTTGTCACTGCAGGTGTAATCGCCTCACCTGTGTAGGTGAATGATGTTCCCCTGAGAACTACTGACGCCTTTGATATATCTGCCGGCTTTATGACAAATGTCTTTGTAACTGACTTGTTGTAATCACCTGTACCTATGATCTTTACAGTTGCAGTTCCCGCATCAATATTATCGGTATAAGTCACTGTATAGTCGGTGTTAAGTGTGAGTGCCTTTCCTCCAAAGCTTACCTTGACTTCAGGGGTTATGGCCTGTCCGAATGTATATGTCTGATCCGGAATAGCCTCTATCTCAGCCTTTGATATATCTGTAAATACTCTTCCTATAACGAATTCCTTCGTTACCTTTCCTGTGTAGTTGCCCTTTCCTGTGATTATAGCCTTAGCCTTTGTTGTCTCTGTAGTCTCATTTATATTCGACTCATATGTGACATCATAGTCAACGTCGCTCACAAGAAGAACATTACCATTTCTTATCGTTACTTCCGGCTCTATGGCCTTTCCTGTGTATATCTGGCTTTCAATCTCCTCGACATCACATTCCCTGAGATCCTTTGCCGTAATCACAAAGTGTACATCCTTGCTTCCGGTGTAATTGCCTGTACCTGTTACTGTAAAGTATGTACCATCCTCTGTTGTGACTGCCTTGTTGCCTGTGTATGTGATCCTGTAATCAATTCCCTCTGTGAGGATCTCGCTTCCATCGGCAACTATAATATCTGCAAATGTCACATCAGCACCTGTGTAAGCCACAGACTCACTGTATCCGCTGATGGCGACTCCTGTAAGTGACTTAGGTACTATCGCAAATGTTGTTCTGAGGGTTCCTACATAGTTGCCCTTTCCTGTGATAACCACCTGTGCAGGTGCATCCTTTGTCGTAACATCTGTGTTTCCTGTGTATTCAGCCTCATAGTCAACACCGGCTTTCAGTGTTGTTCCATCAGCCATGCTTACTGTCACTGCCGGGGTGATAGGACTTCCGGTATATGTCTGATCACTGATCTTATACGCAACTGCACTTGAAATGTCTGCTGCAGCTATTCTAAAGGTCTTTGTGATAGTGTCTTTATAATTGCCGGTTCCCTTTACTATAACGTTTGCCGTGCCGACATTGACATTCTTCTCATAGGTAACTGTGTAATCCACACCATTTGTCAGAAGCTTGTCTCCAAGTGTTACTTCCACATCAGGAGTGAGCTCCTTACCTGTGTAGATCTGATCTGCGACTTCCACATCGGCATCAGTGATCGTTCTCTGTTATAGCAAACTCTGCACTGACGGTGCCCTTATAATTGCCACTTCCTGTAATCTTTACAGTACCCTTTCCTACGTTTGTGTTACTGCTGTAGCTCAGAGTGTAATCCCTGCCCTCTGTCAGAACCACTGTACCAAGTGTTACCCTGACAGCCGGGGTAAGAGGTGTTCCCTGATATACCGCATCGTCTACCTCAACTGCTGCGCCTGACAGATCTGCCTCTGTTATGGCAAACTCACCTGTCACGCTGCCCTTGTAGTTGGTGTTGCTCTTTGCTGATACGCTGATGGACGCTGTTCCTACATTGACATTGCTGCCAAAGCTTATGTCAAAGCTGTCCATATCAGTTATCATCACATCTCCAAACTCTATGCCTGTAACCTCAGGCTTCTGGCTCTTTCCTGTGTACACAAAGCTTTCCTGATCTATAACCACACGGCCTGCTGATATGTCCGCAGGGTTGATGGCGAAGCTTACTCTCTTTGTCTTGGAGTAATACTTTGTTCCGGTTATGATCACATATGCTGTTCCAGCATTTATATTGTTCTCATATGTTAAGGTGTAATCTGTATTCTCTTTCAGTGTAATTCCGTTATACATAACAGTGACTGAAGGAGTTACAGCCTTGCCAAATGCATATGTCTGCGCCGGTATAGCCGACACTGTAGCGCCGTTTATATCCACAACGCTTCTTGTTATCGAGAAGTAGACTACAGCAGTTCCTGTATAGTTGCCAATACCGGTGATCTCTGCCTTCGCCTCATCCGTCTCGTCTATATTGTTGCTGTATGTAACTTCATAGTCTGTTCCGGCCTTCAGGGTGACGCTGCCATTCTTTATGGTGAGCACCGGCTCTATGGCCTTACCTGTCCATGTCTGTCCCTGGATCGGGCTGATTTCGCAGTTTGCTATATCTGCCTTTGTTATCTTGAAGGCTGCAGTCTTCTCACCGCTGTAATTGCCTGCTCCGATGAATCTGACAGTCGCTGTTCCGATCTCCTTATTATCAGTGTACTCAACAACGTAATCCTGATTCTCTACAAGTTTTGTATCTCCAAGTGTGAGCTCATATCCTGTGAGGACTATGCTCTCACCGGTATACTCTACACTCTCAGGTATTCCTGTTATGACTGCATCTGCAAAGTCTGCCTTTGTTATCTCAAACTCAGCCACACACTGACCTGTATAATTTCCACGGCCTGTGATAGTTGCCTTTGCCTTTCTTGAGTCTGTTGTAACACTTACATTGTCGCTGTATGTGACGTCATAATCACTGCCCTCTGTCAGAACTATCTCTCCGTTCTTGACTGTAACCTTTGGACTGTGGGCTGTTCCGTCGTATACAACAGACGCTATAGGTGAGACCACGCACTTGCTTATATCCATTGCGGATATGGTGAATGTCTCTGATGCTGTTCCTGTGTAATTGTGCTTACCTGTTATCGTCACTGTGGCTGTACCCTTATCGGTATTTCCACTGTAGTCAACATCATACTCGGTGTCTGCGATCTGCTTTCCACCTAATGTAACTGTTATCTCCGGTGTAAGCGGAGCTCCAATATACACCTGATCTGCAACAGTTATCTTTGCTGCACTTATGGATCTTGCTGCGATCTTGAAGGTCGTCTTAACTGTTCCGGCATAGTTGCCCATACCCTTTACAGTAACCGTTGCTGTTCCGGCATCGGTATTGTCAGCATATCCCACTGTGTAATCTGTTCCCTCTATAAGCTTTGTCTGTCCCAGATATACTGTCACTGCCGGCTTGAGTGCAGCACCTGTGTATGTCTGATCGGCAACCGTGAGCTGGGCATCTGTGATGTCTGCCACAGTGATCGCAAACTTGCCTATAACTGTTCCCTTATAGTTTGAACTGCTTCTGGCTGTGAGAGCTATCTCTCCACTGCCTACATTTATATTGTTGCTGTATGTCACGTCAAAATCTGTGCCAGGCTCTATGCTGCCGCCAGCCAGAGTGATTCCTGTCACTACAGGCTTGATCTCGCTTCCGGTATATCCGTAAGCATCCTTCTCAAGCTCAAGGACTCCTCCTGTCACATCGAGCTGTTCGATAGTAAATGATGTATCTATGACTCCATGATACTCTCCGGCTCCTGTCACGATTATGTATGCCTTTCCGGCATTCACATTGCTCTGATAGCTTACTGTGTACGCATCCTCTGGAAGCACCTCTCCATCCAGTGTAACTGATATAGCCGGTGTGATCTGCTTGCCATAGTTATATACAAATGGTCCCTTGTCTGTTATAGAGATGACCGCAGGTGTTATATCTATAACTCTCTCTGCTATCATAAATGTCTTCTGTACAGATCCGGTGTAGTTGCCCTTTCCTGTGACAACCGCCTTTGCCGGCTTGTCTGCTGTTGACACCTCAATATTGTCGCTGTATACGACATCATAATCCGTGCCCTTCACAAGAGTTCTGCTGCCATCCTTGACTGTTATGTCAGGTGTAAGTGCCTTTCCTGTGTGGGTCTGTCCCGGAATATCGCTGACTGTACAATCCTCTATGCTCTTTGCTGTGATAGTGAATGTCCAGCTTGCTTTTCCTGTATAATTACCCTTTGCACTGAAGATGATATTCGCCTTGCTGCTGGCAGTAGATACATTCAGATTGTTGACATATTCAGTCTCGTAGTCCACACCATTTACAAGCTTAACACCGTCCACAGTGAGCACAGCCTGATCAAATGTAATAGCCTTTCCTGTGTATACGACTGAACTCTCCACGCCGTCTATCTCTGCATCTGTTATATTCTTCTGTCCAATTGTAAATTCTACACGTCTTGTTGTACTGCTGTCATAGTTACCCTTACCTCTGACTATAACTGCAGCCTTTGAATCTGTGGTCGATGCATTGACATTATTCTCATAGTCGACAGTGTAATCTGTTCCTCTGTGAGAACCGCATCTCCATCCTTAACTGTTATATCCTGTGTTATCTCAAATCCGGTGTATGTCTTATCTGCCACACCTGCAACCGTAATGCCCTCAGCATTTATACTTCTCGCATTTATGACAAATGTGCCGTCAAGCTCTCCGGTATAGTTGCCCTTACCTTTGATCTTGAATTTACCGGTTCCTGCATTTGTAACTTCGCCTTCTACATACTCTACTGTATAATCCTGGCCCTCCACAAGTTTCTCGTCTCCAAGTACGACTGAGATCTTCGTGGTGAGCGGCTTACCTGTATAGCTCTGTGCCTGAGCACTTACCTTTGCTCCCGTGAGCGACTTCGCACCGATAGTAAAGAGAAGCTTTACCTCTCCTGTATAGTTACCTGTACCTGTCACCATCACGCTTGCCTTATCGGAACACTCCACATTGCTGTCGTAGCTGAGTGTATAGTCGACATCCTTCTTGAGAATGACATTTCCACTTCTGACAACCGGCTCAGGAGTTATCTCAGATCCGGTATAGCTGAACTCTGTCTGCTCAAGGCTTGCCCAGCTCTCCTCTATCTTCGCTGCAGTTATTGTCGCTGCGATATCAAAGCTTCCTGTAAAGTTACAGTCAGCCTTTGCAGTAACTGTTATTGTTCCTGTTCCAACATTTATCAGGTTCTTCTGTGTTACAGTGAAATCTGACATGTCCGTCACAGTGTACTTCTTGCCATCAACTGTGATGTCAAAGCTCTCCACTGTAAATGTCGTTCCAGCCGGTGTGTACACCGCTGAATAAGTCTTAGATGCCACTGCCTTCGCAATAGACAATGGAAGTATCTTGAATGTCTTCTCGACAGTTCCTGAATATCCCTGTACAGTGATACCTGTAACTGTCATTGTCGCAGTTCCGACATTCACATTGTTTGTATAAGTTACCGTATAGCAGTCAGCGTCAAGCTTCACGCCATCCACTGTGACTGTTGCAGCCGGCTCTATCTTATCTCCCATGTGGTATGTCTGATCTGCTATATCAGCAACATCCGCATCTGTTATCTTGACGATCTTCTTGGCAATATCAAATGTTGCCTTCACAGATCCCTTATAGTTGCCTGTTCCACTTATATCAGCAACAGCCTTTGACTCGGTTGTTGTGACATTGATATTGTTGCTGTATGCAACGGTATAATCCGTTCCCTTTACAAGAGTGTTTGCACCGTCAGTGACAGTCACTTCAGGCTCAACAGCCTTTCCTGTATAGATCTGTGCGCTGATCGCCCGAACTGTGCAATCTGCTATATCCTTCTGCTCAATCACGAACTGAACTATCTTCTCACCGGTGTAATTGCCCTTACCTGTGATAAGTATCTCTGCCTTGCTGTCAGTTGTGGAAGCATTTCTGTTATTTGTATATTTCACTGTGTAGTCAGCAGCAGTGAGCTTTCTGCCCGACACTGTAACTGCCAGTCCTGCAAATGTTATATCTGCGCCAGTGTATACCACACTGTCCTCAACGCCTGTTACAACTGCCTTGCTGACTGATGCAGGAACAATATTGAACTCGATCTTCTTTGTTCCGCTGTATACGCCCTTACCAGTTATGGTTATCGACGCCTTAGCTGAAGCCGTGCTGACATTCTCATTATTATCATATGAAGATACAACATAGTCCTCACCCTCAACAAGCTCGGTGCCATCGTAGCTGACTGTTATATCCGGTGTTATCGCTGAGCCTGTGTATGTCTGGTCAGCTATATCAGCCACATCGGCTCCGGCAATATCTATAGCCTTTATCTCGAAGCTTCCTGTAGCGGTTCCATCGAAATTGCCATCCTCCAGAGCTGTTACCGTGATCTTAGCTGTACCAACATTGATATTGTTGGCATACTCAACGCTATAACTTCCTGAAGGCACTGCCATTCCGTCCTTGCATGTAACTGTCACCGCAGGAGTCTGTGCCTTACCTGTGTATGTCACGCTTGAAGCTGAAACCGTTGCACCTGTAATACTCTTCTTGTATATTACAAATTTCTGTGTGATCTCTCCTGTATAGCTGCTGTCCGCCTTTGGAGTGATGGTCACACTTCCATTTCCAACATTTGTATTCTCACCGTATGTGACATTGAAATCATCAAATGATGTTATTCTGTTGACGGTTCCAACCTTCACAGCCACAAGTGATGGCTTGATAGCAGTACCGCTATATTCAAATGTGTCGCCTGATATGATCAGTGTATCACCTGATATGTCATACTTGGCGATCTTGAACGTGTATTCCTTTGTTCCCTTGTACTTGCCCACACCTGTTATGACAAGTGTTGCGGTACCGACCTCATAGTTGTCCTTGAAGGTATATGTATAATCACCGTTTGATCCGGCTGTCATCTCCTCGCCGTCATAGCTCAGAGTAAAGCTTGGTCTGACCGCCATGCCAAAGTTGTATGACTGATCCTCAAGTCCCGTCAAAGTGATCTTGTCACTTGTGCTTATGTCTATAAATTCCTTAGTAATATTGAAGTATTTGATGATCTGACCTGTGTAATGATCACCACAGCCTGTTATGGTCACTGACGCTTTTCCGGCATCCGTGTTGTCTGCATACTCTACTGTGTAATCCTCATTCTCAACAAGCTTGATCTCACCGTTGTATATATTGATCTCAGGTGTTATAGCTGAGCCTGTCCACAACTGATCCGCTATAGCATCCATCTGACAGTTATACACAGCTCTCTTCTCTATCTCGAAACGTATAACCTTCTGTCCTGTGTAATTTCCTATACCGGTTACAGTGATCGAAGCCTTCTCTCCTGAACCTGTTACCTCTATATTATTCGCATACTCAACAGTATAGTCCTTGTCTCTCTCCAGCTTGATAATTTCACCATTAACGTATCTGGTTACATTTATCACCGGTTCGATGGCCATACCTGTGTACATCTGTGACTGGTCGGCCTGGGTTATTCCCATTCCGCTTGAAGATGAAATGATTGAAACAGGTGTTATCTTGAAATACTTGACGATCTCGCCTGTATAATTATCATTTGCAGCCTTTATTACGACCTTGGCCTCATCTGTCACATCCGTGTTATTGCTGTACTCTACCGTATAGTCTACATCCTGCTCCAGCTCAACACTGCCATTCTTGATGGTGACTGCCGGCTCTAATGCCTCTCCTGTGTACTGGCTGTCGGATATATCTTTGACATCGCAGTCCTCAAGAGGCTTAGGTAAAATGTTGAACTCAAGAACCTTAGTTCCGCTGTATGAGCCCATTCCTTCTATAGTAATAGTAGAAGTTCCTATCTTGTCATTGTTCTTTCTGTCGGTGACTGTGAAGTCTGTTCCCTCCTTCAGAACATAACTGCCATTCTTAATGGTAAGCTCCGGCTTCACCTCGCCGCCGTTATAATACTGGTCAGGTATATCCTCATATGTGAGTTTGCCCATATCACCTGACGGAGCAACTATAGTGATCTGGAATGACTTTGAACCGGAATAATATACCGATGCTGACATGGCAATGACTGTCCATGTTCCGGTCTCCTTGTAGCTGAACGGGAAGGTGTAGTTAACTCCCTCAACCAATGTCATTCCGTTGTATGTAATTGTTATATCCGGCTTTATGTTCTCTCCGGTATATTCATAACTGGACTTATTCACAGTCAGCTTTACATCGGCATCTGAGAATGACTTTGCAAGTATGTTAAATGATTTGTACACAGTACCCGCATAGTCTCCCATACCTGTAAATGTAACCTTACCATTGTTGGTTCCCGGCACGATATTCTCGCCGTAAGCAACAGAGTAATCGGTTCCCTCCACAAGTGTCTTGCCGTCGTATGTCAATGTCACATCCGGCTTCAACTGTGCTCCGGTATATTTCATCGATGATATCGTAGAAAATTCCACATCATTCATGCTGATCTTAGATGTCTTTATCGCAAATGTACCTACACATGTTCCCTGGAAATTGCCGAGACCCTTGATCATGACTCTGGCTGAATTTCCGATCTCCACGTTGTTCTCATAACCTGATATCTCGTAGTCAACGCCCTCCACAAGATCCGTATTGCTGAATGTGACCTTTGACAGGGTTGGGTCACCTCAGAACCTGTGTACTCGGCGTCATCGGCAGTTATTACAGCTTTGGATATATCCGCTGCAACAATCTGGAACTCACATGGAACAGTTCCAGTGTAATTTCCAATACCTACTATATTAAACTTATGTGTTCCTACATTGTAATCCTTGGCATTCCAATACTCACTGAAGTCATATGAGAAATCCTGGGATAACTTAAGTGTAGTTCCAAGTTCCTTATCCTTGACAGAAATATTCTGTGGAGAAACCTGTATCGTTATGTTGTTTGCGGTGTTGAACACTGCATCATCAAATGTTACGGAGAGATTTTCCGTGCTCCTAGGCTTGATGGTGAAGTTCACCGTCTTTGAACCCACATATGAACCAAGTCCTGATATAGTCAGTGATGGCTTAGATGTGGATGTGGATGCATTTGTATTGTTGGTGTAGTATGACACCTTATAATCCTTGCCCTCGACAAGTGTCGTGCCCTTATACTTAACCACCGGACTTGGAGTCTTGGCAGTTCCGTCATATACAAGGTCGTCATCCACCGTAACGTCAGCGTCTGCTATGCTGTATACCTCAGTTCCCTGATCCACGATCTGGAAAGTCTTTGTGACAGTTCCCTTGAATCTGGTAGGTGCTCCTGTTATTGTGACAGTCGCCGTTCCAACATCTGTATTGTTGGTATACTCAACCTTGTACTCATAGTCATTTGTACCCCACTCGTCTATGCTGTGCAGATACTTGTTGTTGGTCTTGTCCAGTATCTTAACAGCCGGCTTTATAGGTTTTCCTGTATATACAAATGTATCACCCTCCAGTGATATCTCCTGATCACTGAGGTTTGCAGCGCTGATTCCGTAGTATATGTAATACTCTCCGTCGCTACCGATCTTATAATTGCTGTTCTTTGCAGCGGACACTACAACTCTAGGGCCGTCCCCAAGAGGATCCTCCACTACCTCTGACTCCTCGTCGTTGTTATAATAATCGACAACATAGTCAGTTCCTTCTGTAAGGAAATATCCTGATGATGTATTCGCTGTCTTTACATATATCTGCGGCCATACACCACCAGCCTGATATGTGTAAATTTTATTTTTGCAATTTTTATGCTGGTTCGCTTTCTCTTTTCCATCTATATAGAAAAGTGCAGTCGAAGTTATACTCTTTGCCTTTATAGTAAAGGTACATGTAAGAGTACCGCTGCAGTTCATGTCTGCATTACCTCTGACTGTAACTGTTGCCGTACCAACATTAACATTGTTACTGTATTCTACAGTATAATAATCTGACGACAGCTTCGTGTCGTTGGTCGTATCTCCAATCTTCTTTACCACCAGCTCTGACGAAGTGAGCGTCCATGGTTTTCCCGAATACGTCTTACCGGATGTCACCGTTGTATAACAATAATATCCGTCCGCATTCAGATCTATAGCATCATCCGCCGCCAGCGTGGCAACAGAATCCCCCACATCACTCTGCTTCTCCGCATCACTGGCCGTCGCCACATTCTGTGACTGTGCCGCCAGCACCTGCGCAATCCCTCCGACCGCAATATCACTCTGGAACAATACGGACAATGCCATAATGAATGCCATGAGAAATGCGATCATTCGTCTGCCATAACTTCTTCTCATAAATTACTCCCTGCCTTTCTTGATATGTACATTTGCGGAATAACCAGTATAAGTGTCTGGAAACCCCATTTATATACAATTTTACCAAAAATCAATATGTTATTCAATGTGCTTTATGAAATAATCACTTGACTTTCTAAACATAAAAAGAACTTTTGCACATATATATGCAAAAGTTCTTTTTTATATACACTATATATTATTTTCTTATCTTTCTCACTGATACAACCACAAGTGCCGCCGCTACGATTCCGGTAAATATGTATATTGGGAGTCTGTCTCCTGTCTGTGGTGCCTTTCCTGCCTGTGATACACCCGCAGTCTGAGGATCATCATCATCCGGTATATCTATGTCATCCTTGACAAACACTGCAAGCTGTCCATCCGATGGGAATTCTGCCAGAAGAACTCCGCTCTCTACGCTGAATGGAATCTTGGTCCAGTCTCCGTCATCCGGAAGAAATCTCACCTGAACTGTCATATCACTGGTGATGGCTGCTCCTCTTATCTTTGTCGTCTCTATCTCAGAATAATCATAATCATTCACCGCTGTAACTGAGAACACTGCAAGAGTTGAATATCCATCCAGTGATTTATCTCCAAGCACCTCCGATGGTGCATCTCCAAGCATGAGATTGTCAATATCCGCCATAGTTGTATCCGCCTCGGATATGAGAATGTGTGTCGAATCTGTCTCATAATCATTCTCCGGGCTGTTATTCGCAAATGCTGTTGTTCCGCAGCCTAATGTTATCGCCACCGCTGCAAGCCAGGCTGCCGCTTTTTCTCTTAAATGAAGCTGCCTTCCCCAATCTTGTTGTCATAACCTTCACTCCTTGTCTCCCTGATGTCCTTCTCCTGACATCATACTTTGTTCCAAAGTATACCATCATAAAAAGAGAGCGTCAATTGTGCAAAACTCCCTTTTTTATCTGGCATCCGCTTCTATTTCCCCTGTGAGTACCGACTGCACGATCCATCTTTTTCCATCCATTCCACAACATGTAGAAAGAGTCAGCAGTCTGCTGTCAACATCTATTTTTTGGTCATTTTGCACAACCCCAGTATCAAAATTCTCGTCAAATATTCCATCTATGTACGACCGTCTGCCTTTTTTGTCAGAGAAATCATTGTATGTGAATATATGTCTGTCATTTGTCCTGTATGCAGCAAACACCGTATAACACAGCGTACTGTTCGGTGTGTATACATACACATTCCTGTTGTTTCTGAGGAATTCCTCATCCTCATAATTGTGCAGAGTCTTGAACATAGTTCCACTGGACATGTTGTGTCCATACATGACCGTATCAAAATCCGAAAATCCTCTGGAATTTGCAGAGTCTATGAAGATTGCTCCATCAGGGCTGTACTCCCCATATGCATCATGGCTCAGATAATAGCTGTTGTCACTGCCCTGCAGTACCGCATAATCGACATCTGTTCCAGGTATGTATATCCACGCACATATATCCTGATTCTTTTTCTGAAGTTCATCAAAGTCCACCTTCACATGCGGGAATATCACATCATCAATTCCTGCATCCTGCTTGGACGAGGCATCGCTCTCCGTAGCTCCATCTGTTCCATAATCCACATACTCCCTGAGTGCCCGGTTTGCACGGTTGCTCCGGTTATGTGCAAACGCATATCTCACGATCAGGCAGATGCACACCAGCAAAACCACCGATGATACCCCCAAGACTACCTTCCATAAGAGCTTCTTACGCTCTCCTCCCGGTTCGGTCATCACTGCCTCTATCTCAGGGCTGTCGGTATTTCCATTTTCTGCGTGACTTTCCCGCTCATTGTCCTCGACAACGGATTGCGCGAGCGCCACCGCCTCTGCAATTTTTCTTTCTAATTCTTCCTGTCTATCATCGTTCTGCATACAGGCATTACTCCACTTCTCTGTAGAACATTTCGACAAGCTGCTCCTTTAACGCCGCATCGTCAACAATATATTCATCATAATAATTCTCTCTCTCATATGAACCCGGGAACTCATACATTCCGTCATCAGTAAACTCCGCCCCGGCAAATTTCCACGCCAGATACAGCATCCCGGTTCTGGATATGTCTGTTGATATATATCCCGACATCTGTTCATACATATCCCATATCTTCAGGGATTTCTCTTAAGCTTTTCCTTTAGCAGGCCGCACCATGCACACATGTACTGCTTCTGCCTGTCCATACGGGCGGCATTTGTTCCTATATCCTCCGAGGCACTGTTGCGCTCCGTCACATAATATACCGCCTGCTCCCCTGACAGTGTCACTGTCTCGCCCTGGCGTATATCTGCTCTGTCCAGATCCTCCATGGCTTTCACCGTCACTCCGCCGACAAGCTCGTTCATCTTGCTGATCCCATCAAAGTCAAGCGTCACATATGCATGTATCGGAAGTCCGTCAAGCAGTTCTGATACCGTATATTCCGTGAGTTCCGCACCGTCAGCCACATCACTGCCATATGAAAATGCCAGTGCTGCCTGAAGATTCTGGGTCGTGATATATTTGCCCGCAACACCAAATACCTTGACAGGTGCCAGAGTATCCCTGTTGATATTCAGGCATCTTATCGTCTTGTCCCTGACATTGAGTGTGACAAGTATCAGGGCATCCCCCTGTCCCACGGTGTCAGCCTCTCCTCTGGCATCCACACCGATACACAGTATATTAATGTTGTCTTCATCATACATGTAGCTGTGACCTTCATACAGCATTTCAGCATCCCTGGATCTTTGTCCTCTGAGGGAGCTTCTGCCCGCATGAAGATATGCCGCACATACCAGGATCACCGCCACAACTATAGCCAGAACAGCCACGGCTGCTATGAGTAATTTTTTCTTAACTTTACTGTTACTTTTCATGTTCATGTTCTCAAAAAGCGGCACGGAAACTTCCGTGCCGCTCTTGTTCTTATCTTATATGCCTGACGTACTGCAATGCATCAATATTTCTTATCGATTATGCATACAGTGGATACTTCTCTACAATACTCTTTACAAGCTGCTCAGCCTTTGCCTTATCATTGTCAAGGACTGCTGCCTTTATGGCGTCTGCTATGATCTCCATGTCAGCCTCATTTGCACCTCTTGTGGTAACGGCTGGTGTACCAAGTCTTATTCCACTTGTTACAAATGGTGACTTAGGGTCGTTCGGAACAGTGTTCTTGTTTGCTGTGATATGAACCTCGTCAAGAAGCTTCTCAACTTCCTTACCTGTTAGTCCAAGTCTCTTGAGATCCATGAGCATCAGATGATTGTCTGTTCCACCTGATACAATATCAAAGCCTCTTGCCATGAGTGCCTTTGCAAGTGCTGCCGCATTCTTGACAACCTGCTCCTGATATGCCTTGAACTCAGGTGTAAGAGCCTCCTTGAAGCATACTGCCTTACCGGCTATCACATGCATGAGAGGACCGCCCTGGATTCCAGGGAATACAGCCTTGTTGAAATTAAACTTCTCATTTATCTCGTTGCTGCACATGATCATACCACCACGAGGTCCGCGGAGAGTCTTGTGCGTTGTGGTTGTTGTCACATGGGCATATGGGATCGGGCTCATGTGAAGTCCTGCTGCCACAAGTCCGGCGATGTGTGCCATATCTACCATGAGATATGCTCCAACCTCATCAGCGATCTCTCTGAATCTCTTGAAATCAATAGCTCTGGCATATGCTGAAGCTCCTGCTACGATAAGCTTTGGCTTGCACTCCTTTGCAATCTCGAGAACTCTGTCATAATCTATAAATCCGTCATCGTTTACACCGTATGGCACGCAGTGGAAATACTTTCCAGACATGTTGACCGGTGAACCGTGGGTGAGATGTCCGCCGTGATCAAGATTCATTCCCATAAATGTATCGCCAGGATTAAGCATTGCGAAGAATACTGCCATGTTTGCCTGTGCTCCTGAGTGTGGCTGTACATTCACATACTCACAGCCAAACAGCTCCTTGGCTCTCTCTCTCGCAAGGTCCTCAACAACATCCACATACTGACATCCACCGTAATATCTCTTACCAGGATATCCCTCTGCATACTTGTTGGTGAGATGGCTGCCCATGGCTGCCATAACCGCCTTTGATACTATATTCTCGGAAGCTATGAGCTCCAGATTGTTATTCTGTCTGTTGAACTCGTCTGTCATTGCTGCCGCTACTTCTGGATCTACCTTTGTTATCTCGTCAAAACTGAACATCGAATTTACCTCCATCAAAAATTTGTTCCTATTATACTCATATATATCACTGTTTTTCAACAGTAAAATTTAACATGTCCTTGTACTGGCCATACTCGTACTCATTATAAAAATATTCCTCAGGTCTTGCGGATATTCCAAGCTCGTCATACCATTCGCCGAGAAGCTTCTCTCTGAGCTTTGTCTTTGTCGGCTCCGCCAGCGTGTTGTAGTTCCACAGGCTGAAGTGAAGAGCGTAATTTATATAGTCCTTCTCTATCTCTGTGTACAGACCGTGATCCTTCAGCATCTGTCTGAGTGCCAGCAGCATGTGATAGAAGTTATCCCACGACTTCTCTCTGGTCTTGGACAGCGAATCCCGGGTATCCACTCTTCTGTGGATGAGTATCTCACTTACTGTACATATGCGCTCAGCCAGCACCAGCGCGCTGAACACGAACAGCGCATCATTTGTGGTTCTCTGCTCCTGAAATTTCAGATCATTCTTCATCACAAATTCCCTGAGATACAGCTTATCCCACGCCCATCCCACAAATGCTCTGAATATATTTGTGGATATCTGTCTGCGGTTAAACGGCTCATACGGTGGAAGTGCCCACTCTATCATGGCCCACTTCTCATATACATACTCCTCAGTATCCATGTTGTACTGGTCTGATTTGTAGATGACTATCTCCGCCTGCTCCTCCTCGGCTCTGCGGAAAGCCTTCTCTACCATCTCAGGCTCGTAGAAATCGTCGCAGTCGAGAAACAGTATATATTTTCCTGTTGCCTCCTGCATTCCACGGTTTCTTGCCGCACCCGCTCCGGCATTCTTCTCTCTTATAAGTACGATCCTGTCATCCTTCTGCGCATACTGTTCTATGATCTGCGACGAATTATCGGTGGATCCATCGTCAACGCATATTATCTGTATATTTCTAAGGGTCTGTCCGGTTATCATGTCCAGACATCCCTCTATGTAACTCTCCGCATTGTATACTGTCAACACAATCGATACATCAATCACTGATACACCCCCTCCATCTCATCTGTTAGTTTCTATGCAAAAGCTTCTTTACAGCCTTCTTCAGTGTCACCGGAACAAACATCACAGCCTTGCCCACACGGAACGTGGTTGATGTCTCATAGTTGATCCGCTGAGCTTCCATCTCTCTTCTGAGTTCATCATTTTCTCTGTGACTCGCATCCAGCTCTTCAGCGCGTCGCCCCAGTTCATTGTTAAGGTCAAATATCTTTTTTGCTGTAGACTACCTTGCCGAGATAATATCTCTTGAGAAATCCCGGATCCTTAGCAAGAACATAAAGCCCTGTCTTCTCCTCCTGGCTGAACAGTTCCTGGTCAAGCTCATCAAGTCCCATGCTCCTGTGGAAATCAACAGCCATACGCTCAGCAAACTGCCAGCCCGCATCCTCTGTCATCCAGTGAAGCATCTCGTAGTAACATCTCCATCTCTGAAGAGTGTAATATCCCTTCCACTTCTCCCACACAGACCAGTCCTGCATGAGATGATCCTTTATGCGGTCGTAGGTTATATTGACCGTGTACGCCGCATCCACATCGTCTATCCACACTGTGTCTATCTCAACTCTGTCACACATGTCACAGGCTGCAAACATCGCCCTATCAGCATGTACAAATGCCATCCACAATATATACAGATCAGGAAACAGCCCCTGCTGATGTGCCTCCACTCCGTCGCAGTATGTGTCCAGAAAGCTTCTGCTGTAAAGCCCCGCGCACACATGCCGTATCGCTATCGATATCTCAGGAGACGATGCCAGGCTCATAACCACTTCCCGCTGGACACTGTCATCCATTCTGTCATCAAACACTCCGATAAATTCCAGTTTCCCCTGCACGGCCCTTTCTGCCAAATGCTTCACAGCCTCCTCCGAAACAGCCACGCATGGTCTCGCCAGAAAAACATAATCGCCAAGATCTATCTTTTTTAAGCTGACATTCTCTGTACTCACTCCCTGCCCTCCTCATGTAAATTTCAAATAATATACCGAACATTTTTCACCAGCGCCAATTATACCATTAATTTCATTTTTTGTGAATACAGAGAAGGGCACAGGAGTATTACCCCTGTGCCCTTCTCTGTATGACCTGTATTATTTTATCTCTCATTTCCTGCCACAAGAGCCGTTCCATCATAATCGATGACTATGGCTGACTGTGTGCTCACGCTGCCCGCAAGTATCATCCTGGCAACAAGAGTCTCCACATTCTTCTGCAGATATCTCTTGAGCGGTCTTGCACCATACACCTGATCATATCCCTGATCGATGATGTGCTGCTTTGCACTCTCCGTAAGTTTGATAGTGATCTCCCTGTCTGCCAGTCTGCTGTTGAGATCTGCCATGAGAAGATCAACGATACCACTGATGTTGTCCTTGGACAGTGCCCTGAATGTAATGATCTCATCAATACGGTTCAGGAACTCAGGTCTGAATCTGCTCTTAAGCTGAGCCATTACGTCATTCTTCAGTTCATCTGTGATCTCTCCGCCGGCAGCTGCAATATCTGCACCACCGATATTTGATGTCATGATAATGATCGTATTCTTGAAATCCACGGTTCTTCCCTGTGAATCTGTGATACGTCCATCATCGAGTACCTGCAACAGCACATTAAACACATCCGGATGTGCCTTCTCTATCTCATCAAAGAGGACAACCGAATATGGCTTTCTACGAACAGCCTCTGTCAGCTGACCGCCTTCATCATAACCTACATATCCCGGAGGCGCTCCTATAAGTCTTGACACACTGTGCTTCTCCATATATTCACTCATATCGATACGGACCATGTTCTGCTCATTGTCAAACAATGCCGCAGCAAGACTCTTTGCAAGCTCTGTCTTACCTACACCGGTTGGTCCAAGGAATATAAATGAACCGATTGGCTTGCTAGGATCCTTTATTCCTGCTTTTGATCTGATGATCGCATCGCTGACATACTCAACAGCCTCATCCTGACCTACAACTCTCTTCTTAAGTTCACTGGCAAGATTAAGAGTTTTACTCTTTTCACTCTCCGTAAGTTTTGCAACAGGAATTCCTGTCCACTTGGATACGATCTTCGATATCTCATCTTCTGAAACCACCTCATGAACAAGCTCCCTCTCCTTATCTGAAGCTGTGGACTCAGCCTCTGCAAGCTCTTTCTGGATCGCTGGAAGCTTACCATACTGAAGCTCTGCTGCCTTGTTCAGATCATAATTTCTCTGTGCAGCCTGAATATCAGCCTTGACCTGCTCCATCTCTTCCTTGAGTGTTCTTATCTTCTCAACTGCAGCCTTTTCATTCTCCCACTTTGCTTTCAGGGAATTTGCCTGATCCTTGAGTTCTGCCAGTTCAGCCTGAAGGTCTGCCAGTCTCTGCTTTGACAGATTATCCTCCTCCTTCTTAAGGGCTGTCTCCTCAATCTCCAGCTGCATTATCTTACGTGTGATCTCATCCACTTCAACAGGCATTGAATCAAGCTCTGTCTTGATCATGGCACACGCCTCGTCAACAAGATCTATTGCCTTATCCGGCAGGAATCTGTCTGTTATATATCTGTTGGAAAGAACCGCTGCGCTTACAAGGGCACCATCTGATATCTTAACTCCATGGAACACCTCGTACCTCTCCTTGATTCCTCGAAGGATAGATATTGTATCTTCAACGGTTGGCTCATCCACCATAACCGGCTGGAAACGTCTCTCAAGAGCCGCATCCTTCTCTATATACTGTCTGTACTCGTTCAGTGTTGTGGCACCTATACAGTGCAGCTCACCTCTGGCGAGCATAGGCTTAAGCATGTTTCCCGCATCCATTGCACCATCAGTCTTGCCTGCTCCGACGATAGTGTGAAGCTCATCGATGAACATAATCACTTCACCCTCAGACTTCTTAACCTCATCAAGGACATTCTTAAGTCTCTCTTCAAATTCACCTCTGTACTTGGCACCGGCCACAAGAGCTCCCATATCAAGTGCAAATATCTTCTTGTTCTTAAGTCCCTCTGGCACATCACCTCTGAGTATCCTCTGTGCAAGTCCCTCTACAATGGCAGTCTTACCTACACCAGGCTCACCGATAAGCACCGGATTGTTCTTTGTCTTCCTTGACAGGATCCTGATCACATTTCGTATCTCAGCGTCACGTCCTATTACCGGGTCAAGTTTCTGCTGTCTTGCCCTCTCGACCAGATCATATCCGAACTTCTCCATAGCCTCATATGAGCTCTCCGGATCATCGCTGTCCACCTTGTGGTTACCTCTGATTTCTGCTAGCTCCTTGAGGAATGCATTCCTGCTAACTCCCCAGCCTTTAAGAAGCTCCTTGATATCCGAATCAGCCTTATCCACCATGCCGAGGAACAAATGCTCAACAGACACATATGTGTCGCCCATCTGCTTTGCTTCCTTCTCTGCCTGGATGAGAGCCTTTGAGAAGTTATTTCCGGCATACATATTGCCACCGCTGACCTTCGGCAACCTTGCCAGCTTATCCTCCACCGCATTCACGGCACCAGTAACATTCACGCCCATCTTCTCAAATATCTTGGCTATCAAACTGTCATCTATCTCAAGCAAGCCAGCCAAAAGGTGCATCTGCGTAAGTTCCTGATTGTCGTACTCCAGAGCTTTTTTTCTTTTGCTTTCTCTACAACTTCCAACGATTTACGTGTGTATTTATCCATCTCCATAGCTGTTTACCTCCTAAACTAAACTTTCAGGGAACTGATACCTTAATATCACTTCCCTGTCTGATGATAATATAACACACTTGTTAGCACTCGTCAACACTGAGTGCTAACATTTTTTATTATTTTAAATTATTTCTCTCTATGGTAAACTACCACCCCGGCAGCCCCTAATAAACATGCCATCATGACTATGAGCATCAATGCCACATTTCCGTCATCTCCGGTATTTGGTACACCTGACCCCTTTTTTGAGTCTGCTACAGTTGTATTCTCTGTTGAGGTCACGTTAGTTTTCTCATCGGTTGTCTGTCTCTCTGTTGTTACCTTCTCTGTCGTCTGCTCACTTGACGTTGGTTTTTCAGTTGAAGGTTCATTTGTAGTCGGTTCATTTGTTGCTGGTACATTCCCTTCTTTACCACTACCTTTGCAGCAGGAGATGCATAATAATTTTTGGTCTCCTTATATCTCACATAATAATTTCCATCTGCAAGTTTCTTAAGTACCGTGCTTTCACAATCCAACCATTTTTTCTTGTCGACACTATATTCCATTGACGTCTTCAGATTAGATATCTGACCATCATTTTTCCCATCCACAGTCTCTGCCGTTGCGACCAAACCTGTAGGTGCCTTCTGCTTTGCCTTATCTATTGTGAACTCTTCCACGATCTGTCCGTGCATGGTATTCTCACCCTTGATAGTAACTGTAGCTGTTCCCGCATCAATATTATCCGCATATACACATGAGTAACTTTTTCCTTCTGTCAGAGTCTTTCCGCCATAAGAAACCGTAACCGCAGGTTTCTTTTCTTTTCCATCGTACACATACGATTTTGGAGCAATGCTGACAGCGACATCTGCACCATCCGACAAGCTGCGGTAACGGAGAATAAAATCCTTAGCCTTGGCTCCTGTCTCATCATCAATGATTGTCGTTCCTTCTACAGAAAGTCCCTCTGGTACAAACTCCTTCACACCGTCAAATCCATCTGCAATATGCCCAAAGTTGCTAAGTCCGTCACTGTTCTGTACCGTAAATACACAGTCTGTATCCATCTCAAGTTTTTCAAACCAACACTGTGAACCGTTGAGCGTCACATTTGAGCCATTATTCAGACAGATTCCATCTTTTGTCATCCAGTTGATACTATCCGTAATGAATTTGACATTTGACAAAGTCAGCATAGCATTAGTAAATCCAACACTTCCATTTGTGATACCGCAATTTAATGTTCCGTTTTTCACGTATAACGAATAATCAAAATTCATCATCTGCAAAGTGACACTTTTACCGTTGAGATCTATAATGATATGTTTATTATGTTCACCATCATTGTATCCTATAGAAGCCGAAGGATCATATATATCACTAATTATACATATTGTATAGCCATTCTGTGCGGCTGCAAATGCATCAGCCAGTGTAGCATATGATCCGATCTCATCGCCATTGCCATCCGTCACTTTCGGCATCGCCCGGCTCCATCTGTGGCGCGACTCCCTGACTCTCCAGATATGCGATTGCTGCACGCGGATATCTGCCATATGCATACATGTCCATCCAGTAGTAATTCCGCAGATCATCATAGTCCGCTTTCGCCATCGCATTTTCCGGATGACGATCATATGCGTAGGATGGTGAATATGCGAAGGATGAGCCTACCAGCGCATCCGGATACAGCTTCTTTAACGCAAGCACGCTCTTCGCATGTGCCAGAAATGCATGGTGATTGACCTGATAGAACATCTTGTCATCGTCAACCTTTCCTGGTGGATGCATACCTGCCTGCCAGCCAAGTCCGGTAAATACATTCTGCTCATTCATGATGATCCAATGCTTCACACGATCGCCAAAATGTTCAAATAATGTCGTTGCATAACGAACGAAATCATCCACGATCTGCCGATTCTCCCAGCCATGATACTGCTCTTCCAGTGCCTGTGGCATATCCCAGTGATATACCGTTACCATCGGCACGATGTTGTTCGCGATCAGCTCGTTGATCAGGTCATCGTAGAACTTCAAGCCCTTCTCGTTGATTGCACCATTTCCATCCGGAATGACTCTCGGCCAGGAAATTGAAAAACGATAGGTCTTGAGTCCAAGCTCCGCCATCAGCTTTACATCTTCCTTATATCTGTGATAATGGTCTACCGCCTTATCACCCGTTGTTCCCTGAAATGTCTTGCCCGGAATCCGAACGAACTTGTCCCAGTTGGACATACCCTTTCCATCTTCATCCCAGGCACCCTCTACCTGATATGCGGCAGACGCACTGTTCGGCTTTGCATCAGCAAATATCATCTTGTCCTTATAGAATCTGTAAAATTCCTCCGGGTTACGTCTGTAAAAGCTGTGGCTGATTATAGTTTCCGGCGGATACTTATACTTCTGATTATACAGTCCATCCACACTTCTAAAATCTGGTATACCGCTCTCCGTCGATACTCCTGCACCGCCAAAGAAAACGATATTATCCGAATCTTCTATGATCTGTCTCAGCTCATTCAACTTTTCTGTATCCATATACATACACCTCCAGACAATGACTACTGTGTCTCAGTAACCTTTACCATAACTGTACACGTATTTACCACGGTGTACTTATCTCCATCAGGGACACTGAGCGTGATCGTATTATCGCCATATGAGAGCTTGGAAGCATCTATGGACAGCTTCAGGCTCTTGGCCGATACCTTGGACACCGCACTTGAGATTCCACTCACGGTTATCGTATTGCTATCACCCATGCTCATCTCATAGCTGTATCCACTCTGCTTGCCCCTCAGGATGATATCCCCTGTGGTCACCGTTATATTTCTTGTAACTGATTTCTCGATCGCTATCTTCACATTGATGTATGCGCTCTCCTTTGTCACGACCACACCCTCTGGAAGATACTTTGATACATCAAGTGTCGTCTCAACATCTGCTGTACATCCGCTCACATCAACATCCGTTATATCAAGGCTTGTTATATCCTTTATTATCGATGCGTCTCCACCTATATCAACGGTCTCCGGTACATATGTTATATCTGATACAAGATATCCATCCGCAGGATCTCCTGTGACATCCACATGAACAGGTATATTCTTAGTCTTGTATACCGGAACTGTGACTGCTATCGATATCTCATCGTAGGATATCGACTTGTCTGATATCTTCTCACCATCAGCGGTTACAAATACAGGCGTACAGTTTGTCGTTATATCATCCTTTGCACTGGTCACATCAACTGTCACCTCTGCACGATCTATGCTCGAAACTATACTTGCAGCACCCTTTATCGTTATGAGGTTTGGAGCTGCCACACTGTTACCAACCGTATATCCGGAAGCAACCTCGCCTGTTGTCACCACGGACACAGGAACTGACACTGACTTCTCGTCCTCAAGTTCAACTGACAGCACGTTGTCCACAACAGTTATGCTGACCTTTTTAGCTATGTTGGTGCTGTTCGCAGTTACAGTGATAGGCACCGCATTTGTTATGGATATCTTTGACATATCCGCTACAGCCTTGAAATCCGACGCATCAAGATCGCTTATAAGTGATTCACGTCCTTTGACGACTATATCCACGGTATCACCTGAAGTTATCGTGTACAACTGATTCTGACTTGTTATGGCGTCAGTATTTACCAGATTGACCGGAATGTCCCTTATGGTCCTTGTCACGGCTGAATCATCGATGTTCAGTACAAGAAGCCACACCAGAAATCCAAGCACAACCGACAGAAGCTTAAGACCTATATTGCTGTATATCTTATTTGCCTTTTTTCTTAGGCTCTGCGCTGTTATTTTTCATTCTCATCAGCCTCCTTTCTGGAAGCTTTATTCTTATTCTCCACAACGACTCTCTTTCTCCGCTTAACCGGACGGGCACCTGAAGACCTGTGGCTCTTTCTTCCATTATACTCCTTGCACAGCGTCTGAAGATGCCTTCTCACGCCCTCGCTGTCCAGATTCCTGAAGAGCTCGCCTCCCTGTGCAATGGATATTGAACCTGTCTCCTCAGATACGATAAGAGTCATACTGTCTGACACCTCACTGATACCTATACCGGCTCTGTGTCGTGTTCCAAGCTCCTTGTTGATGGAGTCATTTGCAGACAGTGGCAGATAACATGTGGCAGAAACTACCCTGTTCTTTCTTATGATCACCGCACCATCATGAAGCGGTGTGTTGTGCTCAAATATATTGAGAAGTAACTGGTTAGTCACGACCGCATCGATCGGTATTCCCGTATCAATATACTCGCCCAGTGCAACTTCATTCTCAATGACTATGAGTGCACCGGTACGGTTTGCAGACAGGACCTGGGCCGTCTTCACAAGCTCATATATCGTTTTCTCCGATATAACACCATCATCCTCGCCATCTCGTATAATGTAATTGATCAGCTTCTTTCTTCCAAGCTGTTCAAGTCCTCGTCTGAACTCCGGCTGGAACAGGATCACCACCGCTATTATTCCCACACTGAATGCATTCTTAAGCAGATATAAGATCGTATTGAACTGGAACACCGCCGCAATGGCAGTGAAGAGCACGATCATAACTATACCCTTCAGAAGAGTCCATGCTCTGCTCTGCTTGAACCACAACATGATCCTGTATATAAAGAATGACAAAATAAGTATCTCTATTATATCTACTGTGCCTGGAACTGTTATATAAAACCAATCAAAATACGTTGATATAAACGTTGATATCTTATCCATTTCATCCTCCTTTCGGTATATAAATACTCCGTATAATTAATGTGACCTGACAAAAGTCAGGTCACTCACATGTAAGCTCTTTTCAATGTATCTATCTTGTTGATCCTGTAACAGAATCTTCCTTTGCCGCAGACCGGCTTCTCTGTGCGCCTGATCCGGACGAAGTCGACCTCTTCTGCTGTGGTCTTGGCGATGGCTGCTCTCTTCTGGCTGCCTTTCTCTGGGCACCACCCATGACCTTTGGCACAGCCTTTACATAGTAGTAGTAGTCATCGGCCTCAAACTGTGTATTCTCAACACTTGAGTAGTCCACAACTATCTTGAAGAACTGAACCACTATGGCCACCAGTATCGCCAGTATGCATCCAAGCAGAGCCCCCGCAAGGGATACCTCAACTTCCATGGACAAAGTTCCAACCAGGAACAGTATGATCTCTACCACACCGCCTGTGATGATGGCAACGTACCATGAATATGCAAATGACATTCTATATATTATGTATGTAAGAACTATAACAACTGCAAACACTATTATGGTGAGCAGAAGTGTCTTATCCTGCACCAGATGCTGGAAAATATACTTGTATCCCTCTATCAGATCACCCTCTGCTGAACTTGAGCTTAAAGCAACGTAATCAGCAGTATGCTTCAGGAAGAAGTAGAATATACAGCCAAATGCTGCAGGAACCATTCCTGTGAATCCAGCTGTCATTCCAGCCAGGATCGGCATGAAATACTGGAACTTTATAATGTAAAAAGAATGGCATAAACAGAATGATCCATGATGCCTTAGGGAAAAATCTTATATATACACAATACATTATCACAAATATGACAACAAATGAGATTCCAAGCTCCAGACTTGCGCTGGCAACCTGGGCACATGCGTACAGTCCTGCAATGGCAAGTGTGAGCTGGCCTGAAAGGAACGCACACACAAAAGCTGCTGCCAGGACCACTACGATACTGCTTATCGTGCTGTTATATCCTGTAAGATGGTTTATTGACCAGAACACAACAAGTGCCAGTATAAACTTACACAGTGGTGAAACAAATTTATCATACTTACTACAAAAATTCTTTACTCCATCGCGGAAATCCAGAAGTGTTGACATTATCAGTTAGCCCTCCTCTTTTTTTTTGACAGAACGGCGTGTTCCGTCCTCGTTCTCATAAAATTCTATCAGTTTCTTAAGATTCTGGTTATACTTTATGAGTTTTGGCTTTGCCTTCATATATCTGTATGTATATAAGACCCACGCGAAAAGCGCAAATGCAATACACACCACTGCATAGCCGCCCACAATGCTGCTCGCCACCTTCACATAGTCAAGCTCTGTGAGCTTCTCAACTATATCTGCAAGATTATAGTATATGTAAGCTGCGGCAAAAACTACAAACAGCACCGTAGATGAAACAATTGTCTTAAGACAGTTAAGCTTCACATAGTCACTTTGAAAATATTTACCCTTTTCGAGATCCTCACGCCCAAGCGACTCCTTGTACATGGCGATCTTCGTCATTAGAATGACCTTTTCTTCATTTACCATTGCTCGATTCTATCTCCTTATTCTGGTCACTTTTCCACAAATGACCATAACTAGCAGTATTATACCCCGCGTCTTAATATTGCGCAAGTTTTATATTTAGAATTTAATGTCTATTAATGTATGATCACCAAGTGCGTCCGCCGTAGTAATCATGTTCATTTTTGTATGTCTCGTATGCATCCATCTCCTGATTTCGTTGCTCAAGACTGTCTCCCTGGATGGCATCGAGCTGCTTTCGTATCTCCGATTCCTTATCAGAAGACTGAGGCTCCTGTGTATCCTCTTCGTTTTCATCGTCACTGCCCTGATCCTTCTGGTCATTTGGATCCTGATCACCTTTCTGATCCTGTTCCTCCGTCTGCTTCCTGAGCTGTTCCTCAAAGGCATCTATCTCATCCTTCAGAGTCTGTGCATCCTCGTAATGTCCATCCTCATCATCCCTATGAGCGCAGTCATTCTCTATGAGAATGTCCTTTGCCCCCTCAAGTATGTCTATCACCTCATCCAGATTCTCTTTGGTAACACCCTCAGGATCTATCTGCTTCACTATGGACAGCGCAAGGTTGACCCTTGTCTTACAGTCGGACTCACCACCCGGCTTCTTTTCAAGTGCCTTACGAAACTCCTGCTCGGCGCCCTCGTAATCTCCCTGACTGTAATATACATCACCAAGATTATAATGGTATATATGTGGCTGAGTAAAGCCAAGCACGGCGTTCACTGTGCTGTCCACATATTGTCCCTTTTTGTATTCACTTATAAAATGCTCATTGCACAGATAATTCACCAGAAGCACCGCCATACACAGCAGGCTGACAGCTCCGGTCACTGCAGCAACGATCTTTATTATTCCTGATCTGTTTTTCATTTTATGACTTTCTTTCTCATATCAAAAAATTCATATACAACAAGTCCTGCAAATAATGCTGCAAACAGATAATATATATCCACATATCCTATGGTCTTACCCTTATCCGTTGACTCAGCGGTTCCCCGTGACTTCTCCACAACCTTATCCAGCGCAGAACCATCGTTCATATTTATATAGTCGACGCCCAGATCATCGGCAATCTTTTTCAGATTATCCTCATCGATCTTCGACACCGCTGGTTTATACGGGTAGTCCGATGTGTCCTCAAGCAGCTCCTTCCGGTCATCGTAATATGATTTCACATACATGTTACCGCCTTCCTTTGTGCCGTACCCCAACACTGCGCCTCCATCAATATATTTTTTCGCCCCGTCAAATGACTTGAGTCTGTCGTCGTTGGTTATTTCACCATCGCTTATAAAGAACACGACCACATTTCCATCATTTTTCTCCTTTGCACGCTTAAGGGTATCCGTCATCACATCTATGCAGACATTCATGGACGACCCCTGGCATATAGCGAATCCAGCGGATATATTGAATCCAGAACACTTTTTGCAAAATTTGAATCATCCGAATATGGCGATATCAGATTTGCACTATTATTGAAAGTTATGACTGCAAATTTAGCACCGTCCATCTCATCAACTATGTGCTCGCAGTCTTTCTTCACCGCCGTCAGCCTCTCTGTATCCCCAGCATAATCCTGAGCCAGCATGCTTATGGTGTCATCCACAACGAACAGCACATATGTGTCAAGCTTCCGGACACTTGTCTCCACGTTGCTGCTTGGGACCATGATCCTCAGATTGATGAGAAATATCAGTATGATGGCAGCTATCTGCCTTATATATGCGCTTCTCTTCCGCCTTTTCAGGAACGCCATGCCAACGCACAATATGAGCATAAGCCAGATTGGTATAATTGGATCTATTCTCATAATTCTCTCCTGTAACGTCTTATAATTTGAGCCAGCGGCCAAGTCCTAGCATTCCTGCAAACAGAACCAGCATCAATACAAATGGATATAACAGCTCAGGTGTCTCAACATCCACCATCCTCACCTTGACCAGATTCTTACTCAGCTTTTCTATCGATGATACTATCTCTCCAAATGATCCGGATTCCTCCTCAAGATAGAATTTACCACCGGTCTTCTCCACCGCATTCTTCATGGACTCCTTGTTTTCCGGTGTCATCTCCTTTGTTCCAACTCCATACACCGTGACATTGTTTGAAACACATATATCGGCCGCCTCATCCAGAGTTGCCACCGGTGTTCCCTGTATATCATTGTCAGTGGAGAATATTACCACCTTTGTCCTCTCCTTGTCAGCATCCGAAAAATCGATTGCCGCAGCAGCAAGGCCGTCCCCTATAAGTGAGCTTCCCCTCTGCTCATTTCCAATCAGAGTTCCAGATGATATATATGCCTGATAATATATCCAGTCGTACCCCGATGAAAATGCATCGTCCAGATTCACTTCATTTCTGCTCTTCAGACACTGTGCGATCAGATCAAGCTGATCCTTCACATACTCATAATCATCCGTGAGCGGAGTAAGCAGCACCGGACTTGTGTTAAATATCACGATTCCAAAACGTTCGCCCTGAAGCTCATCAACTGTTTTCTTCAGCTTGTCCAGCAGATTCTCGTTGAGATAATCCACGGATGTTGATATGTCGATACACAGAATGATGTCCCTGCAATACTTTTCATCCTGCATACGCCTGCTCGTGTATGGTTTTGCCATGAGCAGGAATGCCGATACGACAACCAGTACGCAGCATATGAGCGTGGCTGTAAGCCCGGTCTTATATAATATTTTTCTTTTCCTGAAATATGCCTCATCTTCCTGGCATATGAGCCCTGCGATCTTTTTTCCTCCGGCATATTTCTTTGTCTTTTTGTATTTCACAAACACAAATACCAGCATAAACAGCGCAATAGCCAGGCCTGCATATAGAACAATATGATATTTTATTGCCATCTCTCAATCAAACTCCTTGTCTTCTCAAGGGAAGCCCTCACATCACCATCGGACTTTCTTGCAAATTCCGGCGCATAATACTCAGCCACAAGATAGTACAGCTCCGGCATGTTTAATCTTTCTATATCATACAGAGTATAATTCTGAACCCTTATGCCGGTTGCAGCATGAACAAATCCCCTGATACAACGGCTCATACGCTGATATGCACCTCTTACATCAAGTTTTCCCTGATCATACTGTCCCGCAATATCCGCCAGTTCTGACAGATATCTGGCCTTCACTCTACCCATATCCATAGGCGCAGGCTTCACCACCTTCGGCAGCTCCGCCGCCATTTTTCTACGTCTTCCCAGATACCAGCAGACACCAAAGAACAACAGCACTGCGGCTGTTATCACTCCGGTCAGCACGATTGGCCATACCACATACGAAAGCGGCTCCTGCAAATTCACTGAACTTTCCATATCTTATATCTTCTTCCTCTTATCTCCGGGCATCAGCCCATTTAACTACTTTCCAGAGCTCTCAGTCTTGTGCTTGTTGAGCAGCTCTACTATCTTTTCATCCATGCTGTCAGAAGACCTGACCGTCAGGTACGAAATACCAAGTTTCTTAAGCTTGTCGTCACAGGCACTTGAAAGCTCCTGCCTTTTCCTCTCTTCTTTCTTTGCCAGCTTCATGTCCCTGGTAAAAAATTCAGGAATATATGTGTCACCGGATATGTCATATACATTCTTACCGTTCATCCCGGCATCCTCAACATTTATAAGCAGTATATCATGCAGTACCTTTAACTGCTTTACAGTTGCCTCCGACATATTCAGGATACCTCTGGTGTCCGTCACCACAAGTATGATCATTCTCCTCCTGAAATTCCTCGCAATGAAGCTCAGCGCATCCCCCGTATCCGAGTCATTAGTCATGGTAACGTTCCTGTGGTAACCCGCAAGAATATTTTCGACATTTGCAAAGCCTGTCTTAAACGGATAGTGCTCCACGCCCCTGTCTGAAACATAAGTAGCGCTCACATAATCACCATTGTCACACACCATATATGCCAGGGTTCCTGCCGCCATAAGTGCAACGTCACTCTTCTCCTGAACATCATTGGCATATCCAAGCATACGTTTTCCGGCATCCATCACCAGCATTATATTATGCTTCTTCTCGGCGATATACTGTCTGACCAGAAGCTTCTGGCTCCTGGCAGATGCTTTCCAGTCCATGTCCTTGATATCATCGCCAACGACATACTCCCTGAGCTCATCAAAGTTCATACTCCTGCCCTTATAGATGGAATTGTACGAACCATCGATTATCCTCGACGTTGCCTTGGTAGTATATATGGTCTTATATCCCTTCATATTTCCCTGTATTCTGGATATATATGTCATCTTCATAATTAACTGTCTTCCCCTACGGCGTCTTAACCGAACCTATTATGGCATCTATAATCTTCTCAATCTTCACGTCTTCCGCAACAGCGGCAAATGTAAGCATGATCCTGTGTCTCAGGACTGAATATCTGAGTGCTTTCACATCATCAGGAACACAATATCTTCTCCCATTTATAAGTGCGATTGCCTTTGCTACCTCCATGAACGCAATAGCCGCTCTTGTGCTCGCACCCATGGCAACATACTGTGTGCAAGCTCAGGTGCAAGTATCTTATCCGTCATTCTGGTTGCCTGAACTATATCAACTATATATTTCTTTATCGCCGGATCTATATAAATCCTCTTGCACAGCTTCTGAAGATACACCACATCGTCAACGCTGGCAACGGACTTCACGTCTGAAAAAACTCCTGCCTCCACTCTGTTGAGTATCTCCATCTCATCCCTTGCGCTTGGATATGTCACAGTCTCCTTGAGAAGGAATCTGTCAAGCTGTGCCTCTGACAGCACATACGTACCCTCAGATTCGATCGGATTCTGGGTCGCTATTACCACGAACACCTCCGGCAGCTTATATGTCTTTCCTCCTATACTGACTTCTCTCTCCTGCATCGCCTCCAGCATGGCACTCTGTGTCTTCGCACTGGACCTGTTTATCTCATCGAGTAGTACAAAGTTCGAATAAACCGGACCTATCTTATCCTCAAATGTATTGGTCGCCATGTTGTACATCTGGGTTCCAATTATGTCGCTCGGTATAAGATCCGGTGTACACTGGATCCTTGAAAATGATCCATTAACCGCCTCTGTCATAACCCTGGCAGCAGTGGTCTTGGCAAGTCCTGGAACGGATTCCAGAAGCACATGACCGTTTGTCATCATTGCAACCAGAAGTGAATATCCCAGATAAGGCTGTCCCACAACCTTACTGTTATAGTAACTCAGCAAATTGTTGATTATCTCCGAAGCCTTCTGGACTTCTTCATTTGTTATCTCTCTGTTATCCTGCATAACTACTCTCTTTCCTTTATTTATTATGATGTCTGTCTCCCCGGCATCTATGGTATATAGAATATACCTTTACATGTGATTGCTCAAGTTAACAAATATAAAGTGCCCATGCTATATTTTGTCCATATAAACAAAAAAAGTGACCAGGGGTACCTGGTCACCATAATGAGGGGAGAGAGGATTCAAATAAATGAAAACTCTACTCTCACATATTAACTTATGTTCCATCATAAGTCAACTATTTTTTCGTTAAATATACCTTTTATTTACAATTTGATCTGCCTACTCCGCATCCGCTACTCTAGTATCCGCATTCACATAACTTGCAGGATTCCTGCGCTTGATGACCCTGAGTACAAATATCAGAAGAACCATCATTGCTATGAATATCGGAAGCATGATAAACCACTTAACATGCAGATGGTATGTAAGCGGTCCAACTATAGCATATGACACGAATGACATGATAGCCGCTGTTATCGCATATGGAAGCTGTGTTGCCACATGATTTACATGGTTACACTGCGCTCCTGCTGATGCCATGATAGTGGTATCTGATATAGGTGAGCAGTGATCTCCACACACAGCTCCAGCCATACATGCTGATATCGCTATGATCATAAGCTCATTATTCTTACCCTCAAATACTGCACACACAATAGGGATAAGTATTCCGAATGTTCCCCATGATGTTCCAGTTGCAAACGCCATGAGACATCCAACTATAAATATAACCGCAGGAAGGAAACTAAACAGACTTCCCGATGCAGATGTCATTGCTGTCTGTACAAAATCCTTTGCACCCATCATATCGGTAGTTCCCTTGAGCGTCCATGCGAATGTAAGGATCAGTATAGCCGGTACCATTGCCTTAAAGCCCTCTGGTATAGCCTCCATACATTTACCAAAATCCAGGACTCCTCTTATCACATACAGAAGAATTGTAATAAGCAGTCCGAACAAGCTTCCAATTGCAAGTCCAACAGATGCATCACTGTTTGAGAATGCCTCTACAAAGCTTACACCGCTGAAGAATCCACCTGTGTAGATCATTCCTATAATGCAGCAGATAACAAGACATATGATAGGTATTATAAGATCAACTACCTTGCCGTTGCTGTTGACCACATCAGTCTCCTCTGCTGTGACAGTCTTCTTGCCATCTCCCATTGAGAGAAGATCTCCCTTCAGGGCATTGAGCTCATGCTTCTCCATGGAACCAAACTCAACCTTCATAACGATCATTGCGATCATCATCGCAAGTGTGAGGAATGAATAATAGTTATATGGTATGGCTTTTATAAACAGACCAAAGCCATCCTCACCCTTTACAAATCCACTGACGGCTGCAGCCCATGATGATACAGGGGCTATGATACATATAGGTGCCGCTGTTGCATCTATAACATATGCAAACTTCGCCCTTGATATCCTGTGTTTATCAGTTACAGGCTTCATAACACTGCCGACTGTGAGGCAGTTAAAATAGTCATCGATAAATATCAGAACTCCCAGAAGAACTGTGCAGAGCTGCGCGCCCTGTCTGGTCTTGATATGGGTAGCTGCCCAGTCACCAAATGCCTTGGATCCACCTGCCTTGTTCATAAGTGCAACTATGGTTCCAAGAATGACAAGGAATATCAGTATACCTACATTATATGAATCTGAAAGCTGTGCGATCAGTCCATCCTGCAGTACATTCGATATACTGCCCGTAAAACTGAATCCGGAGGCAAACACACTTCCTATTACAATTCCTATAAACAGTGAACTGTAAACCTCCTTCGTTATAAGTGCCAGCGTGATAGCGACAACCGATGGTACAAGTGCCCAGAATGTCGCATATGTCGATGGCGATGGAATCTTATCTACATATATAGACAGAATTCCGAGAACCGCAATAATGAGAATTACCACGGCGATGGCAATAAGATTTTTCTTGCTGCTCTTCATCTTGATCCTCCCTGATCTTTTTTCGTATGCATATTATCTGTGATAATTCATCTGTGGAATAATGTATTATCACGTCATATAAGTAAAGTTATATCACATAAACATACCATTTGAATAGTACAAATGTCTGATTTATTCCTTTTCAGTCAAAAACAGTCAAAATTTATTATGAATATGTGAATATGACGGAAAACAGTCAAATGCTATTGCATAAATAACGTTTATGTCATATTATCAGCTTGTAAGCAAGAGATACAAAAACAACAGAAACATCTTCAGCTTACACTGGAATTTGACAATTTACTATTTTTTGTTTTTACTCCCTTTTTTCGTAGTCAGAAATGACTACACCCCCCAATCCCTTAATTGACGCAGCCGTCAAGCGGCTGCGTCCCTCCCTTAAAGGTGAGTAACCAAATGTTATGATATATTCAATATCAGCTCACAAAAAATCTTATATAAATAAAAAGAGCAGAAGCATGATCGCCTAATCGTGATTCTGCTCTTTTATTATTATATATCTCTTCTGTATTGCGCAACTTGTCTGTGTGCAACTTGCGCAATATCGTTGCGTTATGTTACATCAGATGATTTTTTACGATTATACATGCAAAAGTAGTCAAAAACAGTCAAAATCGCCAACAAATATGGCATTATAACCTAAATGAGCCAAATGCTATTGCAATCCTGATCCATTTATCATATTATCAACTTGTAAGCAAGAGATACAGAAAGACAACAGAAAGCGTTGACAGCTTACACTGAAATTTGACAATTTACTATTTTTTTGAACCTATGACCTTCGGGTTATGAGCCCGACGAGGGCTTTGAGCAAATAACTGCTCCACCCTCGATATTAAAATTATTCCTAAATAGGAAAAGTGGGCGGAGGTGGATTCGAACCACCGAAGCATAAAGCTAGCAGATTTACAGTCTGTCCCCTTTGGCCACTAAAATTTTTTAAACTGATATGGGCGGAGGTGGATTCGAACCACCGAAGCATAAAGCAGCAGATTTACAAAGTCTGTCCCCTTTGGCCACTCGGGAATCCGCCCAAATTTTTAATGCTGTCATCAATCAGTTTAATGGGACCCTATAGGGCTCGAACTATGACCCTCTGCTTGTAAGGCAGATGCTCTCCCAGCTGAGCTAAGATCCCATATATTTAACAAATTACAAGCGACCCGGATGGGGTTCGAACCCACGACCTCCGCCACAGGGCGGCGGCTCTATATACGATGCTGCCATCCACCATTGTTTACACAAGATAAAAGGTAACATGTACCTTCTTCATACAAAGATCTTATATCTAACCTCTTAACAAATCATCTTTCCGTTCTCAAAACCTCTAAGGATAAGCCCTCGACCTATTAGTACTTGTCAGCTGAACGTGTTGCCACGATTACACTCCAAGCCTATCAACCTTGTAGTCTTCAAGGGGTCTTACTCTTATGATGGGATATCTTATCTTGAGGGGGGCTTCACGCTTAGATGCCTTCAGCGTTTATCCCTGCCGGACTTGGCTACTCTGCCATGCTGTTGGTACAACAACAGATACACCAGCGGTCCGTCCATCCCGGTCCTCTCGTACTAAGGACAGCTCCTCTCAAATATCCTACGCCCACGCCGGATAGGGACCGAACTGTCTCACGACGTTCTGAACCCAGCTCGCGTACCGCTTTAATGGGCGAACAGCCCAACCCTTGGAACCTGCTACAGCTCCAGGATGCGATGAGCCGACATCGAGGTGCCAAACCACTCCGTCGATGTGAACTCTTGGGAGTGATAAGCCTGTTATCCCCAGGGTAGCTTTTATCCGTTGAGCGATGGCAATCCCACTTTATGCCACCGGATCACTAAGTCCTACTTTCGTACCTGCTCCACCCGTCGGTGTCGCAGTCAAGCCTCCTTCTGCCTTTGCACTCTCTGGATGGTTTCCAACCATTCTGAGGAGACCTTTGAGCGCCTCCGATACCCTTTCGGAGGCGACCGCCCCAGTCAAACTCCCCGCCAGACATTGTCCCCCAGCCGGTTCACGGCTGTAGGTTAGGAATCCAGTACTACAAGGGTGGTATCCCAACAGCGGCTCACACGAAACTGGCGTCCCGTGATCATAGCCTCCCACCTATCCTGTACAGGTAGTACCGAATCCCAGTATCAAGCTGGAGTAAAGCTCCATGGGGTCTTTCCGTCCTGGCGCGGGTAACCAGCATCTTCACTGGTATTTCAATTTCACCGGGTGTGTTGTTGAGACAGTGCCCAAATCATTACGCCTTTCGTGCGGCGGAACTTACCCGACAAGGGATTTCGCTACCTTAGGACCGTTATAGTTACGGCCGCCGTTTACTGGGGCTTAAGTTCAAACCTTCGCTCGCGCTAAGCTCTCCCCTTAACCTTCCAGCACCGGGCAGGCGTCAGCCCATATACCTCACCTTTCGGTTTTGCATAGACCTATGTTTTTGCTAAACAGTTGCTTGGGCCATTTCTCTGCGGCCTCTTCCGAGGCACCCCTTCTCCCGAAGTTACGGGGTCATTTTGCCGAGTTCCTTAACAACACTTCTCCCGCCGGCCTTAGGATTCTCTCCTCATCCACCTGTGTCGGTTTACGGTACGGGCACATATATCACAATAGCGGCTTTTCTCGACAGCTGGCTCATACACTTCCCTACTCTTGTTCGGTACGCGTCACGTCTTCAGATTGAATGGTGGATTTGCCTGCCATTCTCCTACCTCGCTTGCCCCGGTCTATCCATTCCCGGGCTGTACTCTCCATCTGTGTCCCCACATTTCTGAATATATGCGGTACAGGAATTTCAACCTGTTATCCATCGACTACGACTTTCGTCCTCGCCTTAGGCCCCGACTTACCCAGGGAAGATCAGCTTTACCCTGGAAACCTTAGATATTCGGCCTTTAAGATTCTCACTTAAATCTCGCTACTCATTCCGGCATTCTCTCTTCAATACAGTCCACAGCTCCTTCCGGTACTGCTTCGTTCCGTATTCAATGCTCCTCTACCAATCTTTCGATTCCTAAGCTTCGGTGTCGTGTTTCAGCCCCGGACATTTTCGGCGCAGGACCTCTCGACTAGTGAGCTATTACGCACTCTTTGAATGTATGGCTGCTTCTGAGCCAACATCCTAGTTGTCTTCGAAATCCCACATCCTTTTCCACTTAACACGTACTTTGGGACCTTAGCTGTAGGTCTGGGCTCTTTCCCTTTTGACTACCCAACTTATCTCGTGCAGTCTGACTCCCATACATCATCTTTACG